>WNFC01010962.1_pt1 | contig 10078 bp, 7 predicted proteins | sample 5400541 | NCBI WGS metagenome assembly WNFC01 (sample SAMN13153342, study PRJNA577476) | soil metagenome | isolation source: 120 cm saprolite under Douglas fir tree site 2 hole 2 replicate 1 | place: USA:California | collected 2015-04-18 | reverse complement strand
GCGAACGGGATCCGCCCGGTCTCGCCGCCCTTGAGACCGATCGCCGCGCCATCGCTTTCCGTGCGCAGCACGACGGCGAGCTGCCAGCCGGCCGTGGCGGCGCCCGCCGGCAGCGCTACCGCCTCGAGCCGGGTGGGCCAGCCGGGGCCGGGATCGATATGACCGACCGGGCCGCGCCAGCCGCCGCGGCTGCGGTCATAGGTAATGAGGCCGTCGCGCAGGTTCTTGTCGGCGGCCGCCTGCAGGCGCGCATCGAGGCTGGTGCGCACCGAGAGGCCGCCCTGGTAGAGGGTGGTTTCGCCGTAGCGGGTCAAGAGCTCGCGCCGCACCTCCTCGGCGAAATACGTACCGGTGACAATGTCGGCCTCCTCGCGGTGGCGCAGCGCCAGCGGATCCGCCTTGGCCTGGGCGATGTCGCGCTCCGGGGCGTTGCCGTCCTCGGCCATGCGGTTGAGGACCCATTCGCGGCGCTCTTTCGCGGCCTGCGGGACCCGCACCGGGTTGTAGTTGTTAGGTGCTTTCGGCAGCCCGGCGAGGAAGGCCGCCTCGCCCAGGGTCAATTCGTCGAGCGATTTGTCGAAATAGGTCAATGCCGCGGCCGCGACGCCATACGCCCCGGAACCGAGATAGATCTCGTTCAGGTAGAGTTCGAGGATCCGGTCCTTCGATAGTGCCTCGTCGATGCGGGTGGCGAGGAGGATCTCCTTGACCTTGCGGGAGATCGACAACTCGTTCGTCAGCAGCATGTTCTTGGCGACCTGCTGGGTGATCGTCGATGCGCCGACCGGCCGCCGGTTGCTGCGCCACCTTCCGACATCGGTCAGCGCGGCCCGCACCATCGAAACCGGGTCGACCCCGTGATGGCTGTAGAAATTCTTGTCCTCGGCCGACAAAAACGCGTTGATCACCCGCTTCGGGATCGCCCCGATCGGCACGAAGATGCGGCGCTCGGTCGCATACTCGGCGAGCAGCCTGCCGTCGCCGGCCTGCACCCGCGTCATGATCGCCGGCTCGTAATGCGCCAGCTGCTGGTAATCGGGCAGGTCGCGACCGAAATGCCAAATCGTCAACCCGGCGAAGACGCCGCCGCCGATGGCCAGCAGCACGATGCAGACGAAGAGGAGCCGAACGAGTTTGATAACGACGCGCAACGGCGCAATTCCCCTTCGTTGTGGCGCCGCGCCGGCGTACTCGCCCTCGGCGCGGCGCGACCGGTTATGCAACAACGCCATGGCTATTCCAAGGCGGTTTTGGGCATCGCGGGGTGCGCCGCGTCGCAGACCCTACCACTAAGGGTAAGGAAAACATTGTGGCGGCGGCATTTGCCCGGTACATTGGCGAGTGCGAATCCGCCGACCGGGCGCATGTCCGGCGGCGTTGCGATGCCCAGCCGCATCACCGGCGAATTGCCGCCGCGCCGGGCCGCAGCGCCAGGCTATGCCGATTGTCCGAAACCCGAAGCCGAGCGTGTTTGTTGAACGCGACGCCGATAACCGATTTCCGCGACGCTATGATCTCAAACGCCACCGGCTTTCTTCCACACAGCACCGCGTCGCCGGCCGCCTTTAAGGTAGCCGCAGCCGCGCGCCTGGGAGTTCTGCCCGAATGGCAAAGCGCATGCTTATCGACGCCGCCCACCCCGAGGAAACTCGGGTGGTGGTTACCAGCGGCACGCGTCTCGAAGAATTCGATTTCGAGTCGTCCACAAAAAAGCAAGTAAAAGGCAATATCTATCTAGCGAAGGTTACGCGAGTCGAACCTTCGCTCCAGGCCACCTTTGTCGATTACGGAGGTAATCGACACGGGTTTCTGGCGTTCAGCGAGATCCACCCGGATTACTACCGCATCCCGGTAAGTGATCGCCCAGCCGGCGAAAGCGAGCCGCAGGCTGGCGGGCACATCCCCGAGAATGGCGCCGACGACAACGGCGTACCGCTTGCGGTCGCGCTGCCCGAGCCGGTCTCGGTCCCCGAGAGCGCTGCTGCGGAGGATGAACCCGCCGGCGACCGAGGCGGTGCGGAAGCGCCCGAGTGGGGGCCGGAATTCGGGATCGAGGAAAGCGCGCGCTCGCAAGCGGATGAGGCGGCGCCCGCGGAGCCCCCGCCGCTCGGGGCGGAACTCCCCGAACCGATGCAACCCGGCGATTCGGGCGATACGCCGATCGCACCTGTCGAAGCTGCGTCCGATCGGCCCGATGAGTTCCGCGAATGGTCGGCTTATCCGGCCGAGCCGGGCGACCAGCTGGACGAGGTGACCCGCGAGCCGGAGAGCATGGCGTTGCGCGCCGCCGAAGGCTCGCTCCTCGCGACGGAAATCGGTGACCTGACCGAAAGCCGGCAGGTGGTCACCGGCACAATCGAGGCGGAGAGCGTCGAGACCTTCGGCGGCGACGAGGTCGAAGAAGTCGAGGAGGCCGACGCCGAGCGCCGGCGCTCGCAGCCGAGCCGCCACTACAAGATCCAGGAGGTCGTGAAGCGCCGCCAGATCATGCTGGTGCAGGTCGCCAAGGAAGAGCGCGGCAACAAGGGCGCGGCGCTGACCACCTATCTCTCGCTCGCCGGGCGCTATTGCGTCTTGATGCCCAATACCGGCCGGGGCGGGGGCGTCTCGCGCAAGATCACCAGCATCGCCGACCGGCGCCGATTGAAGGAGATCCTCGAAGACCTCGACATTCCGGAAGGCATGGGGGTCATCGTGCGGACCGCCGGCGCCGAGCGCTCCAAGGCCGAGATCAAGCGCGACTATGAATACCTCTTGCGCCTGTGGAACGAGATCCGCGACCTGACGCTCAAATCGACCGCGCCCGCGCTGATCTACGAGGAAGGCAATCTGATCAAGCGCTCGATCCGCGACCTCTATACCCGCGACATCGACGAGGTGCTGGTCGAGGGCGAAGAGGGCTACAAGACTGCGAAGGCGTTCATGCGCACGCTGATGCCGAGCCATGCGAAGCGGGTGCAGCCCTATCGCGATCCGGGGATCGGCCTCTTCCACCACTTCCAGATCGAGAGCCAGATCGACGCGATCCACTCGCCGGTCGGCCAGCTGCGTTCGGGCGGCTATATCGTGATCAACCAGACCGAGGCCTTGGTCGCGATCGACGTCAATTCCGGCCGCTCGACCCGCGAGCGCAACATCGAAGAAACCGCGCTGCGCACCAACCTCGAAGCCGCCGACGAGATCGCGCGCCAGCTGCGCCTGCGCGATCTGGCCGGCCTCATTGTTATCGATTTCATCGACATGGAGGAGCACCGCAATCAGGGGGCGGTCGAGCGCCGGCTGAAGGAGGCGCTCAAGAACGATCGCGCCCGCATCCAGGTCGGCCGCATCAGCCCGTTCGGGCTCTTGGAAATGTCGCGGCAGCGGCTGCGGCCGTCATTGGCTGAGGCATCGACCCAGCCCTGCCCGCATTGCGGCGGCACCGGGTTTATCCGCTCGGTCGAATCGACCGCGCTCTACGTGCTCCGCTCGATCGAGGAGGAGGGCATCCGCCGCCGCGCGGCCGAGGTGTGCCTCTATGTGCCGACCAACGTGGCGCTCTACATCCTCAACCAGAAACGCGAATCGCTGACCCAGATCGAAGCCCGCTACGGCATGCGGGTCATGGTCGCGCAGGACGATACGCTGATCCCGCCGAACTTCCGCCTGGAGCGGCTGCGCGCCTATAGCGCCGGCGAGGCGCCGCCGCTGCGCGCGATCCAGGCGCCAACCCTCGCCGAGGACGAAGACGAGGACGATGAGGTCGCCGAGACCGCGGCCCCGGAGAGTGAAGCCGCCCCGGAACAGGAGAGCGAGGAAGAACGCGGCCGTCGTCGCCGCCGGCGCCGGCGGCGGCGGCCCGACGAGCCGCGCGAGGCCCGTCCGGCCGCGGTCCCGCCCGCAGGCTCCGAGCCGGGCGAGACCGCGCAGGCCGGCGACGAGGCCGACAAGCCGCCGCGCACCGAGGCGGAGAGTGAAGGCGAGGCCGAGGCCGAACGACGGCGCCGGCGTCGCGGTCGGCGCGGCGGGCGGACGCGACCCCGGCGCGAGGCCGCTTCTTCGTCCGGTGCGCCGGTCGCCGCCGAGATGATCGAGATCGTCGCGGCCGCCGAGGAAGAGCGCGAGCCGGAGGAGATGCCGGAGCCGCAGCCATGGCCGATGGAAGCCGGGATCGAAACCGCCAGCCTCGCGCCGTTTGCCGGCGAAAGCACCGAACCGGCGTCCCACATGGGGCATGCGCGCGCGGAGCGCGAGGAACGCGAAACATTCGTCGCGCCGGTCCCGAACGCCGAGACCGAGGAGGCCATGCCGTTCACCAGCGAGGTGGAGAGGGTGCTCGAGCAGGCTGCGGCGGAAGCCCCGGCGGCACCGCGCGGCGAGCCGCCATCCGCTTCGTCATCGCCGGTCGCCGAGGAAGCCGAGGAAGAGGTGCGCCCGGTAACCGAGCGGCCGGCAAACCCGCGCCGGGGATGGTGGCAGCGGCTGACCCAATCGTGACCGGCCCGGTCCGGTGAGAGCGGCGCCATCGGCGAGGTCGCTGCGGGCTTTCGTCCTGGTCGCCGGGCTCGCAGCGGTGACCTGCGGCGCGCACGAAGGGCAGGGTGCCCCGTCCGCGATCCGCGATACCGAGATCGAGAACGACATCCGCACGCTGGCCAGCCCGGTTTGGCGCGCCGCCGGGCTCGAACCCGGTACCATGGGCATCTACTTGATCAGCGACGATCAGATCAACTCGTTCGTCGCCGGCGGCCAGGCGATCTTCATGAACACCGGGCTGATCGAGCGGGCGGAAAACCCGAACCAGCTGATCGGCGTCATCGCGCACGAGACCGGACACATCACCGGCGGGCATATCATCAGCACCAAGGAGGCGATGCACAACGCGAGCATCGAGAGCATCATCGCGATGGTCCTGGCGGCGGGGGCCGCGGTCGCCGGGCGCAGCGGCGCTCCGCTGCTCGCCGCGCCCGGCATCGGCGAACGCGCGTTCTTGCGCTTCTCGATCGCGCAAGAATCGACCGCCGACCATGCCGCGCTCAATTTTCTCGACCGCGCCTGCCTGTCGTCACGCGGCCTGCTGAAATTCTTCGAAATTCTGCAAACCAGCGAGCTATTGGCGGGCGACCGCCAGGATCAGTGGGCCCGCACCCATCCGCTGACCGCGCAACGCATCGAGTATGTGCGCGACCATGTCGCGCACGCCCGGTGTTCCGATGCTCCCGAACGGCCCGGCGCGACCGAGCTCTTACGCTTGATCAAGGCCAAGCTGCACGCCTTTCTCGATCCTCCCGCCACCACGCTTGCGGGCTATCCGCTCAATGATAATTCCGAGATTGCGCGGTACGCCCGGGCCATCGCCTATTACCGCGTTCCCGATCTGCCAAAGGCATTGCCGGCGATCGACGGGCTGATCCGGGATTTCCCCAGCAACCCGTACTATCGGGAATTGCGGGGCCAGATGCTGTTCGAGAACGGCCGGGTCCGCGAGGCGCTGCGTCCCTATGAGGACGCGGTGCGGCTGGCGCCGTCGGCGGCGCTGCTGCGGATCGAGCTGTCGCAGGCCTATATCGAAGCCGGCGACCCGGCGCTCAACAAGCGCGCGATCGCGTACCTCAACGATGCCAGCCGGGAGGAAGGGCGGGACAGCCAGGTTTGGCATTTCCTCGCCGTCGCCTACGGGCGCGACAATCAGATGGGCATGGCCGCGTTGTCGCTGGCCGAGGAAGCCTTGGCCAACGGCAAGAAAAAGGATGCGATGCAGCAGGCCACTCGGGCGAAGCAATTATTGGCCCGGAACACGCCAGCCTACGCGCGCGCCGAGGATATTCACCGCGAGGCGGAGCACCTCGACAATTGACCACCACTGCCGCTTTGCTGATCGGAGATGTCATTGTGATGCTGTTTTGCGCGCGCCGGCTATGGGCCCTCCTCCTGTGGGCGAGCGCGGTCCTTGCACTGATGCCGTTGGGACCGGCGGCGGCGGCCGAGTTCACCCCCGAGCAGCGCCAGGCGATCGAAGGGATCATCCGCGATTTCATGCAGAAAAACCCCGAGGCGCTGCTCGACGCGCTGCAGGCGGCCAAGGACAAGATGGAAGGCGAGGCGCACGACAAGGCGTCCGCGGCTTTGGCCGCGCGCCGGCACGAGGTGTTCGACGATCCCGATGCGCCGGTCGCCGGCAACCCGAAAGGCAACGCCACGCTCGTCGAGTTCTTCGATTACCGCTGTCCCTATTGCAAGCAGGTCGAGCCCTCGCTTGACGCGCTGCTCTCCGAGGATCGCCAGCTGCGCTTCGTCTACAAGGAGTTCCCGGTGCTCGGGCCAGAATCGGTGAGCGCCGCGCGCGCCGCGCTCGCCGCGCGCAAACAGGATAAGTACGACGCGATGCACCACGCCTTGATGGCCCTGAAAGGCCAGATCGACGAGGCGGCGCTGTTCCGGGTGGCGAGCTCGGTCGGGCTCGATGTCGAACGTTTGAAGCGCGACATGACCGCTCCCGACATCGACCGGATGTTGAAGGCCAATATCAACCTTGCCGGGGCGCTCGACATCCGCGGCACGCCGGGATTCGTCATCGGCAATGAGATCGTGCCCGGCGCCATCGGCCTCGACGCCCTCAGACAGCTGATCGACACGGCGCGCGGCAAATAGGCCTGGGTAGGCCAAAAGGCCCCGTGGCCGGGTCAAGCCAGGTCAAGCCCGGCCACGGGGTAACCTTTACGGCTTCGGCAGCGCGCTCTCGATTTCGGCGGTGATCGCGGTGTCGCCCGGGCGGATCTGCGTTGGCCACGCGCCGGCGAGTTGGCCGTCGGGACCGATCAGGTATTTGTGAAAGTTCCAGCGCGGCGTGCCGGCCTCGCCGAGGAGGGCGGCGACCCAGCGATAGAACGGGTGGGCCTCGGCGCCGACGACGCGGTTCTTCTCGGTCAGCGGGAAATCGATCTGGTAATTCACTTCGCAGAACTTCTTGATTTCGGCCGCCGACCCCGGCTCCTGCTCGCCGAAATCATTGGACGGCACCCCGAGGACGACGAGGCCGCGCGCGCTATAGCGCCGCCACAAAGCCTCGAGCTCGCGATATTGCGGGGTATAGCCGCAGAACGAGGCGGTGTTGACGACGAGCACCGGGCGGCCGCGCCAGGCCGCGAGCGGCAGCTTTTCGCCGTCGAGCGAGACGAATTCGAACTGGTAGGCGTCGCCCGTTTGGCTGTCGCTCATAACCCACCTCGCGGCAAATGGAGTTTCCCGCAGCATAGCGCGATTCGGGCCGCGTGTATGACCGCAGATCAGGTCCCATAGGCAGCGATGCAGACGGTGGCGCCCCCTACGGTTCCATCCCGGCGAAGGCCGGCACCCATCGGACGAAGAAGCGGCCGGCAAATGGGTCCCGGCCTTCCCCACGGAACAAGTCCGTGGGCTGAAGGCCCACGGGATGGCAGCATGGAGAAATCGCGGCCGTTTCGGGTTGCGCGGTGTCGGCCCATCCCCGAGACTGCCGGCCGTTGCGGGGGGGTGGCGCCGGGATGCTGCTGGGCTTTTTGCTGAAGGGCATGCTGGTCGGCGTCGTCATTGCCCTACCGGCCGGCCCGGTCGGGGTTCTGTGCATCCGCCGCACGATCTTTCATGGCCGGCTCGCCGGGTTCATCTCGGGGCTGGGGGCGGCGACCGCGGATGCCGTGTTCGGCATCATCGCCGCGTTCGGGCTGACCTTCGTTTCCGACCTGCTGTTCGAATACCAGGACTGGCTGCGCCTGGGCGGAGCCGGCTTCCTCTTATATATCGGCATCTCGGCGTTCACCGCCGACCCGCTCAAGGGCACGCGATCGCAGCGCGATCCCGATGGCCTGGTTGCCGATTACGCCTCGGCCTTCGCGCTGACCATTACCAACCCGATCACGATCCTCGCCTTTCTCGCGATCTTCGCCAGCATCGGCTTCAGCGGTCCCGCGGCGACATTGGGGCGGGCCGGAACCCTCGTTTTCGGCGTGTGGCTCGGCTCATTGCTGTGGTGGGCGGGACTGGCCTTCGGCGCCGGGCGGATCCGCGTGTCGTTTGGCCGCCGGCATCTGGTCTGGATCAACCGCGGCTCGGGCGGGATATTGGTGTTCTGCGGGGTCGCGCTGCTCGGCAGCGTCCTCGCCCAGCATTTCGGCTGAGGCGCCCGCCATTTGGAGGTTTGACCGTGGTCTATCTGCCGCCTGCTTTCACCGAGACCCGCACCGAGAAATTGATCGAGCACATCGAGCGGTACGAGTTCGGTCTGCTTGTCAGCCACGGCAACGAGGGGTTGATCGCCAGCCAGATCCCGTTCCTTATCGAGCGCCGCGACGGAATTCTCTACCTCCAGGGCCATCTCGCCCGCGCCAACCCGCAGCTCGCCGATCTCAACGGCGAGGCGCTTGCGATCTTCCAGGGACGCCACGCCTATATCTCGCCGAGCTGGTATCACGCCGGGCCGGCCGTGCCGACCTGGAATTATGCCACCGTCCACGCATATGGAACTGCCCGCACGATCGCCGATCCGGAGTGGCTGCGCGATCTCGTGCGCCGGCTGACCGAGCGTCACGAGGGCCGCGAGCCGGCGCCGCCGTGGTGCATGGAGGATTTGCCCGAGCCTTATGTCGCGTCGATGCTGAACGGCATCGTCGGCGTCGAGCTCGCGGTCAGCCGGCTCGACGGCAAGTTCAAGCTGAGCCAGAACCGCCCAGCGGCGGACCGGCCGCGCATCATCGCCGCGCTGGAGCGGCGCGAGGATGCCGATTCGCGGGGGGTGGCGCAGCTGATGCGCGAGCGCGAGCCGGGGGACTGAAAGCAGCCCCCACCCCAACCCTCCCCCGCAAGCAGGGGAGGGAGCGCGCCGGAGCCTGAAATCCCTCCCTCGCTTGCGGGGGAGGGAGGGGCCCGTCGCGGGAGCGACGGGAGGGTGGGGGCTGGTCGCGGCGATCCCTATTCGGCCCCGCTGAGCAAAGCGGCGACCGCCGCTTCATCGGCGCACGCGAGCACGGCCTCAGCGGTCCCCCGGTCGAAGCCGGCGAGGGCGAAGGCGGCCAGTTCGCGCCGGCGATCGGCCGCCGCGCGCCGGTACGGGCCGAGATGGCGCCGGCGGGCAAAGGCGCAGGCCGCGGCGAGCTCCGCATTGCCGCCGTCGCCGAGCGCCGCCACAGCCGCCGCGGCGTCCGCCGCGCCGACCCCCTTGGCCGCGAGCCCGGCCGCGATGCGGCGCAGCGAGCGGCCGCGCGCCACCCCGCTCTTTGCCCGGCCGGCGGCGTAGGCGGCATCGTCGAGGAGCCCGGTCGTGCGGTACCGCGCGACGAGCTCCTCGATCAGGTCTCGAGCCGTGCGCACCGCTTCGTCATCGCTCGCGACGCGCCGCCGTACCCGGCGCTCCAGCACCCGCCGCAAATTCTCGGCCGAGCTGGCGTAGCGGCCGAGATAGAAGAGCGCCCACGCTTCGATCAGCGCGCGATCGATCGGCGCCGTCGCCGCGGCGGCGGCCGGCCTCTCGCCGGGACGCCCGGCCCGCTCCAGCGATCCTCTATGCCGCATTACCGTCCATGCCCACGGTGCCATTCTCCTCTATCATGGCCGCCGCGAAAACCTCCGAGACCATCGCCTTGAGCGACGCCGGCGCCCCGTTCCCGACACCGTTTGTGACGACCGGCGAACCCCGGCTGCGCATCCTCATTCCGCTGATCGTCGGTTGCGCCTTCTTTATGGAGGGGCTCGATTCGACGATGATCGCGGTGTCGATCCCGGCGATGGCGAAAAGCCTCGGCGAGAGCCCGCTGCGGCTCAATCTGGTGATCACCACCTACCTGCTGAGCCTGGCGGTGTTCATCCCGGTCAGCGGCTGGATCGCCGACCGCTTTGGCGCGCGCCGAGTGTTTTGCGCGGCGGTGCTGATCTTTGCCGGCGGGTCGGCGCTGTGCGGGCTGGCCAACAGCCTGCCGATGCTGATTGCGATGCGCATCGTGCAGGGGTTCGGCGGGGCGATGATGACCCCGGTCGGGCGGCTCATCCTGTTGCGCAGCTTCCCGCGCACCGGGCTCGTCTCGGCGATGAACTGGATGACGATCCCGGCGATGATCGGGCCGATGGT
>WNFC01010960.1_pt1 | contig 10080 bp, 7 predicted proteins | sample 5400541 | NCBI WGS metagenome assembly WNFC01 (sample SAMN13153342, study PRJNA577476) | soil metagenome | isolation source: 120 cm saprolite under Douglas fir tree site 2 hole 2 replicate 1 | place: USA:California | collected 2015-04-18 | reverse complement strand
GGCGAGGATCATTACAACGCTCTCGTTTTGATTCACGAAGGCGTGCCGGCGCAAGCGATTCACGTCCTCGAACCGCCGATTGTGAATACCGCCGACGAAATAAAGGTCGTTGCCGCTGCTCTTGCGCGAGCGAAGGGCGAATCCGTGATTCTGGTTACGACAAAAGCCCATACGAGGCGCGTTCGCTTGCTCTGGCGCAGGCTCGCTCCGCGCCAAAACCGGGCCATCGTGCGCGCCGCCTCCGGCGATCCCTTCGATCCCCGGCACTGGTGGCGCAACACCAGTGGTGCTCTCGACGTGGTGCGCGAAGTCCTGGGGCTGTTGAACGCCTGGGCTGGCCTGCCTCTGCATCCGGCGCGGTGACTTTCGATTTTGGAGCGCAGGAGCGAAATTCCAGCCCTCACTGTTGCTGCAATGGCTTGGCGGCAAAGCCGGCAGCGCGGCTGCCGCGCTCCAAAGGGAGGTTTTCAGAAAAAGAAAAAGCGCTTCCGCCGCGGCGGCAATTCCTCTTGGATTTCCGGCACATACGGAAGCTCCCACCCCTCGAACGCCGCGAGCGGATTGTCGTGGAACAAAGCGCTCGCCTTCTTTTCTCCAAACCGGTCGACAACGACGTTGTAGGCGGGTTGCAGACGAAGCGGCCGGCTTCGCGTATTGTGCGCGTCGCTGGCCACGAAATGAACGAGCCCTTCGCCGATCCACCGTAGCGCATCCTGCTGTGCGCCAGGGCCGAACTTTCCGGTCAACGCGCCCCCCGTCACCTGAGCGAAGCAGCCCTGGCGTACCCACTTTTTCAGGCGCTCTGGCAGCGCGCGCAAAATGCCGTTGCGTTCCGGATGGGTAATCACGGGCCGCACACCGCCAAGCTGAATGTTGTGCAAGATCTGGTCCATCGCGGGTGGGATCGAAAACTCGTTGAACTCCACAAGAAGGAAATTACGCTGGTTGATGCAATACTGCCGGGCATCTTTGCGCAGCGATTCGAGATTCTCCGGGTTGAGATGAAAATCGCAGCCGGTGGCGATTTTCAGCCGTTCGCCGATCTTGGCTTGCAGTTCGTCGCGAAGATGGCACACGTGCGGAAAGTCGAAAAGGTATTCGTTGTTGGAGTGCGGCGTGGCAACGACGTGCGTAATCCCGTCGGCAATCGCGGATTCCGCCATGGTCATCGATTCTTCCATCGTGGCCGGGCCATCATCGAGACCCGCCAAAATGTGGCAGTGCAAATCGACCATCCGAATGAACCGTCCTTAATGCCACCAGGCACCGAACGCTTGCGACGCGCCGAGCGCGAACAAGATCCCCGCAAAGATCTGGCGCATCAGCCGCGGCCTGATCCATTTGGCCGCCTTTCCTCCGGCAATGCCTCCCAAAAACACGCCGGGGATCAGCAGCAATCCCGCCTTCCACGAGACAAATCCTTCTTTCGAGTACGCCATCAACGCCAGCACTCCCGTGGGCGGTACAAGCGCGATCAGGGAAGTGCCTTGCGCGCGATGCTGGCTGAAGGCGAACAGCAGCACCAGCAGGGGCACGGCCAGAACGCCACCGCCAATGCCAAACATTCCCGAGGCGACTCCACACACGCACGCGACCACGAATATTCCCGCGCCGCGGGCCATCGAATCAGACACGAACTTTCTCCCGATCGCTGCCGGCTACGTTCGTGTCGCACGGCGTTTTTCTCCAAAGCAGGAACGCCGCCAGCATCAGGAAACATCCAAACCCTCCTTTTAAATGGCGTGAGGGCATGGGGAGTGCGATCAAGCTTCCCGCATAAGCGCCAAATAGCATCCCCAACGCGCAAAGAATTCCCGCGTTCAAGTCTACCTGGCCCCGCTCCCAGTACTCGCGCAATGCGCCGAGTCCGATGGGCGGCAACAAAATGAAAAGCGAAGTGCCTTGCGCCATGTGCTGGTCCATATGCAACAAATAAACCATGGCGGGCACGAGAACGACGCCTCCCCCGATGCCCAGGAGGCCCACCAGCACACCAACACCGAGTCCCAGAAAAAGAATGGTAAATATCATGGTGACCGGACGGTTCCGCGCGCATCGCCTCGATGATGCGGACCAGGCTCTTCTATCTTGCTCTCTCCGGCGTCCTGCGGCAACCTCCCTTGAACAAGCCGCAACAATTGAAAATGCGCGGCTTTTTTTGTTTGCGAGGAACCTGCTATATTTACTTGTCTTTTCTCACGTCGGCCCTGTGGCTTGCTGGCGGCTGTGCGGCGGCCCGCAACGCGGTATCCCCGAAAACGTGAATCCCTTGATCACGGCCAAGCCGGGATCAGACAAAAAAGAGGAGTGCGACGGAACTCATGCCACTCGAACGGAAACCGGAGTTTTTCAAAGGCGCCCAGCTCAAGGTGGGAATCATTGGCTGCGGCTACGTCGGCTTGCCGCTGGCGCTGCGCTTCGCCGAAGCGGGACACAAAGTCACGGGATTTGATACCGACCCCCACAAAGTGTCGATGCTCAATGCCGGCAAGTCCTACATTGAGCACATTCCTCAGAACAAGATCCAGCAGTTCGTCAACAGCCGGCACTTCAGCGCTACCAACGATTTCGCGAAGCTGAAAGAGGCCGACGCCATCATTATCTGCGTTCCTACGCCGCTCGATGAGCGGCGCGAACCGGATCTGAGCTACGTCGAGCAGACCGCCATTTCCATTTACCCCCATCTGCAAAGAGGACAGCTGGTGGTTCTCGAATCGACAACTTATCCCGGCACGACCGAAGAACTGGTTCTTCCCATTCTGGAGAAAAGCGGTTTGCGCTGCCCCATCGCCAGCGGCCCGGAAAATGAAAACGTCGCGTGCGATTTTTACCTGGCGTTTTCTCCGGAGCGCGAAGATCCCGGAAACAAGCAATTCGGGCTGGCGCAGATTCCGAAAGTGGTTGGCGGATTGAATCCGCCGAGCGGACGCGCCGCGCAGGCGCTGTACACGCAGGTGGTGTCCCGCGTCGTGCCGGTGAGTTCGACGCGCGCCGCGGAGATGGCCAAGCTGCTCGAAAATATTTTCCGCTGCGTGAACATCGCACTGGTCAACGAACTCAAGCAGCTCAGCCTTCGAATGAACATCGACATCTGGGAAGTGATCGACGCGGCAGCGACGAAGCCGTTTGGTTACATGCCTTTCTATCCGGGACCGGGCCTGGGCGGGCACTGTATACCCGTGGACCCGTACTATCTTTCCTGGAAAGCGCGCGAATATGATTTCGCGACGCGATTCATCGAGCTCGCCGGCGAAGTCAACACGGCGATGCCGTACCACGTCGTGGACGCGGTCGCGAATTCGCTGAACGACCACAAGAAGAGCCTGAAGGGCTCGAAGATTCTGGTGCTCGGCGTGGCGTACAAGAAAGACGTCGATGATCTGCGCGAATCGCCGACACTGAAAATCATGCAGCTCCTTCAGCAGCGCGGCGCCCATCTCGATTACAACGATCCCTATTTCCCGAAACTCCACAAAATGCGGCACTACAATTACGAAAACATGAAATCCGTGCCGCTGAACCCGCAGACGCTCGGAAGCTATGACGCCGTGGTTATCGCGACGGATCATACGAGCTATGACTATGCCGCGATCGCCGATGCCGCGAAGCTGGTGATTGACACGCGCAACGCCACGCGCCGCGTCGTTCGCCATCGCGAAAAAATCGTTCTCTGCTAGTGCCGTTCCAACTAGCCCGGCGCGAGATGAAGAAGCAAAGAGGAACAGATGTGCGCGAAGCGCTGTGACTCAATAAACCATTCGAACAAGTTGGAACGGTGCTAGGAAGCGATGACCTCGTCCGCCGAAGAAATTCGCCGCCAGCTTGAGGAGAGCGCCCGCGTCAAGCAAAGTTTTTCCGGCGAACTGATCGGCCGGATCGGGCAATTCGCGGAGAAATCCGCGGCGTCCCTGCGTGGCGGCGGCAAGCTGGTCTTTTTCGGGAACGGCGGCAGCGCCGCGGATGCTCTGCATCTCGCCGCTGAACTGGTCGTGCGGCTTCGAACAGAGCGCCCAGGCCTGGCAGCGCTGGCGCTCACTGCAAACCCTTCGGTGCTGACTGCGGCAGGCAACGACTACGGATTCGAACATATTTTTTCCCGGCAAATTGAATCGCTCGTCTCAAAACACGACATTCTTGTGGCACTCACGACAAGCGGCAACAGCCCCAATATCATTCGCGGAGTGGAAGCCGGCCGCGCTCGCGGCGCTTATCTCGTGGCCTTCAGTGGAGAAACGGGCGGGCAATTGGCCGGCATGGTGGATCTTCTCTTGAATGTTCCTTCAAATGATGCGCAGCGCATCCAGGAATGCCACATCACCATGGGCCACATCGCTTGCAGCCTCATTGAGCGTCTTGCTTGTGGCTAGGACGTCCCACAACCAAGTGGTTCAGAGCTGACAGTTAAGAGCCAAAAGTAAGATATGGGGAGACTTGGTTCGGATTCTTGAGCAGTGGGTCATCAATTTCCGACTGTCCAGAGTACACAGGCAAGCGGACCGCGAACTCGCAATTCCCCAGAACGGGGCTCGCGGTGACGAAAGTCTCAAAACTGGCTTCATCAATCCCGGTCTTCACTCCGAACGCGCGTCCGCTGCCTCGTCTCTCCTTTCAACAAGAACACGCCGTTTAGCGTGTGACATGCTGCTCGTAGAAGTGACGACTTCGGATTCGTGTCGAGATGCGACAGCTCGCGGATTCTCGGCGACTCTCCAGAAAACAAACTCGTAAGTCGTTTGTTTCCTTCAATCACTGACGGCATAAAACGCCGTCATCTGCTCGGAAACAATCCAGAAACGGGTTACCGGAAACGGATGAACCAGTACCGATTCTTTGGACTGTTGAAGGTTGCAGCCAGAATGGATACCAAGTGGGAACTTATTACTTTGCTTTCAGCAGCTCGACGCGGGCAGTGGCGAAGGGCATGACGGCCTCAAGTAAAACCGGCGTGCGCGCCGCGTCATTCGCGAGATACAGCGTGAAAGATGCGTCCTTCATTTCCACGCCGGCGTCGAACACGCGAATGCCAATCCTTGACGCGGTGTAGTCTCCTGCCAGCACGGTCACCTTTTCGGCGACGGCTTTAATCCGGGCTCGAACATCGTACAGCTTGTGCCCGTCGTAGACGGGGCTGCGCACTTCGGGGGTTTTTGACCAGTCCACGTTTCGCACGTATTGCATGAAGCCGAGCGGGTCGCGTGTCCCCGGCAGCACGCGGGCTTGCGTCGCGTCCGGCGACGCAGGCTCCTTGCCTGTGGCGGTCATGCGCTGAATGGACTCCACCTTCTGCCCCCGCTCGTTTAAGTGCATCTCATACTGCAAACTCGTCATGGTCCCCGCATCGCTGTAGGAATCGAATTGGTCATCGAGTTCGAAAACCATGCGCAACGCATTCTGGGTGTGCGCAAAGGCCTGCAAATGCCAGGTGCTTTTTCCCAGAAACGTGCCGCGCCCGGCAACCTGCAGCCGCAAAGTCGCCACATTGTTAAGCTGGGAAACGTTAGCGGTATATTCGAGAACCTCGCCGGCGCGCAGAGGCAGCACAGCGTCTACGGGAGGCGCGGCCTTTTTCGAGCCGCGTGGCAAGGCTGATTTCGCCGCCGCCGCATTTGCGGGCTTCGCCGCTGGGAGCGCTTCACGGAAACCGGGCGGCTCCGGAGATACGACCTCCGGCACGGGCTGCGCTCCGTGCGCGCGCAGGAAGTAGAGGGCGCCGATGGCGCAACTGAGCAACGCCAGTGACGCGACTCCCACTGTGGTCCTGAGGCTCATGCTCTTTGTGTGACGCTTCCGGGAATCAACCGGTCGCCCGCCGCGCTTCCGTCGTACAATGTCTTTCCGTTCGCGGAAATGATGCGGCGCGCTTTGCCGGGCGGCCGCGAACTATGAGCGTATCAAAACGCGGGCCGGTCGTCTTTCCCGGGCATGCGTCCAATGCTGTGGCAGCAAACCGTCTCTGGCGGAGACAAACCTGTGCCGCAGAGCGGCCAGAAGAGCTAGTAGGAGGATTTCCTGAATGCGCTACCTCGTCACGGGCGGCGCCGGCTTCATCGGCTCAAACACGGTGGACGAACTCGTCCGCCGCGGCCATAGCGTTGTCGTTCTCGATGACTTCTCTTCCGGCAAGGAAGACAACCTGGCAGAAGTCCGCAACAAGATTACCTTCATCAAGGGCAGCATCACGGACATCGAGGTGGTAAGAAAGGCCATGCACGAAGCGGAATTCGTGCTGCACCTGGCCGCCCGCACCTCCGTTCCACGTTCGGTCAAGGACCCCGTCGAAACGAACCGGATCAACATTGACGGCACGCTTAACGTTTTGGTCGCGGCAAAGGAACTGAAGGTCAAGCGCGTGGTCTTCGCCGCCTCGTCTTCCGCGTACGGGGAGACGCCGACGCTCCCCAAAATCGAAACCATGCAGCCGCAGCCCATTTCGCCCTATGGCGTTACCAAGTACGTGGGGGAGCTTTACGGCCAGACGTTCGGCCGGTGTTACGGCCTGGAAAACGTGGCGCTCCGTTACTTCAACATTTTTGGGCCGCGGCAGGAACCCGGCTCGCCGTATTCGGGCGTGCTTGCCAAATTTTGCACGGCGTTCCTGGAAGATACGCAGCCCGTTGTTTTCGGAGATGGCGAGCAGACACGCGACTTCACCTACGTCGAGAACGCCGTGCACGCCAATTTACTGGCATGCGAAGCGCCGAATGTTTCTGGAAAAGTTTTCAATGTCGGCGTGGGGGGACGCATCTCCCTCAACGAAGTTCTCGGCGAACTTGGAAAAATAACCGGGAAGACGCTGGAGGCAAAGTATGAGCCGCCGCGCGATGGGGATATCCGGGATTCTCAGGCGGACATTTCTCAGGCGCGGGAATATCTTGGGTATGAGCCGCAGGTTACGTTCGAGGAAGGCCTGGCGCGGACCTTCGAGTGGTACCGCGAGACAGAGGCGAAGGCCGCGGCAAAGTCAGAGAAGGACTCGTGACCGGTGACTGATGAGAGGCTCGTGAGGAGACGCTCTCGCAAGTCACCAGCTCTCACTCAAGAAATACCGGCCAAGTTTCCAAAGCGGACTTTCAAGGCTGCGCCGTTTTACCGTAGCTTAGTGGCTCACCGGCTTTCGGCGCATCGTAGTTGTTCCAGAACCAGAGCGGCTCCAGCTTTTTCTGTTCGGGCCACACCTCATTCAGGGTGTCCCCTTCAAACAATTCACCGTTCTTCATGACCCAGTGAATAGTGTTGGTGTTGTGGATATCGTCGAGCGGGCTCTTGTCCATGATTACCAAATCAGCCAGTTTGCCAGGCTCAATCGATCCCAAGTCCGCAGGCCGCCCGATAATTTTCGAACCGTTCACGGTGGCGCAACGGATTGCTTCGAGGGGAGTCATGCCCCCACTCGCCAGCATCCACAGCTCCCAGTGATAGCCGATTCCCTGCATCTCGCCGTGGCTGCCGACGCCGACGAGACCGCCAGCACGCACTAACTTCGCCATCTGCGCCGCAAATTTCGGAAACTCATATTCGTCCTTGCGGAACCATTCTGGCCGGCGCTTAGTTCTCTCGTCGATGACGCGGTGTGGCATGAAGTGATTCAGTTTTGCATTGTCGTGCACTTCGCTGTTCTCAAACCAGTAGTCCTCGCCGAACGGCCCGCCGTAGTTCACGATGAGCGTAGGAGTTTCCGCGATCCCCGATTTCGCAAACATCTCGATCACATCTTTGTACAGGGGCGTGATGGGCAGAGTGTGTTCGTTGCCGTGGAAGCCGTCGATGGCGTGTGTCAAGTTGAGCTTCAAATCGAGAGCGCCTTCGGTCGTCGGCATCATCTCCAGCTCTTTCGCAGCCTGCACCATGTACTGCCGCTGCTTGCGATTGCCGACCACGTAGCTCTTGATGTTATGAGTGCCGTAATATTTCCTGTACCTGGTCAGCACACCCTTCACTTCTTCGGCGGACTGGAAGTTGTTGTTGGAAAAAACGCCAGGGCCGGTCGAAAACGCCCGCAACCCCAGGATGTCGCCGGTGTCGACGAGATCCTGATACGCGAACATGTCGTTCGTGCCGGTCTGAACGTCCAACCCAGCCGTCACGCCGTAAGCTAAATTGGCGAGGAATGACCAGTTCTGCGTGTCCAGGATGCCGCGCCGGATTTCAGTCCAGTGCGCATGCGTATCGATAAAGCCGGGCACAATCGTTTTGCCATTTATGTCGAACACTTTGGCGCCCGCTGGGACGCTGCCTTTCGCGCCCACGCTCTTGATGCGGCTGTTTTCGACGACGATATCGGCATTCTTCAGAACCTCATCGCCTTTCATCGTCACTACGGTCGCGCCGCGCAGGACGATGGTGCCTTTTGGCGTTTTTCGCGGGAATTCGAGGTTGACCGCGATTTCCTGGACATCCTTTTCCTGTTCTTTCAGTTTCTTTTCTTCCTTTTTCTCGTCTTTCTTTTGATCCTTTTTTTCGTCTTTCTTCGCATCAGCCGTTTGCGAAGTGGCATCTTTTTTGTCGGCGTCCTTCTTATCGGAGTCCTTGGCGTCCGCGTCTTTCTTGTCGCCTTCCTTCTTTTCGTCCTTCGGCGGTTCGAACGAGATGGCGCTTAGCGGTTCGCGGAAAAGGCTCGCGCCCACAGCCCAGGTGATGGTTTTTCCTCCATCGGCCCATGCGAAATAATCCGCACCAATGTCTGTCAGGCGTTTTGCCGGGACGGAGGGGGTGGTGACATTGACGGTTGGCGGTTCCCCACCTACGACCGGCATGGCAATCAAGTAGAGCTGGTTCATTAGGTGCGCGAGCACCCATTGGCCGTCGGGACTCGGCACGATGTCACCCGCAGGAACCGGCTCCTCGGCAAAGTACAGTCCTTGTCCTTTCACCACGAGGTGCGTGCGTCGGTCCGTGCCGTCGTAGCGCAGGGACACCAAGCCTTGCGGCGTGTAAACGTAGATGCGGTCCTTGTCATTGGTAAAATGCGGCCCGCCGGCTCCACGCGCAGGCAAAATCAAGTTGGCGTCTCCGCCGTCCGAGGGAATCCAGATCAGGTCGGCGTTCCCGGTCTGGCCGCCGTCGAAGGCGCTGTTTTCCCGGTCATAGGCGTTGCCGCGAAGAAGGACAATTCTCGAGCCGTCCGGCGACCAGGCTGGATTGCTGTACACCGCAAGCGACTTTGAGAGCTGCACCGGCGATCCGCCCGCTGCCGGGATTTTCCAAAGCTGCCCGCCGTCGCTCGACCACGTCACATAAACGATAGACTTCCCATCGGGCGACCAAGCGGGCTGAAATTCGCGCGCGCTTCCGCTGGTCAGCCGCTGCGGTTTGCCGCCCGGCAAATCCATGGTGTAGAGATGCGTCATAGCGGAAAACGTCAGCTTCTTGCCATCGGGCGATTCCGCCGGATCCATGATCAACCGCGCCTTCACCGGCCCTTGTTCAACCGCCTGCGGAAAATCCAGCTTGGGTCCCAATTCCTGAGAGACCTGGGCCGTGAACGGAATCACTTTTTCCGTCCCGGTAGCCAGATCGAGCCGCTTGATCTTGCCATCCTGGTTGTAAACGATCTCTTTGCCGCCGGGCAGGAAGGCGTAGCCAGGAAAAACGTCGCGGGTAAAGAGCGATTCCTGATCGTCGCGTGTGACCGGATACTTCACCCAGCGGTCTTCGCCGCTTTCCAGGTTGCGCAGACGAAGGCCGGACTCCGTCTCGTACCGCGTGACGTAGAGAACCTGCTTGCCGTCCGGCGAAAGGAGCGGGCGAAATGCGCTCTTGATCTGGTGAATGAGGCTGTCTTCGTCGCCGGTCTTGCGGTCGCGCCGGGCGATGTGCCAGGTCGGAAGCTGCTGGTTGTAATAGAGCGAGCCTAACTTCGCTGCATAGTAAAGATACTTTCCATCCGGGGAAGCCACCACGCCCATGGCGTTCGGCCTCTCGCGGCGGGGAGTAGTAGGCGTCGGCTTGGATTTTGTTATCTGCACGCCCGAGCCGCCGTCCACGTGGTACATCCAGATTTCGCTGGAGCCGATTCCGAATTGCGCTTTCGAAACAAAAATGTATTTGCCGTCGGGCGCCCAGCTCGGCGAGGTAAACCCA
>WNFC01015534.1_pt1 | contig 10083 bp, 13 predicted proteins | sample 5400541 | NCBI WGS metagenome assembly WNFC01 (sample SAMN13153342, study PRJNA577476) | soil metagenome | isolation source: 120 cm saprolite under Douglas fir tree site 2 hole 2 replicate 1 | place: USA:California | collected 2015-04-18 | reverse complement strand
CCAATCAGGCTCGAGTCTTCCTGGTTGGCCAGGCAAGGGGGGCGGCGACACGGAGGCAGTTGCTGAACTTTGTGCGATTTGCTGAGCTTGTGTGGCTCTCTGCTGGAGGAGGATCTCGTTGACGGCATTGTCATTGCTTGACTCCGGGTCTTGTTGCTGATGGCACCTCTTCTGCTTGTGAGGGCGAGGTTTAAGCCCTGGTACTTGCCTGCAGACTGAAAATTAGTTCGTTTAAGACATGGGATTGACACACTCATTCCACCACTCAAGGGTCTCAATCACCCATTGATCCTCCGGGTCATCTTCGAAAAGTGTAACGATGTTCTTGTAGAAGGCCTCGTAATTGAAGGGGTTGTCGATAAAACCCCATTCCTCATCAGAACTGAGGGCAAACCACACCTAAAGGCCATTAGTAGCATCTAGCAATACAGTGAACAAATACGGCCCAGGACGCACCTGAACCGCTGCATATGCAATTGTTCTACCTGTCACCGCAGTGAGGCCATGAAGGATGGCCTTTGGGTCCTTTGTTGCTCGAGTCGGTTTCCCAAGTGCCGAAGATGGCCCAGTAAATATGTGTCGAAAAACCTGTGGAGTCATTCAGATAATATTATTTCTGAGAAAAGAGGAATGTACGCGAACAAGGAGTAGACCACGACATAGGCCAAATTGTTTCTCATCAGGATTGTATCCGTCTGTGAAATTGTACATGAACGCCGGCCAGTGCATGGCACGGACTTTGATCTCGCCATTTTCTACCCTCTCCCTGAGTAGGCTCGAAATTGCTCTGTGAGTAGTCGGAACGCAAGCTCAAGAAATACTTACTTCATATTGTCCACATACTCTTCCACCAAGTGAACCGGACACAGATAAGAAGCTGTCATGGGGTGATTGAATCCCCGAGCGCTCTTTCCGTGTGACACCAAAAGGGGGGGTTGAAGGTCGTTGACGGTGGGTTCTGGGACCAAGTATTGCAAGATCCCACTTTTGAGGGATGCCAAATCTTCTTGTCTTGCCACATGGGCTGAACTTGCAAGCTGAGGTGATTTCTCAGGAGTAGAACCACAGATTTGGGCGCATATATGTACTTACTTGGGCAATAAATAAGTCAAGAACCTTTGGATCACCAGAGAATGCCTCGAGTGTTGACTTAAACGTCGGCACTAGTTTGAGCACTTTCTGGTGCAATAATATGTCATTTGGGGTGTACCTGTATGTGTTAATTAGTCACTGCAGCTGAGAAAAATGATCACTTACTCCTCTGCGGTTTCGACATCGGGGAGGCTGGCATAGATCAGATTGTTCATGGGAACAAATGGGTGGATCGCGAGGGGGATCCACCTGGCTGCGTGAGTGTATAGATGTGTAGCCAAGGATCTAGTTGTTCCAGTGCAAACATGGTCAATCTTGTCAGCAGAAGCGTATGCACATACAGTATGTACTCACCGCTTCCTTTTTCCTATACCAGATGTGTCCATTGTGTTCAAGCAGGCTATGATGTCATCAATATGTTTAGAGGAAACAAGGGAGGATGCTTCGTCTTCGGGAGATGCTGAACCCTCATTGGGGAGGCCAGGCCAGGGCAGCAAGATAAGATACCCCACATTACCCTACATTCATTCAATTTACGTGCAGACTCTAAGGACACTTGTTATTCTGTACAAGAATTTCTCCCTTGTATGTATCAACCATAAGTAATGTCTCATCTGCAAGCCCTACTGTGATCTGGTGTGAGATCACAGCCTAAATACAGCCCCACAATGGCAAATCAGAGACCGGGGGACAACAAGAGAGTGCAACGTGACTCACCATATCTGCCTCTGTGATTCTCTCCTCAGGTGGACCGGTGACATGGCGAGGAGGCTGTCCCACATGGTGTGGTTGTGTCTCATCGTATGACTTCTTATATCCCTAGATGTGTGCTTGTAAGCATTTGTCTATGAGAATAAAGACACCGCTTACCTCCTGTTCTTCCTTGCTAAGATCTGCCCAGTATTGATTGAACTCACCGACTGATCCTTCTGGATTCAATGTGCACCAGTCCCACACACAGACCAATCTGCAGACACATCAGCATTGTGGTGGTAATACAACGGAAATGCTTAATACCTTCCTCCCAGTGCATAGGAAGGCATTATCTTCTGTGGGTGTGTGAATCTCCTTTCCCGCAACTCCTTCATCTTTTCCCGTGTGGATTCGGAACTGGGCATGGTTGTGGTTGTGGTAATCGCTTCCACAGACTTGGATAATGCATTGGACTCTAAGTCCAAGACAGTCTGAGGGGTGTCTGCGACTAATTTGCTACCTTCAAGCCCGGATGTCACATTTGTGGCCCATGTAGAATGGAGCGTGTCCTGTGTGATGGGAAACTCCGACAGAATACCCTCAACTAGGGTTGTTGCAACTGAGACACCTGAGTCATAGGAGAAGGAAAGATCGCCCAGCAAAGAGAGATCATCCACAGACTCGCCAGAAGCCTGAGAGAGCTGTGATATGTTAGAACTGTCTAACATAACCGTGGCCAGCGAGTTTTCTTGATGCAAAATGAGTTCAAAGTTTGTTGGGGGTCACACAGAGGCGAGGGCATTTGAGAAAAAACCATATGTGGAATTCCTGTTTCTATAAATGATAACCTGATGCCCCAATGACTTGTGCACGCACGCAGCAGGACATTCCGCGCCTTCAGACTTCCGAGATCTGGATGGCCCAACTGGGCTGATCATCATGCAGCGTGTATGCCATGAGGCCTGAACGTGCTCAGTTCAGTACCATGACACCACACAGTGCCTAATATCATTTGTTTTACCTCGCACACGCACACATCAATTCACCTATGCCACCATCCAAGTGTCCAGGCTGCCAAAAGGAATTTGAAGACCCACGCGGGTTTGCCAATCACAAGCGACATTGCATCCTTGTCAATGTTGTTACAGCACGATGCTTTAAACAACTCAAAGCCAGGAGAAACAAAGGTAAAATAAATCTGACACAAGCATCTCAAGCAGGAGCTGGAAGTGCACATGTAGAGGAGGGACAAGGTGGGCTGACCACTACAGCAGCAGATGGCGATAATGGTACCAGCACACCTTTGGTACGTCTAGATCTGCTCTTAATCATAGCTTGATCTCATCTTAATGTGATTAGGATGAAGTCCCCTGCGTCCCAACCCCTGAGCTGCGACCCTCTGGGCGACTGAATCGAAAGATTCAACTTCCAAAGCGTTATCAGGACAAACTTCCACCACACCCTCCTTCTCTGTCCTATCAAATGCATCACCATCATCCTACCCAATCTAGTGATGAGGAGGACGTTGTCTCTGGAGGATCTGAAGGCCCACTTTCATCCACAGCTCCTGAATCATCGGCACACCGCACCTGTCCCAATTCCTATGGCATCTATCGCATATATCTAGATGGCGAAGTGTCTTACTCCCCCGACGAAATATACTCCCTAGACTCAGTAACTGATGATTCTGTGGCAATTGCCAAGGACTCAGATGAGCTCTTTCGTCCTTGGTGGGCTGCAGCACCCTCCTCTGATAAGAAGTACTATGCTCCTTTCCAGACTGCAACTCATTTCCACTTGATGTGGTGGTTCTACGATGGTTCAAGTTTGAAGACACTTTTAGCTCTAGATGATCTAGTTCAAAATGTGCTTCTTGCCTCTGATTTCAAGCAAGAAGATTTAGTGGGCTTCCGTGCAGCACACGAGGCCGAGCGCTTGGACAAGTCTGGTCACACACCATCTCGCTTCTCTGCTGATGATAACTGGATTGAGAGTAGCGTTCAAATATTCCTACCCGCAGAGGGAGTCCAGCATGCATCAGAGGACCTTGCACCGAAGTTCACAATTCCTGGGCTAATACATCATCGGCTACTCCATGTCATCAAAGGGGCTCTTCAGGAGACTTCAACAAAGCAGTTTCATCTCTTCCCCTATCAAGAGTTCTGGGAGCCTTCACCTGGATCCCCCCCTGAACGCATTTACTCGGAACTGTACACATCGGATGCTTTTCTTGCAGAACACGACAAGATATGCGCAAATTGTAACAAGCAAGACTCTGGATCACAGATAGAGAACGTTGTATTGGTGATTATGCTGTGGTCGGACTCGACGCATCTCACTAGTTTCAGAAACACATCTCTATGGCCAATATACCTATATGTGGGGAATCTTTCCAAGTACATACGATCGAAGCCAACATCACATTCTGCACACCACCTCGCATATATTCCTAAGGTAAGTTATTTGTACTTTCTATAATTTTGAGGCCTAACATGAACTAGCTTGTAGATACCATACAGGATGTGTACTGAAAGGAGTTTGGCAAACCCGCCACTGCCGCAGTTCTCACTCACTGCAAGCATGAACTGATGCACGCCATTTGGGGCCACTTGATTGATGAAGAGTTCATGGAAGCTTATATCCATGGAACGCTAGTTGAATGTGTCGATGGGACTGTTCATCAATTCTTCCCATGCATCTTCACATACTCTGCAGATTACCCTGAGAAGTAAGTCTTATCTCACACTTTCATATACTATCTGAGCCAGTGACAGGACGCTTCTTGCGTGTATCAAGAACCTTGGGGCCTTTCCATGCCCACGATGCCTCATAACCAAAGCGGAGATCCCAGCACTTGGTACAGAACTGGATATGCAAAAGAGACAAAGCACAGAAGGTATCCGTATGGACAATGATGCATGGAAGCGTTGGGTCGAGCATGCGCAGAAGGCGATCTATGTCAAGGGAAAGCCCATTACGAGCAAGCATGTTGACAATCTACTTGGTGATGAATCTTTAGTCCCCACCCAGGTATGTCACATCCACTTGATACCTAACAAAAATACTTAGAATTCCAGAATGTGTTCTCAACAAAACTTGGACAATACGGCTTCGACTTTTATACACTTTTTGTTCCAGATCTCTTACATGAATTTGATTTGGGTGTTTGGAAGGCAGTATTTACCCATCTGATATGGGTTTTGTATGCTGTGGGCGGCGATACTATTCAAGTGTTGAATGAACAGTAAGTAATCACAATAACTACGAGTTGGACAAGCTTATCTGATTTACAAGTGACTAGATATCGTCAAGTTCCGACATTTGGGGGGGGTACAATTTGTAAATTCAGAAACAATGCCTCAGGCATGAAACAGCTTGCAGGTCGGGATTTCGAGGACCTTCTCCAGGTGTGTAACATGACTTTAACTATGCCAGGTCCTCTTACGTGGACAATCAGTGTGCGATCCCCATCTTCGAAGGACTCCTTCCAAAGGAGCACAACCAAATCGTCTTGGATCTACTATTTGAACTTGGTACATGGCAAATGCTTGCAAATTTACGACTGCATACAGAATCAACAGTTCGCGCACTTGAGAACTCCACAACCCGACTGGGCCACAGGCTTCGTCAGTTTCAAGCCACCATGTGCAACACATACGACACCTATGAGTTACCATCTGAGGAAGCAGCTAGAGGATGTCGAACAGCAACTACAGGGACAAAGAAGCACCACGATGGTCCATCTGAAGATGCTGAGAATCAGGCGAAGAAGGCAAAAAAGCGGCAGCTCCAAAAGAGGTTCAACTTGTCAACATACAAGATACACGCACTCGGCGACTACGCTCGAGCAATCCAATTGTTTGGCACCATGGACAGGTTCACTACACGAGTGGTAAGTGACCCTATTCGAGTGACGATGACCTGCTACTCACAATGACCCCATGCTAGGGAGAATCGGAGCATTGCCGAGTGAAACGCCAATATCGACGGGTCCACAAAGGAAGTTTTACACGTGGCATTGCAACCCAACAACAACGAGAGCAAAGGCTGATACAGATAGGAGAGGCTGCACCCAAGGACACTGGCATGTCTAGCCAGAAGTGCAAGGATAGCAATCACCTTAATAATCTCGGGGAGGACCAAGACAACTCTCATCCCTCTGAAGACAACGAAGCACTTCCACCCATACGACCGCAAGAACATCATTATATATCACCAGGTGTTCTACACAAGATCTGACTGTCCACATGGCTCGGTGAAAACCAAGATGACCCCACGCTCAAGGTAAGAATGTATTATCGGTCAAATAGACAGTTCTGAGCTGCTTCCCAGAACTTTCTTCCTCATCTCAAGGAACACTTGCTTGGCCGATTACTCGGGCGTGATTACGACGGCGATGAACACTTGTTCACTGCGCAGGAACGAAGTGGGCTCATGTTCTTACACAATCAGATATATAAGCACAGCAGATTTCATGTAAACTACACCACGTATGACCTGCGTTGCGCTCAAGATACGCTAAACCTGAGAACACACACAGACTTCATGACACTGTCCCATGAAGACAATGAAGAGCCCGAGACCAAATTTCCCTATTGGTTTGGGCAGATAGTCAGTATCTTCCATGCTACAGTCATCTATACTGGTCCCAGTTCTTGCTCTGTCAAACCACAGCACATGGAATTTCTCTTTGTGCAGTGGTTTGGTCACGATCTGGGACATCGGGGAGGGTGGAACGCTAGACAACTACATCGAATTGGCTTCATTGATGGAGCTGACAAGGCCGCGTTCGGTTTCTTGGACCCACAAGAGGTCATTCAAGGGGTGCATCTAATCCCAGCATTCCACTACAGTCGGACATGCAATTTATTACCCCCAAGTTGCTTTGCTTGTCCTGGGCAAGATAACAACAAAGACTGGGAGTTATTCTACATTAACCAGTGAGCTCATGCGGCATGCTGCCACTTCACTTGCCAGCAGTTGACCTTATTATAGTTTTGTTGATCGTGATATGGGTATGTGATTTTTTGGCGGCGGTGTTGGTCACAAGTCCACACGTGCAGCTACAGATCACTTTCTGGGGGACCACGACCACTCAGACCTTGACATCGAGAGGCAACATGACACCATTGATAATCTCATGGACTGTGAAGACGAAGTGGATGACAGCCCCATTGCGGAAGGATGTGTACTCGATAGCAACAATGACTATGGGTATGGTGACCCACTAGACGAACATGAAGGCGTTGTCTCAGATGACTCAGATGATGACAACAGTGGCAAAAAGGATGGCGCCCTGATGGGTGGTTCTTAGTCACCATGTGCTGGATGGTAGATTGGACTTGCAAGATGGTCTGGATCCTGGGTGTGGGTTGCTTAGAGTTCGACGATTTGTATCAAATTTTGACAGAGAGTTCTATTTACAATATATGAGTTGTGCTGACAGGTAATCGGACTGTGATCATTCAATGGTGATACATGGGAAGCAGTCCCCTTAACTGGGGATCTACCTGTTTGGGGCCGTACCCTTGTAAGGCAGTGTGACAAGGTATTCGTCCATGACCCTTGTATTCCAGTGTACATGCCCTAGATATACATATTACATTATGTCACGCGGAATGTAAGGCAGCCACCAGTGATGCTACATCACACCTGGCCATCCCTGGTACTGATTATTTCTTTGATGCCCTCTCACCAAGTAAAGACGGCCTGGAGCCTATCTGTGGACACGATTTTAGTCTCTTTTCTTTTCCCATCGAGAACTCCTACCATGCCTGTTTCTCATACACTTTTTAATCGTCCCGGAGGCTATACATCGTTGGGGCAAGTGATCGTGAGATATCCTATTATATACACGTTATTGAATAAACGCGTACTGTCTCTCGAACCTTATATCGTTTGCCAGTTGGAGGTTTAAACGTTCCAATGTCATTCACAGTCATTCAATATTTCGGTGAACCTCCATCATTTCGATATTACTGCATCATGGTAGTCAACGACCCGCCTCTCTACTTCCAACCAACTGATCCCCCCTAACGTGATCGTTAACGACCGCTGCACAATTCACCGCGGGCCGAGTGCCAGATTTATTCGCTTCATTCTTTTTTTCCCTCTTAGCTGTCCTGTCGGGGGGCCACTGTTGAGAAGGAGTTACCGGCGTGAATGGGGGACAACAAGAACAGGAGGCAAAAGAATCCGTACCACTGCATTTGCCGCTTCAACCCTCGACTCCCGTCGCGCCCGATAATAATCGTATAATATCTCGCTCTCCTCTTCTTAATGCTAGTCCAGATGGAGTACGGCCGTCGATGTTCCGCGCATGGATATCTGCACCTCGTTCGAGAAGAAGCCTTACAACCTCGAGATTGCCATTCCACGACGCAATATGCAGTGGAGTTTGGAGGTTTTGCTGTTTTATGTTGACATCAGCGCCATTGTCAAGTAACAACTCCGCAACCTCGCGATCTCCATCCCGGGATGCAACTAGCAGCGGGGTCCAGCCAACCTTGTCTCGGCAATTCACGTCTGCGCCGTATTTGATCAATAACTCTGCCACCTTCAGTTCTCCATTCCTCGTCGCCGTATCCAATGCAGTTCTGTACGTTGCATCTCGTCCATTGACATCCGCACCTTGGTCAAGCAATGACTGCACAACCTGAACATTACCCTCAGCAGATGCATCATGCAGCGAATTCTCCTCAAGACCGCTAGGGATGTTTGTGTGTCTCGCAACACCGACCGAGGCCAGTGTAGAGTTAGGACCCAGTTCGGTTGGAGTTTTGTCCGAAGGAATCACATCCATGGTATCGAAAGGATCCATGACTCCCATGTGCTTTGCAAGGTACCTCGCGACTTCGCGGTTCCCGCTGGCAGATGCCACGTCTAAAGGGATCCGATGGCTGCCATTTCGCAGGTTAACATCCGTCCCCGAATCGAGTAGCAGTTTCACAATGTCGAGACCGCCATTATGTGCTGCAGTGTGCAATGGAGTTGAACCATGACTATCTTGTGAGTTGGGGTTTGACCCTGATTTGACAAGCAAACGCGCAACTTCAAGCCATTTATAAGCCGTCGCGCGGTCCAAGGGTGTTTGCTGGTCCTTGTTCGGTTTGTCAATATCTGCGTGGCGCTCTAAAAGTAGCTCCACAATGTTGAGATGCCCGACGGCTGATGCAAGGTGTAGAGGGGTCTCGAGGTCGGTATTTTGGGCATTTATGGCAGCACCGCGGTCCAATAGGTCCTGTGCGATATGGAAATATCCACGTCGTGATGCGAGTATCAATGCAGTCTCGCCTTTGTGGTTATAGGAATCCACAGTGGCGCCATGCTGGATCAAGAACTGCATAATATCTAGATGACCACTTCCCGACGCTAATGTCAATGGAGTCCAGCCTTCGCTGCCAGTGTCTGGAGGGTCTACAGCTGCGCTGCTCTGGATCAACAATTGCACGATATCTAGATGTCCATATCGTGATGCTGACATCAATGGGGTCCAGCCTCGGTTGTTTGGGGAGTCCACAGCGGCACCGCTCTGGATCAATAGCCGCGCGATGTCTAGATGTCCATATCGTGACGCTGACATCAACGGAGTCCAGTCTTGGTAGGTTGGCGAGTCCACAGCAGCACCGCTCTGGACCAACAACCGCGCAATATCTAGATGCCCATGTTGTGACGCTACCATCAATGGAGTACAGCCTCGAAAGTCTGGGTAGTCCACGGTAGCGCCGTGTTGGATCAACAACTGCACTGTATCTGAATGTCCATGTCGCGATCCTGACATCAACGGAGTCCAACCGTTGAGGTCTGGGGAGTCCACGGTTGCACCATGGTGTAGTAATGCCCGCACAATCTCGAGCTCTCCTTCACGTGCTGCCACATTCAATGGAGTTTCGCGGATCCGTCTCCTCGCCAGGTCGACATCTGCATGGTGTTCGAGTAACACCTCAACGATGTCACGACGACCGGTTTGTGATGCTGTACACAGTGGAGTGGACAAACTCGAGTCCATGGTGTTGACGTCCGCACCGTGCTCAAGGAGCAGCAGCGCAACCTTCATATTTCTCTCCACGAGTGCAATATTCACCGCCGAACCATAATTGCCCCCACTCGCGTTGATGTCGTCTGGATATTTGGAAATGAGATATTCGACAAGGTTACGGAAACCACAAAGTGCGGCGTAATATAATGGGAGAGCCTCCGGTCGCGTTGGGTGATCCTCGAACATGGGTTCCCGGAAAGGATAGTCAATGTCGTATATCCAAATCCACGTTGCAAATGATGGTTCGTCCAGATCAAATA
>WNFC01012345.1_pt1 | contig 10084 bp, 8 predicted proteins | sample 5400541 | NCBI WGS metagenome assembly WNFC01 (sample SAMN13153342, study PRJNA577476) | soil metagenome | isolation source: 120 cm saprolite under Douglas fir tree site 2 hole 2 replicate 1 | place: USA:California | collected 2015-04-18 | reverse complement strand
GTGTGCGTTCCCGCGGGTTGCCCGTCGACGATGGTCTCGACCGCCATAGCCCGCGCGCCGCCGTCTCCGGCAGGGCCATCGACCAGTAGATCCCGAAGCGACGCACGGGCGCCTGGTAGTCGATCGGCGATGCCAGGACCACCTTGCCCGTGGGGTCCTTCCATCGCGCCTCGCAGTGGTGCGCGCCCGGCCGCGCCTCCCACTCGAAGTAGACGACGACCTGGCGGTCCTTGTCCGGGGAGAAGACGGTCCGGGGGTCCTCGATCACGTAACGCGTGCCCTGCGGCACGCCGCGGGTGCCAGAGGTGGAGCGCACGAGGCGAGCGCCGCCCGTCTCCGCGCCCGCCGGCGGCCGCTCCTGACCCGTGGCCGGAGCGGCCGCGGCCCCGATGGACAGCGCGGCCAGGGCCGCGATACGGATGGCTGCGAGCCGGATCATTCGTGCTCTCCGCGAGACGAGAGTATATGCGCGCTCGCCCTTCCGAGGTTTGACAACCATGGACGAATCCGTCAACGTACGGCATCGTCCATCTTGCTGTCATGAACGCGGAGAATCATGGCTGAGAGCTCCTTTGACGTCGTCAGCAGCGTGGACCTTCAAGAGGTCAAGAACGCCATCGGCCAGGCCATGAAGGAGATCACCACCCGCTTCGACCTCAAGGGCACGAACTCGAACATCGAGCTGGTGGGGGAGGAGCTCATCCTCACCTCCGGCGACGACTCCAAGATGAAGGCGGTGCGCGACGTGCTGGAGGGCCGGCTGGTGAAGCGCAACGTGCCCCTCAAGGCCCTGACCTTCGGCGAGATCCAGAAGGCCCTGGGCGGAACGGCACGCCAGACGGTCACCATGCAGAAGGGCATTCCCACCGACAAGGCGCGTGAGATCGTCAAGATCATCAAGGGCTCGAAGCTCAAGGTCCAGGCCGCCATCCAGGCCGACCAGGTGCGGGTGTCCGGCAAGAACAAGGACGACCTTCAAACGGTGATGCAGCTCCTCAAGAGCACGGACCTGGGCATCGACATGCAGTTCACGAACCGTCGGTAGCGGAGCAACGAGAGTGGCAGCGGTGGATCCGTTGGGCGGACGAGGCGTCGCGGACCTCAGGGACATCATCCAGCTCGTCGAGGAAGACCTCGCGCGCGTGGAGGAGATCTTCGAGGCCCAGTTCCGCTCCGACGTCGGGCTGGTGGGCGAGATCGGCGGTTACATCCGCGGGGGCGGAGGCAAGCGCATCCGGCCCGCCCTGCTCCTCCTGGCCTGCCGGCTGTGCGGCTACCGCGGCGATCGCGCCATCACCCTGGCCTCGGTCGTGGAGTTCATCCACACCGCGACCCTCCTCCACGACGACATCATCGACGAGGCCACCGTCCGCCGGGGGAAGCGCAGCGTGAACAGCCGCTGGGGGAACGACATCACCGTCCTCCTCGGCGACTTCCTCTACACGAAGTCGATGTCGATGGCCCTCAGCCAGGACAACCTGCCCATCCTGCGCCTGCTCTCCGACGTGACCCTGCGCATGATCGAGGGCGAGCTGCTCGAGATCGAGCGCAACGGCGACCTGCGCATGAGCGAGGCCCAGCACCTCGACATCATCCGCCGCAAGACGGCCGACCTCTTCTCCGCCTGCATGTCCATCGGGGCCATCCTCGGGGACGTGGGCGAGGAGAAGCGAAGCGCCCTCACCAGCTACGGTCTGAACCTGGGCATCTGCTTCCAGATGGTGGACGACCTGCTCGACTTCACCGCGGACGAGAAGGTGCTGGGCAAGCCCGTCAACAACGACCTGCGCGAGGGCAAGCTCACCCTGCCCGCCATCTTCCTGCTGCGGAAGGCGGGTCCGGCGGGCGCGCAGACGGTGTCGCACGTGCTGGCCGACCGCGGGTTCGAGCGCGTGTCGCGCGAGGACCTGCTGCGCCTGGCCCGCGAGCACGGCGCGCTGGACGAAGCGCGCGCGCTGGCCCAGCGCTACGCGGAAGCGGCCCGGCGCGACCTGGCCGTGTTCGATCGCTCGCCCTACCGGGAAGCGCTCGAGGTCCTGCCGGACTTCATCCTCAGCCGCGATCACTGAAGACCGGTCGCCGCGCCCTGACGACCTGAAAGAGCCTGGCCGGGCGACGTGTCAGGGATGACGCGTTTTCGTTCCGGAACGAAAGCAACGCTGTCCTGTCCTGCTACTCGCGATTCACCGGCCATCTCAGCCCGGTCCCTGTCATCAATCTAACAAATATTTCTCGCAAACCAGCGCGCTGGACCGACCCTGACAGTGTGTCGCGCGAAACTATCAAGTGCCATGAATGTGACTATCCCATCGCGCCTCTCCGATCTTGAGCTGGAGGCCGAAGTCGCCCGTCTGTCCGGATGCGAGCGTGAGGCGACGGCATCCCTGATCGCACACCTGGCCGAGCTCTACGGTCGCCGCCTGCATGAGCGCGCAGGCTTCTCTTCGCTCTTCACCTATTGCACGGACGTCCTGCGCCTCTCCGAGCACGAGGCTTACGACAGGATGAAGGCGGCCAAGGTTGTTCGGCGATATCCCGTCGTCCTCACGCTGCTGGTTTCCGGCCGCGTCAACCTGACGACCGTCCGACTGCTGGCACCTCACCTCACACGGAAGAATCAAGAGGAGCTCTTCTCGGCGGCGTCCGGCAAGAGCAAGCGGCAGGTGCAGGAGCTGCAGGCCGGGCGCTACCCCAAGGCGGACGTCGCCTCCTCGGTCCGCAAACTGCCGTCTTGGAACTTGGCTACCGCGACACCGATCGCCGCGTCGCCCTCGGCTTCCGTCGAGGCACCATCGACCAACGGAAGCGACGAGCATGCCGTGGCCGCCGCCAATGCCGCGGCGACTTCAGCGGGCGAGACCGCTCCGCGTGCGCGGATTCCAGAGCCGCCGCGGCCGGTGGTCCAGCCGCTTTCCCCGGACCGGTATCGGGTCACCTTTACTGCGAATGCGGAGATGTGCGAGAAGCTCCAGCTTGCGCAGAAACTGACGGCCATGCGAGCCTGAAACTGGCCGTGGTCCGAGTACGACCCGCCCGCCCACTAAGATTGCACTCGTGAACCGGGACCAGGCCGAGAAGCGGATCGCTGCCCTCCGCAACGAGATCCGCAAGCACGACCACCTCTACTACGTGAAGGGCGCGGCGGAGATCTCCGACCAGGAGTACGACCGCATCTACCGCGAGCTCGCCTCTCTCGAGAGCCAGTTCCCGGAGCTGGTGACGCCCGACAGCCCCACCCAGCGCGTAGGCGGCGCGCCGTCCGCGGAGTTCCCTCAGTTCGTCCACCGCGTCCCCATGCTGAGCCTCGACAACACCTATTCCGAGGAGGAACTGCGCGAGTTCGAGCGGCGGATCTTCCGCCAGGTGGGGGAGCGAACCCTCGACTACGTGGCCGAGCTCAAGATCGACGGGCTCTCGATGGCCCTGCACTACGAGAAGGGCCGCCTGGTGCGCGGGGTCACCCGCGGCGACGGCGTACGCGGCGACGATGTCACCCCGAACGTGCGCGCGATCCGGACGGTCCCCCTGCGCCTTCACGGCCACGACGTGCCGGACGAGCTCGAAGTGCGCGGCGAGGTCTACTTCCCGCGCTCGCGCTTCGACGCCATGAATCGCGAGCGGGAGGCGGCCGGAGAGGAGATCTTCGCGAACCCGCGCAATACCGCCGCCGGCACGATGAAGACCCTCGACACGAAGGTGGTGTCCAAGCGCGGGCTCGACATCTTCCTGTATTCGGTCGCCCACGTCCGGGGGACACGCCTGACCGGCCAGTGGGAGGCCCTCGAGAGCCTCCGCGCCTGGGGCCTGCGCACCAATCCGACCTCGCGCCTGTGCCACGGCCTGGGCGAGGTCCTCGCCTACATCGCGGAGTGGCAGGACAAGCGCGACTCCCTGGAGTACGACATCGACGGCGTAGTGGTGAAGGTCGACTCCTTCGCCTTGCAGCAGGAGCTGGGCTTCACGTCGAAGTTCCCGCGCTGGGCCATCGCGTTCAAGTACGCGGCGCGCCAGGCCCAGACCATCGTCCGCGAGATCGGCGTATACGTCGGGCGCACGGGCAAGCTCACGCCGGTCGCCCTGCTGGAACCGGTCGCGCTCGCGGGCTCGACCGTTGCGCGCGCGAGCCTGTTCAACGAAGACGAGGTCGCGCGCAAGGACGTGCGCAAGGGCGACACCGTCCTCATCGAGAAGGGCGGCGACGTCATCCCCAAGGTCGTCCAGGTCGTCGCGGACAAGCGGCCGCCGGACACGCAGGCCTGGGAGCCGCCGACGGTGTGCCCCGTCTGCGGCACGGCCGTCGTGAAGGTGGAAGGCGAGGTGGACCGGCGCTGCCCGAACCTCTCCTGTCCGGCCCAGGTCGAGGAGCGGCTCAAGCACTTCGCGCGGCGCGAGGCCATGGACATCGAGGGGCTGGGCGAAGTCCTCATCCATCAGCTCTTCGAGAAGGGGCTCGTCAAGGACTTCTCCGACCTGTACGACCTGAAGGACCGGCGCGACGATCTCATCGCCCTCGAGCGCATGGCGGAGAAGTCCGCGGACAACCTCCTGGCCGGGATCGAAGCCAGCAAGGATCGTGAGCTACGGCGCCTGCTGATCGGGCTGGCCATCCGCCTCGTGGGCGACCGCGCGGCCGCGCTGCTGGCCCGCCATTTCGGCAGCCTGGACCGCATCGCCCAGGCCAGCGTGGAAGAGATCGAGGCGATCTATGAGATCGGACCCAAGGTCGCGCAGTCCGTCGTCGATTGGTTCGCCACCGAGAGCAACCAGCGGCTCGTCCAACGTCTGAAGGACGCGGGTGTCCACACGGAGGAGGCGGCGCACGCGGAGCGCTCCGACGCGCTCGCGGGCAAGCAGTTCGTCCTCACGGGTAGCCTGGAGACGATGACGCGCGAAGAGGCCAAGGCGGCCATCGAGGCCCGCGGGGGCCGGGTCACATCCTCGGTTTCCAAGAAGACGAGCTACGTCGTCGCGGGGCGCGATCCGGGCTCCAAGCTCGACAAGGCCAAGGAGTTGGGGGTGGCGCACGTCGACGAACAGGGGTTCCGGGACCTCCTGGAAAAAGGCATTCCAGGCTGACCCCTCGGTATACTCAAGAAGAGTGAGGTCTATGCCGCGGCCGGTCTTGATCCTGTCGTTCGCGCTCGTCGCCGCTATCGCCGGCCTGCTGGGGGTCCTGGTGGGCGGAGGGGGAGCCGTGCCCCTGCCCGCGGGCACGCTGGCCGCCTCCAGCATCGGGTCCGGGTCGCCGTCCTTCGCGGACGTCGTGGCCAGGGTCAACCCCGCCGTCGTCCACATCACCGCCATCCAGGGGGCGGCGCCCGAGGAAGAGGGCGCGACCCGGAATCGCGGCTTCAGCAGCGTGCGGCGTGGCGAGGGCACCGGGTTCATCGTGGACTCCGACGGCTACATCCTGACCAACCATCACCTGGTCGCGTCCCCCGAGCGCATCCGGGTGCGGCTGACCGACCGGCGCGAGTTCACGGCGACGCTCGTCGGCACCGATCCCTCCACCGACCTCGCGCTGCTCAAGGTGAAGGCGGAAGGGCTGCCCGCGTTGAAGATGGGCGACTCGGACCAGCTGCGCGTGGGCGAATGGGTGTGCGCGATCGGCAACCCCTATCGGTTCGAGCACTCCGTCACCGTCGGCGTCGTCTCCTCGAAGGGCCGGAAGATCTACAACTTCTCGTTCGACGCCTACATCCAGACCGACGCCGCCATCAATCCCGGCAACTCCGGCGGTCCGCTCATCAACGCCGCGGGCGAGGCCATCGGGATCAACTCGGCCATGAGCGTGCAGGGCCAGGGCATCGGGTTCGCCGTGCCCATCAACGTGGCCAAGGACATCCTGGGCGCGCTGCGCACGCAGGGTCACGTGAGCCGCGGCTACCTCGGCATCCAGCTCCAGGACCTCGATCCGGACCTGCAGGCCCTGGTGCGGAGCAAGGAGGACCACGGGGCGGTCGTGCTCGACGTCCTGGCCGGGGAAGCGGGCGAGGCCGCCGGGCTCAAGCGCTACGACGTCATCACCGAGGTCTCGGGGAAGAAGGTCGACGACGGCGACGCGCTCGTGCGCCAGATCGCCAACCGCGCGCCGGGGAGCATGGTCGCCCTCACCGTGGTGCGGGATGGCCGCACGCTCCAGCTCCAGGCCAAGCTGGCGGAGCGCGTGGTGGCCGACGAGGACGATGCGGACGACGACCCCGAGGACTGGGAGCAGGACCTGTCCGCGGAGGGCGACGCCTTCGGCCTCATCACGTCCGACCTGAGCCGGCAGACGCAGAGGGAGCTGGACATCCCCCCCGATCGCCGCGGGGTGGTGGTGAAGGAGGTCGTGGGCCTCTCGCCCGGCGTCGACGTGCTGGCACACGGCGACGTGATCGTCGAGGTCAACCGCAAGCCCACCCCACACGCGGCCGACTATCGGAAGGTGCTGGCCGACCTCAAGGACGGACAGGTGGCCTGGCTCCTCGTCTTTCGGCCGCGCCCGGAGGCGACCTTCCTGGCCAAGGTCGAGGTCGAGAAGCGGCCGGCCGAGAAGGCGGACAAGGCGAAGGCGGACAAGAAAGTGGCGAGGAAGGCGCGGCCGTGAGCCCCAAGCCGAAGGTGCTCGTGGTCGACGACGAGGAGGCCATCCGCTCGTCGCTGCGCATGATCTTCGAGTACGAAGGGTACGAATGCCTGCTCGCCGCCAACGGCCAGGCCGCGATCAAGATGGCGGAGCGCGAGGCGCCCGACCTCGTGTTCCTGGACATCAAGATGCCGCAGGTGGACGGCATGGAAGTCCTGAAGGCCATCAAGTCCGACGAGGGCTCGCCGCCGGTCGTGATCCTCTCCGGGCACGGCACCGTGGCCACCGCCGTCGAGGCCACCAAGCTCGGCGCCTACGACTTCATCGAGAAGCCGCCGGACCGCGAGCGCCTGCTCCTCGTCGCGCGCAACGCGCTCAGCCAGCGCAAGCTCACGGAGGAGAACCGGCGGCTCAAGCTCAGCTTCGACGAGCGCTACCGCATGGAGGGGGAGAGCCCGGCCCTGCAGAAGGTCTGGGACGCGGTGCGCCGCGCCGCGCCCACCAACGCGACCGTGATGATCACGGGCGAGAGCGGCGTGGGCAAGGAGCTGGTGGCGCGCGCCATCCATCGCAACAGCAACCGGCGCGACGAGGCCTTCATCCAGGTCAACTGCGCGGCCATTCCCGAGGAGCTGATCGAGAGCGAGCTCTTCGGGCACGAGAAGGGCTCCTTCACCGGCGCGACGGAGAAGCAGATCGGCAAGTTCGAGCTCGCGCACAAGGGCACGATCTTCCTGGACGAGGTCGGCGACATGAGCCTGCGCACGCAGGCCAAGGTCCTGCGCGTGCTGCAGGAGGGCGAGGTCGAGCGGATCGGCTCCCAGAAGACGGTGAACGTGGACGTGCGGGTGATCGCGGCCACCAACAAGGACCTCGAGACCGCCATCGAGAAGGGCGACTTCCGCGAGGACCTCTACTTCCGGCTCAACGTCATCCCCATCAACGTCCCTCCCTTGCGCGACCGGCCCGAGGACATCGCGCCCCTCGTCCGTCACTTCGTGAAGCAGTTCTCCGCCGAGAGCAACTTCCACGCGAAGACCTTCAGCCCCGCGGCCATGGAGACGCTCAAGCGGCATTCCTGGCGCGGCAACGTGCGCGAGCTGCGCAACACCATCGAGCGGCTGCTGATCATGGCGGAGGGCGACGAGATCGGGCCCCAGCACCTGGCCGAGGTCCTGCGCCGCGCGCCCGAAGGCGCGGCGTCCGCGCCGGAGCCGGCGGCGTCCCTGCAGGACTTCAAGGCGGGCGCCGAGCGCTCGTTCCTGGTGCAGAAGCTGCGCGAGAACCGGTGGAACATCTCGGCCACCGCGGCCGCCATCGGGACTCCGCGGTCGAACCTGTACAAGAAGCTCGAGCAGTACCAGATCACGCAGGAAAAGGACGGCTGATCATATGAACTTCGTCTCCGGCTTGGGGAGGACCGGCTCCTCGACCTGAAGCCGGAAGCGGAGCGTGTGCTTGTGCCCGGGCAGGAGCTCCACGTCCACGCTGTAGCGGCACCGGATGCGCAGCACGACGGCGGTGGCTTCGATCTCGAAGTCGCGCTCGCTCAGGTAGGGTTCGAGCCTGCGATTCCTCACCACCTCCTGGAGCGCCCCTCGCAGCTCCGCCGTGTCGCCCGCCTGGTCCGTGCGCGCGGCGTGCCGACGCGCGACCAGCCTCACCTCGTCGTGCAGCCGCCAGAACGTGACGTACGGCGGCACGAGGGTCCCGGCCACGAGGCTCAGGACGAGGACCGCGACCGCGGAGAGGACGCGTCGCAGCCGGGCGAGCAGCCAGTCGAGCTGCTCCACCAACACGACGACGAGATACACCAGCCAGTAGCGCACGGGGCCACCATCCTACCGCCGTGCGCTCATACGACGCAGCGTGGCCTCTTCACGGTTCCCGGCGAGGGGATTCCGGCCGACCGATACCCCGCGGAGAAGGTCGAGTTCGCTAGTCGTACCTGAGAGCGACCAGGGGATCGATGCGCGAGGCGCGCCAGGCCGGCCAGGCGCTGGCCGCCAGCGCGGCGCCGAGGATCACCGCGAGCGTGCCGCCGAAAGTCACGGGATCGCCCGCCGGCACGCCGATGAGGAGGTTGCCCAGGCCCCGGGTCGCGGCGTAGGCGACGAAGAGGGCGATGCCGGCCCCGATGGCGGCGGTGAGCATCGTCTGCCGCATCACCATCTTCAGCATGTCCACCGGGCGCGCTCCCATCGCCATCCGGATGCCGAACTCCTGCGTCCGCTCCGCTACTGAATACGACACGACACCATGCACGCCGATGGCGGCCAGCAGGAGGGCCAGGGCCGCGAAGGCGCCGAGCAGGCTCGCCGACATGCGGGGAGCCCAGAGCACCTGGTCGAAGAGCTCCCGGATGGTCAGCACGCTGGTGATGGGCATGCGCGCGTCGAGCGACTGGACCTGGGCGCGCACCGTGCCCACCGCGGCCGCGGGATCGCCGGCGGTGCGCACGTGCAAGGTGACGGCGGCGGCGGGGTGCTGGGACAGGGGCAGGTAGAAGAAGGGCTGCGGGTCCTCACCGATGGTCACGTACTTCGCGTCGCGGGCCACCCCCACCACCTCGATGATCCAGGCCTGGCCGAAACAGCGGAAGCGTTTGCCCACCGCCTCCTGGTCGGGCCAGAGGCGGCGCGCCATCGTCTCGTTCACCACCGCCGCCATGGGCGTTTCCGCGCGGTCCGCGTCCGTGAGGGCACGTCCCCGCACGATGGGAATGCCCACCGTTTCGAAGTAGCCCGGGCCCACCTGGTTGAGGGGAGTCAGGCGTCCGTTGCGGTGATCGTTCGGATCGACGCCCTCGGGAAAGACGGTGCGGGAGAGGCCGCCGTTGAAGAGTCCCGTGGAGGCGAGGACCGCGCCCTTGACCATCGGCAACGCCCGGCGCCCGTGTCGAACGAGAGGAGCATGAGGTGCGTGGTGTCGAAGCCGGGATCGGTGCGCTGGGCGTTCTGGAGGCTGCGCAGGAAGAGTCCGGCGCCGACCAGGGTGACGAGAGAGAGCGCGACCTGGGCCATCACCAGGACGTTCCTCAGCGCGAACAGATGGCCGTAGCCGCTGGGCCGGTTGGTCCGGTCCTTCAGGTGATCGACGAGCTGCGGCCGCGAGAGCTGGAGCGCGGGGACGAGGCCGAAGAGGAGGCCCGTGAAGAGGGACACCAGCATGGTGAAGGCGAGCACGGTCCGGCTCAGTCCGAGGTCGAGGTCGTCCGCTTGCAGGAAGGGCGGCCGCAGCGACCAGAGCACGTCCTGGCTCACGCGGGCGATCACGAGCCCGGCCACGCCGGCCAGGAGGCCGAGCAGCGCGCTCTCGGTGAGGAGCTGACGGATCAGCCGTCCGCGGCTCGCTCCCAGGGAGATCCGGATGGCGATCTCGCGGCGCCGGCCCGCGGCGCGGGCGAGGAGCAGGTTCGCCACGTTGGCGCAGGCGATGAGGAGCACGAAGGCGACGGCCCCCATCTGCGTGTAGACGAGGGCCTTGGCGGCGGCCGGCACGAGCTTGTCGTTGAAC
>WNFC01019366.1_pt1 | contig 10086 bp, 9 predicted proteins | sample 5400541 | NCBI WGS metagenome assembly WNFC01 (sample SAMN13153342, study PRJNA577476) | soil metagenome | isolation source: 120 cm saprolite under Douglas fir tree site 2 hole 2 replicate 1 | place: USA:California | collected 2015-04-18 | reverse complement strand
GACGGCGCGGTCGGTCTGCCGCGCGTGACCGAAGCGGCGCAAGACGCTGACCCGGATCACTTCGTATCGACCGAAGCGATTTGCAACGAGCTCGTCCATGTCATCAACCAACCGCGCAACGCGTGGACGTTTTCGCTCGATCTGCGCTCTTACTGGCAATGGCGCCCGCGAGTCGCCGCGGCCCGAAAAAAACCATAATCTACTACTGTATCCTATCGTATTTTTTGCGATTCGGGTGGGGTCTGTACTAGCCGAGGCGACGATACGTCGTTAAGTGGTTGAGGACGAATTGGGGATGTGGTCTTCAGCCCACCGCTCCGGCTATATTGGCGTGGCATCGAGGGATGTCTCGACGTTTTGACGCTCTTCCCGTGCCGGGTCGGGGCGTGGCGCAGCCTGGTAGCGCACACGCTTGGGGTGCGTGTGGTCGCCGGTTCAAATCCGGCCGCCCCGACCAAACTAAAATCCCGTAAATTCAAGGCTTTTTCCGACTGGTGATTCGGTAGGACTCGACCCACAGGGGAAAATTGTGCCCAATTTTGTACCCTCCCCGCACAATCTTCAAAAGGGTGGACGAATTCGGTCCTCCGCTCCAGCGTCGCAATTGCCTCCCGCCGGGCTTGGACGCGGATGTGCGCGTAGCGGGCCAGCATTCGGTCGTTTACGTGTCCGGCCAGTTGGCGGATGGTCTCGACGGACACGGCTGGATTTTCTGCCAGCCGGGTCACGAAGGTGTGGCGCGCGTCGTAAAAGCGGCACGCGACCCCGCTTCTTCGCCGCACGGTTTCGAATGCGCCCTTGTAGCTCCACTGGCCCATAGGGCGGTTCGGGTCAACGTCCCAGATCAGCGGTTTGCGGCTGTTGCCGGCGAAACCAACACGATGAAACGGGAAAACGTAATTGTCCAGCCCAGCATCGGGAAAGCGTGAGAGCCAAACCGTAAGTGCGCTGCATACACGATTGGTGAGAGGCACGACTCGTCCCTCACCACTCTCGGTCTTAGACCGCGACACGACGATTTCACCCTGGGCAATCGCACCATTCTTCCAGCGCAGCGTCAGATCGCTCCGGCGAAGGGCGCGGCTCTCCGACGGCCGAAGGCCGGCATCGAGCGACAGAACGAAAAACGGATACAGGACCGGTGAAGGACTCCGCGAAATCGCATCGAGGAGTTTGTCTTCCTCCTCGAGCGAAAGGGCACGTCCGGAGTCGGCTCTCTCTCGCAAAAAACGAACACGACCGGCGAGCGGCATCCAGCAGCTGCAGTGTTTGAGGATCTGCCTCAACGTCGCGACTTCACAATTTACCGTTCGCGCCGAAAGCCCCTCACCTAGACGCTTTCGCTGGAGGGCCGCAATGTCGTTGAGCGTGATGTCAGAAACGAGCCTCTCGCCGAACTCGCGCGCGAGCTTGCGGGAATACTGTTCGTAATACACCTTACCCAGCGGCGTCAGAGCGCTTTTGGACGCCAGCCATTCCTTCGCGGCTAGCGCGAATAGCGGCAATCGTGCGGCTAGCGCGAATAGCGGCAATCGTTCACGTTTCGTTATGCGGTTGAAGCCCAGTTCAAGGTCGCGCCGACGCGCTCGTTCCGCCTCGCGCGCGACCGTCTTCGAGTTGGTCTTGGCCGACTCTCGGATAGGCTGCCTCTGAAAGAGGAACTTGTACCAGTACGTCTGGCCTCGTTTGTAGACGCTCATCGTCGCTTCTACCTCAACTCACGAACCTGCGGAGCTTACGCCGCCCGGTCACTCGCTTCCGCCAGATAGCGGCGCACGTCGCTATCGAGCAGGACAACTCGCCGCCCGAGATCGGCAGCCTTAAGCCGTCCGCGCTTCACCTCAAGGCGAAGAAAAGGAACTGATACGCTCAAGCTGCTCGCTAGCTCTTCAAACGTCCAGCCGAGCTTGGGACTTTTCGACTTTTGCTCCTGGTCCATCGTGCCACCTATTTGGTTAGAATTGCGTGCGGCCTGTAGAAGAAAGGAAGAAGCGAACCGCGCATCATCCAGGATAGATCGATTGTCGTGAAATTGTCACATTCCACAATATCAGCATATGCTGACGATTTCACGATTCGGTCAGCAAGCCCAAACGCAGGAGCCGGACCCGCGCGGCCTGCTCGGAGACCTGGCAACGTCGCATAACCCGTTGCATCAGTGCGCGGCCCAGATCCGAATCGGCTTGCAGGGGCGGGATTTTGCCCTCCCACATCGCAATCTCACCAGCCCACTCGAAGAGATAGGAGCGCGGCATCAGCAGCGCGCCGCCGATGTGATCCGCCTGCCATTCCATCCAGTCGTTCTCGGGGGCGGTGCCGACCGTGTCGCGATAGCAAGTCCAGCACGGCGAGGCCGGACGTGTCGGGTCTTGTTCAGGCTTTCGCCACAACGGCGCGTGAAACCAGACGTGCCCGTATTCGTGAGCGAGGGTGAATCGGAGGCGGTTATGATAGCGGGTAGCGGCCAACCGCTGAGAAATCTTCACGTCCGGGTTACGGTGAGTAAAGTAGTCGGTGTAGCCGTCGATGTTTTCCGGAAGGTCCGCGTACAGATCGAGGTCGTTGGCTTCGCGCTTGATGATGCGGATTATGTCACTCGTTGGGATCGGCAGCCTGAAACCGCCGGCGTGTTGATCCATGAACTCCGCGATGATTCGCTCGCAGCGTTCGTCAAGCTCTTCCGGCTTGAAGTAGAGACGCTTGATCGGACGTCCGAGCGGATCGCGAAGCAACTTCATTTTCGCCTGCCGGTCGGTTTTACTCCTAGCGCCCTGCGGAACGCGCGATAGGCGGCTTCGAGCCGCTCCTGGTCGGCCTTGGTTTTTACGTCCGGGGTCTGGCGGTTCGCATGAAAGTACAGCACATCGGGCGAGATACCGACAATCTTTGCCATCTGCTCGATCAGGTAGTCCTCGGGCGGATAGCGGTGATCGTGCTCAACCGCGTTCAGGTAGGGTGGGTCCACGGGACGCCCATCTTCACGCTTTAAGCGGGCGGCGAGTTCTCTCTGCGTGAGTCCCGCTTTTTTTCCGGGCTTCCCTAAGCACCTGGCCGAAAGCCTTCATATTAGCCTGCTCCGTTTGAGTAAGCGTCACCTCCTCGTTAAAGAATATCGAATCGCACAGGAAGTTTCATCGAAAGCCACAATGTCTCAATTACGAAAATCCACAACGAAGGAATAGGAGCAGCGCCCGCGTACCCTCTCGCGTCGCGCAAGGGACGTGCTTTGACTGGGTTGTGCGCGTATTTTAAAGACGCGCTCTCCTCAACCGAATCCGGGAGAGCGCGCAGGATTTTGCGACGCGTTCGCGGAACGCTGCACGGCGTGACGAGCGCAGCGTCCGGCGTGAAGCGGGCGGCGCGCCGTGCCAGTGAAGCGAGCGCCACCATTTTCGGCGGCGAGTGGCCCGCCGGTCACCTTCGCATGCCGTAGCTGCGATTTATGGTACGACGTTGCTCATCGGGCACTATGGTGTACGCGGGACCAGCGACGCGCTCGAGCTCGAGCGCGAGGGATTTCTCGCGGGGTCCGACTGACCGTGCGTCCAAGTTGCGCGCGGTCGTCGGTGAAGATCATGAGCGCGTCTCGTGCGCGGCTAATCGAAACATAGAACTGCTTGCGGTTGACCAGTTCGGGCGAGAGTCGCGTGTCGATATCGACGATGACTCGGTCAACCGTCGCGCCCTGGGCGGAGTGAGAGGTGGAGGCGTAGCCGTGGTCAATGTGTCGCAGGCGATCGCACGCAGCTTTCAGTTGTTTGCCATCATCGAGCCGCATCACCGCGCGGCCGAAATGAATGGATTCGATCGTGGCGAACTCGCCGTTGGCGACGCCGAGCGCTCGATCAGGTGCGCGGAATTGGATGCGGTCGCCTCGTGACAAGATTCGTTGTTCCTGGCGGAAGACTTCGACGCCGAAGAGCCGAAGGGGATTATATTCTATGCGGCGTCCCTCGGCGGTTTTTACCGCTAGCAGGTTGGCGTCGCGATCCACGGCTTCAACCCGGGCGTAGTCGCCCTTGGCAACGGCGAACTGCCTGCTTCCGCGAGTGAAGCGCACCACGTTGCCTTCTTCGTAGTTGTAGGCAATTGCCCGCTGCGAACCGGAAAGGCCGCGATTCACCAGAATCGTGTGCTCTTGACCCGCGGGCGCGACCTGCCCGCGCGCGGTCAGTTCCGCGCGAATGGCCTTGTTCAACTCGCGGCGCTCGTCGTTTGCCGGGCTGACCACCAAGACACGCTTACCGGCTTGATGGGCGGCAGCGTAATCGCGCGCAATCTGCTTGCGGCGCTCCTTAATATCGGCGACCTCTCGGATGTCGCCGCGGCGCTCAAGAATCAGCAACGATTCTGATATTTCGCCGTTGGCGGCTCGCTCCACGGCCTGGCGAAGCTCGGGGTCGCGCTGGCGGCGAATCGTGTCCAAGCGCGCCACTGTCATTCCGACCTGTTGCATCTGAAAGATGGGGCGTCCAGCTTCGATTGCGTGATGCTGGCGCTGGTCACCGACGAAGATCAGCCGTGCCACGCCCTCATCACTTGCCTTGTGGAGCAGGCGGTTAACCTGGCGGGTGGGGAGCAGACTCGATTCATCGATGATCGAGATCTGCTTTGGTCTTGGGGGGTCACGTCGTGATTGGCTCTCGAGGAGACTCGCCAGAGTCGTCGCAACGATGCGTGCGTCCACAAGCGACTTGACGGCGCGGGTAGCCGGCGCGAAGCCGTACACGGCGTAGCCCTGTTGTTCTGCGAATTCGCGGATCGCACCGACCGTGGTGGTTTTCGCCGCACCCGCACGGCCTTCGATTGAGGTGATCCAGTCGTTCGACGAAAGCATCACATCGGCGGCCCTCGCCTGATCCGAAGCCAATTGGCGTTGGCTGGCCCATAGGCGGATGTCGCTCGATGATCCGACTGCTGTGACTTTCGACTGGCCGGCACGCATGATTGCGATATTCTCGCGCTCAAGGGCGATCATCTCGGGCGTGGTGTAAGTCCCTTGCGGCGAGTTCGCGCTCTGACCCGCCGCGATCAAGCGGCCACCTTGCACGAACCGCTCGCTCTCGGTTCGAATCTGACCGAGTTGCACGCTTCCCATCGCATGCTGCAGGGCTTTTGCTTCAAGCCCCCGCCGATCAATCACCGCCTCGCGCTGCGTGTTTTCGTCTATGCTCTGGCGGATAGCTTCTCGCGCTTTCTCTTCGAGTGTGGGTACGGACCTGTGCCGCTGGACGAACCGTCGCTCGAACCCAATGCCGTATTGTTGCGCGCGTGAGCGCCACTCGGCTTTGAGGCTTTCTTCGTCGCGCTGATCCTTCGATAGCCTGGTTTGATGCGCGATGTTCTGGGCCGCCCCGGCTCCTGTCAGCCCTGAGCGCGCCATCGCCCGCTCAATGTCCTGGCGACGGCGCGAGAAGGCCATCACCTGCTCGCGCGTGTAGGCGTCAAGCTCCCAGCGACCGTCCTGGCCGCCGACCCTGATTCCGTATCCGAGCCGTTGAACCTCGTAGGCCAATTCGGACCGATAGACCGCGCTTGCGAAAGTCTGCGCACGATAGATCTCGATCGGATCGAGCCCGCGCCACTCCCCGTCCGGACGACGGGTCATATTGGCGATGACGACGTGGGTGTGAAGATGCGGGTCGGGGCCGTTGCCGTCTTCAACTCCGCTCGCGGGGCGGGCGGCGATGTGATCGAAGCTCGCGGCGACGATATTGTCGGTCACGACCCATTCGCTCCCACCGCGGCGTCGGGACAGCGCATATTGCTCAAGCTCTTCCAGCGCGCGGCTGACTGCTTTCCGGTGAGCCTCGATTATTTGATGATCTTCTCCAACGAGGCCTTGAATGCTGACCGACTTCGGCGCGTTGAAGGTTGCGTCCCAGCCGGCGCGCCGATCCTCATAGCCATTGGCCTTGTGAACGAGCACCTGGCCCGAAGCAGGGCGAAGCCCGTGCAATACAGCACGGAAGTCTTCACTCACAACCTCACCAGTCAATCCAAGCTCGTGAGCACCACGACCGAACCACTGCCCGACTACCCGCTGTTCTTGGGTGTAATAATCGTCGTGCGAGTACTTCTCTTCGTAATAGGTTTCGGCTTGGGCGGCGGTCAGCGCGCCTTTGGACATTACCAGCATTAGTCCTGAGTCCTCACCGGCGCGTCCCCTGTCCCGTTCGATGGAATCCGTCCGCGAGTGATCATCAGAGTCGCAAATCCGTCGCTTGGCTTAGTGCTGACCTGTCTCGGAAGAGCGCGCGGAATGAACTCGACCTGTCGCCTGCTCGGAACGCACAGCTTCACTTTGACGCGAGTGCGGTCGAGTCCTGCGATGCAGAGATAGCCTTCGAGGCGCGGTAACCGCTGGATCTCGGAGGCCATCACGACCGGCTCGCTTCGCCGCGACGGATGGGTATTGAAACGACCGCCGTGCTCGGTCGTACTTATTCCGATCTCGTCGCGGAGCGACTCGCGCTCGCCGATCTGGCGCGCGATGAAGGCGGCGGTCTCGGGCTCGTCAACCCGCAGCAGCAGCTTGGTCGAAGGCATCGACGCGGCACCGCTGCCTGTTCGTGCCCATAGATCCGCCGAAGTTGGGCGATGCTCTGCAAGCCGAGGATGGCGGCGAGTCCATGCTTTCGTCCTCGGGTGATCAGGGTCTCAAGCTTCGCCTGGCGCCCGAGCGTCGGCAGCTCGTCGACCACGATCCAGACCCTGCGGCGATGGTTGGAGTTGAGCAGTCGGCCGACGATGAGGTCGAGCCAAAGGTTCGCAAGCGGCAGTGCCGCCGTACTGGACTCGTCGCGCAACGTGAGGAAAAGCCAGCCTTCCAGATGCCCGGCCCATTCGAGCGCGCTCCAAGAGGGGCGGCCGTCAGGCGGCGGCAAGTATAGGAAAGGGCGGGTGGCGTTGGCGACGGTCGCGATGATTCCGGCGCCCTGCTCGTGCGCGCCCAGATCGATCAGGCTGTAAGCCGGCGTGCCGGACAGCGTCTGCTTCAACTGATCGCGATTGAGTTCGAGCAGCGTGGGGATGCTCTGTGGCTCGCGGCTAGTCGCGAGCCCGAGCAGGCTCTCTAACAAGGTCCGGCTGGACTGCCGGAAGAAGTGATCCTAGCCGCTCTCGTATCCGTGGAGTGGTTCGGGAATCAGCGAAGCAGCGAGTGTGGCCGCGTCGGGTGGGTAGTAGCGCTCAGACAATTCCAGCCACGGCGACCAGTAGGGACAGCGCTCGTCGACCGGATTCAGGATCAGGTCCCTGCGCGCCGGCCGGTAGAATTCCCCGACGTATTCGCATTCGGGATCGACCACTATCGCGAGCTCGCCGCGCGCGTGGATCTGGCGGAGTAGCGCGCGGATTGCCATCGACTTTCCCGCTCCGGTCGCGCCCGTGATCAGGAAGTGCTCGCATTCCATTGAACGCGGAAGGTCGACCCCAGCCAGGTTGACGCCAGCACAATCGCCAGGCAAAGCGGTGCGCCGCAGCTCACGCGCCAGCCGGCGCGGCGCAATCAATCTGATACCCCGTACTTGAGTCCCTTCGCCACGATTCCCTGGATCATGGAAAAGAAGATAGGCGACCGCGCCAACGGCCCAGCTAGCGGGCAGCACGCTCCAGAGGCTGTAGAAGGCGCACCACTCGCCGAACGAGCGCCCCGTATAGAAGCGCCAGTTCAGGTACGCATACATGCTGCCGATCGTGGCCCGGCCGCCGCCGTAGGGGAGCGACAGGAAGTACAGCGGGACCTTCTGGGTGAAGAACCAGGCGAGTATCCAGCGGCCAAAGTATTCGTGCGCACCCGGCCCTGACGTCCGGCCGGTCCAGTACCAGACAAGGAAGAGATCCGAAGCCGCCCACACCAAAATCCAGAGCAGCTGGATTCGGAGATACAACCGGAACAGCGTACCGGCTGAGGCACGACTCAATTCATATCGGATCGCGGTTCGCGACAAACTCATGACCAGTTTCTCCCGCTGAGACGCTGGATGTAGCGCTCGGCTTCGGCCTGAGCAGTTTGCCGAATCCGGTCGGTGATTTCGGAACCAACCTGGTTGTCGAGCAGGTGCTGCAAAGTGAGCCGTGTGCGGGTCAGATCGAACAAAATTTGGTCAAGGCGTTGCTGGCTCGATGCGCCGCTACCGATGATGGGCTGAAGGCCTTGCGCTCCCCCGAAGCGCTCGGCGAGCATCGCGCGGATTAGTTTCCGCGCGGCGATTCCTCTGGCCCGCGCCACTCTCTCTATGCGTTCCAGCAACGCTGGCGCCAGTCGAATCGTGTATGGAATCTCGGCCATCAGACTTCTCTTGATTTGCTTGCGGCGTATACGCCGTATACTTCAATGATTCCGCCGACTTAGGCTGACGTGCTTCGCAGGGGTCTCCGCGCCGTACTCGCCCGCGTGTACGGAGAAGCACCTGGACTCACGGCACTTTTCGATGGTCCGTGTACGGCTCGGTACACATCCTTCATCAAAACTGATGAGTGACGTGTCAGTCGTAAACACGTGCGAAGCACGTCAGCCGGTACCTCGTCGAGGTGGGTCATGCCGGTGCTTTGGTGCTGCCGTTGGTTGAGGTGGGAACCGGGGCGCGTCGCAGTTGATTCCCGTCAGCGGAGCGTGCCCACGACTGGAACTCACGGTCAGCATCGAGGAAGGTGTGGAGTATCTCCGAAATCAGCATGCGAGGGTCAACAGCTTCGCCGTGAAAGTGCTCGTAGTACTGCGTGTAGCGTTCTAGGCTGGCGTTCAGGTCGCCAGTCAGCGTGACGCGGACTTGGACTGAGCGAAGTGGCTTTGTGATGCGTGCGAGTTTCATATCGACCTCCAATCTGCGGAGTTTTGAATTGCTTCGAAGTCGGCTCAGGGAAGGACGTAATTCAGCAGCTTGACCACGGTGAGCGCGATGCAGCCGCCGAGTGCGGATCCGAACAGGCGGCCGGCCTGTTCGTCGCGACCGCCAAGCGCATAGAGAAGTACTGCGCCGCTGAATGCGAGCGCGATTGCTGCTGGAGCTACGATGCTGAGCAGCACGATGCTGAGCAGCATGTCCTGCAAGACGAGGAGCGTCTGGTCCCACGGCAGCGCGGCGGTTGCCGCTTGGCACGGTGCTGGAGAGAAGGATGTTACGGCCATGGTCACGCCGACGCTAGGCAGAAGAAATCTCGTTCGCATTGAGTTCATCGGATTTGTTCTTGAACAGGTCGATAATTATGAAATTACATAATCAACGACTTCAATCAAGACGGGATTTTTTCGCGGAACAAGCTGATGGCTGGAGTTGGCCTGACGGTAGACGTTGTGAGGATGGGTTATGAGGCCGTGCGGAGGCGCGGGTCTTGGCTGGTTTGCCTACTGTGCTCGGAAGGTTTCCTCGAACTAGAGCGGGAAGGTGGGGAGGCAGGGAGCAGTTCCACCCGCCAATGAGTCCAAACGGAGCCCAAAAGTATGGGGACATTGGGGACTCCTGCTCGGCGGTCACTGCGCTCTTGATTTGCCTCCGCATGGTCTGGAGGCGCACCTCAGGCATGGCATCCGCTTTGGAGCGTCGCGCTTAAGATTCATACAGAACGACTCCATGAAGCCTCGTGGACTCGTCATTCACGTTCCAAGGGCTCGCAACGGCCGAGTCGACTGCCCGCGAACACGGACGGACTCGTCCAGCCCGACGATGCCTTCGCCGCGAGACATCTTTCCGCTCGCGGTTTCGCATGCCGACAGCACGACAAGATTCGCGTTTAGCCGATGAGTATCGATTAGAAATCCGTGTGCCAAAGTGACCAATAGACATCACAGTCCACTTAGGGCTCGGCTCCGAAACGCTTTCGGATCGCACCGCGGCCCAAGTGGCTGAGCTGTTGGGATCCCGATTATGGACCAGCCGCTTGCAGCAACAGCGCAATCTGATCCACTGACTCGTGTACGGCAAAGCTTGCTGAATCCTCAAACTAGAGCGTGGTGTCGGGATCGGCGGTTATCATTTGAACTTGGGCCATGTTCACGATGACCCTCTGACCCGACTGACCATCGGAGAGTTTAATCTATCGATTCATGATACTCCGGCTGAACAGCATGCGCTGACCGCACAA
>WNFC01010948.1_pt1 | contig 10086 bp, 9 predicted proteins | sample 5400541 | NCBI WGS metagenome assembly WNFC01 (sample SAMN13153342, study PRJNA577476) | soil metagenome | isolation source: 120 cm saprolite under Douglas fir tree site 2 hole 2 replicate 1 | place: USA:California | collected 2015-04-18 | reverse complement strand
CTACTGCCCGGAACCCTTTGCGGGGTAGCCGGTGATTTCCAGATCGCGGCCACGATGTTCGACAGAAACGCACTCAAGTTTAAGCGCGTCCGCGATCTTTTCGGCGCCGGTTCCAGCGATCGCCGAAGGCGCATCCTGGCCACCGATGACCATCGGCGCGATGAAAAACGTAACCTTGTTCACTAGTCCGGCGTCGAGAAGAAGACCAGCGAGGAAAGGCCCGCCCTCGACCAGAACATTCTGAATTGATCGGTTGCCCAACTCTTCGAGCACACTCGAGAGATCCAGCGCTGAACTGGTTTGGCTGAATACTTCCACGCCGCGCGATTGTAAGGCTTCAACCGTCTCGGCCTCAGCGTCTTCGTGCGCAAAGATAATCACCGGACCGGCATCGGTGGTCTGTGCCAGTTGAGATTCAGGCGATAAACGCAGGTATTGTTCGATCACTACCCGCACGAGTGGCCGGCGTCGCTCTCTGCCTGAGCGATCCGTCAGCAGGGGATCATCCGCGCGGGCAGTGCGTCCGCCAACCATGATCGCATCCGACTGGTGTCGCAACTCATGCACTCGGGCCCGGGCTTCTTCGCTGGTGATCCAGCGCGAATCGCCGCCAATCGTCGCCACCTTGCCGTCGAGTGAGACCGCGAGTTTCAAATGAACGAACGGCCGGCCAGTTCGCATGAAATGAATGTACGCCTCGTTCAGACGCGCCGCTTCATCCGCCAGCAGGCCAGTAGACACCTCGATGCCCGCTTCCCGCAGATGAGCAAAGCCACGGCCGGAAACTTTTGGGTTTGGATCTTCGATCGGGGCGACGACGCGCTTGATTCCTGCCTTGATCAGCGCACCGGTGCACGGGGTGGTGCGGCCGAAATGCGCGTGAGGTTCCAGCGAAACGTAAACAGTCGCGGCTTTGGTTCGCGCTCCGGCTTGATCGAGAGCGATCGTCTCGGCGTGCTTGACCTGATCAAAGATATAGAAGCCTTCACCCGCGATCTCTCCGTGAGCGTCGACGATAACTGTGCCGACGAGGGGGCCGGGACTGACTAGTCCGACACCGCGCGCGGCGAGATCGAGCGCGCGTCGCATCATGCGCTGATCGAACGCTGAACTCTGAAGTTTAGTTTCTGGAGTCAAGATATTAATTGAACAGACTGTTTACGTATTGCTCCGGATCGAAAACGACCAGGTCGTCAACTTTCTCGCCGATGCCCGCGTAACGAATCGGCAGGCCCAGCTCTTTAGCGATCGCCACCGCAATGCCACCTTTAGCGGTGCCGTCGAGCTTCGTCAGAACGATTCCCGTCACGCCGGCGATCTTCAAAAACTGTCGCGCCTGTTCCAAACCGTTCTGCCCGGTTACCGCGTCGACGACCAGCAACGTTTCGTGCGGCGCGCCTTCAACCTCGCGCCCGGCGACGCGTTTCATCTTCTCCAACTCGGCCATCAAGTTCGATTTGTTGTGCAGACGACCCGCGGTGTCCACGATCAGCACGTCCGATCCGCGCGCTTTCGCGGCTCTCATCGAATCAAACAACACTGCCGCCGGATCGGTGCCCTGTTTCTGCTGGATCAAAGGCACGCCCGTGCGCTCAGCCCAGATTGCCAGTTGGTCGCTCGCCGCCGCGCGGAAAGTGTCGGCCGCACAAATCAAAACGTCGTTTCCCTCGGCTTTGATTCGCTGCGCGAGTTTGCCAATGGTCGTGGTCTTGCCCACCCCATTCACGCCAACGATCATCATCACGTAGGGCGCGATGTTTTCAGGCACGCTGGTTTCTGAGGCGACGCCCTGTTGCTCTGAAGCGAGCAGAATTGAAAGCAACTCAGACTTGATAGCCGCTTTCAGCTTTTCGATATCGTCAATCTCTTTTCGGCTGACGCCACGCCGGACGGTTTCGAGAATATGCAGCGTGGTCGGCACGCCAATGTCCGCGGCAATCAAAGCTTCTTCGAGTTCGTCGAGCAGCGTCCCGTCAATTTGTTTTGCTCCGGCGAAAACCGCGTCGATCTTTTCTGAGAGCGACTCGCGGGTCGAGGCTACTGCGCGGCGAAAGCGAGCCGAAAACTCCTGCTCCAGCGCAGCTTCCTGTGCCCGTAGTTGCTCGATCGACAGATCGAGCCCGAGGACTGACGTTTGCCAGGGCGTGTGACTGGAAACCTCTGCAGACTCGGCCGGCGCAACCGTTACGGGCGCCGGCTGAGTTTCAGCTTCAAATTGAGGTTCGGCTTTGCGGTCATCGGCCGCGCGGCCCAATCCAAGCGAGACAAACTCGTCCTTCTTTCTTCGCCAGAAGGCCATGGAAACTCCGATCGAACGGGAATTGACTTGGATAGTAACCGAAAGCGGCGCATCGCCACAAAAGCGACGCGCCGCAGAGGGTCAGTTGGGTTCAGAGTTCAACGTTTACGATGCTGATTTTTTAGGCACCAGCTAAAGCTTGCACGCTTGAACTCTAAACTCACTTCTTAGCTGACCGCGAGCAGAGAATCCGGCAAAGGTTCTGAAGATGACAAGGGTAAAGGGTTAGTGCCGTTGCGCCGGACGCGGGTTACGCCGGGACGAATCCTGCCTGCTTCGCAGGCGGCGATGAACGCTGCGACTACGCGCGCGTCATAACGGGTGCCGACGAAGCTTTTCAATCTGGTAAGCGCTGCTTCCAAATCCATCGCGTGTTGGTAGGGCCGCTCGGTAGTCATCGCGTCGAAGGTGTCGGCTACGGAGACGATTCGTGCTTGCATGGGAATCTGATCGCCGGAGAGACCCTGCGGATAACCTCCGCCGTTGATCATTTCGTGATGCATGTACATGCCCGGGAGAAAGTCGCGCATCGCCGGAATCTGCGACATGATCTTGTAGCCTTTTTGCGGATGCGTCTTCATTACCTCAAACTCTTCGTCAGTAAGCGCAGCAGGCTTCTTCAGGACCCGGTCATCGATGCCAATCTTGCCCACATCATGAAGCAGGGCGCTGATGCGAATCCGTTCGATCTCCTCTGTGGGCAAACCCAGGCCCTGGGCGGTGGCCACGGCGAATCGCGATACGCGCTCAGAGTGGCCGCGGGTGTAAGGATCCTTGCCGTCAATAGCGGCCGCGAGCGCTTTGACCGTGCCGAGGAACAATTCGTGGTTTTCGTCAGCCGAACGCTGCAGGTCGCTGACAAAACGCTCAATCTGGTCGGTCATCTGATTGAACGACGCTCCCAGTTCGCCGAGCTCAGTTCTTCCCAGCACCTTCACGCGCTGCGAAAAGTCGCCGGCCGCGATGCGATGGGCGCCGGCAGCCAGCTCGCGCACGGGTCGTGTCAGCTTTTCGGCGAAATAGAATCCAATTAGCAAAACGAACGCCGCGGCCAGCAGACTGATGAACAAAGTCTGATTACGCATATCACGCACCGACGTCATGGCGGCGGCTTCGTCCTGAATCGCGATTACCCCGAGCAGTGAATTGCGATCGAGCTCCGCCGTTGCGTAAGAGCCGAGCATGGGAGAGACGCGGCCGTCGCGCTCGATCGTGAACGGCGCCAGCGCGGATTGAACCTGTGCGCCTGTCTCCAGCCAGTCCTGCACGACTTTTAGGTCGGTCATCGGCCGCTCGGAAAAAGCGACGGCCGCATCCGGATGAGCTACCGCCCTTCCATTTTGATCCACGACGAAGACAACGGGCAGGCCCGCGTCGAGCAACTCGCGGGCACTCTTAGTCGACGACTGTTGCACGACTTTGAAAACTTCCTGAAAGGAAACAACCGCCACCACCGCCGCAACGATCTGGTCGCCGTTCATTACCGGCGCAGCAATGGTCAGTCCCATTTCCTGACCCGACCGGATGATCTGCGGCCGACTAATGACGACACCGCGGGTGCTCATGCGGGAGAGCACGTCACTGACGCGTTGGTCGACTTCCTCTCGCTTGATCAAGTCCGGCTGAAACGCGCGATGAACTTCGCCCTTGACCGGGCAAATCGCCAGCGCGATCAAGTTGGGATCGTCCTGGAGACTCCTTTGCAAACGCGCGTCGTAACCGGGATCGGCCAGCAGATGAATGCCGCCGGTGATCTCAAACGCGCGCGCGACGCCGCTCACCACGTCGCGATATCGCTGGCCGTAAAGCTCAATCTGCCTTGCTTTGTCCTGCACAAGTTGCGCCTGGTAACGCCCCTCGATGGCGCGTAATTCTTCGGCGCTGCGGCGCGACAAAAGTACGCCCGCCAGGCCGAGCGGCAATAGCCCGACCAGCAGCAGCACCGCCAGAACGACGTAAAGCAGGCGAATTCGACTAAGGCGTTCGAACACCAAAATTCTCTTGAGCAGTTTGGATTAGCGGTACAGCGTCAAAGACGGTCGACAAGGAACCGCGCGCGGATCGACCCTCTTCGGCCAAGTGGCCTTGATTCAGATTAGTTTGTCGAGCTGTGTATGTCAACCATTTTGACCAATCTTTAACTGCTGAAATACTTGAAGTAAGCCGGTGCTCTGGACCGATAACCAAGTCTGTCTATGCTCGGGTCGGGCAAAACGGTCGGGGCCGGATAGTTATCCACCTTCGGCGGGGTTTTCGTGCGATACTTTCCCGACTTGAGCCCCGTGAGCGGCGTCTAAAGGATTGAGCGCACTGTGCTACTTTGGGTGCGGGCATGGGACGCGGGCCTCGTGGCCGGACGCGAGGACGAACCAGATGGAGATGGTCGCCAGCGACGAGCAGATGGTGGAACGCGCCCTGTCGGGCGACCCGGAGGCGTTCGGCGAGATTGTGCGCCGCTGGGAGCGGAGGATTTTCGCGCTGGCTTTTGGGATGCTGGGCCGCGAAGAAGATGCGCGCGATGCGACGCAGGAAACTTTCATGGCCGCGTTTCGAAATCTGCGCGGCTTTCGCGGCGAAGCGAAGGTTTCGTCGTGGCTGCACCGGATCGCCGTCAATCAGTGCATCACGCGACAAAGACGCGCGAAGGTGCGGAGCGAGACGGCGCTCGAGGATGAAGCCGAAAAGAATGCGGCCGTCTTTGCGATGCCGGCAGAGATTTCTCCGGCGCGGACGGCTGAAGGTCAGGAACGAAGCGTGGCAGTAAGACGAGCGGTTTGCGCTTTGCCGCCGGACTTGCGACAGGTTGTGGTGATGAAAGAATTCGAGGAACTTACGTTCCAGGAAATATCGGATGCGCTCGAATTGCCGCTGAGTACCGTAAAGAGCCGGCTGTACACGGCGCTCAGGCAATTGCAGATGCGCTTGCAAAAGTTTGGCGAACGGATCGGATGATCTAATCGCGATGGTGAGGTAGTTGAAATGCGAACAATGAATGAACGACCAGTTTGCCACCGATCGGAAGATTTGGTGACGTATCTCTACAACGAGGCGAGTGCCGCCGAAGCGCAGGATTTCGCCAACCACGTCGAAAAGTGTGAGGCCTGCCGCGCGGAGTTTGCAGTTTTCAGTGAGGTGCGCGAGTCGATCCTGCTTTGGCGTAACGAGGCGCTTGGTTCAGCGTTCAGTCCAGCGCCTCAAGCCGCGCCGGTTCTAACAGAAGCAACGAAGGATTCCCCTCAATTCGTGCGGCATGCCCGCAGGCTGCCGGCCCTCGCGGCACTGAGAGAGTTCTTCAGCGTCTCGCCACTTTGGCTGCGCGGCGCGACGGCATTTGCCGCGCTGCTGCTTTGTGTGCTGGCGGTGTTGACAATTTCGCGGATGTTTCAAAGCCAACCTCCAGTAGTGAAAAACGAAACGCAACCTAACTTTAGTCAACAGGACATCGACCGGGCCGTGCAAAAAGCTGTCGATGAGAAGGTCGCTGCGTTGAATCGCGCTAACCCGCCAAGAATTAGCAACGCGACGGCGAGGGACAAGGTGAAGGTTGTTAAGGGTCGGACTCAACTTGCAGTCAATACTGCGCAACCGCGCGCCCACCGATTGACCCGCGCCGAGCGCGAGCAGCTGGCGGCCGATCTGCGTTTGACTCCCGGCAGAGATGAAGAGGAACTACCATTTGTTTTCCCCGATGAACCTAATCAGTAACGCTTGCGGCGAACGCGCGCGGAAGCGAAGGACGGTGCAATGATGAAAGTCGAAACCAAAGTGCTCAGCAAATGGATTTCATTTGCGGTGCTCTTGCTACTGGCCGGCGCTTTCGCGCAGGCGAATGCGCAAACGGCTGCGCCCGAGCAGAGTCAAGCCATTCCCGCGCAGAACCAGACAAACCAAATAGTGAATGTCCAGGAAGCACTAAATCTTACGCCTGAGCAGATCCAAAAGTGGCGCGCGATTAATGCCGACCTCAAAGACCAACAGCAAGCTGCAAATCAACGATTACGACTCGCCCGGCGCGCACTCGCTGACGCGATCGAGTCTCCGACCTCAAACGAAGAGTTAATCAAGCAGCGCGCTAAAGACGTGTCTGAGGCACAGGCGGCCACGACTCAGTTACAAGCACTGAAGGAATCCCGGATTCTTCAAACGCTGAGCCCGGAACAGCGCGTCAGGTTAAGGGAGATCCGAGAACACAATCAGGCACTGATACGCGAACGCAACGAGGCGTTACGGCGCGAGGGGAATCAACAAGGTGCGCGTCCCGGATTGGGACGGCGCCAGGACGGGCTGCCGCGCAATGCGAACGGTGCTGCGCCGCTCGGGCCGAAGCAACGAAAGCTGATGCGCCAACCGCCGAAGCGATAATCCGGTGGCCAGGGAAACCTTCCGAGCCGGCCTGCACAAAGCAGGCCGGCTTCTTTTTTGCACAACTGGAATCTACCCGTCCCATCTTAAACCTTGACGCCCGCAGTAGGTTTTGCGCATCATAGGCCGCTCTTCTGAATATTCGCTTGCGCTGCGGTCGCCATTTTGCACTGGCTTTTGATTCCACCGACATGCCCTGCCTACATTGGTATGCACTTCGTAGATCGCGGCGGCGACCACAGTAATCGCGCGCATTCTTTTCTCGCTGAGTCATAGCATGAACATCGTTACGCGTCTGTTGTTCGAGCTGCAAGAAATGTCTTTGCTGGCAGGCCGAGCCGCGCGTGGGCTTTTCAAAAAACCGCGTTACGTTCCCGAGACGATTGCCCAGATGGACATGATTGGCGTTGGTTCGCTGACGATCATCATTCTCACGGGCTTCTTCACTGGCGGCGTGCTCACGTTGCAGACATACCAGACGCTCGCGTCGTACGGGGCGGTCGACCAGCTTGGTTATCTGGTTTCGATTTCGCTGGTTCGTGAGCTTGGTCCGGTGCTGACTGCGCTGATGGTCACCGGGCGGGTCGTCTCGGCGATCTCAGCCGAGCTGGGTTCGATGGTAGTCTCCGAACAGATCGACGCCATGCGCGCGCTGGGAACAGATCCGGTTCGCAAACTGGTTGCGCCGCGGCTGGTGGCCTTGATAATTACCTTGCCGCTTTTGACTTTGATCGCCGACGTGATGGGCATTGCCGGCGGCTGGGCAGTATCGACCTGGCTCTTTGGATTGCCGACCGCGATGTTCACAAACTCGGTGCGCGATGGGATCACGACCGACGACCTAATCGGCGGCATAGTTAAACCGTTGTTCTTCGCTTTCCTGATGGGTACAATCGCCTGTCACAAAGGACTAAAGACCGAAGGCGGCACGGTCGGTGTTGGCCGTTCGACCACAACTGCCGTCGTGACTGCTTCGATCATAGTAATCATTGCCGACTTCATTCTGGCCAGAGCGCTGCAACTGGTCCTGGGGACGCAAAACTCATGATGTCTCAAGCTTCAATCGATCGCCCAAACGGCCAGGCGCCCGACAATCGCGTCAGTGAAAGCGCCGCCGAATCGACCTTTCGTGAAGTGGACGATGCCGCCCGCGAGATTCCGGCCATCGAGTTTCGCAACGTGACAATGATTTTCGACGATCGGAAGGTGCTTGACGATCTGAGCTTCAAGGTGATGAAGGGTGAGACGAAAATCATCCTGGGCGGTTCGGGCAGTGGCAAGTCAACGACGATTAAGCTGGTGCTTGGCCTGCTCAAGCCTGACAATGGACAGATACTGGTTAACGGCGAAGACATCACGAATTATTCCGAGACCCAGATGATGCGCGTCCGCAAGAACATCGGCATGATCTTTCAGGAGGGCGCGCTGTTCGACTCGCTGTCGGTTTACGAAAATGTCGCCTTTAAACTTCACGAGCAGGGGGTGCCGGAGGACGAAGTCGAAGGCGAAGTGCGCCGCATGCTGCGGTTCGTTAACCTGGAAGAATCCATCGACAAAATGCCGGCCGAACTTTCGGGCGGCATGCGCCGTCGGGTCGGCATCGCCCGCGCCCTGGTCGGCGACCCGAAGATCGTGATGTTCGACGAACCGACCGCCGGCCTGGATCCACCGACCGCGCGTACCATCTGCGAACTCGCGATGAAGTTGCGCGACCTGGAAGACGTCTCGTCGATTTTCGTGACGCACGAGATGAACAACCTTGACTACCTAACCTCGGAATACGCGGTGGTCAACGAGGCCGGTGACGTAATTTTTGAGAAGGAAGGCGAGAAGCTGTGCCTGATTAACAGTAAGGTTCTAATGATACGCAACGGGGCGATCATTTTCAGCGGCACGGACGAAACGCTGCGCAACGCGGACGACCCGTACATTCAGAAATTTCTGCGCGGACACTGACAGAAAGGATGAGGGATGAGGGATGAAGGATGAACCGAAAGTATGAGCGCGGCGGCGCTCAACCTTTATCCTTCTGCCTTCATCCTTAAATGCAATGCCAAAATCAACCAGGAACATCGGCTTGAGCGAACTGCGCGTGGGGTTGCTCGTTCTGATCGCGATCGCGGTCTTGGTCGTCTTGATTCTGAACGCGTCCGGCGAGCTCAATCCCTTCGCCAGCCATCTGCATCTGCGCGCGCGCTTCGCGGACGCCAACGGCTTGCGCGAAGGATCGGAAGTGCGCCTCGCCGGTGTGCGCATCGGCAAAGTCGACCGGATTAAGCTAATGACGCCCACCGAAGTTGGCAATGCGCCCAGCGGCCAGAGTCCGCCAAAGGTTGAAGCGCGTCTGACCATCGATACCAAGATTGACGGCGTACCCGCGACCGATCGCATTCGCACCGACTCGACCGCTCAACAAGCCGCGCCGAGCATTCTCGGCAGCGAGATGATCGTCAACATCACGCCCGGCACTTCGATAGGCCAGCCCGTCAAAGAGAATGATTTGTTGCCGTCAACGTCGGGCAGCACAATGAGCGACCTGGCTACCAATGGCACTGAACTCGCTCAGAAACTAAGCAAGCTTTCCGATCAGCTCAACGAAGTCGTCAAGAATGTGCGCGAAGGCAAAGGCACCGTGGGGCGTCTATTCAACGACGAAGCGCTCTACAACAACTTGAACGCGACCATTCGCGACGCGGAAGAATTGGCGACGCAGATTAAGAGCGGCAAGGGATCAGCCGGCAAATTCATTTACGACGAAGCGCTCTACAACAACGCCAACGACATCGCGGCGAATCTGAAAAAACTTTCGGCTGATCTGACGGCCGGTCGCGGCACGGCCGGCAAACTCCTGGAAAGCGATGAGATGTACAACAAGATCAGCCGCATCGCTGATCGCGTGAATCATTCGATGGATCAGATCGATTCGATCGTCGCCGGCGTCAACAACGGGCAGGGCACTCTGGGCAAGCTGGTGAAGGATGAAGCGATCTATAACGACGCCCGCACGGCGATTGCCCGCTTCAACACGACCGCGGCCCGCATCGACAATGTGGTCGCCGGAGCGCAGCGCGGCGAAGGCACGCTCGGCAAACTGATCACCGACGACCAGCTCTATTCAAACGTCAACAACCTTTCGTCGGAAGGTGTGAAGCTGATGTACGACTTTCGCCAGAACCCGAAGAAGTATCTGACGATCAAGTTTCAGTTGTTTTAGCCTTTCCTGCCCGCCGTAACTAAAGCCGCGTTCACGCGGCTTTCCCGCAGGGGCGCGGTCCCCGCGCGGGCAGCCCGCGTGGGGTGCCGGTTACTAGACCAGCCGTTTCAGAGTCTGTGTCAAAACTTGGGCTGTTATTAGGTTCAGACGATCCGAGCTGGGCCCGCAAACTGCGACCGTGGGTTCAAGTTTGTAAAACTGCGTCAGAAAC
>WNFC01020496.1_pt1 | contig 10087 bp, 11 predicted proteins | sample 5400541 | NCBI WGS metagenome assembly WNFC01 (sample SAMN13153342, study PRJNA577476) | soil metagenome | isolation source: 120 cm saprolite under Douglas fir tree site 2 hole 2 replicate 1 | place: USA:California | collected 2015-04-18 | reverse complement strand
CAGGTGGAAGCGACGGCCGCCGATTGACTTTAGTCATCCGGATTTCAAGTGACTCGTTATCTGCTCGACACCAACGTTGTCTCGGAGTTGCGCAAGTCCCGGCCCCACGGCGCTGTGCTGGCGTGGATCGAGAGCCTGGGGCCCGAGCAGATTTTCGTTTCGGCCGTGACCGTCGGAGAAATACAGGCGGGGGTTGAGCCAACGCGCCGGCAGAACGCGTCCAAGGCACGCGAGATTGAAGATTGGTTGAACTATGTCGAGACGGTATTCGCTTTTCTGCCCATGGACCCCGCCTGTTTTCGCGAGTGGGCACGGCTCATGGCGGGAAAGCCCACCACCCTGCGCGAGGATGGCATGATCGCCGCGACCGCCGCCGTGCACGGGCTGACAGTCGCAACTCGTGATGAAAAGGATTTTAAGCACCTGGGCGTGCGCGTGGTAAATCCCTTCAAGGCAACCTAATCCCATGAACACCGCCCACGCCCTGGGACACTTTCTACGCACGCTGCCGGCTTCGGCGGCGGCCACATTTCTTGCGCTGTTTCCCATCGTCGATCCGTTTGGCGGGATCCCAATCTTTTATAGCTTGACTTCCTCGTGGCCCCCCAAAGAACGCCGGCGCACCGCACTCAAAACGGCGCTTTACGTTTTCGCCATCCTCGTGGTGTTTTTGTTCTTTGGCCGCTTCGTGCTGCATTTCTTTGGCATCTCCCTGCCCGTACTGAAGATTGCGGGAGGCCTGATCGTGGCCAATACGGCGTGGGGGATGGTAACTTCCACCGCCCGGATGACGACGGCCGAGACCGACGAGGCCAGCACGAAAGAAGACATTTCACTGACCCCATTGGCGATGCCCCTGCTTTCGGGCCCGGGCGCGATCGGAGTCGTCATGGCCTTGGCGGCGCATGTGGATAATCGTTTGGCATATCTCGGCATGGTCATCGGCATCGCAGGCGTGGCGGTGTCGGTCTTACTCTTCCTCTTGATGGGAGGCCCCCTCGTGCGGCGCCTCGGGCCCAGTGCCGTAGGAGCAATCAACCGGATTTTTGGCTTCCTGATTCTCGCCATTGCCGTCCAACTGGTGTGGGATGGCGTAGCCGACTTCGGGAATTGAAGTGTGGCGTGGGCGCGCCTCGCCCGCGACTGTTCTGATCCGAGCGGTAATTTTCCGGGAACCACGGCTCCGTCCCTCTCGTATCACAACCAGCCGCCCGTGCGCCTCGGAGGTGCTCTATGATCCGAAGATCTCTTGCCGGTCTCCCCGGGCTATACAAGACAATTCTCCTCTGTCTTTTGTTGGTTCCTTTCTGTGCTGCGTCGAACCACTGGGACTACGCAGAAACCCATACTGACGTTCGTGATTTTGTCACTGGCGGCATGCTGCATGTGCGGCTGAGCGTGGGCGATCTGCGCATCATGCGCGGTGAGTCGAACCAGATCCACCTGCGATACACGGTCAAGTCACGCCGCGAGAGCCATGTGAAGGATGCGAAGGTGGATTTCGAGGTTCGCGGCCACGACGCCAGCATCGAGTTCCACGCGCCGTCCGGAGGCAATACGCAGTTCGACGTCGAACTTGAAGTGCCGCAAAACACGAACCTCGACGTGCATGAGAAAGTCGGCGACCTTAGCGTGGAAGACATCGAAGGCGACAAAGATCTGACGCTCAACGTGGGAGATATTCGCGTTGCCAACGGACAGAGGGGCTATCGCCTGGTGCATGCCAGCACCAGCATCGGTGATGTAAACGGCGACGGCTACGGCGAAACCAGCGGCTGGCTGGGCAAGACCCTGAAGTATCACGGAGACGGCAAGTACGAGTTGCGGGCGCATGTGTCCGTGGGGGATATCACGCTGGAAGGGAAGTGAAGTAGGTCTCCGACCAGTGGATATTTACGGAAACACGACCTCTCACGGCCGAATTGTCGCAAGCAGGAACGCGTAGGGGCGGACGCCCTCGTTCGCCCGGCGGTGGAAATATGCCTTCCTGTGTGGCGTCGGGGGCAAAAACCGAGCTAAATCTCGTCCCCGGACGAGGGCGTCCGGGGCTACGCGATTCGTGCGGGGATGCGGGATTTGTGCGGAGGTACGTGATTTTAAAGAGCCGGGTCGGGGGGCGTCTGTCCCTCGTGAGCTTTTACTTCAGCGACACCAGCTTCTCCACCAACTCCGAATAGTCTTTCTTCTCGATCCCGTGCACCTGCTTGTTGTATTCGTCCACCTTGGATGAATAATTCATCGAGCAGAACTTGGGGCCGCACATGGAGCAGAAGGCTGCTTCTTTGTAGTAGTCGTCGGGCAGGGTTTCGTCGTGCATGGAGCGGGCGGTTTCGGGGTCGAGCGAGAGAGCGAACTGCTTCTCCCAGTCGAATTTGTAGCGGGCGTAGCTGAGGGCGTCGTCGCGGTCGCGGGCCCCGGGCCGCTGGCGAGCGATGGGAAATCTTGTAGGCGATGATGCCGTCTTTCACGTCTTTTTCGTTGGGCAGGCCGAGATGCTCTTTGGGCGTTACGTAGCAGAGCATGGCCGCGCCGTACCATCCGATCATGGCCGCTCCGATGGCCGAGGTGATGTGGTCGTATCCGGGCGCAATGTCGGTGACCAGCGGTCCGAGCGTGTAGAAGGGCGCTTCGTAGCAGAGTTCGACTTCTTTTTCGACCTGCTCCTTGATCTTGTCCATGGAGACGTGGCCGGGACCTTCGATCATCACCTGCACATCGTGCTCCCAGGCTTTCTTGGTCAGCTCGCCCAGAGTTTTCAGTTCAGCGAACTGCGCTTCGTCGCTGGCGTCGGCTACGCAGCCGGGACGCAGGCCATCGCCCAGTGAGAAGCTGACGTCATACTTCTTGAAGATCTTGCAGATGTCGTCGAAGCGCTCGTAGAGGAAATTCTGCTTGTGGTTGTAGGCCATCCACTGCGCGAGGATGGCGCCACCGCGGCTCACGATGCCGGTGATGCGCTTCGAAATCAGCGGCAGATACTGGATGAGCACTCCAGCGTGAATCGTCATGTAGTCCACGCCTTGCGCCGCCTGCTCTTCGATGACCTCAAGCATGACTTCCGCGTTGAGATCTTCGACGCGCTTCACGCGGGCAATGGCCTCGTAAATCGGAACTGTGCCGATCGGAACCGGAGAGTGGCGCAGAATGGCTTCGCGAATCTCGTGAATGTTGCCCCCGGTGGAAAGATCCATCACCGTGTCGGCGCCGTAATGCACGGCTGTGTGCAGCTTCTTCAGTTCCTCGTTGATTTCCGAAGTGACCGCCGAGTTGCCGATGTTGGCGTTGATCTTGCACAGAGAAGCCACGCCGATCGCCATCGGCTCAAGCTCAGGATGATTGATGTTGGCGGGGATGATCATGCGTCCGCGGGCCACTTCGTCGCGCACAAGTTCGGGCGCCAGCTTCTCGCGGTGCGCTACGTATCCCATTTCTTCGGTGATGACGCTCTGGCGCGCATAGTGCATCTGCGAGAAGTTGCCGTTAGTGTTCTCCCGCTTGCGACGGGCTAGCCACTCTGCTCGCGGCTGGAGGACGCTGTAACCGTTACTGCCATTGCCGGAAGTGCCATTCGTGGGGGTCATAACAAGGCTATCCTTCACAATTATCTGGTAAGCCTTGATTATACGCGTGTGAAAGCCATGATCTGCGCCGCGGAGACGCGGAACGGGCTTGACGGAAACTGCGCGAGCTCAGGTTCCGCGAATTATTGCAGTTGGCACTCGGGCGCGGAGCATCCTGACGGAGCTTGGGTTCGGATGTTGCCAACCGCGTTCTTGATATGAATGGCCCCCATTGCCGCCGGATACGCCCACCAGAGTTTCCGAATAATCTTATCGCCCGGAAGCCAGGCGTGCGGCTTCTTGATTTCGTACGCCACGAGCAATTCGACTGCATAAAGTCCCGCGTACTTGGCAACGAGGTGCTGGTTCGGAGGGACGCTGGTCACCCACGGAGCGCCGGCGGCGAACTCGTGGTCGACCACCAGTTTGCGCGTGGTGAAACGCAGACTCTCAGCCCCACCGAGCGCACCCATGATGACGATGAATTTTTTGTCGATGACGCGCGGGGCCGGCGTCTCGGGAAGGACGACCGGCGAGGCAGAGTTTGAGATTCCTCCCGCCGTTGTACTGATTTCCTCGTGCACATCCTCGCGCATTTCGTTGGGCATATCATTTTGAGCCGCAGCATGGGCGACCATCAGGAACATGAGAGCAAGTAAGCGGGTGGTCGGCAATGGAACTCTCCTCGGGCTTAACGTCGCGAGGCCCGGTCACCACAGGGAAGGCGGCGGACCGCGGGATGGCTGGGCGATCGAAATGTACTGACCAGTATCGTGCAACCTCTGCGCCATTGGAGGGGAACTGGTGTTTCAACGAGATAGACATCGTTTTCCCGATTCGGGAGGCGTCGATACGCTGGCATGTGCAAGAGCTTTGACGAGTTGGTCTCTTATTTTTCCGACACGTGTTTTCCGAAGCGGGGAGTCGCTTGTTCGTGGAGCCGCGGAAAGCATAAAATCGGCGGTTCCATCATCTTTAGAAGATCGTGTTTCGAAGATCGTGTTTGAGAATTCGCGCTCAGGAGATTGCTTTATGCGCTGGTCCCGTTTACTGCTTATGCTTGTGATCTGCGCCGCCGTCAGCGGCCTGGCTCAAACCTCTTCCTCCACCAGGCCCGCTCCCGGCTTCACCATCGACACCATCGACAAGACCATCGATCCCTGCGTGGACTTCTACCAGTACGCCTGCGGCAACTGGATCAAGAACTCGGAAATCCCTCCCGACCAGTCGCAGTGGGTCAGCTTTGTGGAACTTCACGAACGCAACCTCGACATCGAGCGCGGCATTCTGGAGAAGGCAGCGGCCGGAGGAGCAAGCCGCAATGGCGTCGACCAGAGAATCGGCGATCTCTACGGTTCGTGCATGGATGAAAAGGCGGTGAACGCCAAGGGCATTTCAGCGGTTAAGCCAGAGCTTGACCGCGTCGCGGCAGTGCAAGATAAGGGCACGCTGATCGACGAACTCGCTCACCTGGACGTGGTGGGGGCCGGTTCGCTGTTCAGTTTCTATTCGGCCTCTGACTTGCACAACGCCGACCAGGTCATCGCCTACATAGACCAGGGCGGCCTCACGCTGCCAGACCGCGACTACTACATCAAGGACGACAACCCAAAGATGAAGGAGATGCGGCAGCACCTGGTGGAGTATGTCACGCAGTCGTTTGTTCTAGCGGGCCAGACGCCACAGCAGGCCGCCGACTCGGCGCAAACCGTGCTCCGTATCGAGACCGCTTTGGCCAAAGCCTCGATGGACCGCACTGCGCGCCGCGACCCCAAGAACCGTGACCACAAGATGAGCCGCGACCAGGCCGTTGCGCTCGGTCCTAATTTCTATCTGAATCGCTACTTCACGGCAGTGGGTGCGCCCAATTTCTCCCAGCTCAATGTCACGAATCCCGATTTTTTCAAGCAGGTGAATGCAGTACTGGATTCGGAATCTCTGGACTCACTAAAGACGTACGTCAGTTGGCACGCGCTGAACGCCGCGGCTCCATGGCTTTCTCAGCCCTTCGTCGACGCCAACTTCAAGTTCCAGCAGAACCTTACCGGCCAGAAGGAAATTCCGGCGCGCTGGAAGCGATGTGTCAACCTGACGGATCGCGAATTGGGTGAGGCCCTCGGGCAAAGGTATGTGGACGCGACCTTCGGCCCCGAAGGCAAGCAGCGCATGCTCAAGATGGTAGACGCGCTCGAAAAGTCTTTGGCCGAAGACATCCGCGATCTCTCCTGGATGAGCGACGAGACTAAGAAGCAGGCCAAGGTAAAGCTTGATGCCATTCGCAACAAGATCGGATATCCCGATGTGTATCGCGACTACAGTTCGGTGGTGATCAAACCCGACGATCTGCTGGGCAACATCGCTCAGGCGAACGCATTTGAATCGAAGCGCGAAATCGCCAAGATCGACAAGCCGCTCGACCGCAAGGAGTGGGGCATGACTCCTCCGACGGTGAATGCGTACTATAGCGGCTCGTTCAACGAAATCGTGTTTCCCGCCGGCATTCTGCAGCCGCCATTCTTCGACAAGACTATGGACGACGCCGTCAACTTTGGCGGTGTCGGCCTCGTAATTGGTCACGAACTCACCCACGGCTTCGACGATCAGGGCCGGAAGTTCGATCCGCAAGGCAACCTGCACGACTGGTGGACCGAACAGGATGGCAAGGAATTCGAAAAGCGTGCTGGTTGCGTGGCTGACGAATACTCGAAATTCGTCGCAGTGGACGATCTGAAGCTGAATGGCAAACTGACCTTGGGCGAGAACACAGCCGACAATGGCGGCGCGCGCATCGCGCTAATGGCTCTCGAGCACATGATCGCGGATGACAAGACCGGAAAGGAAGGCCAGAAGATCGACGGCTACACACCAGAGCAACGTTATTTTCTAGGATTCGCGCGAGTGTGGTGTGAGAAGCGGCGCCCTGAGGTGGCCCGAGTGCGAGTGCTCACCGATCCCCACTCACCTGGCAAGTACCGCGTCGACGGAGTGGTGCAGAACATGCCGGAGTTCCAGAAGGCATGGGGCTGCAAAGCCGGACAGCCGATGGTGGCTGAAAACGCCTGCCACGTCTGGTAACTGAAGGCTCGCCGAAAATGTGGGGACAGCCGCCCCCGGCTGTCCCACCACCGTCATCGCGTCTGATCCCAGCCCCGCAGCCGCGGCCACCAGCGGCGCACGTTGCGGCGATACTCGTCGTACTCTGCCCCGAACTTCCCACGCAGCGTCGGTTCTTCGTAAAACACGACAAATAGATGTACGCCCAACGCAACCGCTGCAACGGCAGCCATCACTCTAGAGTTGGCGTGCCCGAAAATCACCCACAGCCCAATCCACCCCGCTGCGAAGCCCAGATACATGGGGTTCCGTACATAGCGATAGAAACCCACCACAACCAATCGCTGTGGCGGAGCGACCGGAGCGGGCGTGCCGCGTCCGGTCCACCCGAAGTCCCAGATGCAGCGCAGGGCAACAGCGAATCCCAGCACTGACGGAACCGCCGCCAGCCATCGCCAGCGGGCCGCGCCCGCCATTTCCACGCTGAACCCGAGCCATTGTGGCAACAGCCAGAACCACAAGGAGAAGAACGCCCCGCCGACGGCCAGCGAGGCGACTGCCGTCAGCCAGCGATTGCCGTGCCCAGTTGGAGCCCGCGTAGACTGTGCATCCGTCATAAGGCCCTCCACATTTTCGAAGTGACCAGAACGACGCTAACTCCTGTCGACCGGCACATGTCAATTACGTGCACGACCTGCGCGAATGGTAATTGTCCGTCTGCTTTCACGAGAGCCACTTTCTCACTTCGGTTCTGTACGAGCTGCTTTAGCGTGCTTTGCAGAGTAGCCCACGGAATTTGCTCATCGTTGACTTTCAGCGCGGGCCACTGCTGCCCGGAGGTGAGCACCTGCACGACGGTCACCGAGCCAGCGGGCCGTGAACCAACCAGCACTTCCAGGCCTTTCGGAGGAACCACGGTACCCGGTTCCGGCGACTCTCGTTGGGTTGTCAACAGGGTTAGGGCTTCGACACCCGCGGTGTGTGCTGCATCTAGAACCTTCACCACATCGGCATACGGGACGCGAGCGTCGGCTTTAACATAGAGCTTCTGTTCCCGGGGGGACAGACGATCCTTGATTTTTCCCGCCAAGGCCGCGGGAGTGACCGGATCGATTCCGAAGTAAACGCTGCCGCCGTCGGTTACGGTCACGATCAACGAGCCTTCGTTGTCCGCATCCGGCGCTGGTACCGCGTTGCTGGTGAACGCTAACTCTACACTGATCCCTTTTTGTATCGCCTGAGCAGTGCACATGGGGACAGCGGACATCACCGTCACAACTGCCAGAAATGCGACGCTCCACATTCGGCGCTCTAGTCCTCTCAGAGTATTTATTGCAATCCAACGCATGCGTTCTTCTCCTTTCATGGCCGTGCCTATCGTGTTAGTCAGCCGAGCTGACAAAGAGGCTGGCGGCCTTGTTGATCGCTTCCATTGCGTTCTTCACTGGGCTTTCGCTCCGGCGAGCGATGCGGTCGCGAGCGTTCCCCCGAGTCCCATGGTCTCCACGGCTGATGACGGCACGATCACCATCGAGCCGCGTTCCTTGATCGCCTCGTACAGCATGTTCATGGCGCGCAGGTGTAGCGCCACTGGGTTCTCCTTGTAAGCGGCGGCCGCCTGCACAAAGCTGTTGGAGATTTCGGTTTCCGCCTGGCCCAGAATGATTCGTGCCTGACGTTCGCGCTCTGCCTGCGCCTGGCGCGACATCGCATCTTCCAGTCCTTGCGGGATTCGCACGTCCCGAATCTCCACTGATTGCACGGTGATGCCCCAGGGATTGGTCTTCTCATCCAGGATGCGCTGCAGTTCCCGTCCGAGAACTTCGCGCTCCGTAATCATTTGCGCCAGCTCGTGGCGGCCGATCGACTCCCGCAGGGCGGTCTGTGCGCTCATATTGATGGCCTCGATAAAGTTCTCCACCTCAAGAATGGATTTCTCCGCGTTCCACACCATCCAGAACACAATGGCGTCGACGTTAACCGGAACGGTGTCGCGGGTCAGAGTAGATTCGGCCGAGACGTTGGCGACGCGCACGCGCTGGTCCACATAGGGGCTAAGAGTTTCGACGATGGGCACAATGTGAAACAGTCCCGGACCGCGGAGTCCGACATACCGCCCCAGCCGCAATAGAGCGACCTTCTCCCATTGCTGCACGACCTTGATCGCGAACAGCAAGTAGAGACCCACGAAGACACCGATGATCGCAGGCGCAGGATGATGAACGACTCCGGTCACCATGATGCCGGCAACAATGCAGATCACGAACAAACTCACGGCAACTCCATTGACGGGAGGAATCTCGATTTTCGCCATGACGTCTATCTCCTTTGCGTGGGATGTGGCAATAACTCGCGCAGACGATCGAGTAACTCTTCGACCGTGAATCCGGCTGCTCCCGCGCGGGCCGCGAATTCGCCGGTCAGCTGGTTGAGCTGGCGCTCGCGTTCGGCATTATTCTTTTCCGGCTTCTTGTTGGCGACAAAAGTTCCCGTACCCTGATGGGTCTCGATCAGGCCGCCCAACTCCAGCTCCCGATAGGCGCGCAGCACGGTGTTGGGATTGATGGCCAGGTCCACCGCGAGCTGGCGCACCGTAGGTAACTGATCGCCCGCGGTCAGGGAGCCTGAAGCGGTGCCCGACCGGACCTGGTCGATGAGCTGACGGTAGACGGGAACGCCGCTGTGCAGGTCGAGCCTGAACTCGAAGCGTCGCTTCACGGCCGCTGGGAACTTAACAGTCATATAGAACATTAGTGTTCTATATCATTAGTACAATCGTGTCAAGCGAAAAAATTGCGCTGCTCCATACGCCTCAGGAACTCTTTTGAACTCGACTCCCCCGCTGTACGTTCCTGCCGACAAGTCGTTGACATACAAATGACTGCGAAATGACTTGAGCGTGACCTCGCGCTGACAAGCGCCACCGATGCATGCCTTACGCTACGGCAATCGGGCAAGAACAACCCCTGCAACCTGATTTGAAAAGCTGATTTGAGAGCTCGCTTCCACGAGCCGTTTGAGGTCTCGACGCCGTCTTGACCGATGGCTTGGGAGCATTCGCAGGAGCGACGGCCACGCTGCAGGCCATTCTGCACAACGGTCAACCCAGGCCCTTCCCAGTCATCGAGGCAGATGCCAGCCACGCGGCCAGCGCCGCGTATCGCGACGGACTCTATCTGGGAAGACTGGCGGCGGCACAGGGCAGCCCGATTCGCGTCGCGAGCGGCCGGTGGGCCACCGACGGGGACCGTACCTTGTTCGCCGCAGGCTACCGGCAGGGCTACCACGAGTTTCTTGCCAACCGCGCTGCGACCGGCGCCGCTCAGCATGCAGAGTAGGCCCACGCCGGCTAAGGCCTACAACACCGGTCTTTTGCACACGAGAGTCTCACACGAGAATTCTGAATTGAGGTGTAGCTTATGAAAACGAAGAAACTAGTTTCAATATCGGCTCTTGTCTTTTCAATTTGCATT
>WNFC01010945.1_pt1 | contig 10087 bp, 7 predicted proteins | sample 5400541 | NCBI WGS metagenome assembly WNFC01 (sample SAMN13153342, study PRJNA577476) | soil metagenome | isolation source: 120 cm saprolite under Douglas fir tree site 2 hole 2 replicate 1 | place: USA:California | collected 2015-04-18 | reverse complement strand
GCGAGCCCGGCCCCACGCCGAACATGAAGCGGCCCTTCAGCTGGTAGTCGAGCTGCTGGACGCGGTCGGCCAGGATGAACGGATGGTGGTAGGGCAGCGAGGACACGCCCGTGCCCAGCCGGATCCGGCGCGTGCGCTCGCCGGCGGCGGCGATGAACACCTCGGGGGAGGCGATGGTCTCGTAGCCCGCCGAGTGGTGCTCGCCGATCCACGCCTCGTCATAGCCCAGCCGGTCGAGGTGCTCGACGAGCTGGAAATCGCGCTCGAGGGCGAGGGCGGGATTCTCGTCGATGGGGTGAAACGGCGCCAGGAAGATTCCGAAGCGAAGCGGGGCATCCAGCATGAACGGCTCCTCTCTCAGAGAAGCGGCCGGCTCTTCGACCCGCCGGCCAGCCCCACTATCTTACACGCCCCGCGGAGCGCCACGTTCTGACAGCTGGCAGGTGGCTAAAAAAGGTCCAGGTGCGAGGCGGCGCCCGCCGTTCGAGTTGAGCGGCGGCCCCTGGCCGTCGCGAGACGAGAGCTGAGTTGATCCGCAGGTGAGGCGTACTCTCTGTACGTTGAACCTGCGGCCGAGGGCGCCAACGAAGCAGATGGGCCTTTTTCAGCCACCTGCTAGTTGATGCGCTTGGTCTTGCCCTTCCACTCCTTGTCGCGCAGCACGAACTTCTGCACCTTGCCCGTCGAGGTCTTGGGGAGATCGCCGAACTCGATGGCCGCGGGCGCCTTGAAGTGGGCGATGTGCTGCTTGCAGAACTCGATGATGTCCTTCTCGCTGGCGCTCTGGCCGGGCTTGAGGGTGACGAAGGCCTTGGGCCGCTCGCCCCACTTCTCGTCGGGAACGGCGACCACGGCGCACTCCATCACCGCGGGGTGCTTGGCCACGCACTGCTCCACCTCGATGGTCGAGATGTTCTCGCCCCCGGAGATGATGATGTCCTTCTTCCGGTCCCGCAGCTCGATGTAGCCGTCGGGGTGCCACACCCCGATGTCGCCCGAGTGGAACCAGCCGCCCCGGAAGGCCTCGGCGGTGGCGTCGGGCTGATCGAAGTAGCCCATGGCGCAGTTGTTGCCGATCATGATCACCTCGCCCAGCGTCTCGCCATCGCGCGGTACGTCGTTCATCTCTCCATCCACCACCCGGACGAGGTCGAAGAGCGCGTAGCCCTGCCCCTGCCGCGCGGCAAGGGTGGCCTGCTCGTCTGCCGGCAGGGCATCCCACTCCTTGTGCCAGGCGCAGACGGTGTGCGGGCCGTACGTCTCCGTGAGGCCGTAGACGTGCACGGGACGGAAATTCAGCTCCTTGAGCTTGCCCAGGAGGGTGGGCGACGGCGGCGCCCCCGCGATGGTGACGGTGACCGGGCGCGTCAGGCGATGGGCCCTGGGGTCGTTGATGACACCGATCTGCACGGTGGGCGCGCCGTTGTAGTGGGTGATGCCCTCGGACTCGATGAGCTCCCAGATGCGGCCGGACTCCACGCGCCGGAGGCACACGTGCGTGCCCGCCACCGCCGTCACCGCCCACGTGAAGCACCAGCCGTTGCAGTGGAACATGGGCAGGGTCCACAGGTACTTGGTCTCGAAGTTCATGCCGGTCTCGACGACCTCGCCCATGGCGTTGAACCAGGTGCCGCGGTGCGAGTACATCACCCCCTTGGGCCGCCCCGTCGTGCCCGAGGTGTAGTTGATGGCGATGAGCTCTTCCTCGTCCTCCAGCACGGGCTCGACGGGACCGGGAGCGCCGGTGGTGAGGAAATCCTCGTAGGGATCACCGGGCGCCCCCGTGTCGTCCACGCGCACGACCCTGACGCCCGTGAGGTCCAGCGGCTTGATCACGTGCTCGAACTCGGCGTCCACGAAGAGCGTCTTGGACCCCGAGTGCTTGAGGATGTAGCCGACCTCGTCGGAGGAGAGCCGGATGTTGATGGCGACGAGCACCCCGCCCGCGAGCGGGACACCGTAGTGCGCCTCGAGCATCGCGGGAATGTTCGGGCAGATGAACGCGACACGGTCGTGCTTCTGGAGCCCTGCCTTGCGCAGCGCCGAGGCGAGCCGGTTGACGCGCTCCTCGAATTGCCGGTACGTGTACTGGCGCTTGCCGTGGACGACGGCCGGCTTGCCCGGAAAGACATAGGCGCTGCGCTGGAGAAAGCTCACGGGGCTGAGCTCGGTCCGGTACACCTTGTGGTGCTTCATCGCGAAACCTCCGGGTAGATTCAGGCTCGGACGCGGCCGTTCCGGCCGGGCCCGCTCTAGCCTAGTCGAAAGGCCGCCATTGTCAATCCGCCGGCCCCGGCGCGCCCAGGGTTGCGCGGGGCACCGGCGTGGGGCAAGATTGGCCCGCCTCGTCGTTCCAAAAGGAGAATCAACCGATGCGGGTGGGCATGGCCGCCGTCTTCCAGAATCCGGGCAAAGCCCGCCGGGACTTCGACGTCTACCAGGACGATCTCCGTCTCGCTGATCTCGCGGAGCCGCTCGGCTTCGATTCCATCTGGAGCGTCGAGCACCACTTCACCGACTACACCATGTGCCCCGACGTGCTGCAGTTCCTCACCTACATGGCGGGGCGGACGCAGCGCGTGGCCCTCGGCTCCATGGTCGTGGTGCTGCCCTGGCACGACCCCATGCGCGTGGCGGAGCAGATCTCCATGCTCGACAACATCTCGGGCGGCCGGATGATCCTCGGGCTCGGCCGCGGAGCGGGCAAGGTCGAGTTCGAGGGCTTCCGCGTACCCATGGACGAGAGTCGCGAGCGCTTCGTGGAATCGGCGCGGATGATCCTGGAGGGGCTCGAGACCGGCTACTGCGAGCTCGACGGCCGCTTCGTCTCCCAGCCGCGGGCGGCCATCCGTCCCGCGCCCTTCAAGAGCTTCCGGGGCCGCACGTATGCCGCCGCCGTGTCGCCCGAGTCGGCGCGCATCATGGCCGAGCTCGGTGTGGGCATCCTCATCATCCCGCAGAAGCCGTGGCCAGAGGTCGCGAAAGAGCTGAAGGACTACCACGAGCAGTATCGACAGCTCAACGGCACCGCGCCGCCCCCGCCCGTCTCCGCGGGCTGGACCTTCTGCGATCCGGATCCGGATCGCGCGCGCGAGCAGGCCCGGCGGTGGATCGGCGGCTACTTCCGCACCGTCCTCGACCACTACCAGTTCGGTGGCGACCACATGGCCAAGACGAAAGGCTACGAGTACTACGCGAAGATGACCGACAAGATCCACACCTACGGCGACGAGAAGGTCATCGACTTCTTCGTGGACCTGCAGGTCTGGGGCACTCCCGAGCAATGCTATGAGCGGATCGTGGACATCCGCCGGCGCGTGGGCAACGACCACTTCGTCGGCGTCTTCTCCTATGCCGGCATGCCGTCCGCCGAGGCCGCGCGCAACATGCGCCTCTTCGCCACCGAGGTGATGCCCGCCCTCCAGGCGCTCGATCGGGAGCCGAGCGCCGTCGCCCCGGCGCTCTCACGCCCGTGACCTTCTCGAGGGCGCGCCGCTGACCACGCCGCTGTCGGTCTATCTGCCGTTCAACCGCGAGGTACTGGGCCAGGCCTTCGAGCCCGCCAAGAGCGGCGGCGGCACTCCGGAGCCCAAGGGCTACTGGCTGCTCGTCCAGGACGAGGATCTCCTCGTCCTCCCCGACGGCGGCGCCTTCCGCCTGCCCGAGGGCGCGCTGCCCGCCGGCCTCGAGTCCGCGGTGACGGAGCCGCTCTGGCTCGGGACGCTCCACGGCACGCCCTGCTTCACGGCCGCCGTGCCGAAGGACGCCGCCCCTCCGGAGGGGCTCGCCCGCGAGACGCTCGTCCCCATGCGCGGCACGAAGCTGCCCGACGACCTGCTGTCGCTCGGGGGCATGGCCATGCAGGCGCTCTGGTGGCAATCCACGAGCGGCTTCTGCCCGCGCTGCGGCGAGGCGACCACCCGCATCGAGGGAGAATGGGGCAAGCGCTGCCCGCGCTGCCGCTACGAGCACTACCCCCATCTCCATCCCGCCGTCATCATTCTCGTCCGCGACGGCGACCGTGTCCTCCTCGCGCGCAAGGCGGAGTGGGCGCCGGGGCGCTATGCCCTCGTGGCGGGCTTCGTCGACAACGGCGAGTCGCTGGAGGGCGCGGTGGCCCGCGAGGTCAAGGAAGAGGTCGGCGTCGACGTGAAGGACATCCGCTACGTGGGCAGCCAGAACTGGCCGTTTCCGAGCCAGATCATGCTGGGCTTCGTGGCCGCCTATGCGGGCGGCGAGGTGCGCGTGGACCGCGCGGAGCTCGAGGACGCCCGCTGGTTCCCCTGCGATCAGCTCCCCAATCGTCCCTCGCGCCACAGCATCGCCGGCTTCATCCTGAGCAACTACGCCAAGCCGTCGTGAGTCCAACTACGCCCCCTCATCACCTTCCCCCTCACCCTGCCCTCTCCCCCATCGGGGGAGAGGGCAGGGTGAGGGGCACAGTCCAGAGGAGAACCCCGTGAGCATCCAGCGCATCCAGCCGGGCAAGCGCCTGAGCGCCGCCGTCGTGCATGGCGACACCGTCTACCTGGCGGGCCAGATCGCCGGCGATCCCTCCGCGGACGTCAAGGGCCAGACCCAGCAGATCTTGAAGAAGATCGACGATCTCCTCGCCGGGGCGGGCACGAGCAAGTCCAAGCTCCTCTCCGCCACCATCTGGCTCGCCGACATGCGCTACTTCGACGACATGAACTCCGTATGGGACGCCTGGATGGATCCCGCGAATCCGCCCGCGCGCGCCACCGTGGAGGCGCGTCTGGCCGCGCCCAAGTACTTCGTCGAGATCGCGGGCGTGGCCGCGAAGTAGGCGGCGGCCGCGCGCGCGGTTGTCCCTCGCGAGCGGCGAATAGATCGGCGCCACCGAGGGGAATTTTTCCCTCGGAACAGTCCAGTTTTTGGGCGCTGCCTCCGTCCCGTTTTTCGATTTTTTCTCGCGCCCGCCTTCCGGGATGGAGGAGCACTTCCAATCTCGGGGCGACAGTTCGTAGCTCGCGGCCGCCCCGCGCACCTTCTGCACTGTCAGCCTCATGACAGCGCAGTCTTTTCAGCAAGTCGCTCCGCGCGTCGCGGTCGCGTCGCGCTTGGCACCCCGGTTGCTTTTTCTTCGCTGGGTCAATGTGAGTCAGGTGGTCCACACGGCTACGAATGCGGGCGACACTGCCCGATAACCGGATAGGAGGAGGAAACCATGAGCGTGCGGAATGCGATCAGAGTGTTGGCGGTCCTGGGACTTGTCGGCGGTGTACCTGGATATGCCCTCGCCCAGGACCAGCCGGGCATCGGGGTCGTGAGCACCCTCATCGGTGAGGCGACCGTGGCGCGGGGCACCACGACCCAGCCCCTCGCCCTCAAGACGCGCGACGACGTGTTCATGCAGGACCGGATCAGCACCAAGGAGCGCTCCCTCGTGCACGTCCTGCTCGGGGGCAAGGCCCTGCTCACCGTGCGGGAGCTCTCGGTGCTGACCATCACGGAAGACGGTGGGCGCGCCACGGTTGATCTCCAGTCCGGCAAGGTCGGGCTGGCGGTGGTGCGACAGCGGATGAAGCCGGGCGAGATCATCGAGATCCGCACGCCGCACGCGGTGGCGGCGGTCCGGGGCACCGTCCTCGTGGTCGAGATCGTTCCGGGCGCCGAGAATCAGGCGAGCGCGGCGTCCACCGATGTCCACCTGCTCCATGGCAAGCTCGACGTCTCCCTCGCGAGCAATCCGACGGCGCCTCCCATCCAGCTCGAGAGCCTGCAGAGCGTGACGGCGTCGAACCTCGCGCTGGGCAGGGTCCGTCCCCTGACCCCGGAGTCGGTGGCCGCCGTCACCGCGAACTTGAAGATGAACCGACCGTCACTGCCCGGCCCCTCCGACAAGTTCGTGGCCGCCATCGGCGAAAAGCAGCGGGCCCTCGCCGTGGCCACGGCCTCCACCCTGGTGGGGGGCGGGCCCGGCAAGGCTCGGGTCGCGAAGTTTGCCGCGAACATCGAGGCGACCCAGAAGGGCAGAGCCATCGACGCGGTGCCCGAGCGTGACCCCATCGGAATCGTCTCCGATGCGGGTGACGGCCGAGCCATCCCCGTCAGCCTCGGCGCCGGTCCGGGCGGAGCCAATGCGTCGGCCGTGGGGCTGGTGGGCATCAGTGCCGTGGGCGGAGGCAGTGCCATCCGCCTGCAGGGTCCGGCGAATGGGCCGGGCAACGGGCTCGCCCCTGTCTTGCCCAGGCTGCGGCTGCTCCCGACGCTTCAGTAGCCCGGCGCGATCGGTCCATTTGCTCCACGTGCCCGCCGTGCTGGATATCGGCATAGAGGATGACTGTGCCATCGCTCGAGGTGCGTCGCTGATGTCCCGTCCGATCGTCTGGCATGTGCCGGGCTCCGTGGCCGCCTCGCGTCTGCAGGACCTCCCGGATGACCTCGAGCGCCGTCCTCTTTCCGAGCTGACGCCCGCGGGCTGGCCGGAGGCGCCCGGCGTGCTGTTCATCGATCTGCCCGGCGGTGAGGCCAGCCGCCGCGCCATGGCCGCCGCCCAGCGCGCGGGACTGCCCGTGGTGGCGCTCGTGGATGAGGGAGCGTCCGAGTCCATCTGCGATCAGCCGTGCTACGCCTATCTGAATCCCTCGGTGCCCGGGGTCACGCTGGCCACCGTGCTACGCCAGGCGTGCGTGCACGCCCATGTGATGCTGGACGCCCTCGAGATGAGGATGCAGCTCGAGGAGCTCAACGCCATCGGCATCGGTCTCTCCGCCGAGCGGGATCTCGACGTTCTCCTGGAGCTGATCCTGACCAAGGGCCGCGAGATCACGCGGAGCGACGCGGGGTCGCTCTACGTGGTGGAGACGCCGCCCGAAGGAGAACGGTGCCTGCGCTTCAAGCTGGCCCAGAACGACAGCGTGCACGTGGAGTTCAAGGAGTCGACGCTGCCCATCAGCGCGGACAGCGTGGCGGGCTACGTGGCCCTGGCGGGCGAGATCCTGATGATCGACGATGTCTATGCCCTGCCCGCGGACTCTCCCTTCCGCTTCAATACCGAGTTCGATGTGAAGGTCGGCTACCGGACCACCTCGATGCTCGTGGTCCCCATGAAGGCGCCGGCGGGCGAGACCATCGGCGTGCTCCAGCTCATCAACTGCAAGCGCATTCCGCTCCGGCCCTTCGCCTCGCGGGAAGGGATGCAGGCTGACGTCTTGCCCTTTCCCGAGCGTTATCGAAACCTGGCCGCGTCCCTCGCCTCCCAGGCGGGAGTGGCCATCCAGAACGCGCGGCTGTTCCAGGAGCTCGGGACCGCCCTGCAGGAAGTCGAGGCCTCTCAGAAGCAGCTCGTGCAGGCCGAGCGCCTGAGCGCGCTCGGCGAGATGGCGGCCGGCGTTGCCCATGACTTCAACAACCTGCTCGCCGTGGTGGTCGGACGCGCGGAGATCCTGCTCGCCAAGGGGCAGGACCCCAACGTGGCCCGGGACATCGAGATCATCCGGACGGCGGCCTGGGACGGAGCCCACACGGTTCGCCGGATCCAGGAGTTCACGCGGACACGCCAGACGCGCCCCGCGGGACGCGTGGACATCCCCGAGCTCCTGCGTGACGTGGTCGAGCTGACGCGGGCGCGATGGAAGGACGAGGCCCAGAGCCGCGGGCTCGCCTACGACGTGGTGGTGGAAGGCGGCCCCGTGCTGCCGGTGGCCGGCATCTCCGCGGAGCTCCGCGAGGTGTTCATGAACCTCCTCATCAACGGAATCGACGCGATGCCCGGAGGAGGCCAGTTCGTCTTCCGCGTCTCGAGCGACGCGGCGTCGGTGATCATCGCCGCGGAGGACACGGGCTGTGGCATGTCGGACGAGACTCGGCGGCGCGTCCTCGAGCCCTTCTTCACCACCAAGGGCGCGCGGGGCACCGGCCTCGGCCTGGCCGTCTCGTGGGGCATCGTGAAGCGCCACGGGGGCACCATCGAGATCGAGAGCACCCTGGGCATGGGCAGCGTCTTCATGATCCGCCTGCCCATCAGCGTGGACGACCTGGCCCCGGAGGCCTCGGCGTCGCCCGCCCGCCAGGGGCGCAGCGGCCGCGTCCTCATCATCGACGACGAGACGGAGGTCCGATGCGTCCTCCGGGACATGCTCGAGCCCTGTGGTCACTCGGTTCTGGAAGCGGACAGCGCGGAAGCGGGATTGGCGCTTCTGGAAAGTGAGATGGTGGACGTGATCCTCACGGACATCTCCATGCCGGGCATGTCGGGCTGGGACGTGGCGGCCGCGTGCCAGCGGCGCTTTCCTCACATCCCGCTCGGGTTCGTCACGGGCTGGGGCGACCGGCTCGACCCGCAAGAGACCGCGCGCTTCGGCGTGCGCTTCATCGTGTCCAAGCCCTTCGCTCCCGCCGACGTACAAGGCCACATCGCCGACGCCCTCGCCTCCACCACCCCCTAGAATCTCCGTGCCGGCAATGCGGCGGGAGGGGGCGGGGGGCATCCCCCGCGGACCACGCGACCCCGGTTTATAGCATCCCGTTCAGGGGCGGAGTCGCCGATCCGCAACAGGCGGCCGCTCCGAGGCCGCGCCCCGCGCCCCAGAAGACGCCCAAGGATCGCCGCATTCCAGCGCGTCGCCAGGAGAGGGGAGCAACACCCTAGGATAAGTCTCACCGCGCCGCGATCGGGTGGTGTGCGAGCCCAAAGGCCGCCGCTGTGACAAGTGCGGCAAGCATGTCCTGGCGGGCAGGCATGACCGATCGCGCCGCGTTCCTCCGGAGGCTTCCCGACGCTCCTGACGTCGCCTCGGTGGCGAACAGCTCATCCGAGGTTCTGTCAGTTTTGTCGATTATCCGCCGTCTCTCAGGATCGGACACGACTTCGTCGAGACCGCACCCTCGCTCTTAACGCGGCGCGTAAGGCCTCCTCGGTAAGTGCCAGGATGTACCCCCATTAGAACTCCATCAAAAGGGGTCTCCTGGGGCGCTAACTGCCGAACAATCCGCGACAATCTCAGCCGCTGTCGCACAAAAGTTATAGGGGCTCATACCCCGCTACGCGGGGTGAACACCTAGGGACCCCGCCAAGAGGCAGCGTTTTTGCGAAACAAAGCCACCGAGGCCCCGGCGCGGCTTCAGCCTGCTGACCCGCGGTCGGAACCGCTTCTTCAGGCCCTTGTCTCCAGCACCCTCGCTCCCAGGCCACCATTCGGCTAGCATGGGTCCGGCATGGAGCCAGCCAGGTCCGCTCCCCGCCGTTCCCACGCTTGCAGAGTGTTCCGCCGATCCTGACGCGGTCACCGGAATTGGGATGGGAGTCCAAGTTCTCGATCGACTGGAACACGCAACCCGAGCGGGCCGGGACCAGCCTCCTGTACGGCCATATCACCAGTCACTACGGGGAATATGCCTCGCCATTCCGCGTGCTCGGAATAGCCGTCGATTCGTCCGGGAAGGCTATCGGTCAGCGCATCGAGTGGGTGCCCGGAGGTATTCCCGGATTCGCCCACGTGTACTTCGAGATTGGTCATCTGCCGGTCGCCCCGAGCTATAAGGTGACCGTGTGGGACTACACCTTCATCGAGGCGCGGCGAGCCCAAGCCCCCTGAAGGAGCACACCTCGGCCTCGCGTGACCTCCTTTTCGCCCTGCCTCTAGGTGCCCTCGTCGGAGCGCCGCCATCGACGTTGAGACTCAACACCCATTGGCATGGGCTCGGAATCTGAGGAATGACGTGGTCGACCCCCACGCACCCTCGTTGGGCGCCCGCCGCCGATTCGCCACTGCCGCCTACGCCCACCGACGGCCCTGAGCGAGTCGCGTGAGGCGCGTGCTCCGCGACGTAGTCCGTTGGCTCGACCGCACCATTGCCGCGATTGCACGAAGGTTGTCCTAGAACGGCACCACGGACGGAATATGAAACGCACACAATTCATCTTTGCCTGGGCTAAGGGCGATGGCCTCATCATGCCGATGAAGGTGACCATTCTGAGGGCTAGATCTCGGCCTAACAGATACCGATGGGGCTACGGATGTGCCGAGCGATGACTAGCGTGCCCTCCAGTCGAGATGTTGCTGCATTGGCATGAGGAGGGTCGTGGCGCGCTCGTAACGTCGGACATCACACGTCAAGAACT
>WNFC01010944.1_pt1 | contig 10087 bp, 8 predicted proteins | sample 5400541 | NCBI WGS metagenome assembly WNFC01 (sample SAMN13153342, study PRJNA577476) | soil metagenome | isolation source: 120 cm saprolite under Douglas fir tree site 2 hole 2 replicate 1 | place: USA:California | collected 2015-04-18 | reverse complement strand
ACTTAGGACGTCCGAATCAAGCAGCCAGCTCATAGCTTGAGACGTTTAGGATACTCGCGGCGCCGCGGTGGAAGATCGTCCATTTTCACCGGGCAGCTCTTGAGTACGTTCAGCCAATCCGCCTTCTTGGCTATGCGGCGGAAAACCACGGCGTCCTCCTCAGGGTCGAACTCTGCTTGGAAATGATCGCCTGGTTGAGCAGGTACTAGACTGGCTGGGAGGGTCAGGCGGCGCTTGGCATCGAGGGTAAGTATCATGGGTGGGATTATCCCACTAGGCCTAGCATTGTCAACCTACTAGATCGCGGGCGCTGCCTGCAAGCGGTTAATAGCGTATGACTGAGGGCCGGCTACGTTCCCTCAAGAGCAGATTGATACCGAGAATTTGTACTTGCTAATTTAGTGCGGAATCGCCCCAGAGAGGTCAGCAGCAACAAAGTCTTCAAAGCAGCCACCTAATCCGAGCGGTTCGGACCTTCGCCAGTTGCCGTATTGCTATATGAGGCGCTAGGCCAAGTTGCCGGTCAAGCCGACTAATCGGTGACTTCGATCAAATTTGAATGGCGCTGAAAATTGCGCGCCCGGACGGATTGCTTCGGGGCCTACGGCCCCTCGTCCTCCGCTTCGCTCCGGACCGCCGCCGCTGCGCGGCAGCGTCCAACTTGGCCGAAGCCGGCCAAGTTGTCGAACCGGCTTGTCGTCTGTCGGGAGTTCGAATTAACACGCCTGTCAGCTTGACAGACCGACGGTTCTCACGCAAAAAAACGGTGGCGCGCCCGGAGAGATTCGAACTCCCGACCACCTGGTTCGAAGGCCGTCACTCGATCGTTCGCAACCCGATGATTCTTAACTCGAGTCATTACTAGAATCGTCTAATATTTCCGCGGGATACGTCGACCTAAGTGCTTGTTCGTTCTGGGGCCTGTCACTTAGTATTGGACGAGACCGACTCGCACTAGCGCCTCATTCATCCCCAGCCGCCGGATCGGCAGTTTGCAGAGACACACGGGTGATCCCACGCTCCCGTGCTAGGGCCCGAATTTGCGCCAGAAGCTGAGGTTCACGGTCCGAAGCGGCGCTGGGCTCGCGAGGCCTGCGAAGTTCGGAGCCGGCGAGAGGCTGCTGAAGTCCTCTGTCAAGCGATTGAATATATTCTTGCAGAGAAGATCGAATCCGTACTGGCCACTTTTCGCCGCCACGCCGGCACCGATATCCACGGGTGTAAAGGAAGATGAGCGAAACATTTCACCGCGTTGGTTGAACATCTGCCCGCGGTAGCGCACGTGCAGCAGTGCGGTCCAATTGAACGATTGGCTGAGCGAATCGCGATAAGTCGCTTGGGACGAGGCGTTCCATCTCGGCGCCGTCGTCGCCTGACATGGCCGGCAAAGAATTCTGTGCACTCGATCACTCTCGGTGGGAAATTCAATTGCATCCGCATACGTCACGGCTGCGCCAAGAATCAAGCTGCTGGTCGCTTGCCACTCGCCATCGATATCGACGCCCTCAGAACGCAGCGGGAGATTCTCGGTCACAAATTCAGTGCCCGTGAAGGTTGTGTCCTGAAAGTTGGCTATTTGCATGTGAAAAAGTGCCATGTTGAGTTTGAGCGCGTCGCCCAGCCACAGCGTCTTGATGCCAAGTTCGACGGTATTGGTGGTTTCGGTGCCGATACTCGCATCCTTGGCGGGGTTGCCGGAATGGATAGTGTTGGTCTCCACAAAGCCGCCGGTCTTCGTGCCCCGCCCATAAGCGAGGTAGGCCATCATTTTCGCGGAAAAATGCCATTGCAGACTGACGTTGCCATCGACGAAGGTGTCTCCGAATGAGAGCGGTGTCGGCGGGAACGGTGGATTGGCCGCAGTATTCCAAATCGTAAACGGCGCGGCGTTGGTGCGGCCAAATAGCACATCCTTGGTTTCATGCGTGGCTCGCAGTCCGATGGTGGATTGCAGCGGATCTGTCCAGCGAAAACTCCATTGTCCGAACAGAGCCTGACTGTTGGTATTTTGAGCGAAATTATTGGTAAATGGACCGTTGAACAACTGCCCTGAGATCGGGCTGTCAACGGGCCGCCCCGGCACGCCCCATAGTTGCTGTTCTATCGAATGCCAACGGCTGTGGAAGAAAAACGCGCCGACCAGATATTCGCTGCGCCCGCCGCTCGAAGACAGCAGCCGGATCTCTTCGGATTCCTGCGTATACCATTCATTGCGGATGAAGTCCGTCCACGGTTGATTGGAGAAGTCCAAATCATCATCAAAATCCAAGCGATATCGCACGTAGCCCGTCTGCGAAACGAGGGTCATCTCGCCGAGCCGCCACGCCAATCGCAAATTGACAAAATCCGATCGAGTGTCGTGGGTCGTTTCTCGGTTTTCATTGCGATCCGTCGTCTCGGATTCCTGGTCGTTGAAAATTCCCTCGCCGAATTGCGGCGGCAGATTGGCCTCGACGATTTGATACGGCACACCGATGCGTAGATCGTCGCTGTACTGATAACTCAGGCTGGCGTTGAAGCTTTCCTGCGGATGCCATACGCCGGTAATGCGGGCTCCGGTTTCTTTGTCGATGGGCACTTCGCGGCCGGTTGCCGAATTGCGCACCCAGCCGTTGGTGTCGTTATAGTGTCCCGCGACGCGCACGGCGGCCGTATCCCCGAAGGGAACGTCAATGGCGCCGTCGACAGTGCCGCCGCCATGCTCTACTTCCGCGGTGCCGAGAACTTGCCCGGCTAAAGTAGATCCCGGTTCGCGAGTCACGATGCTGATCGCGCCGACGCTGGCGTTCTTGCCGAGCACCGAACTCTCCGTACCCTTGGTGAATTCGATTTGTCGCACATCGAACAAAGCCTGTGAGTACAGCCGACCCTTAGCCAAAAACAATCCATTGAGGAACAGCGCGACCGATTGGTCAAAGGCCTGAGATCTTGCTCCGGTGCCTACCCCTCGAAAGCTGAGCGCCAGCCCATCATCCGGAGCGCGCGAAAACACCATCCCCGGCACATAGCTGGCAAGTTGAAACAGATCCTTGGAGTCCGAGGCGACCAATGCGTCGGCGGTCAGTACCGTCACGGTAATGGGAATGTCCTGCGCCGCCTGATCACGTTTTTGAGCGGTAACTACAATTTCCTGCAGGGCATCCCCGAAAGCACGGTCTGTCGGGCAGAGCACGGCGGTCGTAGCCGCGATGAGCAGCAGGCTCCAAATCCCTAGATTCACGCGCGCTCCGGGGTGATAGAGATATCGAGCTCGCCGCTGCAATCGCTGCTGACCGGCGAGCCTTAGGTTTTCGGGACCGACAACATTTAACGCTTCCGACACTTTCATCCGCTATACGACAGAATTAGACGAAATTCACAGTGACGCTTACATTTGGCGAAAAAGATGAGCGTGCGAATCGCTGACATTTAACTTTTCATCGCGGCGCTTAAGTTTCAGGTTGATATGGCCAAGCATGTCTCGCGAGACACCTGCGATTGCGTTAGCGTTGACAATGGTCGAGCGGTGAACTTGCCAAAAGACTGAGGGGTCAAGCTCACTTCGCAGTTCATTCAGAGGCTTTCTAATGAGTGCTTCGCACGTTGCGGTGACCACCCGGGTGTATTTCGCGTCCGCCTGGAAATACACTACCTCGTCCACAGTGATCAGCTGCATTAGGTGCCCAACCGATGCATTTATCCAACGCAGATACTTGCGCGGCTCGGCGTTTCTAATCAGTTCGCGGAGCAGTGATTCGAGATTTTGCGGGGTTGAACCCAATCGTTGCCTGACGCGATCGACCGCTAATCGCAAACGCTCACGCTCCAGAGGCTTCAAGACGTAGTCCAGCGCGCCGGTTTCGAAGGCGGCAACCGCATACGCGTCATAGGCCGTCACAAATACAATGTGGCAGCGTCCCTGCGCCTGATGTGCGACCTCCAAACCGGTTAATCCCGGCATCTGAATGTCGAGGAACATCAGATCAGGCGCATGTTTTTCCAGCAGTTGCAATGCTTCGATCCCGGTGCCGGCCTCTCCTATCACGATAAGTTCGGGCCACAGCTCGCTCAGCCGCTGCCGCAACTCGTCGCGCAATACCTTTTCGTCCTCTGCAAGAATTGCGGTCGGTGGGCTCATGGAAATTCAGCCGCGAGTGCTCTTGAACTCAATGAGGAGCAAACGGATGTTGCTGGCGCTGATGTTTTCGACCTCGTGTGTTTCCCCGTCGCTCCAGAATACCGCGCCGACCGGGACATCGCCGTGGACCTCAACTTTGCCGTCCGGCGTTTTGATGCGGACTTTGCCGGTCGACAGGAGGATGGTGAGATGTGCCGGATGCGAATGCATTCCATCACCACAGACCCCCATACCCGGACGGCCGTTGTAGTCAAGCACGCGCAACTTATCGTTCTCAAATGCAACGCGATAGTTCTGCGGTTGGCTCTGAACAGCATCTTGGGCGCTCGAGTCTTCCGTGATGACGAGCATGGGCAGCAGCGCAAGTAAGGCCCGGCGCAAGCCATCGGGTTGTTCCTGGTTCATTGAATGCTCCTTGTGTCGGGTTCGGGGATCAACGTTATCTCCAGCACGCTCTTTGTCGATGGATCTCGTTTGACGACAAAAGCCTCGCCGTACACGCTTTTTAAGCGAGTCCGCAGAAGTTGCACGAAATCAAGACAATCTTCGCGAAGGCCACTCAAGGTCAGTGTCACGCGGCCATTGGCACACTGGGCTGTCAACAGTGGGTTAGAGCCATCGGCTCCCAGCGCCAAGAGGGGCAGCATCAGCAGGCTCGGAAACTGCGCGCGCAAAGTTCCGATTTGTAATTCTTTGATGCACCAGCCCGAGGCCGAACCACGTTCTTCCTGCAAGCTTACATAGGCGCGCGCCAGCCGCAATTCGGCTTCTACTGTGGATATGGGTTCGCGCAGGCCAGGCATTGCGCAGCGCAGAAACTCAACCAGCGTTTCCAATAGGCGCTCGGCCCGGTCAGGCTCATTGCGGTAGCGCTTCTCCAATTCGCCCATTGAACTCAGCAACAGAGCGGGATCCACTTGTCTTTGCAATGCCTGGAGTCGGGCCTCATCAAGGATTGCCTGGGTATGATTGCGAGCGACCGCATTCGCGTGCAACAGCGAGCGCATGCGCTCGCGTCGTAGCGCCAATGTATACGCCATCATCAGCAGGCCGCCGTAAAACAAATTGATCCATAGGTTGTATACGGTGAGCGACATCGTGAGCGGATGAGGCGGCATTCGCACGGCCCCGCCCGTTGTGAGCGATGCAGCGGCGGGCAGGATCTCTCGAATCCACGTCTGCACGCCGATGCTGAGGAAAGGCTGCAAGATGGCTGAGGTCACTGCGACCGTCAGCCAACCGAGCAGTGCGCCGCGAATCTCGTGCTGGCGCGCAGCGCGATCAGCCAGCCACACAAAAATGCACCCCACTAGGCACCACACGGGAGTCAGCCAAGCCGTCAGCCACCACAACAGCAAACTCACGGTGGCCCAGGCCTCACCGGGTGTAAATGCCAGTTGTTCGACGACTGTAATGGCAATGCCCCAGGCCGTACCCCAGGCGAGAATCCGCCGACGGCGCCTGCTCGGTTCGCCGATCATTGGGACGGCACCAGGTGATACGGCAACCTCATCGTCGCGCGCACGCCTGTCGGCGTGTTGGCCTCCACCCTCAAAGATCCGAGCGCGCCATACAAAGTCGAAAGGCGTGAGCACACATTGCTGAGGCCGATTCCGGTGCCGCTGCCGGAGCCTGGATTAAAGCCTACCCCGGTATCGGTGACACTTACAACAAGCTGATGCGCGACTTCATGCGCGAGGATGGCGATTTTTCCGCCGTACTGCGCGGGTGATATGCCGTGCTTAACCGCATTCTCGACCAACGTCGCCAGCGCCAGCGGGGGGACTCGAGCGCGCCGCAAGTTCAGCGGGACGTCGATTGCGACGTGCAGGCGTCCGGCCATGCGCATTTCGACAACCTCAAGATAAGCTCGCATCAGGTCAATCTCTTCCCCGAGCGCCACCTCGCTGCACTCGAGCATCGGCGCCATGCGGCGCAGGTAATCGATAAAGCTCGCGAGCATGCGCGCGCCGGCCTCGGGCTCGGTACGCTGCAGCCAGCGCAGTGTCGCCAGGGTATTGAACAGGAAGTGGGGCTCAATCTGGCTCCGGAGGGCTGCCAGCCGCGTATTGGTCAGCTGATGCTCGGTGCTCAAGCGGCGCAACGTTTCGTTGCGCAATTGTTCATTTGAGTCGGAAGACATGCGCCACAGATAAAACATTGCGGATGCCGCGAGTGCCACCGCACTCCAACGCAATGCGTGCGCGGTCAGGGAGCCGCCGCCGTCAAATTGGCCGTGCAACCGGCGGACAATCAATTCGCCGCTTACCGCACCGACGAGCACTCCGATCGCCAATAATACCGCCCGCATTCGCAGCGACTCGGTACGCACCAGCGCCGTTACACTGATGGCGGCGGCGATAAGCACCGTCACAATCAGGCGATCGCGAAAAATGAACAGCCAGCCCTCCAGCACTTCCTCCACTGGCCAATTGCGCCAAACAAAGGGTTGTGCGAGATACTCGAGCGACAACGCAAACGCGATCGCAGCGCCGAGACCAAAAGCAGCTCCCAACCGAGCCGTTGCCGCCGGGAGTGCGCTCGGCCTCACATCCAACTCTGTGGGAGTGATTGACAAGTAAAATGGCCACGCTGGAATTGCTTTCTTCCAACACTCTCAACTAAACCGCAAGGCAGAGCAAGGCCCGTGCCGTGCGCACGAAGCCCAAAGAGATGGATTGGCGATATTTCGCGGCCAACTCGTGCCCGGATTGAAGGGCTTCATACTCGAAAAGCGCCCGCTCGTCGCAAACTTAAGCGCTGATTTGGACTTCTTGGCCTAATGACATCAAAGAGTGCCGACTCCGGTCGGTGTCAGAGTCCGGGACATCCAAGAACGGTAAACCACAGCAAGGGGATCATCATGTTGCGCTCAATCGGATCTGTGACGTTCCTGGCTCTACTCATGGTCGGGTGCGGGGGCGGGGGCGGGGGTGGTGACTCGGGCCAAACACTGCCCCCGCCCCCAGCCACTTACACGGTCGGAGGCACGGTCACCGGGCTCGCGGGCTCCGGCCTGGTATTGAATAGCGATTTCGGCGGTGATCTGGCGGTCAGCGCTTCCGGCTCCTTCACGTTCAGCACACAACTCCCGGATGGCAGCGCATTCAACGTCGGGGTCAAGATCCAACCCACGTCGTCGCCTGCTCAGAATTGCCAGGTCGCAAACGGCACAGGAACAATCGCAGCAGCGAATGTGACGAATGTGGATGTAACCTGTGTAAGCGGCTATACGGTCGGAGGCACCGTATCGGGGCTGGTGGGCTCAGGTTTGACACTTGCCATTTGCACAACGGCTTATCATGGCCCTGGTTTGCATCTTCCAATTTGCAACAATCTGAAGCAGGTCAGTGCCAACGGCACGTACACCCTGGACACTGTTTATCCCGCGGATTACTCGGGCTCCGACTACGTCTCCATTACCCAGCAGCCTTTGTCACCTACGCAGAACTGCGTAATCAGTAACGCGGCAATCAGCACTCAGGCCGCCAATGACACCGGCTTCACGGTGTCCTGTGCGGGATTCGCCTATGTCACTAATGTCGCGGACAATACGCTCTCGGCCTATAGCATCGACGCGACCACCGGCGCGCTCGCAGCCATCGGCACGCCAACTGCCACGGGCGTCTCCCCTTACGCAACTGTCGGTGTCGAAACCTATTATTCCGGTGTCTTAGCCTTTATGTACCCCAAGCAATTTGTCGTCTTCGTCGGCAACGAGGGCAGCAATGACGTTTCCGCCTTTGCCGTCAACAACACTACTGGCGCATTGACCGCCGTTCCCGGCTCCCCCTTTGCGGCCGGTACCGACCCCAAGGCCATGGCGCTCTATGGTTCGGGTGCCCTCTACGTTGCGAATGCAGGCTCTAACAACGTATCTGCCTACTCCATCGATCAGGACACCGGGGCACTGGCGCCCCTGTCGCCCGGGCCCTCCACAATTGCCACGGGCAAGAGCCCGACGTCGGTTGTTGTTGTCCCCGGCGCCTCAGTCGTCTACGTGGCGAATCACGGCGGCTCGAACGACATTTCGGCATTTTATATCGACCTGACCCCAGTGCCCGGATCGCCGTTTCCCGTTGGCGGCAACCCGCTTAGTCTGGCGGTCGGCGGCGGGGGCAAGTTTCTCTACACGGCAAATCCTGACGCCACAAACCCAAGCATATCGGGCTTCAATATCGAACCGAATACCGGGGTATTGTCGCCGCTCAACGGCTCGCCATTTCCGCTGCCGGTGAGCCATTACATGGCCACCGATCAAACGGGCACCTACCTGTATGTCACGTCGGGCGCCAACGTGGTCGGCTATGGCATCGACGCAACCACCGGTGCGCTTACGCCGCTGCCGGGGTTCCCGGTTGCCGCCGGCGCGAACGCCTATTCAGTGAGCGTCGATCCGACCAACCAGTTCCTCTATGTCACCAACGACGGCGCCGCAAATATTGCCGGCTTCAGATTGGACGCCTCGACCGGCGCACTGACCCCTATGTGCGGCTCACCCTTTCCGGCAGGTAATCACCCGCAATTCATAGGGACGTTTTGAGAGCCCGGAGAATTTCAAATATGAGACCGCCAGACCGCACGCTTAGAGTGACAACTGCGCTCGTTCCTTCCTGAATTTCACGAAAACAGCAAACACGTTCACTTGTAGTTCATGGTTCGCAACGAATTTCCGATCGACTCAAACAGGAGAGCAAGATGACGCAATCAGCCATTCGTTTCACCGGCCTCGCGCTCGCCCTCGCAGCATCGAGCATCGCCTTGGCCGATTCCTCGGAAGCCACACACTCCAGGGTGGTCCGACTTGCCGATCTCAACCTGCACTCACGCGACGGCGCGGCGGCCGTGTATGGCCGCCTGTCCAGGGCGGCGGATAGCTTGTGCAGCCTATCGTGGCACATGCGCAGCTTGGGCACGACGGCGCTGATGTCTGCAGAAGTGCTCCAATGCAAGGCGAAAGCTATCGAGAACGCCGTCAATCAGATCCACGCACCCACGTTGACGGCTTTCTACCTCGAGAAGACCCAGGACAAGAAGCGGCCGGTCAAACTCGTGCAGGGGCGCTGACGCGCCGGCAACGACTGCACTTCGTGTCCCCCGCGAGGGAGTCTCGGCCCGGTGCGGGCATGCCCTTGACGCCAAGAATCGCGGGAAGCGTCGAATACTATCTGTGACGCTGACCCTCCGGTTGGCGTGGTGCTCGACACGCGCCACAGATAAAACGTTGCGGATACCGCGAGTGCCACCGCACTCCAATGCACTGCGTGCGCGGCCAGGGAGCCGCTGCCGTCAAATCGGCCGTATAACCGGCGGACACACGATCAGGCGATCGCGAAAAATGACAAGCCAGCCCTCGAGCACTTCCTCCACTGGCCAATTGCGCCAAACAAAAGGGTTGCGCGAGATACTCTAGCCAACACTCTCAACGAAGACGCAGGGCAGAGCCAGACCCGCGCGGTGCGCGCGAACCGCTTCGTCATAGATTGCCGAAGCGCCGCGGTCAATTCGTGCCCGGATTGAAGGGCTTCGTACTCGAAAAGCGCCCACTCGTCGCAAACTTAAGCGCTGATTTGGACTTCCTGGCCTACTGACATCAAACAGTGCCGCTGCGGTCGGAGTCAGAGGGTCCGGGACATCCAAGAACGGTAAACCACTGCAAGGGGACCATCATGTTGCGTCAATGGGGAACACTGTTTTGCCTGTCTTTGAAAGTCGCATCGCGGGGTGCTGGCCCACACCCTGAATTCTCGCTCGCCACCGGTAACTTACCGGTCTTCCTCGCGGCCCTTTGAATGCACTTTACATCTCAGAACTCAAGGAGAACGACATGATGATTAAACGTAGTCCATTCCAGGCAATCGCTTTCTTTTCCGCCGTACTGATTGGCCTCGCCTTGCTCATGCCGGCGCGCGCCTTCGCGACCGGCAGCGCCGACAGCATCGAGCGTTGGAATATCGCCATGACCGATTT
>WNFC01010943.1_pt1 | contig 10087 bp, 10 predicted proteins | sample 5400541 | NCBI WGS metagenome assembly WNFC01 (sample SAMN13153342, study PRJNA577476) | soil metagenome | isolation source: 120 cm saprolite under Douglas fir tree site 2 hole 2 replicate 1 | place: USA:California | collected 2015-04-18 | reverse complement strand
CGAGGGGAAGGGCGGGGCATCGGCGACGCACGTGGGAGTGGCGAAGGTGCCGGAGCCGCGGCTGGTGGAACTGGCGAAGCTGTACAGTCCGAAGAAGATTACGTATGCGACGGTGAATTACGTCGATTTGGGCGGGATGCAGAAGGAGCGCATGAGAGATGCGCTGGCGCAGTTGCGCGAAGTGGACGTGATTGCGCACGTGATTCGCGTGTTTGAGGATCCTTCCGTGCCGCATTCGGAGGGGAGCATTGATCCAGTGCGGGATGCGACGAATCTTGATCTGGAATTGATGCTATCGGACCATGACCAGATTACGCGGCGGCTGGAGCGCGTGGATAAGGATTTGAAGAAGAAGCGCGACCCGATCCTAGAGGTCGAGAAGGGCGCACTGGAAAAATGCAAGGCGCACGTGGAGACGGAGAAGGCGCTGCGCGAGCTGGAGATGACGCTGGAGGAAAGAAAGTCGATCGGGGGATTTTTGTTTTTGTCGGCGCGGCCAGTGCTATATGTGCTGAACCTGGGGGACGAGGAAGCGGACAAGCTGGATACGGCGGTGGAGCGGCACAAATTGAGTTCATTGCAAGGGCGGCCGAATGCGGCGGCGGTGGCGATTTGCGGGCGGCTGGAGGCGGAACTCTCGGAGATGGAGGAGAAAGAAGCCGCGGAGCTGCTGGCGTCGTATGGATTGAAGGAGCCGGGGCTAAACCGGTTGATTCGCGCGACGTACGACTTGATGGGATTGATCCAATTTTTTACAGCGGGGGAGCCGGAGGTGCGGGCGTGGACGATTCGAAAGGGAGCGACGGCGGTAAAAGCGGCGGGGGCAATTCATAGCGACATTGAGAAAGGCTTTATTAGAGCGGAAGTGGTGCGGTGGAATGATTTGCTGGCGGCGGGGAGTTTGGCGGCGGCGCGGGAGAAAGCGCAGGTGCGGTTGGAGGGGAAAGAGTACATCGTGCAGGAAGGGGATGTGATTTTGTTTCGGCATTCTGGATGAACACGAGAAGTAAATAAGTAACGAAGTAAAGAAGAAAGAAAGAATTATCGCAGAGGTCCACGGAGACACAGAGATCACAGAGAAGAGCAGAAAGTGACTTCAAAATCTGGCGGGCGTTGTGGGAAGGCGACTTGATTCGAGACGCGGGCTAGACTACCTCACTTAAGAATTTCATGGGACATGATCTGGCATTTCGGACGGGGCTGGCGGCGGGGCTGGGGCTCGTGGCCGCGGCGGGGAATTTGGCTGGGGGATATTTTGTTGTTCACAAGGAGTGGCCGCGGAAATTTCTGCAATATTTTCTGGCGCTGGGCGCGGGGTACATGCTGGCGGTGGCATTCATCGATGTGATCCCGGAGTCGGTGCGGCTTTCGGGCGAAAGCGCGCTGCTATTTGTGCTGATTGGTTACTTCCTGGTGCACCTGTTCGAACACACGCTGGCGCCGCATTTTCATTTTGGAGAAGAGACGCATTGCGAAGAAGTGAGCCATCATCATGCGCGGACGAGCGTACTTTTAGGGCTGACGATTCACACGTTTTTTGACGGGGTGGCGATTGCGGCAGGATTCCTGGTTTCGACATGGCTGGGAGCGGTGATGTTCTTCGCGGTGTTTCTGCACAAGCTGCCGGAGGGGTTTACGGTGGCGTCGGTGGTGTTGGCAAGCGGGCAGGGAAAGCGCAACGCGATCCTGGCGGCGGGGTTATTGGGAGTGGCGACGGTGGCAGGCGTGCTGCTGACGAGTTCGCTGCAGGGGCAATTGAAGTACGCGCTGCCGCTATCTGGCGGCGTCACGTTGTACGTTGCGGCGACGGATTTGCTGCCGGAAGTGAACCGGGAGCCGAATTGGCGGATGGCGCTGCTGGTATTTGTGGGTGTTGCTAGCTTATTGATAATGCAGCACTTGTTTCACGTCTGAGATGGGCAGAGCCGAGCTGAAGCCCGGTCGCTAGGCAAGGTTGGCATTCCCTTTTTCTTCGCCTTCGAGTATCCCTCCAATTGCAACTTTGTGAGACAACTTGGGTTTGATACAGTGTGGCGGCTATGGCCAGGTCGGACGTCCAACTAATGCTGGACGTGAAGGCGGGCGATGAACAGTCGTTCGCGCTTCTGCTGCATCGCTACAGGAGTCCTCTGGTCAATTTCCTGTACCGGATGGTTCGGAACCGGGAACAGGCGGAAGACCTGGCGCAGGAAGTTTTCATAAGAGTGTACCGTGCGCGGGAAGAGTACGTGCCGAGCGCGAAGTTCACCACCTGGCTCTTCCGGATCGCGACAAACCTGGCGTTGAATTCCGTGCGGGACACGCGCTACCAGCGCATGGAAATCTCATTGGATGCGCCGGTGACGGTGGACGCCGAAGACGGCGACGAGAAGACCCTGGATGTCCCGGAAAAGCATCCGAACATCGAGCAGCACTTGATCGAGGAAACGCGGAAGAAAATGATCCGGCACGCGATCGACAAATTGCCGGAGAAGCAGCGCGCGGCGGTGCTCCTGCACAAATATCAGGAGCTGGACTACGGAGAGATTTCGAAGATTCTGCAATGCTCGGAGAGCGCGCTGAAATCGCTGCTCTTCCGAGCGTACGAAACGCTGCGAGTGGAACTAGCCCCCCTCGTGGCGCAGCAGGCAAGGCAGTAGGGGTGGGGCCAGAAGGGAAGGACGTCATGAGTTGTGGCCGGATGGAAAACAAGATTTTGGGTTATGTGGACGGCCGCCTGAAGGAAGGCGAACGGCTGGAGGTGGAGAAGCATCTCGCGGCGTGCGCGGCGTGCCGGGTGCGCGTGAGCGAATTCCGCGCGGTGGGCGTGTTGCTGGACGAGCTGCCGGTGATCGAGCCGTCGGCGGCGTTTGATATTCGCGTGCATGCGCGCGTGGCGGCGGAGCCGGCGAAGCAAAACTGGTGGGCGTGGTTCGCCCCATCGCCGCGAGTGGCGTTTGCGGCTTCGATGCTGCTGTTGGCGATGGTGTGGCTGGGTTCGCGGCCCGCGGATTCCTCGTTGAGTGCAACGGACATCGAGAAGATCAATCAGAATATGCAGATGCTGGAAAATTATGATGTGATTTCGGATTTCGCACCGTTGAGCGACTTGCCGCAGCCGGTGCAGGCGGATGAGGCCGGAAACGCGAATCAGAATCAGCAGATGTAACAGGAAAATGCGATTGAAACTCCAATTCGCGGGATGGTTGATAGCGCTGGGAATGGGCGGGGCGCTGGCTGTACCGGCGTTCGCACAGGGACCGCGCGCGACTTGGGCGCAGAGCCGGCAGGACGATAAGCCGCCAAAGCAGCAGCAGAGGCAGCCACAGCAACAGAGACAAGAACAAAGACGAGAGAATCGCCAACCGCGGCAGGAAGCACGGAGACCGCAAAACGAGCGGCAGAATTCTGGGGCGAACCGCCCTCCGAATTCGAACGCAAATCGAACCGAGATGATAACGCGGCCAAACCCCAATCCGAACCGGCCTCCGTCTGCGTACACGCCACCGCCCCAGAGAAAATATAGAGACCTGAGTCCGCAGGAACAGAGAAAGGTCGTCGAGAACTATAACAAGCAAAGGAACCTCTCCCCGGGGGAAAGACAAGAATTGAATAGGCGCGCGGACCAGTGGCAGAAGTTGACGCCGGAACAGAAGGATCACGTTCGGAATGATTTGGCGCCGAAATGGAAGGAACTCCCTGATGGCAGGCGGCGGTCGATTCAGCAGCGTCTGGGCGTGTTGCAGAATATGCCCGAGTCTGCGCGCAACCAGCATTTGAATGATCCGAATTTCACGCGCGGCATGAGCGATGAAGATAAGGCCATGCTGCGCGATTTGAGCCACCTGCATGTGGGCGCGCCGGACCCGCCGAGCGAATAGCGCCACGTTGTTTCCAAGGGTCAAGAGACAATCTGGTTCGTTTCCTTCCTTAGACTGCATTGACAACTCCTCGCCTCTCACGGCATCGTGACTAGTTCACGACGTTGGCATCCAACGAGTGGAGGAAGAATATTTTGAAGAGGGACCGCACAGCGGTCAGCCCGGCCGCGTCCACGCGCTTTCGCGCGATGCAGCATCGCAATTTTCAGCTTTTTATCGCGGGACAACTTATATCGCTAATCGGGACGTGGATGCAGAACATGGCTCAGCTTTGGCTGGTCTATCAGCTGACACATTCTGCCGCGCTGCTTGGGGTGTTTGGCTTCGCTAGCCAAGTGCCGATGTTGTTTCTTTCCTCGATAGGCGGTTATGTTGGCGACCGGTACGACCGGCATCGCGGCGTGATTGCGACGCAGACAATTTCGATGATTCTGGCGTTTGTGCTGGCGGGGCTGACGCTGACGAATTTGATCGGCAAGTGGGAATTGATTGTCATCGCATTCCTGGTGGGGATCGTGAATGCGTTTGACGTGCCGATCCGGCAGTCGTTTCTTGTGCAGATGGTGGGTAGGGAGGATCTGCCGAACGCGATTGCGCTGAATTCCTCGATTTTCAACGGCGCGCGAGTCGTGGGCCCGGCGATCGCTGCGTTTACGGTTGCGTGGGTGGGAGAAGGCTGGTGTTTTTTCCTGAACGGATTGAGTTTTGTGGCGGTGATCGTGGCGCTGCTACTGATGCGTATCGAGCCGCGGGAAATCGAGCCGAGTACGGATTCGCCGCTCAAGAGTTTTGTGCAAGGTTTCCGGTTTGTAATGAGCGATCTGCCAGTGCGGTCGACGTTGCTGCTGCTCAGCGTGTTGAGCCTCTTTGGATTGCAGTACTCGGTGTTTATGCCGATTTACGCGCTGGATATTCTGAAGGGAACCGTCCTGACGCAGGGATACTTGATGAGTTCGGCGGCTGTTGGCGCGTTGATGGGCGCGCTGCACTTTGCGGCACGAAAACATTACAAGGGTCTGGCGCGGTGGGTCGCGGCCACGTCAACAACCTGTGCGGTGTTCTTGATCCTTTTTTCGAAGGCGAAGATGTTCTGGCCGTGCATGGCGATGCTCTTCTTTGTGGGATTCGCGGCAACGTCGCAGATGGCGGCGACGAATACGCTGATTCAGAACCGCGTGCCGGAAGAGCTGCGCAGCCGGGTGATGGCGGTGTACGCGACGATGTTCATGGGTATGCAGCCGATCGGTGCGTTGATCGCGGGGGGCGTGGCGAAGCGGATTGGCGCGCCTTTGACGCTGACGGTGTTTGGATCCCTGGTGCTGCTGGGCAGCCTGATTTTCATCGTTCGAGTGGTGATGAGGCTGGGAGAAACACAAACAGCAGCAGCGGATTAGGCGGGATTCGCGCGGTAGAGCCAGGAGGGCCGAGTAAGCGGCTCTGCTGCGGGCAGGGCAAGCCCCGCCGCTACAGAAACTGGAGCAAGATTCGCGGCTGCAAGGATCGCATCCACCTTGGGGCGCAGCGGCGCGAGCGAGCAGACCGGATCGGTGGCAGAGGCGTCGCCGGCCAGAAGCAATGCTTGGCAGCGGCAGCCGCCGAAATCCTGCTCGCGGCGGTCGCAGGTCTTGCAAGGCTCCTGCATCCAATCTTCGCCGCGGAATCTCTGGAATGCGGCGGAGCATTCCCAAATCTCGCTCAGGCTGCGATCTTTTACATTTTCGAAGGAGAGGCCGGGAATGACTTGAGCGGCGTGGCAGGGAAGTGCATCCCCGCTTGGCGTGATCAGCATCAGCTTGCGGCCCCAGCCACCCATGCAGGGCTTGGGATATTTTGCATAGTAATCGGGGACGACGTATTCGATGCGAATCCTGCCTTCCAGCCGCTCCTGTTCGCGTTTGATGACGGCAATGGAATGATCCAGCTGCTCGCGTGTCGGCAAAAGATTTTCGCGATTGGCGAAGGCCCAGCCGTAATACTGGACGTTGGCGAATTCGATGCGCGTCGCACAGGAAGACTCCGCGAGAGCTGCCATTTCTTCGAGTTGATCGATGTTGCGGCGGTGGATGACAAAATTGAGCGTAACGCCGACGCGATGCTGCCTGAGCCAATCGAGGACGCGGAGCTTCTGAGCGTGGGACTTGGCGCCGGAAATTTCGTTGGAGGTTTCTTCGCGCGCGCCCTGGAAGCTGAGCTGGACGTGGTCGAGACCGGCTGCGACGAGGGCCGCGAGTTTTGCCTCATCCAGGGGCAGACCCGAGGTGATGAGATTGACGTACAAGCCCGCCGAGCGCGCGGCACGCACGAGTTCGACGATATCCGGGCGGGCGAGAGGTTCGCCGCCGGTGAAATCGGCTTGAAGGACACCGGCTTCGGCGGCTTCTTTGAAGACGCGGGACCAGATTTCGGTGGAGAGCTCGTTGGCGCGGGATTGCATTTCGAGAGGATTGGAGCAGTAGACGCAGTGTAGCGGACAGCGATGGGTGAGTTCTGCGATGAGCGCCAGCGGATTAGGAATTGTTGACGCCATAGTCAGAGGAAATGCGCTCCCGACCCAATCGGGACTGCTTCAAATTCAAAAGACGCCGGCAAGGATGCCGTGCTACTGCTCGAAGTCGAGGGCGCGCTCTTTTTGAAGCAATTGCAGATATCCGAGAATATCCTGCTCGACTTTCTGCGGCTGCGCCTTGGAATAGATTAGTTGCAGCTCGGAAACAATCTGCTGGACGGTATGCTCGCCGTCACAACGCTCGACAATTTCAAGGCTCGGGCCGTTCAAGCGCAAGGCGCGTTCGGGCATAAGCAGAACGCGCTGCTGGTTGTTTTCCCCGAGGCGGCAGCCGGGAGCGAGGCGGGGGTGGCTGTTCATTGCAATAGGCATTCGTATACCTTCACGATTCCTTTGCGGGCTGGAAAGCGCCGGGGGGCGGCCAGCCGGGATTCACGTACGCAAAATAGAGGGCGTCAAGTTGGGCCCAGAGAATGTCGCACTTGGCGCGCAACGCGGCGTGGGCCAAATCCTGTTCTGTGCGCGTACGTGCGTGTTTCACGACCCAGGCCAGGGCGAAATCGGAATCCTCGGGAGCTTGCGTCAGACGGCCGGTGAAATAGTCGAGGCCGCCGGAGAGCCAGGGGTAATGTTCGCGGAGGCGATCCATGCGCAGGACAATCAATTTCTTCGAGAAGAGTTCAGTAAGGGAGGAAGCGACGGCTTCGAGGTGCGAGCGAGTGGAGACGAAGTCAACGTAAGCCTGGACGGCGAAACGCGTTGCTGGAAGAATGCCATCGCCGCGGAGCGCATGTTCGCGCGCGAGGCCGGTGGCTTCGACGAGGCGTAACCACTTTTCAGTGCCGCCAGGCTTGGTGCCGTCGCCGTCATGATCGAGGATGCGTTTGCGCCAGGCGAGCCGAAAAGCGGGGGCTTCGCTGCGCGCCAGAATGGCCGCGTCTTTGATGGGGATACGGCTCTGATAATAGTAGCGATTCAGAGCCCACGCCTGAAGCTGTCCGCGCGTGAGCTTGCCTTCATGCATGAGCAAGTGAAATGGATGCTTGTGGTGATAACGCTCTTCACCAATGGCGTGAAAGCCGACGATGAACTCGGCTGCCGTGAGCAACGGTTTTTCGGGCGAAGTTTGGATGGACGAAGTCACAGGTTGAACTCCATCCCATCATAGGCGATTTCCCAGCCGGCTTCACGCACGGCGCGATGCTCGGGACTCTCTTCATTCAATACCGGGTTCGTATTGTTGATGTGGATGAGAACGCGCTTGGTCTTTCCAAGACGAAACGGCCGCTTCAGCATGCCGCGTTCGCCCCAGAGCGGAAGATGGCCCATATCGCGGGCCGTCCTGCGACTGCGTTTGGCGGCAATGAGCTCGTCGTCCTTCCAGAAGGTGCCGTCGAGAAGGGCTAAATCACTCTCATCCACGGAGCGCTGCCAGTCTTCGTCAACGCCGGGAACGCTTGGGGCGTAGAAAAATCTCTTGTCCTTGTGGACGAGTTGGAGGCCAATGACTGCTTCTTCCGGAGGAAAACCGCGTTTCAGTGAATCACTCACGTAGTCCGGGAAGCCGCCGAGAAGAGGAACAGCCTTGCAGAATAAGCCGTCTTTTGCGCCGGGCGAAGAGGGCGGGGTGAGTGGAATGATACGATCGAGCGGCAACGTGTCCCAATGCACCGGCGGATTCGAACGGCTGAGGACGCGGAAGAGGCTGTTTTCTTCGGTGAGGATACGGCGAACCGACAGGGTCGAATAAATGCGCAGCGGTTGAAACTCGCGAAGGTGAAGCAAGCCCATCACGCAATCCACGTCGGCACTGGTGAGCAGGATCGTCGAAATGGGTGAGCCGAGAGCCGAGGATGTGACGGACAACTCGGGACTCGCAAGGATTTGTTGGCGGAGATCAGGAGACGCGTTGAGAAGGAACCAGTGTGACGAATCTGGAGAGACAGCGATCTGAGCCTGCGTTCGCGCACGAGCCTTTACAGTGCCGTTGCGGAGGCCGCTACAGTTTGAACAACCGCAATTCCATTGGGGAAAACCGCCCCCGGCTGCGGAGCCGAGGACTCTTACGCGCATTCCGGCACATTTGCCACTGACCGCTTCATGCGGTCAAAAAGATTACAGTTCGGCGTTAGCGTACGAGCTGACTTCGCAGTTGAGGTTGATCTCTTCGTGCTGAGGGGCTACCCATTCCATGGTTAAAGCTCCTTGAGGAATCCGATACACGATCACCTTACTAGAATATCATGAGTCGTTTTCAAATCAAATAGGGAACTCCGAGCTCCAGAAACTGTGCCCCGCCCGACTTCCGAAGTCAGTAGATACCAACCGCTAAATGTAGATAAGAAATTTCTCCGGGACCACAAGATGTAGCATCAAAATGCGCCGATCCAACGTGACTGATTCTCACAACTATTTTCAAAAAAACGCATGATTCCTCTTGACAAGCGGTCAAAGCAGCTTATTATGTGGTGAAAAGTGGTAAGAAGTGGGCGGAAGTAGGGCAGAGTAGCGGGCTGTAGAACAAAGTAGACAGTTTGAAAGAGTTGTGGCGAAAGTGGGCATTTTGGCCATTCTAGAGCACATTTTCGTGTCTGGACCCCCCAAAAGAGGGGTCAAACTGAGCGGGGCGCATGAAGCTGCGGGGCAACTGTCCGGCGAAGGTGGACGAGAAGGGTCGGCTGAAGATACCAGCGGTGTTTCTAGAGGAATTGAAGGAGTACGGGAATCAGTTTTATATCACCAGCACTACCGGTGAGACGGCCAGGATTTATCCGATGAAGGTGTGGTCGGAGATCGAAGACAAGCTGGCGCACATGCCAAGCACAAACCGGGCGAAGAGAAAGTTCCTGATGCGGACGAGCTACTACGGGCAGACGGTGGAGCTAGATGGTCAGGGAAGATTGCTCCTGCCGACGGTGCTGCGCGAAACAGCACAGACCAAGGGAGACGTGGATGTCCTTGGGAACCTGGACTACCTGGAAGTGTTGAACCACACGAGAGTTTTGGACCAATTGAAGAACGAGCCGTACACGGACGAAGACGACAAGGCGCTCGAAGATTTGGGAATTTAGGGTTTTGCAAGATTGGCTGCGCCGCACACGCCGGTGCTGTTGGAAGAGGTGCTCGAATGGCTGCGCATAAGGCCGGACGGAACGTACATCGACGCCACGCTGGGAGCGGGCGGGCACTCCGAAGCGATCGCGGAGAGATTGATCTCTGGGCGGTTGATCAGCCTGGACCGGGACGCACAGGCGCTGGAGTTGGCGCGGGAGCGGCTCAAGATCTTTGGGGCGAAAGTGACGCTGGTGCACGCACCGTTCTCGAGGATTGCGGAGGTCGCGCAAGAGTTGGGGATTCGCGCGGTGGACGGGGTCTTGGCCGACTTGGGAGTTTCGAGCATGCAGCTTGATCAAGCCGCGCGGGGGTTTTCGTTTCGCGAGGCGGGTCCGCTGGACATGCGCATGGATGCTGAAAGCGGAGAGTTGACCGCAGATGAAATCGTGAATCGCTGGCCGGAGAAGGAAATTGCCGACCTGCTCTATCGGGAAGCCGATGAGCACGATTCCAGAAGGATCGCCAGGACGATCATGAGAGCGCGGCCCATACGAGATACCGCGCACCTGGCAACGACTGTGGCAGGGGCCCGAAAGCAATGGGGAAGGCAGAGACTGCATCCCGCAACAAAAACGTTTCTGGCGCTGCGGATAGCGGTGAATCGAGA
>WNFC01010939.1_pt1 | contig 10088 bp, 7 predicted proteins | sample 5400541 | NCBI WGS metagenome assembly WNFC01 (sample SAMN13153342, study PRJNA577476) | soil metagenome | isolation source: 120 cm saprolite under Douglas fir tree site 2 hole 2 replicate 1 | place: USA:California | collected 2015-04-18 | reverse complement strand
CGCTGCCGACCGACGAGCTCAAAGGCCGCATCATCGGCAAGGAGGGCCGCAACATCAGGGCCCTCCAGCAGGCGACGGGGATCGATCTAATCGTCGACGACACCCCGGAAGCCGTGATCATCAGCGGTTTCGACCCGGTGCGCCGCGAGGTTGCCCGAGTCGCGCTGAACAAGCTGATCGTGGACGGCCGGATTCATCCGGCTCGGATCGAAGAGATCGTCGCCAAGTCCCGACAGGAGGTCCTGCAAAGGGTCAAAGAGGAGGGGGAGGCGGCGGTTTTGGAGGTCGGACTCCAGGGCCTTCACCCTGAAGTCGTCCGTCACCTCGGCATCCTGCGCTTCCGTACCAGCTACGGACAGCAGGTGCTGAACCATTCCAAAGAAGTCGCCTATCTCGCCGCCATGATGGCGTCGGAGATTGGCGCCGATGTTCGCATCGCCAAGTTGTCGGGCTTGCTCCACGACATCGGCAAGGCCATCGACCACGAGGTCGAGGGCTCGCATGCCGTGATCGGGGCAGATCTGCTGCAGCGAAACGGGGTGCCCGCCCCGGTCGTACATGCGGTGCGCGCTCACCACTACGACGAGGAGCCGCACTCAATCGAGGCGATCCTGCTCATCGCGGCAGACGCCATCTCGGCCGCTCGCCCCGGCGCACGACGCGAGTCGCTCGAGGCATATGTCAAGAGGCTCGAGAAGCTCGAAGAGATCGCCAACTCGTTTCAGGGCGTGCAGCAGTCCTACGCCATCCAAGCCGGCCGCGAGGTCCGGATCCTGGTCAAGCCGGAGCAGATCGATGACACAGCTGCTCAGCTGATGGCACGGGATATCGCCAAGCGGATCGAAACCGAGCTCAGCTTTCCGGGTCAGATACGGGTCACTGTGGTCCGCGAAACCCGGGCCGTCGAATACGCAAAGTAGAAAGCTAAGGGGAGCCCAACTCGGGCTCCCCTTTTTGTTTACCTCCCCGCCACGCGGGGAGGTCGGCGCCGCCGCAGGCGCCGCCGGGTGGGGCAATACACTTCAGGTACGTGGCCGATGACTTTCGCATTCTCTTCGTTGCTGATGTGGTCGGCCAGCCGGGCCGCGAAGCCGTCAAAGCGGTGCTGCCAGGGCTCAAGCGTGAGCTCGAGCCCGACGTCACGATTCTCAACGGAGAGAACGCAGCCGGCGGCTTCGGCCTGACGGCCAAGCTCGTCGCCGAGCTGCGAGGCGCAGGAGCTGACGTGATCACCACCGGCAACCACGTCTTCGCCCAGAAGGAATTCGTCGGCGAGCTGCCGTCACTGGAAAACGTGATCCGGCCGGCCAACTATCCGCCCCGCGCACCGGGAAAGGGCTCGTCGGTCTTCAGCGCCGGCGGCCACGACGTGCTGGTCATGAACCTGATCGGCCGCATCTTCACGATCGAGACGCTCGACGACCCCTTCCGTGCCGCCGACGCCATCCTCGCCGCCCACCCTGAAATCAAGATCGTCTTCTGCGACATGCACGCGGAGGCTACCTCAGAGAAGACGGCCATGGGCTGGTATCTGGACGGCCGGGTGAGCGCGGTCGTCGGCACACACACGCACATCCCGACGGCCGACGCACGGGTGCTCCCTGGCGGCACGGCCTACGTCACCGATGTGGGCATGGTTGGGCCCAGAGACGGGTGCATCGGCATGGACAAAGGAGTCGTCCTGCAGCGGTTCCTGACCGGGGTCCCAAACCGTTTTGTAGTTGCGTCAGGAATTGTGACTTTCAATGCGGTACTGGTTACCATTAGTCCTTCCACCGGCCGAGCAACATCGATCCAGCGAGTCGACCGAGAACATATTTGAAGGGGTTCCAGCAATGACAGGGGAGGGGCGCGCTCCAGTGGAGGTGCTGAAGGTCTCAGCCACCTCCAAGCCGGTTGCGGTGGCAGGTGCCATAGCGGGAGTGATCCGAAGCAAAGGACGGGTCGAGGTGCAGGCGATCGGCGCGGGCGCGATCAACCAGGCGGTCAAGGCGATAGCGATCTCACGCGGATACGTGGCGCCGGGAGGACTTGACCTGGTTTGCATACCAGCCTTCATCGACATATCGATCGACGGAGAGGAACGGACCGGGATCCGTCTGCTCGTGGAGAGCCGCTGACGGGACGGTCGTTCCACATCTGGACGATCGGTTGCCAGATGAACGCCGCGGACTCGGAAAGCCTGGCCCGTAGGCTCCTCGCCGCCGGCTACCAGGAAGACTCGCTCGAGCGCGCGGACGTTGCCATCCTCAACACTTGCGTCGTCCGGCAGGCCTCAGAGGACCGCGTCTACTCGAAGCTTCACGAGCTCAAAGCGTGGAAGACTCCAGAGAGGACGATCGCGGTCACCGGCTGCATCGTGGCCAAGGAAGGGGACGAGCTCAAGCGTAGATTCGCGCACCTTGACGCGGTCGTACCCATCGGCGAGTACGACGATTTCCTCGCCGGCCTGGAGGCCCGTTACGACTACTCGGAAGGCGAGGCGCTGCCCGCTGCCGGACGCACTGGCGTCAGTCATTACGTGCGCGTCATTCAAGGCTGCGACCACAACTGCACGTTCTGCATCGTGCCCCGCGTCCGTGGCCGCGAGCGCCACGTCCCGCTGAACGAGGTGCTGCATGAATGTGCAGCCGCGGTTGAGGCCGGCGCGAAAGAGATCGTCCTGCTCGGACAGAACGTCGATGACTATCACGACCCCGATGGTCGCGGCGGCCTGGCCGCCCTGGTCCGCGAGGTCGAGAAGATCCCGGGCGTCAGGCGGCTACGTTTCATGACCTCGCACCCGCAGGATCTGGAGCCCGAGCTCCTGGAAGCGATGGCGGCCAGCGATGTCGTTTGCAGAGAGCTGCAGCTTCCTGTGCAGTCTGGCGACGACGCCATCCTCAAGCGCATGGCGCGCGGATACCAGACCAGGCACTATCGCGCCATCGTCGCTCACGCGCGCAGCCTGATGCCGGACATCGGCCTCGCGACCGATGTGATCGTCGGCTTCCCCGGAGAGTCAGAAGCGGCGTTTCTCAACACTCGGAGCCTCCTCGAGGATATCCAGTTCGACGTCGTGCACCTGGCCATGTACTCACCGCGTCCAGGCACCTTCGCTGCCACAAAAATGAACGACGACGTTCCCAACGAAGAGAAGCTGAGGCGTTTGAACGACCTGCTCGCACTCCAGCGTGAAATCGCCGTGCGCAAGACGGCGCGCTGGGTGGGCCGCGACGTCGAGGTGCTCATCGAAGGCAACGACGAGCTCGGCCGCCCGTACGGACGCATCCGGCAGGGAAAGAGGGCTGTCGTGCTTCGCGGGTCGGGCGTGAAGGCAGGCGACGTCATCGACCTTCGCGTGGTGTCAGCTTCGGCCGGCCAGCTTACTGGGTTGCCCGCGGCGTGAAACTGGAACCTGCTCTAACCCCGGTCATGCGCCAGTACCGGGAAGCCAAAGAGCAGCACCCCGAAGGAATCCTCCTCTTCCGGCTCGGCGACTTCTATGAGGTGTTCTTCGACGACGCCGTCATCGCCGCGCCGGTGATGGGGATCACCCTCACCTCGAGGCCGCTGGGAAAGTCTGGCCGCGCGCCGATGTGCGGCGTTCCGTACCACGCCTGGCAGGCGTACGTCGGCAAGCTTCTGCGCGCCGGCCACAAGGTCGTGATCTGCGATCAGATGGAAGCGCCGGGCAAGGGCCCGGTTGTCAAGCGCGACGTCACGCGGGTCCTCACGCCTGGAACCGTGGTCGAAGATTCGTATCTCGACCCGGCTCGCTCGAACTTTCTGGTGGCTGCGTGGACACTCGGAGCCGAGGCAGGGCTCGCCGCATGCGACGTTTCCACCGGCGAGCTTCTGTTGTGTCAGCTGCCCGCGGAGAGGTTGAGCGCTGAGCTGGAGCGACTCGCGCCGGCCGAGCTCCTGGAGCCACCGGCGATCGAGGTATACAGGTTCGACCCTGTCCGCGGGCAACAGCGGCTGCGCGACCTCCTGGGCATCGCTTACCCCGCGGCTGTGGGCGCAGACGATGCGCCGCTGGCAGTCGGTGCCGCCGGCGTTGTCCTCGACTACCTGAAGCAGATCCAGACTCGACTTGGCCCAGGCCTTCTGAGCGTGCGCACTTACTCGCCCGATGCAACCATGCCGCTCGACGCCGCCACGGTGCGGAACCTGGAGCTGCCGGAGCTGGTGAAGCTGCTCGACCACACGCGCACGCCGATCGGAGCCCGCCGGCTTCGCTCGTGGGTGGGGGCGCCGATGCGCGATGCAGAGTCGATCGAGCTCCGGCTCAGCGCGGTGGATGAGCTGTTCAGCTCGCCGCCGCTTCAAGACCGGTTGGCGAACGCCCTCAATAATGTCGGCGACCTCGAGAGACTCGTCTCGCGCGCCGCTCAGGGCCGTGCAGGCGCACGCGAGCTGGTCGCACTCCGCCGGTCCCTCGAGGCGATCCCTGGCGTCCGAGACGCAGCTGGAGCGTGTGAAGCCCTCGCAATTCGAGAGCTCGCCGCTCAGATCACAGCGGCGCCAGGTCTGGCCTCGGAACTTGCACGCGCGCTGGTCGAGGACCCGCCGACCCACACTCGCGATGGCGGCGCGATCAAGCACGGCTATGACGCCGAGCTCGACGGCATCACTGACGCCTCTCAAAGCGCGCGCGAATGGATTGCATCTCTCGAGTCCTCGGAGCGAAGGCGGACCGGCATTCGCTCGCTGAAGGTGGGCTTCAACAAAGTCTTCGGTTACTACATCGAGGTCAGCAACGCGAACGCCGTGTCCATCCCGGCGGACTACGTGCGCAAGCAGACCTTGACCGGGGCGGAGCGCTACCTGACCCCCGAGCTGAAAGAGAAAGAGGCAGTTGTTCTCAGCGCCCAGGAGCGGATAGCCGCGAGAGAGGTCGAGATCCTCCGCGACCTGGGCGGGAAGGTGGGCGAGTCGGCGCCCGCGCTTCGCGCCACCGGACAAGCGATCGGGAGCCTCGACGCACTGAGAAGCCTGGCGGTCGCAGCTGCTCGCGAGCGGTGGCGGCGTCCCAACGTCAACGTGGGCCTGGCTCTCAGCATCAAGGGCGGCCGGCATCCGCTGGTGGAGCGCCATCTCCCCGATGGGGCATTCGTCGCCAACGACCTCGAGCTCGACCCGGCGAGCGAGCAGATGATCATTCTCACGGGCCCGAACATGGCGGGCAAGTCGACGTTCCTGCGCCAGGCCGCGGTCATCGTGTTGCTGGCGCAATGCGGAAGCTTCGTACCCGCTGAGCAAGCTGTCGTGGGTTTGGTCGATCGCATCTTCACCCGCGTCGGTGCGCACGACGACATCTCAGCGGGGATGTCGACTTTCATGGTCGAGATGACCGAGACGGCCAACATCCTCAACCATGCCACGCGTGCGTCGCTCGTCGTGCTCGATGAGGTGGGGAGGGGGACGTCGACTTACGACGGGGTGTCGATCGCGCAGGCGGTCGTCGAGTATCTGCACGACTCGCCGCGCCTTGGCTGCCGCACCTTGTTCGCGACGCATTACCACGAGCTGACTGCGCTGGCGGAACGGCTGCCTCGCGTGCGCAATCAGCGCGTCGAGGTGCTGGAAGAAGGCGAGACGGTGCGGTTCTTGCACCGCGTCGTCCCCGGCGGCGCCGACCGTTCCTACGGGATTCATGTCGCGGCGCTGGCAGGGCTTCCTTCAGGTGTTATCGCGCGCTCGCGCCAGGTGCTGGCCGAGCTCGAGCGCCAGCGCCCGCTCGAACCGCCGGAGCAGCAGCTCGGCCTGCCGATGGAGATGGCGCCCGACCCGCTGCGCAAGGAGCTGGAAGACATCGAGCCAGACACGCTCAGCCCGCTCGAAGCCTTGCAAAAGCTATATGAGCTCCGCTCCAGGCTGGATCGATGACAGCCATAAACATCCTCGCGCCCGAGGTTGCCGACGCGATCGCGGCGGGGGAAGTGATCGAGCGGCCGGCCTCGGTGGTGAAAGAGTTGCTCGAGAACGCACTCGACGCGAAGGCCCGGCGCATAAGCATCGATGTGCGGGGGGCGGGGAGGACGTCGATCCGGGTCAGCGACGACGGCGCCGGGATACCCGCGGATGAGCTACCGCTCGCGTTCGTGCGGCACGCGACGAGCAAGGTCGCCGTCCTAACCGACCTCGCCGCCATCACGAGCCTTGGCTTCCGCGGCGAAGCGCTGGCCAGCATCGCGTCGGTGGCTGACGTCGAGGCAAGCAGCAATGGCGCACGCATTCACATACGCGCAGGCGAGGTGATCGAGCAAGGCGCTGGGCCACTTCTGCCCGGTGTCATGGTCGAGGTCCGCGACCTGTTCGCCAACGTGCCCGCACGGTTGAAGTTCCTCAAATCGGACGCGACCGAGAACGCAGCCGTTAAGGATGTGGTGATCGCTTTCGCGCTGCTGCATCCGCATGTGCGCTTTCAGCTCACCATGGACGGTCGATCCACGATCAGCAGCGCTGGTGACGGTGACCGCAGGCGCGCATTCGCATCCGTACACGGCGCGCCGGTGGCGGCGGAGATGCTGGAGATCGTCGGCCTGCCGCTGGTGACCGGGATGGTGTCGCAACCGAAGCTCAGCCGCGGCACACGCGACGGGATCGTCCTCGCGGTCAACGGGCGGCCGATCACGTCCCGCCCTCTTGCCTACGCACTAGAGGACTGCTACCAGGGACGCCTCGAACGAGGCCGGCATCCGATCGCCGCGATCGATATCGGCATCGATGCCGCGCTGGTTGACGTCAACGTCCACCCGGCCAAACGCGAAGTGCGCTTTCGCGATGAAGGCGCGGTTTTCGCGGCGTTGCAGCGTGCTGTTCGCGCCGCGCTCGGCGCCAGCGAGCCGATCCACTACCGCAGTCAACAGCCGTCAGGCATCGCAGCCTCGCGCGAGTTCGCACCCGAGCTCTTGGTCCACGGCGCGGCTGTGCTGCAGCTGGAGGAGGGCTCTCCGAGCCCGTCGTCCGCGGGCGTGCTGCGGCCGCTTGGGCAGTTCGGCCCTGGCTACCTTGTCGCCGAAGGACCGCAGGGCCTGGTCCTGGTCGACCAGCACGCCGCCCATGAGCGCGTGCTCTACAACCGGCTGCTCGACAGGTTGCGCACCGGGCTGGGAGCGAGCCAGCCGCTCCTCATGCCCCAGGCAGTGGACGTCGACCCATCATTGATTGCCGCCGCCGCTGACCATAGGGCCGACCTGGCGACGCTTGGGCTCGAGTACGAAGAGTTCGGCCCGCGCAGCTTGCGCATCACTGCGGTACCCGTGGAGATGCCGGCGGGCCGAGCGACCGCCGCGGTACAGGAAACGCTCGAGGCGCTGAGCGAATCGCGCGGCGATCAGGCCATGCACAAGGCGGCGGCGGCGCTGGCGTGCCACTCAGCGGTCAGGTTTGGAGATGTCCTGGATCCAGCCGAGCAAAGAAAGCTGCTGTCCGACCTCGAGAACACCGAAGAATCGGTCACGTGCCCGCATGGGCGGCCGACACGCTTGGTCGTTGAGTGGCAGGAGCTGACGCGACACTTCCGCCGTAACTACTGACGCCGAGCATCACCAACCACGCGGCGTCCCAGATGAGTTGAGGCACCGGCTGGCCCAGCGTCAGGACCTGCATCGCGGGCAGGGCGGCGATGAACCAAAGGCGATGCCACAGAGGAGGTGCAGCACGCAAGACCAACCAGGCCGCCAGAACCAGGCTGGCGTAGTCGGGTGCATGGAGATGAAACCCTGACGCGAGTGAGCCGGCGATGCCGACCGCAAACACCACCTCGATATGTGCGCGCCGGCGCCACGCGATCACGAGCGCGGCCACGCCCTGCAGTCCTTCCAGCGCATACGCGATCCGCCCCTGACCGAACACGTAGGCCCATGTGACGTGTGAGTGGGTGCTGTTGGACTGCAAGAAGTTGAGCGCGTGCCACCAGTTCGCCAGCCCCGTGGAACCGAGAGCGGCGACGGAGATGATCGCGATCACGGCGCCGGTCACGGCCCAGCTCGCGAACAGCCGGTAACGGCCTGAGACCAGGATTGCCAGCGGGACCAGGAACATGGCCTGTGGTTTCAGGGCCACGGCGAATGCGAGCGCAACGCCGGCCCAGATCGGGTTGCCCCTGGCCGCCAGCCACCACGCTGTAGCTGCGAGGCCGACGATCGCCATCGATGGCTGGCCGTAGAAGAAGGCGTTCAGCACCGGCCAGATCGCGAGCGCAATCAGAAGCAGTGTGAGCTTGCCCAGGCCCGTGTACGGGGCGGCCAGGTACCACGCCCAGGCCAGCGCGGCCAGAGACACGACTGTCCACGCGAGATATGCGGCGGGGATGGGGAGGAGGGTCAAAGGCACCAGCAGCCATGCAAACAGCGGCGGGTTCACGAAGACCTGCGCCGAGCTGATGTAGTCGGGCGGCAGTCCATGCGTGGTGGCGAGCGACTGCAGCGTTGTTGTTGTGTACATGCTCGACCACCCGTGCCGGACACCCGCCTCGGCCGCGATGTAGAAGGTGGCAAAGTCGACATGGACCGCATCGCGCATGAACTCGCCTACCCATTGCTGGACGTCGTAGGCCGCGCTCCAAAACGCGGCGACCGCGGCTGCTACCAGCCACAGGGGCGGTCGCGCCATGCCGGATGTCCGATGATTCACGAGGCGATGGCTATTCTCGACCACGGATGAGCCGACAATAACCCGCGTTCCCGTCATCGTCGGCCCTACAGGCATCGGCAAGTCGACCCTGGCATTCGAGCTTGCCCTGCAGACAGGTGGTGAGGTCGTCGTCGCCGACTCCCGGCAGGTGTACGAGCGACTCGACATCGCGACCAACAAACCAAGCCCCGAACACCGGCGAAGGGTGCGCTATCACATGATTGATTTCGTCGAGCCTGCCGCAACTTTCAATGCCGCCGAATACGTGGAGGGCGCGCGGGCCGCCATCGACGACATCATCGCTAGGGGCAGCCTGCCGATCGTCGAAGGCGGAACGATGCTTTACGTCGACGCCTTGTGCGACGGGTTCAGCCTGACTGGCGTGCCACCCGACAAAGAGCTGCGCGACGCGCTGTCGCAGCTCGACATCGTGAGCCTCAGCGAGAAGCTGCTGGCACTGGATCCCGATCCCGGAGTCGACCTGCGCAACCCGGTGCGTGTGATCCGCGCCATCGAGGTCATCGAGGCCGCCGGACCACCGCTACGTCGACTGCGCCGAAAGACTCCGCCGCCGTGGCAGGCATTGAGGATCGGCCTGGTGGCCGATCTCGAGGTGATCGACCGGCGTCTCGAAGCGCGCAGCAACGAGCAGGTGCGGCGCGGCCTCGTTGCGGAGACGCAAGCAGCGCTCGATGCGGGAGTGCCAGCGACGGCGCCTGTGCTGACGGGTATCGGTTATGCGGAGGCGCTCGCGCACATCAGGGGTGAGCTCACGCTCGATGAGCTCCCGATTGCGATGGCGCGATCCAACCGCCGTTATGCGCGCCGCCAGCTGCGTTGGTGGCGGCGAGATGATCGGGTGCGCTGGTTTGGGATCGAGCCCGATCCGTTGCCAGCTATCCTCAAGTACGTGAAGGAGTCGGAATGAAGGACACGACCAGCGCCGGCGCACATCGCCTCAACCTGATCCCTCCGTACCTGTTCGCGGAGATCGACCGCAAGGTTCAGGAGAAAAAGCGCGCGGGTGTGGACGTGATCTCGCTCGGCATCGGCGATCCGGACCTGCCCACGCCGAAGCGCATCGTCAGCGTGCTGCAGGAGGCCGCGGCCGACCCGGCCAATCACCGTTATCCCTCGTACTTCGGGCTGGGCGAATTGCGCGAGGCGATCGCGAACTGGTATCGCGAGCGGTTCAACGTCGCCCTCGATTCAGGGTCGGAAATCCTGCCTACGCTTGGATCGAAGGATGGGATCAGTCATGTGCCCCTCGCGCTCGTCGACCCCGGCGATATCGTTCTCGCCCCTGACCCCGGCTACACCGTATACGTCACCGGCGCCGTGATGGCGGGCGCGGAGCCGTACATCATGCCGCTGAAGGCTGAAAACCACTGGCTGCCCGACCTCGATGCCATCCCTTCATCAGTCGCCGAGCGAGCGCGACTTATGTGGCTCAACTATCCGAACAA
>WNFC01037130.1_pt1 | contig 10089 bp, 17 predicted proteins | sample 5400541 | NCBI WGS metagenome assembly WNFC01 (sample SAMN13153342, study PRJNA577476) | soil metagenome | isolation source: 120 cm saprolite under Douglas fir tree site 2 hole 2 replicate 1 | place: USA:California | collected 2015-04-18 | reverse complement strand
ATGATCATGGCGGTGGCCGTGGCCACGTGCAGCCCGACGATGTACGCCAGGTACGGCGACTCGGCCCTGGACACGTTCAGGTCCTGCGCCCACTGGCCGCCGACGATCGCCGGGATGAGCACCGCGTGACCCAGGCTGGAGACCGGAAACAGTTCGGTGATGCCCTGCAGAAGCCCGACGATCCCGGCCTCGGCAAAGTTCAAGTGCGACATGCCAGCCCTTCGCTCCCGCGTCGCTACCCAGACGAAAACAAAAATTATTATCCCGAACGGGCCGTGGTACGAGCACCACGAACACATTCCGCTAGCCCTGGGCAGTCGCAGCGGGTGGAGATCAGCCCGGCCATCAGTCATCGTAGCCGGGCATCGGGCCCGCTCTGCCCGGCTTCATCCACTCTTCATGCATGCTCGCGTCCGGATCGAGCCCGCGGGAAGGACATGAACCCCGCCGTTCATAGCCTCCGAACGCGGCCGGACGCCGCCCGGACCACGGGCCGTCAGGCCTTGCCGGGAACCTTGGGGGTGTCCTTGGAGGCCCGTACCGGAGGTTACTGGCATCGTGTCAGTGCCCTTCGAGGTACTCGCAGCATAGCCCTGCCCGTCACGAGGCCCCCGCCGGAGCTGCTGGCGGGGGCCTTGCCGTGCCGGAAGGTTAGCCGAAGCCGAACGGCCTTGCCGCTTCCACGGGCTCCTCGGGCAGCTCTGCCTCCGGTATCTCCGCGAGCATGACGCTCTCCACGTCACTCCTGGTGATGATGGCGATCTCCTCGCCGCCGAGGGTGAACACGAAGTTCTCGCCGTACGGCCCGTACTTGTCGGCCGTGACGACGTGGGTCCGCCCGTCGCGGTACGTGACCCTGTAATCGGGCATATCGATTGAACTTTCTACGAAGCGTGCCCAGCCGGGCACTGCTTCGAGAGTACCGGCAGCCCGTGATGGCAAGCGCGTGCTTTCTGGCAGAGGCCCTGAGCTACGAGCCTTCGCGTTTGCCCAGGACGAACGTGCCCTTGCCGGGCAGGGTGACCACCAGACCACGGTCGCGCAGTTCCTCGACCGCGCGGCGGGCGGTGCCGATGGCAACGCCGTACTCGGCGGCAAGGTCGCGCTCGCCCGGCAGGCGTGCGTCGGCAGGCAGGTCCCCGGCCGCGATCCGGGCGGCGATGTGGTCCGCCACGCGGGCATAGACGTAAGCGGGGCCGCCCGCGTCCGGGTCCCACCGGGGAATCTGTGCCACGCACTGCACCATAAACCGCTCCTGAGCTGCAAGGATACACAGGACGCGGCCTGAAGCTGTATAGAGCGGCACGCAGCGGCGTATAGTGGGGCCGTGCTGGACTATCCGCCGGACCAGGTGCCCCGGAAGCTGCGGTTCGAGGCCGCCCACCCGGACGTGAAGATCACGTTCAGGGGGCCGTACTGGCGGGCGGTGGTTCCTAGAGAAGGCGGCGAGGACGTGGTGACCAGGCTGGACCTGCGCGCCCTGCTCGACGTGCTGGAGCAGCGCCCGGAGTTCACGGGAGACGCCGGGCGGGCCGGTCCGGCCTGACTGCCGCGCGCCTGCCCGCGAGGGTCGCTCCGGCTCTCCCAAGACCGCGTGCGGGATGCTCCGCAGCGTCGGCCGATTACCGCCCCGGCCGGGCCAGCGGGTACTGTGAGCGCAAAGCGTCCCGGTTCGCCCTCATCCAAACCACCGCGCCACGTCCCAAGGACCAACGACCCCAGGGCCACACCCTCGCGTCACGTCCACTGACCCAGGCCACCTCAACGAACGGGCAGGGAGCAGGCTGCTCCCCACGGACGGTCACCTTTGGCATGCCCGGAGCGACCGTTTTGTCCGCATTCATCATTCATATCCTGACCTACGTCGGCCTACCTGCCGTCATCCTGGCCATCGGCAGGACCGCGTGGAACATTTCCCGTGCCAGGCTGCTCCAGCGGGCCGGGGACACCGCCCTTGAGGCGGGCGACAGGAACCCGCGTGGCAGGGCCGGTCTGGAGATCGTAAAGGCGCTGACCCGGCGCGATGAGCCCTGGTACCGCGCGATCCTGCCGTGGCGCAGGTCCGGCGAGGACGAGCCGTGACGCCTCGCCGTAGCCTCTCCCCGTGTCACTCAGGAATGCGGGGAGGTTGCCCCCGGTGCCGCAATATGGATCGTGTCCTGTCTACGACCGCCTGATCCAGCCAGTTAGGGGGCAGGCTGCGCCCCTGCTCGGCAGCGTTCCGCAGGGCGGTGAGCGAGGACCGCACGACCTTTTCTGCCATGACGGCATCGTCGCGTAGCAGGATCGTGGCCTTGCGCATCAGTGCGTCATAAAGTTCGGACTGGTCATCCCATCCGACTTCGCCCATGATGGCACGGTAGCACTCCGGGGCCGCCCGGCTGGCCGCGCCGCAGGTCGCTACCTCGCGGCCAGTCAGGACCCTGAGACGTGAACCTCCAGCGTGCCCGCGACCACAGCGCCGACGCAGTTCGCGGAGCAGGTCGCGTCCGTGGCCGACACGGCAATGTTGACGTAGTAGTCGCCTGGCGCGGTGCCGTCCGGAACATCTACCGTGACGTGCACGTCCTGGTACTGGCCGCTGGTCAAGATGAACTGCGACGGGCTGAGCGACTGCACCCACCCGATCGCCGGGTGCTGGATCGCCAGCAACGTGTACTCGGCCGTCTGCATCGAGATCGAGAGCGGATCGGCCCCGGAGTCCTCCGTGAACCACGGGACGGTCACCGCCTGGCCCGGGGCCGCGTAGGCGTCCACGTGCGCGCTGGTGGTCAGGGAGAACGCCGGGAGAGCGTCCGCACGGGCCGGGGCGGCTGGCCCCGCCAGCGCCAGGAGCGCCAGCAAGGGCAGCGGGAGCAGGTACTTCATTCTGTTCACTGATCCTCGATTCATTAGCAGATCGAAACCATGGCGAGGCCATACGGCGCGGCCTGGATCTCCATGGCGGCCATGTGCCAGGTGGTGAACCCGGAGGTAGGGGCGGAGACCCCATAGCTCTGGGCACCTGCGGACGGGGCTGTCTGATAAAGGTGCGAGTAGATGTCAGACGGCAGGTTCGAGATGGTTTCTACGACGGGCGTGGCGCTGGTCGTGATCCACGCGGTCGGGTTAGCGCCCCTGGCACCGAGCAGCCAGGTAACAACCGACCCGGCCTTCGTGGTGGCGATCGTGCCGCCGGGCGTGCCGCTGCCGTTCTCGTCATCGGTCACCGGGGACGCGGCGAGCTTCGCGCCGGACCAGCGCTCGACCGCCATCTTGAGTACGAAGCTGGCGGATCCGTCCGGGCGGTCCAGATGCCGCTGTTGAGACCCTGCTGGTCGGTAAGCAGCCGCTGGGTGAAGGTAAGCGCGCTGGCCGAGTCGGTGGGTGCGTTGAGCAGCCCGGCGGAGTCAGTAACGACGCACTTCACCACGATCAGCTCGCCCGCTGCCGGGGAGAATGACGGGGTGGTGACAGACGAAGCGATAGCCGAGGGCGTATAGGACGCGATCAGGACCGGGCCCGGCATCGGCTAGAACCCCAGCGCAGAGCCGAGATAGCACCACTTCGAGATGCTGGCCACGTACTCGAACACGACGATATCGACCTTCCCGGCAGCCGTAGACAGGACGGGAGCGCCGGCCGAGCCGAAGTCGTAGGCGCTGGCGTAGGCGAGAGTGAAGCCGCCCGCCCCGCCCTGCGTGACACGGAACCGGATCACCTGGCCGTCAGTGGGGTTAGTGGGGTTCTGGAGGACCCCGGCCGAGGACGTGAGGGTCAGGTTGAAGGCGTTGCCGGTGCTGGCGTCGACGGCGATCGAGGCACCGAACACGAGCGGGACGACCAGGGGGGTAACCGCCGGAATCGCGCCAGTCCGGCCGCCCACCGACGTCACGGCCCCGGCGCTGCCGCTTGTAGTCATCTCAAGCTGCTGGCCCCCGGTGACCACGAGGGCGATCGGCGCGGTAGGCGCTATCTGGACTACGGGCTGCGCAAAGTTGGCCACGGCAAAACTCCAGGTCAGGTCCGCCAGGGCACGTCTGCCCTGGCCCGGGACCAGTCCAGCAGGCCGAGGCGGGGCGCATAAGTCCCGCGCTCTCCGTGAGCGCACGCGGGAGCGGGGCGGGCGTCGTGCCGGGGACGACCCCCGCAATTCGCCCATGGGCACCCCGTAACCGTCCGGGGGCTGCTCCGGGCTATCCCGGCCGCGCAGGATGCGCAGCACCTCAAGGCACCGCTTGCCGCGATTCTCGTCGCGGGTCAGGATGGCGACGATCCCGGCCACCAGCACCACCACTGCACGGGCGGCGTGCGGGAAGCTGCGCGCTATCGCGTAGGCCAGGGCGGGCGTGCCGACGACGGCGAGGACTGGCGTGACGAACTCGGGCAGGGCCATGGGCGCAGGTCTCCGGGCATGAGTCGGAAACCAGCGTCTAAGGGTCCCTAACCCCTCCGGCGCTCTCCCCAAGTACGGTCCGCTGCCCCCACAGCTATGCGGACCAAAGTCCCTGAGTTTACCGAGCCGCTCGCGCGGCAAGACGTTGGTACTGAGCCGAGTATGGCATAAGATCACGCCCCGTGGCGGGCGGACACGCCGGGCTAGCCGTGGTCTGCGAACGCGCCCTGGAGCATGGAGCGCAGCTCAGCGGAAATGGCTGCCTCGCTGTAGCTGCCGCCCGCGTCGGTGATCCGCTGAGGACCCGCAACCCGGCCTCTCCCGGATAGAAGGTAAGCAAGGCATCCGCCGCAGACTGGTCAGCTTCGGACACGGCGACGGAGACAGCCAAAGCATCCCTCGCAGCCTCGGATACCCTTGCCGCGTTCTTCACGCTGGCGGGGGGCCGACGAGGCCGTCCGGGACGGAGAACGACTTGCTGATCCGGTCGCGCTCGGACAGCCAGGCCTCGATCTCGGCATCTATCGTGTCCTCGTCCTCGATTATGAGCCTCACCGGGGCGTCCAGGCCTAGTAGCCGGGCACGGCGGGTGTAGACTTGGACCAGGGCGCGGTAGGCCTGGATCTTCGGGGCGGTGTCCTCGAACCGGTTGCCGTCCTCGTCGGTCACCAGGCCCCGGGCACAGTGAGCGTAATGGGTGGTGCGGATGACCTGCCACAGACCGCGCTCCACGGCGAGCAGCTTCAGGTTCTCGATCTCCCTCAGCTGCTCGACCGACTGGGTGGGGTGAGTCCTGAGGTAGCGGGTCACGGCCTTGCAGGCGTTCGCTGCGGTCGAGTATCCGGCCCCGCGTGCGACCTGGGGCCAGGAGCAGCCGGACAGGTGCAGGTCGAGGGCCTGCTCGACCTTCTGCGCTGCGGTGACGCGGCGGGATGCACTGCTCAAAATGACCATCCTTGCAGATCAGGGGCTATGCCACCAGGAAAGCACACAGCGGAATACGGGGGTAGGAATAGGCGAGCCGGGAAGGGCCCGGGGACCGCTGTGAGCCCTGCCCTCGTCGCGTGAGCGCGCACGAGGAAGCGGCTCATAGTTCAGTGATCCCGAGCAGCTTGTCGCGGACGCGGCCGATCGCAGCTACCGCTGCGTCCCGGTTACCAGCCTGGACCGCGCGCTCGGCCTCATCCAGGTCGTCCAGGACCGCAGCCAGGCCGCTGACGGGCTGGGAATCCTGCTCATCCCGCAGCCGCACCAGGAGCGTACGGATGAAACGTTTGGCCGGGAGCGGCCACGACTTCCAGCCGTCCGGCAGCCCGTAGGGCTCGTCAGTCACGGCAATCTCCCTTCCCGTCCGGCTGCGGAATGGCAGGATGACCTGCTGTGGACTGGGCGATCATAGTACCGACGGCAATAACCGGGGCGGTCGGCCTCGCTGGAATCGGCGGCACGCTGCTGTCCGCCAGGATGACCGGCAGGTCGGACGCCGAGAACCTGCGGACTAGCATCAGCGCCGAGGACGCGCGTGCCAAGCTAGCCGAGAAGCGCCGCGTCTACGCTAGCTGCCTCGCATCGCTTACTGCCACTGGCCTTGTGAGTACTGGCAACTCTCCCAATCCAGAAAGCGTTACGAATGCGTTTATGTCCGCAACATGCGCATTGTTCGAGGTAAGGCTCATTGCGCCCCGCGAAGTCGGTGAGCTGGCAGGCACGGCACTAGGGCGCCTACTAGGTAGCGAGTTCGGCGGGTTTGCAGACGTCGTGACGAGGCTGACGTCGGCCATGCGTGCCGACCTGGGCGAACCGGACTAGCTCGGAGGCTGGCGGAATCCGGGCCAGGGACGCCCAGTCTCCCCAGGACCGAGGCTAGGCGGTTTCGCGGAATCATGCTTCCGTTCTCCCGGCCGGTGACCCGGCGGGGTGTCCCCGGCTACCCGTGTCAGCCTGGTCCGGGGCAACCTGGAACGGCAGGCCGTGGGGATAGCTGTCCGGCCGTTCGAGCGTCATAGCTGGCCAGGGCAGCAGTCCGTCCGCCATAAGCACGAGCACCGGCTTGCCAAGGCTGGCGACATGGGCGGCCTCCCTGGCTGCCTGGAAGCCCAGCCACAGGTTGCCCCCCTTCCGGGTCGGTACTACCAGCGCGCCGGACAGCCCTGCCAGGCGTTCCGTCCAGTTGCGGTCGTAGTCGGCCGAGTCAGCGAACACGTCCTCCCACACGGCCAGGTCTGCGTTCTTTGCCCTGGCTCGCAGCACTGCCCGCAGCCTGGGCCAGGCGTTACTCTGCCGCAGCTTCGGCGCGACGATCACGTAAACTCGCGCCTGCCCGGGGCCGCTGCCAGCCGCGCGAGTTTCCGCACGCTCCTGCCGGGCTGCCCTTGCCTGGGCGTCGTTCCTGGTCGCTGTCATCGGTTTGTCCTCTCTTTGTTGTCGCCTGGCGGGTCGCAGTCGCAACCGACCATTCCGGGCGGGTCGCACCAGCAGGCCGAACGCTGCGGCACCCGCACCACCAGCTTTCGTGTTCCGGTAAGCGGGCACAGGCGCTCGTGGCCGAACGCGGCCGGGTCGGGCTGGCAGCCGCACTCCGGCGGCATCGTCACCATCACGGCAAGCACGCTCATCGGCCACCCCGCGCGGTGCCGGTGGTGCCGACGGTGCCGGCATCCCCTACCCCCCTCTCTCTCCCCTCTCTCCCCCCGCTCTCTCCGTAGAGAGGAGGGGGAGAGCGGCCGGCACCGTCGGCACCCTGGGCACCCGTGTATTTACGGCGTGTTCGCATCATCACTCCCTGCTGACTCCGTGATGGCCGAGATCTGGCAGCGCTTGCCCTTCTTGTCGCGGTACAAGGTCACCGATACGCTGCTCTTTCGTAGCAGGCCGGACACGCGGCGTAGCCGCTCGCCGGTCGCGGCCGGGCTCTTCGGCCAGCCCGGATGAGTGGTCATCCGGCCCAGGTGCGGCCTGACGTGCTGGGCGAACAACTCTCCGACAGAGCCGTCGAACCCGCCCCGCAGGGCAAGGTCCTTAAGGGTCACCGCGAACACATCGATTTCAAGCGCCCCGGCTACCGCGTCGGCCCGCTTCTTGCGGTACAGGGGCAGCGCCCTCGATCGGGTCGCCTGGTCGAACGCGGCAACGATCCGAGCGAAGTCGGCCATCCGGAAGTCGCTGTACGCGCTGGACGGCACGTCCGGCAAGCGGGCTAGGACGTGGGAGGCGAGGTCGAGCAGGGCACCGAGGGCCAGCGGCCGGACCTGCTCCCATTCAGCCTCCAGCTCCTCCCTGGTGCGGCTGGCCGCGATCGGCTCCAGCCCGAAAGTGACCGTCCGATCTACCAGATCCCCGCGTGTGACCAGGCTGGCGTCGACGGACGTGAGGATGAACGAGCGCCGGACCTGGATTACCGATAGCTCCTGGTTCGAGTACATCCGGCGCTTGACGTCGCCGGTACCCGTGACCGCCGTGCACAGGGCGTCGGACAGCCAGTCGGCCATCGTGCTGAGGTTGTCCAGGACGACGATCTGCTGCCCCGCGATGGTCACTTCCCAGTCCTCGTCGCGGCCGGGCTGCCTGCGCACCTCGACGGGGGACGGATCGGCCAGGCTCCGCAGGATGCGGGCCATGTGGGTCTTGGCCGTACCTTCCTCGCCGTGCAGGTAGGTCACCGGGTGGTCGATGTCGGGCCAGAGCCAGCTCAGCAGGATGGCGGTCACCAGCGCGCGGTCGCTCCTGGGCAGGTTGAGCAGGGGGAACAGCGTCTCGCTCAGCTTGCCGCCCCGCTGCGGCTCCGGCAGCTCGCCGGTAAGCTCGGTCTGCAGGAACAGCACCGGGCTCCGGTCAACTACCTTCCACCCGTCCGGGCCGACCGTCACAGCACGTCCCGCCTCGTCGCCCAGGTCGAGGACCAGCTCGCCGTTGTACCAGGCCGTCCGCATCGGCAGGTCTATCGGTTTCCGGCCCTTCCGTGCCTCGCCTTCCAGCGATTGCAGGGCCTCCGACAGGGCGTTCTGGCTGGGCGGACGCCCGAACTGCTGCTCGAATGTGTAGGCCAGCTCGGACCGCAGGCTGCTCCGGCCGCCCCGGAACACCCTGGCCACGTTCGGCCCGTCGCGGGGGACCGCGTAGGGTGCCTCGCCGGTCATCAGGCCGAACTCGTAGTCGCGCCTCGCCATCGCCATCAGGTGCGTTGCCGTGTTCGGCTTGCCGAGCTTCTCATCTGGCTCCTTCCGGTCGTCTTGCATGGTTTCCGTCTTCCTGGATGAGGTGGGTGTGGCTGGTGGCCCGTCCGGGTTACTGGCCAGTCCGAGGCCCGCGCGGTGCCAGCAGCGCCAGAACTCGCGCGGCCACCAGTGAGGCTGCTGTCGCTTGCCTTCCGCCCGGCGCTCCGTCGTGATCTCGTCGGCCTCGGTTAGCGTGAGAGCAGCGCCGGGGGACAGCCCGGCCTTGCGGCAGTTCCTGATGAGCCTGAACGTGTGGACGCTGGGGTCGTCGGTGCCGGTGCTGCGGATCTGGCCCAGCCTGGTGCCGGACTGTACGGCCTCCGGCTCTGGCAGGCCCTCGTCCGGGTGGTCCTGCGCATTCGCCCGTGAGCTGCCCGCGAGCTGCACCAGCCAGGCCGGGGCTACGGCGGGGGCACGCCAGTCCGCCACTTTGTAGACGCCCTCGGATGAACGGCTGGGCGGCAGGATTATGTAGTCGCTACTGTTCCCGGCGCGAACGTCGATGGTGCCGTTGGGGCCGATCTTCGTTGACCTGCACTGGCCATCAGGATCTCGATACACGAGGTGCCTGCCGCGAATGCCGCCCTTGCCCGGCGTGCGGAACGTGCGGGTAGGCGATAGGTCGCCCAGCGTGGCAAGGTCGTCGGCGTGGCCGGGCTTGTACGAGTCGAAGTCGAGCACCACGAGGCCGTCTGTCCGGCCGCCGACCAGGGCGTTCGGGAACTCGCGCCACCACGCGATTATCTGGTCTGGGTCGGTGGTGGCACTAAGCTTGCCCCCCTCGACCAGCGGTGCCTTTGTCTCGGGATGGCAGGGCAGTACCGGGATACCGGACCCCTGCGACCAGCAGAGCGCCCACATGAGCTGGGCCGGGATTTCCTCGATTTGCGCTACTTGCTGCCGTGTCAACGCGCATGGTTCCATAGCTAGCGGTGGTCCTGCCTGGTAGTCGGGATCATTGATGGGCCTTTTCTGGTGGGATGGGTCTTGGCTTTTGTGGCCGGTGCTTTGGAGTGGGCACCGGCCACAGCCATGTCGTGGGGCCAACAGAAGACCCTGGGCTATCGCACGGGCAATGCCATTGTTTGGTCTGAACTATCCGGCCCGGTCTGGCTTGTAGTAGCCAAACAATCGCCGTCCGAGCCGGGAGACCAGCCTTCCGCGAGGAGGCGTGCGAGCTGCGCGCGGAGCGCCTTGTCCGAGGGCCAGCGAACGCACTCGCCCGCGCGGTCAGCGCTCACGACGCGACCAGCTCTCGCAGGTCCACGCGGCACAGGCTGGCCAGGCGCGCGGCGGTGGTGAGCAGGGGGATGGTCGCGCCGGACTCGTAGCGGCGCAGGGTGTCGTAGCTGATGCCGAGGTCGGCGCAGATCTCCTCGCGCCGGACGTGGGCGGCCTCGCGGGCAGCGCGCAGCCGGTCGTGGTCGAATCGTGGGACGGCTGAGGGCATGGCGGTACTCCTGATGAGTACCCGGCTGACGTGTCCCTGGCCTGCGGGAA
>WNFC01018114.1_pt2 | contig 10089 bp, 8 predicted proteins | sample 5400541 | NCBI WGS metagenome assembly WNFC01 (sample SAMN13153342, study PRJNA577476) | soil metagenome | isolation source: 120 cm saprolite under Douglas fir tree site 2 hole 2 replicate 1 | place: USA:California | collected 2015-04-18 | reverse complement strand
GAGATCGCCACCGCACTGGCGGACCAGGCCGATTACGAGCACCGGTGGCTCATCAACCCGCAGACCGGCGAGATCGTGTTCTGGACCGCCGAGGGCGGCATCGGCGGTCAGACCCCCATCGACCTCGACGACCTGGACCGGCAACCAGCGACGCCTCGGCCAGGTCATAGGCACGTGGCCCTACGCCGCGGGCCTCGACGTCGGCCACCCAGATCCGATCCGGGGTGGCGATGGGTGTTGGCGAGGTCGAAGTTTCGTGCACGAGGTCGCGGCTGGGCAATGGTTCGAGCGAGCATGTCTCGGCGATGGCATCGACGGCCGCCACGATCCGCCATCCCCCCGGGACGGCGGAGCTCACCCGGTCCCGTAGGCCGTCCCAGTCCTCGACAGGCCATGGCACGTGCCCGGCCGAGGTGTTCCCCGGCCGCGTGCCGTAGAACCCGGAGATGGTGCACAGCATGCTGGTGACGGTGGCTTGGCCGAAGCATTCGAGGTCACCCGCCGGCGCTTCGCTGCCAGAAACGTTTAGGCCCCTGCCTAAACGTGGTCCGGTGATCAGTGACCTGGCATAGTGCGCGGCGAGCGTGCTACACAGGCTGGTTCTTTGGAGTTCTTTCCGTGGATCTTCCCTCCTCGTCCCAGCGTGCGGCCGAGGCCGGATCGCCGCCGCTACAGCGCCCAACGTCTGCCACGGCACCCAGCGGCTCGGCCACCTGCAAGAATGAGGGCCGAACTCGCCTGCGCAAAGCCGAACTCGTAACCGTCTCACCACCGATGAAACCGGGCACCTATCGCCATTGGGCCCTGCCGGGGCTTGAATCAAAGGGTGGGGCATGCGCATCAAGGTAACGACGACCCGGCTGGACCGGCCCTGGCACCGGCCGGGCGCCGTGTCGTACGCGCTGGCCCGGCTGCCCGGGCTGTGCCGCCCGCCAGTGACAGTATTTGAGCCAGCCATTGAATCGCTGTCTGTGCTGCGGGATCTTCCGGTGGTCATGCGCGACGGCACGACCTTGCGGGCGAACGTCGTCCGGCAGGCCGGCGACGGGCGGTTCCCGGTGCTGGTGTCAGCGCACCCGTACGGCAAGGACAAGCTGCCGCGGCGGCGCGGCCGCGGCTACCGGGTGTCGTTCCTGTACCGGATTCTCCGCCAGACGGCCCCGGTGCGGTTCTCGTCGCTGACGGGCTGGGAGGCACCAGACCCGGCCTGGTGGGCGGCCCAGGGATACGCCGTGGTGAACTGCGACCTGCGCGGAGCGGGCACCTCGGAAGGGTCAGCCGCCTTGCTGTCGGATCAGGAAGGCGAAGATGTCTATGACCTGATCGAGTGGGCCGCGGCGCAGCCGTGGAGCACCGGCGCCGTCGGCATGATCGGGGTGTCTTACCTGGCCATGTCGCAGTGGAAGGCAGCGGCGTTGCAGCCGCTGGGGCTGAAGGCGATCTGCCCGTGGGAAGGATTCACCGACGCCTACCGGGACCTGATGCGCCCAGGCGGCATCCGCGAGACCGGCTTTGTCCGGCTGTGGGGCCTGTCACTGCGCGGAGTACGGCAGCGCTACCGGCTGACCGACGAGCAGCGCCGCCATCCGCTGCGCGACGACTTCTGGCATGGGCTGGTGCCAGCCCTGGAGCACATCACCGCGCCCGCGCTGATCTGCGGCAGCTTCTCCGACAACAACCTGCACAGCCGCGGCTCGATCCGGGCCTTCGAGCGCATCTCCAGCGCTGACCGGTACCTCTACACTCACCGGGGCGGCAAGTGGGCCACCTTCTACTCTGCCGAAGCCCGTGCCGCGCAACTACAGTTCTTCGACCGTTACCTGCGCGGCCGCGATGTTCCCGCGCCGCCGCGGGTCCGGCTCGAAGTCCGCGAACGCCGCGACGTCATCACCTCCGTGCGCGAGGAGGACAGCTGGCCGCTGGCACGGACCCAGTGGACGCCGTTGTACCTGACCGCCGCCAGGCTCGCCGCCGCGCCGCCGCCAGCCGACGGCCGCATCAGCTTCGGCATGCGGTCCGGCGGAGCGTGCTTTGACTGGACCGCCGCCGCGGACACCGAGATAACCGGGCCGATGGCCCTGCGGCTCTGGGTGCAGGCAGACGGCGCCGACGACGTTGACCTGTTCGCCGGGGTGGAGAAATGGCGCGGGAGCAGTTACGTCCCGTTCGAGGGCTCCTACGGGTTCGGGCGTGACCGCATCACCACTGGCTGGCTGAAAGGCTCGCTGCGCGCACTCGACGAGGACAGCTCCCGGCCGTTCGACCCCGTTCCCCTCCTTAACCAGCGCCAGCCCCTCGCGCCGGGGGAGATCGTCGCGGCCGACATCCCGCTCGGCCCGTCTGCCACCTTGTTCAGGGCAGGTGAGACGCTGCGGCTGGTCGTCGCGGGACGCTGGATATGGCCGCGCAACCCGCTCACCGGGCAGTTCCCGGCCGCCTACCAGAAAGGCCCGAAGGGGAGATGCACGCTGCACTGGGGCCCGCAACACCAGGCCCGCCTGCTAATCCCCATCATTCCCTGACCGAGGCGCTACAAGCACTAACGATCTTAAAGGCGGTGCAAGCGCGCTAGTGCAGGACGTGGCTGGAAGTGGCTCTACCAGCAACTTCAGTCGCTCCACGTCGCTGGTGATGGCCCGTTATTGCCACCCGCTTGCTCCCTGTCTTGCTCCCCAACCGGGCAGCCTGCGATGTCTAGGCCACGGCAGCTGGGACGGGCTGCAGATCTAGCTCACAACTCGATCCCAGGTGTCTTCGGCTTCTGGCCGGATCCAATGCCACCTCGGAACCCCCCGGTGGCGCGGAAGACGGCATGTCGTATGAGCTGACTTCTTGGGATCCGCCAGCACTGGAGCGGATCGTGACCGGAGTGCATGATGCAGATGTTGCATGACGTGCAGTCAGCCGTCCCGCGTAGCCCGTGCTCGATGCGGCGGACCAAGCCGGGCTCGCGGATGAACGGCCGGGCGAGTGCGACGAAGTCCGCGTCACCACTGGTGACGATGTCTGCCATGGTCGACACTGAACGGATGCCTCCGCCGAGCACGAGCGGAATCTGAACCGCGGGGCGGAGCGCCTGTGCGATCCAGCGGTAGTAGGCCTCTGCGGCTGGCGCGCGCAAGAGGCGGTGCGGCAGTAGGTCCGTCAAGGCCCGCCGCTTATTGACAGCGACGTAGGGGACGATGTTGTCGGCATAGGAGCTCATCAGATTGCAGGAAACCTCGAAAGCATCGGCCCCGGCCGCATCCAGTAGCTTCGCCCGGCGGATCGATTCATCAAGGCCGAGGCCACCCTCCATGATGTCTATGAACCCAAGCTTCACGCTTAGCGCATGCGTGGGGGGGAGCTCTGCACGAACTCGGCGGGTGACCTCGATGGCCAAGCGGTCTCGGCCTTCGGGCGAGCCACCCCAACTGTCCTCGCGCCGATTGGTCAGGGGCGAGGAGAACTGTGCGACAGTGGCCTCGATTTCCGCGGATGTGGCGGCAGGTACCTCTCGGCCAGTCATCACGTTCGGCACACCAGATGGTGCTATCGGCCGGTTGCCTGCCACCACCGACTGGCTGCCTGCGTGAGAGAGTTGTGCGAAGATCTTGCCACCGTGCCGGTGCACGGCGGCCGTGGCCGCCTCAAGCGGGCCGATGACGTGGTCAGTATCGATAGCGGTCTGATCATTGTCGTACTGGCCACGGCGGTCGACAAACATGTGGCCGGTAATGATCAGGCCAACCCCGAGCCGAGCAAGCTGACCCAGCAGCCCGGCGAGATCCCCGCTGGCAAAGTTGCGGCGGTCGACCATTCCCTCTGCGGTCCCCGCCCGTACGAAACGATTGCCGATGGCAACCTGCCCGATCCGGCACGGCTCGAACAGCGCTTCGGCTGCCGCTGCGCCGGGCTGGGCCATTTCCGGATAAAAGGGCCTGCCGATCAAGGTCAGGGCGCCTCCCCGTCCACCCAGTCGGGCGGGAGGACGATCGGCAGCCCCTGCTTCCCGACGATCATCGCCACGAGCCGCGTGGGCGCCGACTGGCTGCCGTTGGCCGCACGCAGATGGACGCAGCCATAAGGCTCGAAGAAGGCCTCACCGGCTTTGATAGTGACGGGATCGTGGCCGGCCATCTGGAAATCCAGCTGTCCCTCCAACACATAGCCGATCATCGGTCCAGGGTGCTTGTGCGGTGGGGTTCCGGCCGCTCCCGGTTCGAGCGTCAGGTGAAGTACGTGAATCAGCGGGTCGGCGGGCACCCAGCTAACTTGCTCGAGCATGGTGGTAATGATCGGCAGGTCGGACATTGCGGGCTCCTATCGTGTGGGGACCGCAGCGGGCTGACGCCATGATCCGGCCACCATCCGCGTCGTTATCGCAATTCTGTTCCACAGATTGATGAGGCCAATGGCCAGCACGAGCGCGGCGAGCTGGTCGTCATCGAAGTGGGCCGCAGCCTCGTTCCAGACCTCGTCCGGTACCTGGCCGTGTTCGAAGACGGTCGCCGCCTCGGTCAGGGCCAGCGCCGCGCGTTCGCTGTCGGTGAAGAAGGGAGCTTCCCGCCAGACGGCCACGGCATACAGACGCTCCAGACTCTCGCCAGCCTCTTGAGCAGCGAACGCGTGCATATCTACGCAGAACGCGCACCCGTTGATCTGGCTTGCGCGAATCTTCACCAGCTCCCATACCACCGGGTCAAGACTGCTCTCCTTCAGGAAGCTGTCGAGCGCATAGAGGTGCTTGTAAGCCTCTGGAGCCAGCTTCTTAATCATGATTCGAGGAGCCACGATTCTGTCCCTCGCCGTCGATCACTTAATGTCTGGCCGGGCAGTTTCGGTTGAGATGACCGTACCAGTGCGGTTCCGTCCGCTTGATTAACTGGAGTCGCGGGAAATTTGGTGCACGTCGAAAGTGATCACATCCATCGTGTCTAGGTATTCGGTTGGCGTGTTTCATCCGAATTTGTTGACGAGGGGGAGGATGGCGCGGGCGGGGACGGAGCCGGTGACGGTGCCGTTGGTGGCCTGGACGTCGAAGGTGCCGAAGCCGTTGTGGTAGGTGTTGTAGGGCGATTCGCCGAGCGCGCCGACGTATTCGATCTTTTTGTGCTGGGCGAGGGCGGCGGCGCCCTGGGCGAAGTTGTGGACGATGACCGCGCCGGGTGCGGGCTGGGTGACGGTGTAGATGTAGGGGTCGAACACCGCCGGGGAGACGCTGTGGGCCATCAGCATGGCCAGCGCGTACTCGTTCATCGCATCCCAGGTGGACATGCCGTAGGGGTCGTTGAGCCACTGGGAGGCGGGGCTTTCCACGTTCTTGGCGGCGGTGTGGATGTCTTGCTGGTAGAGGTGGTAGGCGGGGGTGACGCTGGGGTTGGGGGCGCCGAAGGTGAGCCCGACGTAGTCCTTGGCGAAGGTCTGCTGGCCGAGGGCGGCTTTCATCGCGCTGAGCCAGCCGGGGACGATCGTGCCGGAGGTGCCGATGACCGGGGACAGGCCGTTGAGCTGGAGGAGTTCTTTGAAGAAGGTGGCGCCGGTGGGCGCGTCCTCCTCGGTGAAGATCGCGCAGGGGTGGGAGCTGGCGACCTGCTCGGCCTCGGTCTGGTACGACGGCTGGCCCGGCGCGAGGGCGATGTTGGCGACGATCTTGCCGCCGAGGGCCTGGAACCCGTGGACCGACGCGGGCCCGGCCCCCTGGGAGGCGACGTCGGTGGCGTAGACCGCGGCGGCGGTCTTGCAGTGCCTGACCCGCGCCGCGTAGTAGGCCATCGCATACCCGACCGCCGCGTCGGGCGGGGTGTTACGCCAGAAGTACTTGTAGGAGGTCCGGTCGAACAGCGACTGGCCCGCCCCGACCGTCATGGGGATGTGCGCCTGGTTGAAGATCGGGATGGTGGCTGTCGCCTCGTTGGAGTCCGGGCCCATGACCCCGACCAGGTTCGGGGTACTGGCGATCAGCTTGTCCGCGGCCGGCACCGCATCCGCCGGGTCGCCGCGGTCATCGACATTCGCCCACACGAACTTGTGCCCGAGCACCCCCCCGTGCGCGTTGATATCCATGATCGCCGCGATCATGCCCGACGCTTCCTCGGGCCCGTAGGAGGCGTCCGGGCCGCTGTAGGGCGCGAACGTCGCGACCACCAGCGACCCGCTCTTGGCCGGGCTCGCCAGCCCCGTCGCGGCCGGCGAGCCGGCCCCCGACGACGCACTGCTGCACCCAGCCACCAAGCCAAGACCAGCCAGCGCGACCACGACGCGCAGCCGGGGACGCGAGCCCACGACATAGCGCCGGGCCCGGGATTTCCTGGAACGGCCCGCGGCCCCGTTGACAATTCTCTTCTGAGAGCCGGTTCGCGGCCCGCAGGCGTATCGTTTGCTCATCATTGATTGGCTCCTTCATTCTGCCCGGAAGGGAGAAAGATTCTGCCCAAGCCATCGCCATTTGACCCCTCACCGCAACAGCGCCCGGGCTTGTCACCGTCACTGCCTTAGATCTTCCGCAGCCGCGATGATGGCCTGCACGATGGCTACATATCCGGTGCATCGGCATAGGTTTCCGGCGAGGCCTGCGCGGACCTCCAAGGGCGTCGGGCTCGGGTTCTGCTGTAGCAACGCGCGGGCCGCCATGATCATCCCTGAGGTGCAGAACCCGCACTGCAGGGCGCCGTGTTCCACGAAGCGCCGCTGGAGCGGATGAAGCTCATCTGCAGAAGCGCTTAGCCCTTCGATAGTCTCCAGGTCATGCCCGGCTGCTTGAGCCACGAGCATGAGACAGCTTTTCCTGCTGACTTCGTCGACCAGGATCGTGCACACCCCGCAGGCGCCCGAGTCGCAGCCCAGTTTTGTGCCGGGCAGTTGAGCGTCCTCGCGAAGCCAGTCGACTAGCAGCCGGTTGGGGGCGACGGTCGCACTCACCGGTTCGCCGTTCAGCCGCAAGTTGACTTCTATTGCCTTCATCCCGCCAACTCTCCGCCGTTGCTGGGTTGCCACTGCTGCCTCGCTTTGCTGAGAATCCCGGTCAAGGCAACGCCTGCGATCCGGCCCCGATAGGCGGCCGACGCGCGCCCGTCGGACAGAGTCGCTTCGGCACCGGTCAGTCGCGCCGCTTGCTCGATGCGGGAGTTGTCCCATTCACCCTGTTCGAGTAGCTGCTCAGCAGCATGTATCCGGGAGGGCTGATTCCGTGCCCCGCCTACGGCGACTCGGACATCGGCCCACCGGTTCCGCGCCTGGTCCATCCTTGCGCATACGGCCACAATGACCAGCGCGCCGTAATCTGCCGGGTTCGCAGAGATCCTCGCGATGTCGGCCCACATGCGTGCCGACTCTCCAGGTAGCCGGATTTCCGTGACGATCTCGGTCGGGCCAAGGACGGTCCGGTCCACGCAGATCGGAAAGTCCAGCATGCTTACTTGCCGTGTGCTTCGGGCACTGGCGATTGTCAGTGTTGCGCCAAGGACCGCCAGGCTTGGCGGGCAGTCAGCTGTCGGCATTCCCGCGCAGATATTCCCGCCCACGGTCACCGCGTTCCGTACGGCAACGGTGCCAAGCCGTCGGGCGGTGGTAGCCAGCAAAGGGAAGCTGCGTTGTACCGCCGGGGAGCGCCCTAGTTCCGCCGCTGTCACCATCGCCCCGAGCCGCACGCTTCCGTCCGCGTCGGCGCAGGCACCTGTCAGCTCCCCGGCGCCGCTCAGGTCAACAACGACTGCGGGACGCACCCTGCCCTGGCGCAGCGCCAGCACCCCCGCCGTGCCCCCCGCTAGGACGAACGCGGCGTCACCATGCTCGTCGAGTACCTCAAGGCATTCCGCGAGACTCTTCGGCCGCTCGAGCTCGAAGCTACGCATTCTTGCCCTCCGCGTCCTTCCTGGTCTGGGTGCCTAGCATCGCGGCCAGCAGCTTCTCGCCCGTGATCGGGAGGGACTGCATGCGCACCCCGACCGCGTGCGCCACCGCGTTGGCAATGGCTCCGGCGGCCGGGACGATGGCAGTCTCGCTGGCGCCCTTCGCCCCCAGCGGGCCGTTGGGCTCGGTAGATTCCACGAGCACGGTCTGCAGGTCAGGGAGCGCCTCTGCCACGGGCATCGTGTAATCCCGGAAATCATCGGTCAGCAGCCGGCCTTCGTCGAAGCGCATGTGCTCGTAGAGCGCCCACCCGACGCCCTGGGCGACGGCTCCGCAGATTTGACCTTCGACAGCGAGTGGGTTGAGGGCGCGTCCAACGTCGTCGGCTACGACGGAGCGGATTAGCGTCACGACACCCGTCTGAGTGTCCACCTCGACCTCTACGGCCTGGGCCGCGAACGAGTAAGCGGGGGCCACGTTTCCGTACAGGGTCTTGCGGTCGTACATGACCGTGGGCGCGTCGTAGGTCGCGCGCTCGTAGATACCGTCGCCGCCCGCGCGGAAGATGTGGGCGCGGCAGGCCTCAGCGACGGTCATGCCAATCTCCGACGAGCCTTTGACAAAGATCCAGCCATCTGCAATGTCGAGGTCGGATTCCGATATCTCCAGCCGCTCTGCTGCCATGTTCAGCAATTTCTCCCGCACCAGGCGGGCGGCGCGGATCGTCGCGTTTCCGGCCAGCAGCGTCGTGCGCGACGCGTATGAGCCGAAGGCAAAGGGAACGACGTCGGTGTCTGCTTGCGATACGACGACGTCTTCGAATGGCACGCCTAGCTCCGCGGCCGCCAGCTCTGCCAGGACGGTCGATGCTCCTTGCCCGAGATCCCCCTCTCCGGAGATGAGGTTCACCGACCCGTCCTCGTTCATCTTCAGCGCTACGGTGGCGCCGTCCCAGTCTGCTAGCTGCCTGTTGGCGGTCACATGGATGCCGATGCCGATCCCCACGCCGCGTCGTGTCCTGCCGTTACCGGGCGCGGCCCGGTACTTCTCGTCCCAGCCGATCTCCTTGGCCACGGTGTCGATACAGTCGGTGAGGGCGCAGCTGTTCATCACCCAGCCATGGACGCTGGTGTCACCAGCCTGGATGACGTTCCGTCTCAGCAGCTCTACGGGATCCATGTCGATCATGCTGGCGAGGACGGTGAGATGGGAATCCATGGCGAACTGGGCTTGTTGCGTGCCAAATGCCCGGAACGTGCCGCTGGGCTGGTTGTTCGTGTAGACCAGTTGGCCGCGCGTTGAGAGGTTCTCGGTCCGGTACAGGTTGTCGCATCGCATGGCGGTGACAACCATTTGCTCTGGTGCCAGGCCTGAATAGGCGCCGTTGTCCGCTAGGACGTCCATCTCTTTGGCAACCAGGCGTCCGTCTCGGGTTACGCCGATTTTCAGGGTGATGATCTCCGGCAGGCTTTTCCTGGCTGCAGCGAAGTCCCCGGGCCTGTCATTGATTAGTCTCACCGGGCGGCCCGCTTTCAGCGCCAGGAGAGCCGCGATCGCGCTGTTGTTCTCCTCGCCGATCTTCCCGCCGAAAGCGCCGCCGACCACCGTCTGGATAACCCGGACCCGGGATACTGGCACAGCAATCGCTTCGGCTACGAGTTCACGGGTAAAGAACACCGACTGGGTGGGTGCCCAGAGGGTGAGACGTCCGCTTGAGTCCGGGCTGGCCAGCGTTCCCATCGGCTCGGTGTAGCCGTGGTACTGATATGGCACCTCGTAGGTCGCCTCGTACAGGGCGTCGGCTGTCGCGAAGCCCGCCTGCACGTCGCCGCGGGAGAAGGCCACTTCGCGGACAGTGGGCGCTCGGCTTCGTACTCGACGCGTATAGCCTCGATGGCCTCCTGGGCGGCGTCGTCGCTGGCGGCGGCCACGGCTGCGACCTCTTCGCCGGCATAGCGGACGATGCCTCGCGCCAGGGTGGTCTGGTCTTTCTCGATGGGACCCCAGCCGCCCGGTGGGATGTCCGCGCCAGTGACAATTGCCCGGACTCCCGGCACGCGGAGCGCCTGGGAAAGATCAATATTAATGATTTTTGCTCGCGCGTGCGGGCTCCGGAGCACACGGCCATGTAGCATGCCTGGCAGTATCATGTCTCGGACGTAAACTGCCCTGCCCCGCACCTTTTCCACGGCCTGGTGTTGCGGAGTTCGTTCTCCGATCCGGCCGTGCGGTTTGCCTGCCTGCACCACAGCGCGCCTT
>WNFC01010936.1_pt1 | contig 10089 bp, 9 predicted proteins | sample 5400541 | NCBI WGS metagenome assembly WNFC01 (sample SAMN13153342, study PRJNA577476) | soil metagenome | isolation source: 120 cm saprolite under Douglas fir tree site 2 hole 2 replicate 1 | place: USA:California | collected 2015-04-18 | reverse complement strand
CGTCGGTTCCGCGCCCAGCAACGTCCGAAACGCTCCGCGGTGAACGACACAGGTCGCGGCTTGATCCCTGATCGGGAAGACCAGGGACTCGATGTCGGTGCGCCAGCGAGCTTCCTCTTTCAAGTCGAAACCGCGCGACGTCGAACAAACGGGTCGATCAGACGGACGATCTCGTAGGCGACGAAAAGTCCGGTCAGCCATACGATATTCAACAACCCGAGGCGAGTCACGATGGCCATCGTGAAGGCTCCGGCGCCGCCCAGGAAGGGCGTCGCAGCGAACAACATGAGTTCATATGCGCCGTAGGCGCAAACCAAGGCGAGAGCCAAAGCTAGCGGCGTGCGGTTCGGCACTAGAGCGCGGAGAACGGCGGCGGACGCCGCGGTCGCCGCGAGTGCGGCCGCCCCGATCACGAAACCCCACGCAATCGTGCTCGCATCGATCGGATAGTGAAGAGCACCGAATCCGATCGATTGATTGACGAGCCACGCGCCGGAGACGACGAGAAGCGCCGGCCGCAGCGGCAGCGTTGCTGCGGCGGCGAAGGCGAACGCTGCGAAAGGCGTTGCACAGGTGAGTGCGAAGCTGGCAAGGGCACAGGAAACCGTCAGCAGCGCGAAGCAGAAAATCGATACAAAACGCGGTTCGACCGGATGAAAGCGAAAACGGTCGACGGGAGGCGGCAGGACGTTGAGAGCCATGAGTGATCTCCTTCAGGGAATTCTAGTACATTTGGTGGGGCCGTAACACCCGGGTTGAGTTCAGTCCAGCGCCTCTATCAGGTTCTCGGCATCCACCGGATCGAGCCAGTCGTACGTCGAAAAGCCACTCAACGAGTGCCGGCGATAAGGGTTTGGGAGGTTCTGTCATCGGTTCGCACTGCCTAGCGCTCAAGCGAGCGCGCCGTCATCCACACCCTTCGCCACGCCAGCACGGCGCCGGTCAGGCTGAAGGCGAGGCCGCAGAGACAGAGCGTCACGATCACGACCGTCCGCAGCAGCGGATGCGAGCCGAGCGGCTCGAAGTCGAGCGTGTGCAGGCTGCGCAGCGGCCAGTCATCGCCGAGCGACAGGAAGGCGCTCAATATCCAGGCGAGGACGAACGGCGCGAAAATGAGCCCGAGGGAGTGATGCAGGGCTTGCAGGCCCCGATAGGCCGGCGATCTCTCGCGGATTGCAACGCCGAACTTCACGACACCGATGACGGTGCCAAGCGCTGCGCCAATTGTCGCCAATAGCGACAACCCCCACACCAGCGCGTGCCACGCGCGCTTATGATGGCGCAACCCGGTCGGATAGATCCAGTGCGCGATGCTGCCGAAATAGTTCGCGACGCGAACGCTCCGCGTGGTGGTCAGGACCACAGCCCCGGTCGCTGACGACACATAGACCTCCGTCCCGGCGTCGTCGTTCAACGCGATGCGATTGAGCGGGCGATCGCGGTCGAAATCGCCCGCGACCGTCCACTGATCGTGGTCGATCCGCTCAGTGCTCGCACGCGACGCATCGATCTCATGCGTCGCCGGCCGTTCGCTGCGCGCCGGGAACGGTACAAAGTGCATGACGATCCCGGACGCGAACCACATCGCAAACAGCAGGCAGAACGCGACACCCCACCAGCGATGCAGTGTCGCGAGCGCCCGCATTACCACTTCGCCGAGGCGGACAATTCAAACGTCCGGGGCGCGCCGAGCAACACCTGGTCGGGCAGGCCTGGATCGGAGAACTGGGCGTAGAGTGCGTTGGTTACGTTGCGCACGCGGAAGCTCACGCGCATCTTCTCCAGTCCTTGCCATGGCAGGTCCCGGCCCGGGATGTCGACAAAGGCGAACAGGTCGGCCGTGGTGTAGGGCAGCATGGCGGCGAGATCGTCCTCGAACAGAAAGCGTTGTCCGACGTGGCGGATCGAGCCGCCGATCTCGACAGGCCAACGCCATTCGTTGAAACGCCAGGACGCGCCGGCATTGATGATGACGGGCGCGACATTCGATGGCGTGTTGCCGGTGAACACATCGAAATCGCCGTATTCCGATTGCGTGAAGGCAACATTACCCCAGAGCTTCAGGTTCTCGACCGGACGCACGGCGGCGGCGAGTTCGACGCCTTTGGTGCTGACCTCGCCGGCCACCGTCGCAATCGCGTTGGTGAGGAACACGTAGACGTTGCGCCGCTCGATGTCATAGGCTGCGATCGTCGCTTCCGCGCGCTTGTCGTCGGATATCACCTTGACGCCGATCTCGTAGATGCGCGCGCTGGTCAATTCCACCGAGTTCGCCGGGCTCACCGAGAAAATGCCGGCGGCGGCCGGATCATAGGCGGTGGCGTACATGCCATAGAACATCAGCCCCTTGACCGGCTCGAACGTCGCGGCCGCGCGATAGGATACCGGCTGCCAGTTCTTGGTGAAGGGTTGGCCCGCGGGGATCGAGCCGTCGAAATTGATGCCATCGCGCGTCAGCGTCAAATCCTCGGCGCGGATGCCGCCGATCAGCGCCAGCCACGGCGTGAGCTTCAGCCGGTCCTCGATCGTGACCGCGACATCGTCGAGCTTGCTGTTGCGGTAATTCGGCTGCGGGATGCCGTAAAGGCCGGGAATGGGATTGATCACGTCGACCGCGTCGGCCGGAAAGGTGTCGGGATTGCCTTCCTGCGCGAACTGGATTTCGTTGCGGCTTGCCGACAATTGGGCCGCGAAGCGGTTCTCCATGCCGAAGAAGGCTTGTGCGTCACGAAGAATCGGTCGCGGTCGATCATCGAGGTGTTGGGAATGAAGGCGTAGGTCTCGCTGTCATACCAGTGGCGCTTGGCGCCGTAATCGTAAGCCTGGTTCTTGATGGTGATGTCGTCGGTGACCTTCAATTCAAAGCCGCCGCGCAGCCACAGCTCATGCGCGCCGACGGTGTTGTCGGCGACGTTGTAGTTGGTCTTGGTTGTCCGCGAGTCCACCGTCACCGGAGAGATGAGGTCGCCGGTGAAGGTGTTAACAGCTGATCCGGCGACGACACTGTGGGTGGAGAACGGCCCGGAGAACGCCGTCGTCGTCAGCGGCGTTCCCCAATAGGCGTGGCCGTCGTCACGCTTGTAGTCGACCGCGGCGAACACCTTGAACGTGTCGTTGACCCGGTAATTGAGCTGGCCCGAGACGTTGTTGAGCTGCTGGTAGTCGCCGTCGATGAAGCTGGCGATTTTCGAAGAGCTCACATCGAAGCGATAGTCGAGCCCCTGCATATTGGTGCTGCCGCCCGAGCCGAAATGCGTGCGGTAGGTGCCGAGCGTGTCGATTGACGTATCGAGCTCGTTCTTTATCGGGCCGGCCGTTGGCTGCTTGCTGACGTAGTTGACGGAACCGCCGATCGCGGCCAGTCCCGTCATGACTGACGACGGGCCCTTAAGGAATTCGACCTGTTCGAGACTCGCCGTCTCCATGATGCGCGACGTGATGTCTCCGGGGCCGATCCAGATTCCATTGTAAAGGACGGTGACCTCGTTGCCTTTGAAGCCGCGCATGGAAAAGATCGCGGGCGCGCCGCCCAAATCGCCTGCGAGCACGCCGACCGCGCCGATCGCAGTTTCGGTGGTGGTGCGATAGCCTTGCTCGCGCATCTGTTGCTGGGTGACGACGTTCACGGACGCCGGCATCTCGTGCACGGGGAGGCCGAGCAGGCTGGCACTGGTTGCGACCAGGTTGCCGTTGAGCGGCGTTGGTACGACCATCGTGGCGCTGCCCGGCGGCGTCGACACGGCTTCCGTGCTGACGGCCGGCTGCGTGGTCGGTACCGGTTTCGGCGCCGTCTGCGTCGCAGTACGCTTGGCGCGCTTCGAAGTGGCTTGCGACTCTTTGCCGCCGTGGTTCGGCGCGCGGTGCGGCGTCGCCGGCGAAACCACGATCGGGTTCAGCGTTTGCGAGTTCTGCGCCGACGCGGTTTGCGTATCGAAGGCAGCCAGGACGGTCAGTCCGAGCGACAAATGAAGGGAACGCGCGCGGACGCGCGACGGCGGTGAGCGTTTGGAGATGTTTGAAATCGACACGGTTGTGCCCAACGGCGAAAAGCCAGACCGTCACGCACGTTGGCCGCGAATATCTGCCTTTCGCCCCTTATGCGGCAGATCCCATCGGCTCTTACAACGCCTCGGAGCACCCCGCCCGACGCGTTCGCACACGACCACGACTGGTAGCAGGTCTCCTGGCTCGCGGGTCACGGCCTCCGACCACCTTCCCGGGACTGGTGCTCCCAGTGGCATTAAATGGTCTTTGGCTCGCCGCTTACAGTTGCGGGGGCAGCTGCGGCATTGTCCCAAAGAGGAGGACGCACCGCATTCCCTTGATTAGCCCTTGCGGGCACTACCGTCTGAGAGACTGAATAGGCTTCTCAGGCGAGTCAAGTACCGGAGACCTCTCCGGGTGCGCAGAGTAGACGTGTGTATCAGTTAGGCCACGCGGTGACGCCCGATCGTGGCAATAACGCCGTTGGAGAGCGTCTCAGAGCAATCGGATGTCAGAGATGGGTCAAACGCGTCACTTTGACGTACGCCGATCACTTCCGTTCTACCCCAATGAACAGACATTCGCGGGGTTCGTGCGCATGTCGCAAATGTGCCAACACCGCTCATTCCAGCAAGCCCGCTAAACGACGCTCAGAAGCGGGGCGAGGTATGGGGGGACTCTATTGCAGGGTGTCTAGTGGCATCACCGACACCGCTATTCCAGCTTCGTCGTAAATTGCCACGCACATACCTCGGTGACGAAAATTAGGATTTGCGGCGAGCATTGCCCGCGCGAAGCGGTTACCAATTTCGAACAGATCTTCCTTCTCAGCCCACTCCTCGTGAGCGACGGACTCGAAGGTGGTCAGATCAGTAATGCTGAGGGTGAAGAGTTGCATTTCAACCTCCACGCCAAAAACGCCAGTTGTCATGTGCGGTTCCATAAGCACACCGCAAAATTCCTAGACTCTGTCGGGTACCGGACAATGAGCTGACTGCGTCAACGCCGCCTGCCGGGCCCGGCATCGTGTTCTGCCTTGGGAAGTTTGGTGATGCATTGCGGAGCGTGACCAGCTTGTGCCCGCCGCGCATTGATCGGATTGAGCCGCGTTATCTGCTCGTCCAGTCGAATTTGTAGTCTCTCAACCCCTTGTCGGTATTATTCGTAACAACAAAAATTGACCCGCAAAGACCGGCTTGAGCTGCAACAGTTGCAACCGTTATCGCGAGGCCACGGGCGAGGAAGTTTCCAACGAAGACATCATGAAGGGCTACAAGGTCGATACCGACACTTACATTGAGGTGTCGAAGGACGAGCTTGAAAACATCGCCCTGGAATCCACCCGCACCATCGACATCGACGAGTTCGTCCCGAAGAGCGACATAGACCCCCGCTACCTCGTCCGGCCGTACTACCTGGTCCCGGACGGGAAAGTTGGGCACGACGCTTTTGCGGTGATCCGGGAAGATCAGTGCCATAGCTTTGGGATGTGCCGGTTCAAACCCCACCTTCGGTGGGCGTCGCCAGCAAGCGTTAACTAGGTCAGGGGCCGGGATCGGCCTGGACTTAAGACCGCTGCCGTCCTTGAACTCCGTTCAGATACCAGTGAAAGCTGCCAAGTGACCGGCTGTCGTTCAGCCCAAACAGAACAACGCCCTTTTGCCGATTAGACCCTGGCGCAAAGTTGGAAATGCTCAGACCCCGCCCAAGGCATCGACTTACCGGCGTTAATGAAGTTCATAGAATCTTTAATTCAGCTTGCGTCGCGTGCGACTTGCAACTTAGAGTCCATGATTGACCTGACCCCACGGATTTCGCGTGTTCATCACTCCGGCAACCCTGCGTTCCATAGCGGAAAATGTTCCGGATGATCGCCGGATCGAACAGACGCGTATCATCAATAACATCAGCCTCAATATTAATGAGCAATTGCTACGTGTTGGGATCATTGACCAGGATCAATTAGCGTTTTTTATTGCATTGCTTCTTTTGGACTCCTCCAATCTCAGTCGGACAGACGAACCGCCAGAATCCGAAACGAACGGCAGCTTGTTTCACGCAAGGGGCCTTCTAAAAATCAAGGGTCGAGAAAACTATCGGAAATACGGAAAGCTTCTTGGGATCGAACTGGAAGCAAACCCCCAAATTGTTGCTGAACCTGCATTTGCCCTTCACTTAGCGGGTGAAATTTGGACTACGCATTATGGCGGGCGGCTGGCTATCAACGATCTCAGAGGAATTAGTCAGGAGTTTGCGTCTCGGGGGCGTGTATTCTAAGGCCACGACTTTCGTCTCTGCCTCATGCGGACGGCTACCATTCTTGCTGGGTCAAAGCGGACCACCCTTCCATCAGAATTGTCGCGTCTCAGCGTCAGGCCAGCTGGTGCAGCCTACACGGTTTGGTATGGGACAAACAGGCGTCCAACTGCCGACGGCCTAAACTATTCATCGGAACGCGATGAAAAAATCCATCACGGTAAGTGTGATGTGTTCGTTCCAAAATCGCACAAAATCGGCTCCATCGGATCTTCGATGATCAAGAGGGCTTTATCAGGAAACGATGACCGGATTCGCCTCAATGCGGTCACTCCGCTAAGTGCAGAGACTTACTGGAAGGTTCTACAAGAAACCTTCGATACAGCTGAAGAACCTAAGACCGCTGTCCTGTTGGTGCACGGCTACAATGTTTCATTCGAAAGTGCGGCCGTTCGCGCTGCGCAAATTGGCTATGATTTGTGTGCACAGAGAGCTATGGCGTTTTTTAGTTGGCCTTCTCAGGGTAAATTGAACGGCTATCTGGCCGATGCTGCCACTATCGAGGTGAGCGAAGCGGCAATAGCGAGGTTTTTAATCGATTTCGCTGAACAGAGCGGCGCGGAGAAAGTTCACGTGATTGCGCACAGCATGGGAAACCGTGGAGTACTTCGAGCAATCAATCGAATTGCTGCGCGCGCGACAGCGCGGACTGGCAAGATTTTCGGGCAAATTATCTTAGCGGCGGCGGATGTCGATGCCGATCTATTCAGGCAGTACGCTGCTTCGTACGTCGAACTGTCGCAGCGAACTTCCATTTATGTCTCATCTCGCGATAAAGCGGTTGAGGCGTCTCATTGGCTACATGAATTTCCTAGAGTGGGATTAACGCCACCAACGCTTATTATAGACGGCATTGATACGATAAGCGTCTCGAATGTCGATATGAGTATTCTTGGGCATGGCTATTTTGCTGAGGCGCGTAACGTCTTAGCGGACCTTTACGAACTCATTGCGTATGGAGCATCACCGGCGATGCGATTTGGGCTCCGAGAAAAGAAGGCAGAAGATGGCCGGATTTTCTGGCAGGTTAAACCATAGAGACGACATAAGCTGTCGAGAGGCGGGGATGTCAGAGGGAAAACGGGTAGCTCTAGTAATTGGCAATTCTGCATATTCGAGCGCATCACTCCTAAAGAATCCAGTCAATGATGCGCGCGACATCGCCAACGCGCTTGCGCGTGTTGGATTTTCGGGAGTTACCCCGAACGTGTCGACGGATTCCGTCAGCGACGTTGAGCCCCTTGTCCCGCTATTTAACCTTAACTACGACCGACTTCGAAGAGCGATAGCTGCCTTTGCGCGGATTGCAGAAGATGCAGATCAGGCTGTTTTTTATTACGCGGGTCATGGGATCGAAGTTGGAGGTCGAAATTATCTCATTCCGATTGACGCGATGCTGCAACATGCCAGGGACGTCGAGTTTGAAACAGCGTCGCTCGATCAGGTGATGGGGGCAGTCGAAGACGGAAATGGTCTCCGGCTTATCATCCTCGATGCCTGCCGAGACAATCCGTTCCGAAGCCGGATGATCTCCACAAGGACGGTGTCAAGAGGTCTCAGCATCGTCGAACCGCCCAGCAACCATATGCTCGTCGCATACTCGTCGAAACATGGAACGGTCGCGTTAGATGGAAACACTGGCAACAGCCCATACGCGATCGCGCTTCTGAATTATTTGGAACAACCGGGATTAGAGATTGGCGAGCTCTTTCGAGAAGTACAGGACTTTGTGCTTGAGGCTACGGCACGCCGTCAGGAACCGCGGACCTATGGCTCGCTCGGGCGCCGAAAGTACTATTTAGTTCCTCCGCTTCCTCGGCCCGTCAATCCTGCTTCGCTCACCGTTGAGAAGACGCATCCAAACAAGGGGCAGCAAGAGCAAGGTGTCGAAGGGGCTGAGCATGGCGATCCATCGCAGAATGTAAATTCTGGGATTACTGCGCCAAGTCCAGAAGCTGGCACGACTGAAGAACGGCAACCAACGAATGAATCGGAAGGGAGCGGGGCCCGTAAGCCAGGCCAACTAGATCGAGAAAGAGCGCCTGGTGAACAATTCTATGAGGCATTTCCGACGGACGGTTTTGCTCAAGAATAGCACCCCAAAGGATTGACGAAAGCAATAGATCGACTCAAGAATCCAAGCCTCTCCCAGCCCGACCGTTGGTTTTTGGCGGTGGCATTACTATCCATTTTTGCCGGGGGTCTTTTCGTGATCCAAGAAAAAATAGCGATGCCCCAAATAATAGTAACTCCCCAGGTACCTGAACAAGCACCCGCGCCCACGCCCGCACCGACACCCATCGCCAAAACACCGGTGGTTGTACTCGCTCCACCCGATACGTCGGGCAAATCGCTGCTTGGGAATTGGTGTGAATTAGATCTCTCTACGATGAAAATAATTTCTCAGCCCTCCATCCAACGGCAACCAGATGAAACAATCGTTGCAGAAGGTTTCTTCCCAACTACGCATATGCGGGTAGAGCAGCAAGGTGATGGTGATACTGTGTACATGGTCAAAGGCGATCAAAGGACGGAGTATCGATACTTCGGTGGCGCGTTGAGTACGGATACGAAATTTCGTACACGCGGTGGTACGATGGTTGCAAAATATTACCAGAAGGCGCCTTGTCCGTGAAAGGGCGATAGTCAACGCCCCGGTAGCATATCCCCCCAAGCGGTTGCTGGGTGAGTTCAAACTAGTCAACCTTGTCTCGCTGATACCTTCTCTCCGGATCTCGCGAAACCATTCATGAAAGCGGAATGCGGGAAAACTGCACGTTCCGTTTGAGCGGCGGACCGAGGCGAGCCCTTCAATGGGCGCCTCCTCCGACCCGACAGCGATGAAGCGGAATAATATCTGTGGAGCGAAGTGGCCCCGCCATTTGCAATGTCTCCAACATAGGGGAAGGCAAGGACGAGATGACAAAGGCGTCCGACGATTTGCAGGACCTGAGGCGGAGGATATACGTCAAGGCAAGGCTGAACCGACGTGGCGGGGGCTGGAAACGTGGCATGGTCGAGATAGTGGGACACTCGCAGACGAAAGGGCGAGACAACAGGGAACCCAAACTTCGACCTAAACCGGCGCGCCGGTCCTCGACCCTACCGATGAGCGGGATGTGGAAACGGAGCCACGGTTGAACCACTAAGGCGCCGCCAGACGAAAGAGGCGGAAACAGATATGTTCGAACCTAAAGCCACCGCGCCACATCTCGACTCTACCACGAGCGACAAAACTCACATTGAGCACAACGAGTCCGCTCTTATTCTGATCGCGGACGTGCCAGGCGACATGGATTTCCGTTGCAATGGGCCAATCGCCGACCTTCTCGGGCTCCGAGAAGCGGGCAGCATCAAGCGCTACGGGATTTTCGGTTGCGCAGTTGAGGGTTCGAGCGGCTGCGAGCCTCTTAATGCTGGTGGAGCCCAGCTTGCGCGGTTCATGGCGTCTTTATAGGCGGCGATTAACTTGTCGCGGTCGTTGTCGGCATAGTAGTGATATTTTGCGATCTTCAGATCATTCCGCGCCGTGATAAAGTTGTTCGCCACTCCGCCTAGGCCAAAATAGGCAAGAGCAGCACCGCAAACCGCAGACAGGATCCCCCATGTCCGAGGGTACACGCCCCAGGCCGATAAAAGCGGCCCCACAATGACGACCACAATCGAGATGACGTTTACGACATTGCAAAAGATATAATAATAAAACCACCAAGTAATCGACGCATCGATGTCGGGCTGCAATGTGGACATGGTCGCCTCGCGGTGCACGGCGTCGGGGTGTGGCTCCGC
>WNFC01010935.1_pt1 | contig 10089 bp, 9 predicted proteins | sample 5400541 | NCBI WGS metagenome assembly WNFC01 (sample SAMN13153342, study PRJNA577476) | soil metagenome | isolation source: 120 cm saprolite under Douglas fir tree site 2 hole 2 replicate 1 | place: USA:California | collected 2015-04-18 | reverse complement strand
GGTAAATCAGGAGCCGGGCGGAGACTAACATAGAGGGTCGCCGAGAGGCAAGAAAGCCGGAATTATAAAACAGTAGACGTGTAGTAGACGTTGGTTCCGGCGGCCTTCGTCGACAAAGACGAAAAGTGCAAGCCTTTCATTACCAAACTAACGCTTTAGGAAATTCGAGCCCTAGATTGACGTAATCAATGCTGCGGGATCAGTGCTGCTTTCTTGACAGAGTGTCTTTCCGAAAGCTAGTCTTACCCTTTTCTTTAAGCGGGAGAATTTGTAACCATGTCCAAGCGAACGTTTCAACCGAATAACCGGCGCCGCGCAAAAACGCATGGGTTCAGAGCGAGAATGGCGACCAAGGCCGGCAGGCTAGTCTTGAAACGCCGGCGCTCAAAAGGGCGTCGTCGTCTGACTCCTTCACATTACTAAAACCGTTCATGACCGAGTACCTGCGGGGAAGTCGCGATTTCCAGAAGGTTTATCGCACCGGAAGACGCTACGACGGCACACTGATGACGGCATTTGTTTTACCAAACAAACTGTCTCAGAACAGGTTTGGAATTACCGCTTCGCGTAAGGCTGTAGGCAATGCGGTGCTGCGGAATCGGGCCCGCCGCTTGCTTAAGGAAACTTTTCGGGTAAAAAAAACGTCCTTATCGGAGTTGCAAGAGAAATACGATTGGGTAGTGAACGCCAAATGCAAACTGCCTTCGCTCAAGTTGAGCGCGGCGGTTGAAGAATTCGAGAAGTTAGTTTCAAGAATCGCGCAGCAGGAAAGCGAATAAGTTGTAATACGGAACGCTTACGTGAAGTCGCTATTAATCGCATTACTTAGATCCTATAAAAACTTCGTTTCTCCATTTCTTCCGCCCGCTTGCAGATTCTTCCCAACATGTTCCGAATATGCCGCTGAAGCGATTGGCCGTTATGGCGTGCTGCGTGGGACCGCACTCGCCTTGCGCAGGTTGTTGCGCTGTCATCCTTTTAGCGCCGGCGGCTATGATCCGGTCAAGTAATTGAGCCCGGGCAAGGTGTGCGGCCGAGCAACAGTTGGCCTGTCAATTTAATGCAACAAAAACGACTAGTAATCGCGCTGCTGATTTCAACGGCAATACTCTTTTTGTGGAGTTATCTTGCTCCAGTAAAGCCTCCGCAAACACCTTCGCCTTCGCCGCCCACTTCACAGCCCGCGCCTTCGCCTTCTGCCGCCGTGACGCCGGCGCCGAGCAGTGCCGTTGCCACCAGCGCGCAAGTGAACAGCGCACCGCATCGCACGGTTTCGGTGAAGACCCCACTCTACGAAGCAAAACTCGATAGCCAGGGAGCAGCAGCCGTAAGTTGGATAATCAAAAAGAACAAGGATAGCGGGCGAGATATCTATTCGGTGGCTGGCGATCAAAAAGCGCGCATCCCTCTGGAACTCATCTCACCAAAGGGTTTGGAGCGGCAGCCGCGTGAAGCGCCACTGCAATTGATTACGGGCGACTCAGCAATCGATGCGGTTTTGACTTCCGCAAACTATTCCATAGCGACCGACAATTCTACGAATGCAGACGCCGACATTGTTCTGCAACCCGGCGAGAAAAGACGCCTTGAGTTCGTCCTCGCCGATGCCGCCACGGGATTGAATGTTTCGAAGGTAATGATCTTCGATGGCGACGATTACAGCGTCGACATGCAGATAACCGTCAAGCGTGGCGATCAAGGGGTGCCGCAAGCAAGATTAAGAGTGGGGCCGAGTATCGGTGACCAGGGAGTCAAAAAATATTCGTTTTATTCCGTAGCACCTGAGGCGATCGTGGCCCAAGCGGACAAGGTGCAACGTCACCAGGCCCGCGCGATTAACGAAAACAAGAATAGTCCCGACCGCATGTCGATTGGAGGTCCTGTCGATTGGGCCGGCGTCGGCGATACTTACTTTGCCATGGTCGCCGTTCCCGCGAAGCGCCTTGAAGGGCTTGAGCTGCACACTTCGCAATATGACTACACAGAAAATGGCAAACCGGAAAAGCGCTACTTGACGACGGCTTGGGTGCCAGTTCCGATTGATGGCTCTCACACGATTATTTATGCAGGTCCGAAAGATCATTATTTACTAACTCAAGCCAGCACCAACCTCAGTCAGGTTGTGGGACGCAATATCGACCTCGAAGGGCTCATCGACTATGGTTGGTTTAGTTGGTTATCGAGACCTCTCGCCGTCCCAATTCTCAGATCTATTAAATGGTTAAGACAGTTAACCAACAGCTATGGCATCGCCATCATTCTCTTTACGATCGTCATTTACTCACTCTTCTTCCCGCTGAAGTGGCGCTCTTCAAAGTCGATGAAGAAGGCGCAAAGATTGGCGCCGCGGATGAAGGAGCTTCAGGAAAAGATCAAGGGGATGAAACAAACCGACCCGCGCTTGAAGGAGTTGCAGGTCGAACAGCTACGGTTGATGAAGGAAGGTAATCCCCTCGGGGGGTGTTTGCCACTCCTGATTCAGATGCCCTTTCTGTTTGCACTCTATCGGGCCATCACGATCTCGCTGGATTTTCGCCAGGCGACGTTTTTGTGGTTACCCGATCTTTCAGCCGGCGATCCCTTCCACATTCTGGAAGTCATGATGGCCGGTACGATGATCACGTTGCAGCTAATTACGCCGGCCCCTTCAGCTGATCCCTTGCAACGGAAAATGATGGCCGTGGGCATGCCGCTGTTTATGCTTTATGTCCTTTGGGGAGCGCCTTCGGGCCTGCTACTGTATTGGCTGGTTGGCAACATCGTAGGCTTTGCTCAGCAGTTCCTTATCAATCGTCTGACGAAATCGGAGGACGACGAACAACCGCCAGCGGAGCCGCGCGCTAATCTGGCTGCGAAGAAACGGACCGCCACACCCAAGCCGTCCCAGGCCTAGACGGCTAAAGCGTCGCTATTGAATAAAGCGACGCACTGACTAATGGAAGAAAATTGCAAGAAGGCTTCTGAGTTTCTCGAGTCGCTCTTTAAGAGCGCTGGCTTGAACCTGCGCGTAGCGGCCCACGAAAGTCCTACGGAGTGCTTGATGGATTTCAGTGGTCCAGACGCGGAGTTGCTTCAAGCCGAGAGCGGCGAGTTCCTCTTGGCGCTTCAGCACCTGCTAAACCAGGCATTCGGTCGAACCTCGCCGGAGGGACAGCGAATCGTTTGCGATGTAGAGGGCTTTCGAGCAACCCGCGAAGCTGAACTGCGAGCGATGGCTAACCTCGCAGCCGAAAGAGTGCGTGAGAGTCGCGTGCCCTTTGTCTTTGGCGAAATGAATGCCAGCGAGCGACGTGTTATCCATCTCGCTATCGCTGATTGCGAAGACCTCTACACAGAATCCGTAGGCGAAGGATCCGCTCGCAAACTGAGAATTGCGCTAAAATCCTCCAAATAGCTCCGAACCAGACAGTTTCTTTTCGCTGCTTGTTGTAAACGCGATGGATACGATAGTCGCAGTATCTACTCCACCCGGCCGCAGTGCGATCGCAGTGCTTCGGTTAAGTGGTCCACAATCGCTTGCGATTCTGCGCGTGCTTGTTCAAGAAAGACAGTTTGCGCCTGAACCGAACCGTGTAACGTTAAAGAAACTGTTGGCTGAGCCTAGCGATGATTTGATAGACGAGGCTCTGGTCACCTACTTTCAATCGCCGCACTCCTTCACCGGTGAAGAGATGGTTGAAATCAGTTGTCACGGTTCGCCGGTGATTCTTCGCCAGTTGATCGATCTAATCCAACGTCAGGATGCACGTCTCGCGGAGCCTGGTGAGTTCACTTTACGTGCATGTCGCAACGGAAAGATGAATCTCAGCCAAGCCGAAGGCATTCGGGATTTGATCAATGCGCAAACGCAAGCCGCCGCTGCCCAGGCAAAACGACAATTGCGGGGCGAACTTTCTGAGACCCTGCAACCAAGTAAACAGGAACTTATTCGAGTGATTGTCACACTCGAGTCGGCAGTTGAATTTGTCGAGGATGATTTGCCCGCGGTGCAAGTCGAGCAAATGAGCAAGACGCTGGGAAGAGTTACCTCGCACCTGGCGAGGCTCGCTGAAACTTATCAGGCTGGACGGCTCTTACGAGAGGGCCTGCGGGTAACTATTGTAGGACGCCCGAATGTCGGTAAGTCTAGTCTGTTCAACAAGTTAGTGAGGACGGAAAGAGCCATTGTGACGGACATTGCTGGCACCACACGGGATAGCCTAACTGAAGCTATCAGTCTTCAAGGCATACCGGTTTCGTTGACGGATACGGCGGGCTTCAGAGAAGCCGGCGACAAGATTGAGGCGATCGGTATCGAGCGCACGCGTCGCGCGATGGCAGATGCGGATCTGCTGATCGTAGTTATCGACGGATCTTGTTCGCTGCAAGACGAGGACGTCGAGGTGTTGAAGGAAGCGCGCGAGCATTCATTCATCATCGCGATTAGCAAAGGTGACTTGCCTCAAGTGCTAACTTTGGACGGGCAGCTAAACGGCAGAGAGGTGGTCCATGTATCGGCGATGACCGGTGAAGGAGTGCCGGACTTAACGGCTGCTATACTCAAGCCATTTGGTTCGGACTCAGGGAGCGTGGACCTTCTAATAACGGACAGCAGACATTATGATCTGCTAACGCGGGCAACGAGCAAGCTGCATAGAGCGTCTCGATCGATGGCCCAGGGTGCAGGTGAAGAAATCGTACTTGCGGATCTGCACAATGCGCTGAAATTTTTAGGTGCTATTACCGGTGAGACGACAAGTGAAGACATTCTCAGCGAGATTTTCGCGACATTCTGCATAGGTAAATGATCATGGCTTTTGATGAAGCATTCGACGTAGTGGTTATCGGCGGCGGTCATGCCGGCTGTGAGGCCGCATCAGCTTCGGCGCGCCTAGGGGCAAGCACTGCATTGGTGACGTTGAATCTTGACCTAATCGGGCAAATGTCCTGTAACCCAGCCGTTGGCGGAATAGCGAAGGGACATCTGGTGCGCGAGATCGACGCGCTTGGCGGAATCATGGGTCGTATTATCGATCGCACCGGTATTCAGTTTCGTCTGCTAAATCGATCGCGTGGGCCTGCGGTTCAGTCGCCGCGTGCCCAGGCGGATCGCGCGCTCTATCGGTTGGAGATGCGAAGGACGTTAGAAAACACGCCAAACTTGTCCTTGCGCCAGGGGATGGTGGTGGATCTGTTGATAGCAAACAAGGGGGTGCGCGGCGTTGTTATGCAGGATGGACGAAGGATCAGCGCATCAGCAATCGTCATCGCCGCGGGCACCTTCTTAAACGGGCTAATACATACCGGTCGGCAAACCTATACCGCGGGGCGTGCTGGCGAGCCTGCCTCAATTGAGTTGGCGGCAGCATTAAAACGGCTCGGTTTTCCGGTCGGCAGACTCAAAACGGGGACGCCTCCGAGGTTGGACGGGCGAACGATTGACTGGGACGCCTTCCAAAGTCAGCAGGCAGACGAGCGGCCAGTCGCATTCTCGTTTTCAACCGACAAGATCGAGCAACCGCAAATAGACTGTTACATTGGCTACACAACTGCCGATGTGCACGAGGCGATCCGAAAGAATCTGCATGAGTCGCCGCTTTATTCTGGTCAAATCAAAGGTGTGGGGCCGCGCTATTGTCCCTCGATCGAAGACAAGGTCGTCAAATTTGCAGATAAAGATCGGCATCAATTATTTCTTGAGCCTGAGGGTCACGACACGAATGAAGTTTATTTAAATGGCTTTTCGACATCGTTGCCGCCTGGCTTGCAACAAGAGCTGGTGCGGATGATTCCTGGTTTGGAAGCCGCAAATATCATTCGACCGGGTTACGCGATCGAGTACGACTATGTGGATCCGCGCGAATTGGGGCCTGACCTACAGGTTCGGAGCATCGCCGGCCTATTCCATGCGGGCCAGATCAATGGAACGACCGGATACGAAGAAGCTGCCTGCCAGGGCTTGTTAGCAGGCGTAAACGCCGCACTCGTGGTTCAGGGGCGACCGCATTTCGGACTGCGCCGGGATGAGTCGTATATTGGCGTTCTCGTGGACGACCTGATCACCCAAGGGGTCGACGAGCCCTACAGAATCTTTACCTCCCGCGCTGAATATCGTTTGGCACTGCGCCATGACAATGCCGACGAGCGGCTTTCAAAGTATGGGCGGGAAATCGGGCTGGTGGGAGACAGCGATTGGGAGCGATTTAACCAGCGACGGGACCGGATTGCGAGAATAAAGGGTTCACTGGAGACGAGCCGGATACGCAAGAGCGACTCGGCTTATGCCGCTCTGTCTGAGAAAACGGCCCTGAACGGCGTCGACTCGCTCACGCTGGCGGAGTTAGCTAAGCGACCCGGCATGAGTTCCTCCATTATCTTGCAGTTGCTTCCGGTGGAGTTCCGACGGGCGAGCCTAGAGGAACTGCAATTCGCTCTCGCCGATAATCTATATTCAGGTTACATCAAATCCCAAGAGACTGTGATTAATCGCCTTCACGCCCATGACACGCTTCCGATTCCCACCGGCTTGGATTTCCGCACGCTAAATGGCTTATCTCACGAGATGGCCGAGCGGCTCGAAAGAGCTAAACCTGTTACGTTTGGGGCTGCTCGTCGAATTCCCGGATTGACTCCAGCCGCGTTAGCAACCTTGCTTGTAAACGTTAGTACAGCTCCTTAATTCGGAGTGTTTCACGTGTCCCATCGGCCGGTTTGGGGACACGTGAAACCTCTGACCGATAAATCAGGTCCAATCCTGCAAATAATGAGAAGTTCCCCACGGTTTTGTGCTAATTTACGGGCCTGACCACCGGTGATGGACGTTTCGCGTCGATGGCAAGAATAATAGCAGTAGCAAATCAAAAGGGGGGCGTCGGTAAAACGACGACAGCCGTCAATCTGGCTGCCGTGCTGGCCAGCTCCCAAACCCCGGTTCTGCTCGTAGATGCAGACCCGCAGGGAAATGCCACGTCCGGTGTAGGCATTCAACGCAGCAGCTTTCGCAAGAGTATCTATCATTCAATTGTCCTTGGGGAACCAGTTGCCGATGCCATTCTCCAGACCGAAACACCGGACTTGAAAGTTCTGCCTGCAAATAAAGATCTGGCAGGAGCTGAGGTCGAGCTAGTTGACATGGAAAGGCGGGAGTCTCGACTTCGAGAAGCCTTGTCGCCCGTTACCCAGGACTACGATTTCATCATCATCGATTGTCCGCCCTCCCTGGGGCTTTTGACACTGAACGCTTTAACGGCTGCCAAAGCGCTCCTGGTGCCCATTCAATGTGAATACTACGCCCTCGAGGGTGTTACTGAATTATTCGACACGCTCGCACGTATCAGGCGCCTTCACAATCCAGGCTTAACCATTGAAGGTCTGTTACTTACAATGTTCGACGAACGTACCAACTTATCAGCAGCGGTAGCGTCTGATCTTCGCGACTTTTACGGCCAGCAAGTTTTCGAAACGATGATTCCACGCAATGTTCGCCTCGCCGAGGCGCCCAGCTACGGAAAACCCATCACGGTCTACGACGGCCACTCAAAAGGTGCAGAAGCCTATTTTCAGCTCGGTAAGGAGATAATTGCCCATGGCACGAAAGGCATTGGGACGGGGGCTGGGGGCGTTGCTCTCAGCTGAGGGAACTGCTACCGCCACGGAAGACCCCAACACAATCGCGATCGCCCTAATTGATCCGAGCCCGTTGCAGCCGCGCGGGATTTTCGATGAATCGAAACTGGATGAGTTGGCGCAATCGATTAGCGCCAACGGCGTGGTCCAGCCACTGATCGTCCGGCCAAAGCAGAATCGATTTGAGTTGATCGCCGGAGAGCGCCGCTGGCGCGCTGCGCAACGTGCGGGTCTGACACGCGTGCCGGCGATCGTACGAAACGTCTCGGACGACAAGGTGCTTGAGCTGGCCCTAATAGAAAACATCCAACGAGAAGATCTAAATCCAATCGAAGAGGCGCGAGCTTATAAGAATTTGATCGATACCGTGGGCCTCACTCAGGAGGTGGTCGCGGAACGCGTCGGCCGCGATCGGTCCTACGTTACTAACTTTCTTAGACTCCTGCGCTTGCCCGAGGATCTACAGGAATTGGTTCAAGCGGGCAGGCTAAGTACAGGCCACGCAAGGACGCTGCTAGGGCTTCCGGATGTCGCGGCGCAGCGCCGCCTTGCCCGTAAGATTATCGAGCGTGATTTGTCGGTGCGCGCCACCGAACAAGCAGTTAGACAGCTCACTGAGCCGAAGGGGGCAGGGGCAGTGAAGCACGCGAAGACAAGTATCGCTGATCCAAATGTGCGCGCCGCGGAAACGCGCCTACGTCGGCATTTCGGCACTCAGGTTCGCATCGTGCAAGCGAGCGGATCCGCGGCCGGAAAAATCGAGCTTGAGTATTACAACCAGGGAGACCTTGATCGCATTTATGGCCTTTTAATCAGGGGCTAATGGCCCTGTACTAACTACAAGGGCGACAGTACAACATACAGCAGCGCTAGTAATTGAGTTGGACGATCGAGCCGTGATGACGAGCGTCTGAACTTCCTCTCGCGACGCGAAACCGGGAAGCAGGTGATCCGCCCGGCGAAACAGGTGATCCGCCCGGACAGTGTTCGCCTTTAACGGGAATGTCTTCCTCCGCGTCTCTGACTGAAGAATCTTTAGTAGCGATTCATCAGCGCAAAGTTCTGAGTACCCGCAGAGATCAATTCCAAACTAGGAGACTGTCAGGAAGCGTTGCTTGACCCGTTTTCTAGCCGGGTGTTAGACTCCGACGCTTTTGCGGCAGGCGTAAATTTGAGGAACTTGTGTGATGGTGTTTGCCTTGGCGGAGAACTCTATTCAGTTGGTGCCTGATGGCAGTCTTCTCTTTCACCTTGCATTGATTGTGGTGATGGTGGCGCTACTGAATGCTACGCTGCTCAAACCGATCAACCGCATCCTGGAGGAACGTGATCGTCGAACCAAGGGCCGGCTTAGCGAGGCGAGTAAGACGTTGCAACTGGTCGACGAAAAGATGCGGAGTTACGAGGCACAGTTACGAGAGGCGCGGGCGGCGGGATACGCCGCAATGGAGCGGGAGCGAGCGGCGCTATCTAAGAGACGTGAGCGCAGGATTGAAGAGGTCAAGAGGGAAGTTGGGGCGCTGATAGCTCGCGAAAAGGAACGAATCAAAGCTGAAGCGAGCCAGGTGCGAAATGCCTTGGGAATCACCGCACAGGAACGGGCGCACGAGATTAGTCAGCGAATCCTCCGAGCGTAAACAAATGAGCAACTGCTTTTGAAAACCGCATTGTTACTTCATATTTTCAATTTGTTCGTATTGTTCCAGGGACCGGAAGGTGGCTCTCCCTGGTGGAATTATCCAGGTCTCGAGCTGTGGAAGTTTATCAATCTTCTCCTGTTCATCTTGTGTGCGCTCTACTTGCACCGGCGTTTCGGCAGACCGATAAAGGAAGGCTTGCGAGCACGGGGTGAGGCGATAAAGAGAGAGTTGAAACGGGCCCGGGAGGAACGGGATCAGGCGTTGGCGAAACTTGCAGAAGTCGAGGCTCGTTTTGCGACCCTCGATGCTGAAGTGTCCAAAGTAAAGGAACGTAACGCCGCTGAGATCGAAGCTGAGCGAGAACGAATTGCGGCGAGTACTGAAGCCGAGCTGGCGAGGATGCGAGATCAGGCGAAACGCGAGATCGAAAGCAGTGGAAAGACAGTGCGGCATGAGTTGCGACAGTTCGCGGCCCAGGAAAGCATTCGCATAGCTGAGGACATTTTGAAAAGAGAAATTGGCCCGGAAGAACATGCGCGGTTGACGGGTCGCAGCATTGAAGAGCTAAGGGGGTCAGCCCGTTGAGTTCGCAGACGATCGCCCGTCGCTACGCGACTGCGCTTGCAGACGTGATCATCGAGCAAGGCGAAGAAGCCGAGGTTCGCGCCGAATTAGCCGAATGGGAGGGAATGCTGAGTGCAAACCCAGCGTTGCTCGAGATATTCGGCAATCCTACGGTAGGCCACGAACAAAAACAGAAAGTTCTTAACGAGTTAATTAGTCGCACTAAGGTCCGCTCGACGACTGCAAACTTTCTTCGCGTGCTTTTGAAGAACCAACGATT
>WNFC01010933.1_pt1 | contig 10089 bp, 8 predicted proteins | sample 5400541 | NCBI WGS metagenome assembly WNFC01 (sample SAMN13153342, study PRJNA577476) | soil metagenome | isolation source: 120 cm saprolite under Douglas fir tree site 2 hole 2 replicate 1 | place: USA:California | collected 2015-04-18 | reverse complement strand
CAGGCTTGAATCCCATGCTCAGCAAGTAAGCGAAGAGGCAGAAAGGCGCGATCACCAGGGGCGTGAGAGCGGATAGCGCAGCAAGTGTTTGTGAGCGATGGCGGAGCCCGAATAGCAAGTATGGAATGGCCTGATTACCGTCAAAGGCTTTTTTTCCTGCCGTCACGCGGGCCTCAGCTAATTCCCACGGTCGTGCGGAAAGGTCGCAATCCTCCTGGTGAAAGTAGCGATAGATGAAGTAGGAAAAAGGAGTGACCCAGGGCTCGACAAGAATCAGTCGTCCGTCGGGAACGAGGATTCGCTGAGCTTCGAGCAAAAACGCCATCGGCGATGCAACGTGATGCAGCATGTCCACGCCAAGAATGCTCGCCACCGTGGACGACTGGAAAGGAAGCTTCTGCGCATCCGCCACGACGTCGAGCCACGGACACCAAACAATATCCGTGGAAATCACGCTTGGGAGCGTGTGCTTAAAGAATCCTGGACCTGCGCCCACCTCGACAGAAACGCCTTCGCTCTTGCGAAAGGAAAGGATCCGCGCAAAAAACTCCTCCTCGTAAATGCGGCGCAGCACCGTCTTCTGTTCCCAGACGCGGCGATGTCTGCTGAAATACTCCTGCGCTTGAACGTCAATCGACATCGTCTCTAGTGAGTTGGGGCTCGTTTCATGCCTGGAACAAAATATGAATCGTGAATCCCCGGACTAGTTCTCGGCCGTCTCAAGATTTTCTCGCGCCCCCCAACTTGATGCGCATGAGCCCAATCCAGGTCATCTTCAGAAGCAGTAGCCCGTGGCGAAAGCGCTGGATGTTGGTTTCGCCGTACGTGCGCGCCAGGTAGCGGATAGGTATGTCGACAATTCCCAGTCCTAGAACGGCGGCCGGGTATAGCAGCTCAAAATCACCAAACGGATCGAACTCGCCGAAATCACGCCGCCACGCAACCATGCGCAAGTAGTCGCTGCGAGAGACGAGTTTCGTCCCGCACAACGAATCACCGATGCGCACATCCAGAATCCAGCTGAGCACTTTCGCAAAGAAAATATTTCCCAGCCGGTTGAGGGAGCGCATGGCATCGCCTTCCATCGGGTAAACCAGCCTCGAACCGTTGATGAAATCGCCGAAGCCCTGACAATAGGCTTCGTAGAAGCGCCCGAGCATTTCGGGAGGCATGGTCAGATCCGCATCGAGGATGACCAAGAGCGGCTGAGTCGCATGTGCAAAACCCAGTCTTACCGCGTCCGCTTTGCCCTTTCCGGTTTGCTGCAAGGCTTGAATTTGAAACCCGCCCTCATAGAGCGCTGCCACACGCTGGATCTCTTCCCAGGTCCCGTCGTTCGAATGTCCTTCCACAAAGATAATTTCTGTGTCGCAACCGAGATCAGGAAAACGTTTCAGCGCGTTTTCGACGTTGCCACGCTCGTTGCGCGCGGGGATGACGCAGGAGATTCCGGGGCGGGACTGCCTGCCAAGCGGGCGCAAGACAACGATATACGTTAGGCTAAACCAGCGCACCAGCGGCACCAGTGGAAGAACTCGATTGATGATGTTGCCAAGTCCCAGCATCCTCCACGGGCAATAGACGGCCAGCCGGCTGCGGACAATCTCAAAGCCCGCCACCTTGACGATGTTCTGAAGATCGACTTGCGTCACGAACGTGCTCGGAAGCTCGCCACTCCGAATTCCCAAGCGGTTCGCAAGACTATACAGCGCACGCAAATAGGGGTTGTAAAGGATAGCGATAACGCGCGAAGTGCGCGAAAGCTTCGGTTTCAGCTGTGACAGCAGCCCCTGAATATCGTATTCATGATTGAATGTACCGTTGACCAGAATCGCGGTGCGTTTGTCGCTCTCACCAGTGAGGTCGGGAAACGATTCGTCCCTTCCGATCGTCTCCTTGGCAGGAGAGTCCATCGCATCGAGCAGCCCGCCCTTGTCATCTTCGCGCGGCAGCCACTGAATCAAGCGGTCGTAGTATCTCGTAAGGGTGGACAGCTCCCCCGCGAGAAAAGCGTTTACATAATTCTTCCATCGCGGCGCCGCAATGGGGACCATCGTTCGGTCCTTTTCAGGTGCTCCCGGCGGCGCCGCAGGTTGCGTCTCAACAGTAGTTATGGCCAGCCTCTCGAACAGTCGATCTTGAAAAAATGTTTATGCGCGAATCGCCAGCTTTGCATTGCTTTCGAACCACCGGAAAGTTTCCCGCAGTCCATCGCGCAAAGGGGTTTTCGCACGCCAGTCAAATTCAGCCAGTGCACGCGAAGTATCGAGGCACCGGCGCGGCTGGCCGTCGGGCTTCGTGGCATCCCATCGCAGAGCGCCTTCGTAGCCAACCAGCAACCGAATTTCCTCGAGCAAGTCGCGAACGCTGATCTCCTCGCCGGAACCGAGATTCACGAGATCGGGTTTCGCATATTTCTCCGCCGCCAGCACGATGCCCTCCGCTGCATCCTCAACGTAAAGAAACTCGCGCGTGGCGCTCCCGGTTCCCCAAGCCAGAACTTCCGCGGCGCTTCCCTGCTTCGCTTCCCAGCATTTGCGAATCAGCGCGGGAATCACATGCGAAGTTTCCAGATCGAAATTGTCCCGCGGTCCGTAGAGATTCACGGGGGTCAGGTAGATGCCGTTCATCCCGTATTGCTGCCGATAGGCTTGCAATTGAACGAGCAGCATCTTTTTTGCGAGGCCGTAAGGCGCGTTGGTCTCTTCCGGATAGCCGTCCCAGAAATTCTCTTCGCGGAACGGCACCGGCGTGAACTTCGGATAGGAACAGATGGTGCCGGCGCACACGAACTTCTCGATTCCCGCGATGCGTGCCGCCTCGATGGCGTGCAAGCCCATCGCCGCGTTGTCGTAGAAGAATCGCCCAGGATTGGCGCGATTGGCGCCAATGCCGCCAACAACCGCCGCGAGATGAATGAAAATGTCCGGACGCGCTTCCTTATAGAGCCGCAGCGCCTCGGACTTTTCGCGAAGGTCATAGTCTCGGCTGCGCGGAACAGTGATTTCGCGGCACCCCGCCGCTCGCAACTTTTCCACAACAAAGGAGCCGAGAAAACCGTTGCCTCCGCTTACCACCACGCGCCGATGATTCCAAAAACTCATTTCGCCTCTCTAGTGTTGCGAAGCTTGCCCGCTGACCGCTTGCACAACGCGAGTCACCGAATTGTGCCAGCGGTTCCAATGGCCGATTTTTTCTTCGAGAATCGCCTTGCCTCGTCCGCGCGGCGTAAGCCCAGCGGCTTCCACGTCGGCATCCACCATGATGGCCACCAAGTCGTGGAAACCGATGTGCGATTGCCAGCCAAGCTCAGTGCGCGCTTTGCCGGGATCCGCGATGAGCACATCCACTTCCAGCGGGCGGATGTACCGCTCGGACGTCCTGACGTGCTTCTGCCAATCCAAACCGGCGTAGCTGAATGCTTCCTGCACGAATTCGCGGACCGAATGCGTTTCGCCTGTGCCGATCACGAAGTCGTCGGCGGTGTCCTGCTGCAGAATCTGCCACATGGCTTCCACGTACTCGGGCGCATAACCCCAGTCGCGGCGCGCCTCAAGGTTGCCCAAATAGAGCGAGTCTTCGCCCCCGGCGAGAATGGCGGCGACGCTGCGCGTGATCTTCCGCGTCACGAAAGTCTCGCCGCGCCGCGGGCTCTCATGATTGAACAGGATGCCGTTGGCCGCGTAGAGATGGTAGCCTTCGCGATAAATCCGCGTCATCCAGTGTGCGTAGACTTTCGCCGCCGCGTACGGACTGCGCGGCTGAAAAACGGTTGTTTCGCTTTGCGGCGGCGGCGCGGAGCCAAACATTTCCGAACTCGACGCCTGGTAAAAGCGAATCTTCGCCCCGCTGCGCCGGATCGCTTCGAGAAGCCGCATGGTTCCGAGTCCCGTGATGTCGCCCGTATATTCTGGAATGTCAAAACTGACTTTGACGTGGCTCTGAGCGGCAAGATGGTAAACCTCGTCCGGCGTCAGGCTATAAATCAGATTCAAAATCCATTCGGTGCTCGACAAATCGCCGTGATGGAGGAACAGTTTCGTCCCCGGGTGATTGGGGTCCTGATAAATGTGATCGATGCGCGAAGTATTGAACGTGCTGGCACGCCGGATAATCCCGTGGACTTCGTACCCTTTCGAAAGCAGCAATTCCGCAAGGTACGAGCCGTCTTGGCCTGTTATTCCAGTGATGAGCGCGCGTTTCATGTTCTTGGTCCTTTAAGAATCTCGCAAAACGATTCGAAAACTCCGCGCCCGCCGCCGATCATTTGCTTTCACCAGCAGGCGGATGGAGCGGATGAATCCCGGTCATCACGGCGAGTTCTACCAAATACTGATGATTTGCAACCCGCTCAGGATCACCCTTGGCAAGCTCGTTGGTAGCTGCAGGTAAATGATAATACGGAAGACCCGGTTCAGCATGGTGGGTTCCATGTTCGGCAAATCCAGAGGCCCGAAAATCAGGCGCGAGATGGGCCCACACTTGAAGTCTCTCAGTGCGGGGTCCACGGTGAACGAACGGCCCGGACGAGCTAGCGGAAGAGGCGTCTGATCCGGTAGTTGGCGTCGTGGTCGCTGAGGTCATTCTCGTAGCGATCAGAATATCAACAGCGCTCTGGCGCATTTAGCTGAGATCAGAGCGACGGTGTCCTGGATGGAACGCCTGAGCCTACTTTTCGATGCGCAGAAATTAGCGTAAACTAAGGTTGTCGCACGGTGGTGGGAGTAGCTCAGCTGGTAGAGCGTCGGTCTGTGGCACCGAATGTCGCGGGTTCGATCCCCGTCTCCCACCCCAATTCTCACTTCCCGCAAAATATCAAATCCACTTTGTATTTTTGAAACACACGGTCGGCCGTGAGCAGAGTCATCTGCTCCGAGAGCGCCTGGGCTATGAGCATCCTGTCAAACGGGTCTCGATGATGCATAGGCAGTTCGCCAACGCGCAAGGCGTGTTCATGGGTGATATTGAGCGCCTGGATAGGCCCAGAACGCAGGGCGTGAAACACGAATTCCGCAGGTGCCTTAGGAAGAGGCAAGGAGCCGAGCGCGTACTTAATAGCAATTTCCCATGTGCCTGCTGCCGAGAAATACAACTCCGACGATGAGGACGCCAGAATGTCCTGCCCCCTCAAGTTGAGTCTGTGTTCGTCGGAAAGGCCCCAGAGAAACACGCTCGTATCGAGCAAAAACTTCATGCTTGCTTCTTCGCTCTCTTCGAGCGCCTAGGTTTTCGCCCTTCGAATAGATCAAGCAGGTCGTCGGGCAACGGCGCGTCAAAATCTTCCGGGACGCTGAACTGCCCGCGAAACATTCCCAGTACACGCTTCGCCTTCTCAGGGGGCATGGGAACCAGGCGCGCCACCGGAATCCCGCGGTTGGCGATGGTAATTTCCTCGCCGGCGGCAACTCGGCGCAGCAGCCGCGAAAAGTGCGTTTTCGCCTCGTGCGTATTCACTGCTTTCATGATTTCAGACTAGACTAAGTTACTGGACTAAGTCAAGTATGGAACGATAATTCCCTGCCCGCACGCCCTACACCTTCCGCAGGAAAATTTCCGTGTCTTGGCCTCGGGCAAAACGTGAACTCAGCATATTTGCCTCTGCCTCGCTTCGCAATCCGCGCCATTCTGTTTATGATAGGTCGTGAATCGAATACCGTTTCGTGGCGTGCTCTTCGATTTGGACGGCGTCCTTGTGGATTCGACACCCGCTGTCGCCCGCGTCTGGGCGGGTTGGGCGCACGAACACGGTTTCGACCCCGACGAAGTTGTAAGGATGGCCCACGGCCGCCCCAGCATCACCACGATCCGCGAACTCCTTCCCCACGCGGATCACGAAGCCGAGAATCGCGAAGTTGAGCGCCGCGAGATCACCGACGTGGAGGGCGTCGTTCCTTTGCCTGGTGCTCTGGAGTTGCTTCGCGCCCTCCCGCTGGAACGCTGGGCGATCGTCACGTCCTGCACGCGGCAGTTGGCCGGCGTGCGTATCGCTGCGGCGGGGCTGCCACAGCCCAAGCATCTGGTTACCGCGACCGATGTGCACCGGGGCAAGCCGGACCCCGAGCCTTACCTCAAAGGCGCGCAATTCCTGGGCGTGCCCGCGGTCAACTGCCTGGTGATTGAAGATGCTCCAGCTGGAATCCGCGCTGGCAAAGCCGCGGGCGCACGCGTCGTGGCACTGCGCACCACCGCAAGCGACCCCGAACTTCTGCAAGCCGGTGCGGACTGGATTGCCGATAACTGCGCCGGATTTTTTGTGGATTCCGCCGCGGACGGCGAAGAGTTTCTGCGAATCAGCCGTCGAACAAAGTAGTTCAATGCTCCGTACAAACAGGTACAATCTCAGTTTTGTCGAACCACCAAATACCAGTCTGTTCCGAGGAGAGAGATGATGATCCGTCTGAGAAACCTGAGCGCGCTGCTGGCGCTTGCTTTGTCCCTGACTTCGATCGCGGCCGCAGCGCAGGCGCAGGAAAAGGATGCCAAGCCCGCTGATAAGCCCGCCGAGAACCCGGCGGCTCCCCCACCCAAGGAAGAATCCTCCGCCACCGATCACAGCATTAAGATCGCAGGCCAGACGATTCCCTACAAAGCCACGGCGGCGACGATTCTGCTGAAGAACGAAAAGGACGAACCCACCGCGCTTATTTATTTCACCGCGTACACGCGCAGCGACGTGAAGGATCTTAGCCAGCGTCCCGTCTCCTTCGTCTACAACGGCGGTCCAGGCTCTTCCTCGGTGTGGCTGCACATGGGCTCATTTTCGCCTCGCCGCGTTATCACCGTGAATGCCGATGCCACGCCTCCTGCTCCCTACAAGCTCTCCGAGAACCCCAACTGTCTCCTGGACAAAACGGATTTGGTCTTCCTGGACCCCGTGGGAACAGGCTTCAGCCACGCCGTCGGCAAGGCCCAGGACAAGGATTTCTGGGGCGTCGATCAGGACGTCAAGTCCCTGGCGCAATTCATCAACACCTACACGAGCCGCAACAGCCGCTGGAACTCTCCGAAATTTCTCATTGGCGAAAGCTACGGCACTTTCCGTTCCGCCGCGCTCTCCAATTATTTGCAGTCGCACGACGGCCTCTACTTCAACGGCATCGTGCTCATCTCTTCCGTGCTCAACCTGGGAACCATTTCCTTCAATCCCGGCGAAGACATGCCGTACATCTTTTACCTCCCCAGCTACGCGGCTACTGCCTGGTATCACAAAGTGCTGAAGGACCGGCCCGCTGATTTGAATCCCTTTCTCGAGGAAGCGCGGAAATATGCGCAGACAGATTATGCGGATGCTTTGATGAAAGGTTCGAAGCTGGGCGATGCGGAAAAGTCAGCCGTGGCGAAGAAAATCGCTCGCTTTACCGGCCTCAGTGAAGATTACCTCGTCAAGGCCAATTTGCGCGTAAACCTTCCCCAGTTCATGAAAGAACTCCAGCGCAGCCGCGGATTGACCACCGGGCGTCTCGACGCGCGTTTTTCCGGCTGGAGCTATGATTTGCTTGGCGAATATGCCGAATACGATCCCCAGGACACCTCGATCACCGGTCCCTTCACGGCGGCCTTCAATAACTACGTTCGCGATGAACTCAAGTTTGGCCAGGACAAGGTCTATCGCACCGGCTCCGACGAAGCTGGTAATAGTTGGGATTGGAAGCATAAGGGCGGCAGCGATAACTTCGGTTTTCCCGGCTCACCAAATGTGGAAGGTGACTTGATTCAAGCCATGCTCACCAATCCGCACCTGCAAATCGAGGTCGAAAACGGACTCTACGATTTGGCTACGCCGTTTTACGCCACCGAATACACCATGGAGCATCTCGGCCTTCCCGACAAGCTCCAGAAAAACATTCACCTGCAGTATTACGACGCGGGACACATGATGTATCTGCGGGACGAAGATCTCGTCAAGCTCAAGACCAATATCGCCAGCTTCATCGAAACCGCTTCCAAACGCTAAACGAGCTGTTCGCACGCAGCAAAGAAAAGTTCGAATAGACTTCGCGGTGGCCCCAGCCGGGACGGGGCCGCCGCGTCGCTGCTTCAGTACCTGTCCTTTCGGCCAGTAATCCTCACGAAATACCCCGGAAGCACTCCTAACCCGCCGGCTTCCGCTCGCCTACACTGGAAGCGTTGCAGGATCGACACTTGGCGACCCTTCCCACGGTTAGGCCCTTCTCGATCCTCGAAAGGTACAAGGCCAATCATGGGAACAACCACGCAAACGTTGCCGCCGCAGGTAGCGCCCGCGCAAACACCGGCTGCATCATCAGCGCCCACCGCCCAAAGGACCATCCACACGGCGCAGTTGGTTACTGCCATGCTCAAGTCCAGCCCCCACGTCAGCGACCTGATTTTCTCCCCGGGCCGCGCTCCTCAAGTCGAAGTCAGCGGCCAACTGGTCGAGCTGAAGTACAAGGGCCTCGAGTGCCTGACCCCGCAAGACACTCTGTATATCGCCAACGAAATCATCGGAAAAAATGAGACGCCCCACCGCAAGCTCGAGCAGGATGGCTCCGCTGACCTCTCCTACGGAATCACAGGAGTCGCGCGTTTCCGCGTGAACATTTTCCGGCAGCGTGGAAGCTGCGCCGTGGTAATGCGCGTGATTCCGGACAAGATTCCTGGATTTCTGGAATTGAATCTTCCTGAAGCGCTGAAGGAAGTCGTCGATCTCCGCAATGGCATCGTCCTCGTAACCGGTCCCACGGGCTCCGGCAAGTCCTCGACACTCGCTGCGGTCCTCGACAAGATGAATGAAGATAAGGCCTATCACATCCTGACAATCGAAGATCCCATCGAATTTCTGCACCGTCATAAAAGATCGACCGTTCACCAGCGCGAGTTGCACTCAGACACGCCGAGTTTCGCCCTGGCACTGCGTGCCGCCCTGCGGCAAGCGCCGAAAGTCATCCTCGTCGGCGAGATGCGCGATCGCGAGACCATCGAGATCGCCCTCGAGGCTTCCGAAACAGGCCATCTCGTTCTATCCACCCTCCACACGGTCGACGCCGCGAAAACCGTCGAGCGCATCGTCGGAGTTTTTCCCCTGGCCGACCAGCAAGCCATTCGCACCCGCCTTTCCAAGGCCTTCCGCTACATCGTTTCTCAGCGCCTTCTTCCGCGCAAGGACACCAAGGGCCGCATCGCCGCCGTCGAAATCCTCAAGTCCACCATGCGCACCCGCGAATACGTTGAAAAAGGCGAAAGCGAAGGCAAGTCGCTCCTCGACGCCATGCGCGACGGCACCACCGAGGGCATGCAGCATTTCGATGGCGAAATTGACAAACTCATTCGCGCGGGAATCGTCGATTTCGAAGCCGGTCTAACCTATTCGACCAATGCGGGGAATCTCCGCTTGGAAATGGCCGATTTTCTCGAAGATCGCCAAACTGGCAGGTCCACTAGCAAGCCCCCCACACAAGATCCAAACCGCACTACCGAGATCGAAATCGAGCGCTAGGCCAGCCATTCTCGGCGTTTTCGCAGGCGGGACAAGCCAACCTCCTTTCTACTTCTCCCCGCGCATGCCACAATCCCAAGCGGAAAACTCATACCTTCCATGAGTGAGTTCATTGACATTCTGTTGATGCGCGTGCCTAATGCGCTCCGTGTAGTTGTCGGCGTCGCCATTTGCTTCTCACTTTTGGCCATATTTCTGCCTCGACTAACGCCGAGAGTGTTCCACTCCGTTGAGTCATTTCTTTCCCGCTTTGCGCAACGCAAGACGCTTGCGGCCATCACTCTTTTCTTCGTCGTCATCGGCGTCAGACTTGTTGTTCTGCCGCGACTGCCCGTGCCCGTTCCCGGCATCCATGATGAATACAGCTACCTGCTCATGGCCGACACTTTTGTTCACGGCCGCCTCGCAAATCCCGCTCATCCCATGTGGATGAGTTTCGAATCCTTTCACGTCAATTGGTTTCCCACGTATTCCTCAAAGTATCCGCCCGGTCAAGGGGCCGCACTCGCGCTCGGCCAATTCCTGGGACACCCTTGGATCGGCGTGCTTGCCAGCGCGGCGGCCATGTGTGCGGCGATTCTCTGGATGTTGCAGGCCTGGCTTCCGTACAGGTGGGCCTTTCTCGGTGGAGC
>WNFC01010932.1_pt1 | contig 10089 bp, 5 predicted proteins | sample 5400541 | NCBI WGS metagenome assembly WNFC01 (sample SAMN13153342, study PRJNA577476) | soil metagenome | isolation source: 120 cm saprolite under Douglas fir tree site 2 hole 2 replicate 1 | place: USA:California | collected 2015-04-18 | reverse complement strand
CTAGGTCATTCATTCAAAGAGAATCTTCGCCATCATCCCCTTGTCTTCGTGATTGAGAAGATGGCAATGAAAGACGGACATGCCCCTGATTACGGGGTCGGTGAAGTCCATGATGAGGTCGACGGATCCGCCGTATGGAACATTCACAGTGTCCAGCCACAGTGGGTCGGCAATCGGCTTACCGTTTTCGGCGTACGCCAGGAAATGGACTTGATGGATGTGCATGGGATGCAGTTCCCCAGTAGAATTGACAATCCTCCAATGCTGAAACGTCCCAACCTTTGCGCGCACCATCGGAGCGGCATCGGACGCGAATTTTTCTCCGTTAATGTAAAAGCCGTTCTTGTCTTCCGTAAACGTGACGATGAACCGAGGGGGCGCCTTTTCCTCCGCCGCGAGGTCCAGGGTTTTGAAATCAGGTTTGAGCGAGCTTGCGGCAATCTTGGGTATTGAACCTTTCGCCGCCCGTGGAACGACATCAGCCAGTATCATCGCCGGATTCGGATCGCCATCTGGCCCGGTATCTACGCAGCGTGAGACCAGACGCCTGGGCGTGCCCGCTGCTGGACCGGTGACAATGGCTTCAAGCCTGCCCGCCGGTGGCAGCAAGACGTGATCAACGATGCGCGTTCGGTGATTCGGATCGTGCAGGGCGATGGGCATCCCGTCCATTGCAACAATTTCAAGCGTTTGACCCTCAAGCTGAAGGTCGAGATAGCGATCCGCGGAAGCGTTCACGAGACGCCAAAACTGGCGCTCACCGGAAGCGATTTCAATTTGAGGCCGCACAGACCCGTTCACCGTCATGACCTCCCCTGGAGTCTCTGGCTCCGCACCACAAACATCCGACCTGAGTTCAACGCGCTGCTTCAAATCGGTAGACCGAGCGTCGTTTGCAACCGCGCGGCCACGCACAACGAGGATGCGCTCCGGCAAACCGGCCAGCGCCGGGAAATAGGATTCTATTCCTTCGATCACGATTGCGCCGGACATACCATCCAACACTTGTCGGTAGCTCTCGCCATGAGGGTGCGTGTGGTACCAATACAACCCAGGTGAGTGGTCTTTCGGGATCTGCACGGTATAGCGGAGCGATTTTCCAGGCATGGCCATCATGGTCAAGACGTCGTCCTGGGGAGCGTCGGGAGAAACCGCCAGGCCGTGAAAGTGCAAATTCGTCATGTTCATGCACGGACTAATCGCGCAACTTTCCTGTGGCTTAGTCGGAAGATCGTTGATGTAAGTGATTCTGAGAACGTCACCAGGGGAAGCACGGATCACAGGAGCCACCGTCCCACCGTCGAAAGCGAAGGTATCCCGGCCATTTTCATTCACTGCATGCAGCGTAAGGGATACAACATGATTCTTCCCTCGCACCTGCGGAGGCTCCGGCAACGAAGCCGTCTGGGCACAGCCCAGAGCTGGGATAAATACCTGCGCACCGATGAGGATTAGGATCCTTGTGATAGTCACGATTGGTCCGTTCCCTTGCCTGGCCTCGTGGTATTGCGCTTCGACTAATGCGCCACGACCACACAAGGGAGTCGTGGCACTTCCCATGCCAAAGTCACAACCACATGTTTGTCGTGACATTCCCCGAGGTATTCCTTGCAAGCAAGCGATCAGCGCAGGACCTCTACGGTCCCAAGTTAGGCTTGCAGAATGGCGCGATGATGCTTTGCCCGTGGTGACCAACTCTGCTCGCGAGACCCGCGATAAGTCGCACCCGCCGTTGGTGAGATAGCCAAGCAGGCGCTGGACTGAAGTGTCGAAGTGTCGAAGTTTCGACACGTGTCGGCGACAAAGTGATGTTTTCCTATGTTCGTCAAATCAACAGTTACAGACGGCCTTTATATTCAATTACTTGCCACGATTTCGTCCAAATGCAACCTTGGCAACTCAAGTGCACTCTCTTGGACGATGGCGTTTTCGCGCAACTGTTCGGCTGGGTGATTCCTGGACATTGATCCAGACCTGGAAGGTCACAACGAGGTAATCTATGTGGATTGTTCGACTCGCGCTCCGGCGGCCCTACACGTTCGTAGTGCTGGCTATTCTGATCTTGATCCTGGGAACGCTTTCAGCTCTTCGCACTCCCACAGACATTTTTCCGAACATCAACATCCCCGTAGTGAGCATCATTTGGAATTTCACGGGGCTGGCGCCGCAGGACATGGCGAGTCGAATCATCGTTCTTCAGGAACGCAACCTGACCACGATCGTAAATGACATTGAGCACGTAGAATCGCAGTCGCTGAACGGCGTGGCTGTCATCAAAGTGTTTTTTCACCCGGGCGCGAATATCAGTACAGCGATTGCGCAGATCGCCGGCCAATCCCAGACTCAACTCAAGCAGTTGCCGCTGGGAACCACGCCGCCGCTGATCATTACTTACAGCGCGTCCAGCGTTCCCATTCTGCAGCTTGCTCTCTCCAGCCCCACCCTTTCGGAGCAACAGTTGAATGACTTTGGATTGAATTTCATCCGGCCCCAGCTTGTTTCGGTCCGCGGCGCTGCCATTCCGTATCCATACGGCGGTAAACAACGGCAGGTCCAGGTGGATTTGAACACCAATGCACTGCAGGCAAACGGGCTGTCTCCCCTCGACGTGGTAAACGCCATCAGCGCGCAAAATCTCATTCTTCCTTCCGGTACGGCGAAGATTGGAGACTTTGAATACAACGTGGACATGAACGGAAGCCCGACCACAATCAAGGGACTGAACGACCTTCCGATCAAAACGGTTGGCGCTTCGACGATATATATCCGTGACGTCGCCTTCGTGCGCGACGGGTTTCCGCCGCAAACCAATATTGTCCGCGTCGACGGCCGACGGTCCACGCTGATGACCATCCAAAAGATCGGCACGGCCTCTACGCTCAACATTATCTCCGGCATCAAACAGCTTTTGCCGTTTGTAAAGACGACACTCCCACCCGACCTTCAAATCCGCACCGTCGGAGATCAATCCGTTTTTGTGACAGGGGCCATTTCCGGCGTGGTGCGAGAGGCGCTCATCGCCGCGTGCCTCACCGCTATCATGATTCTTCTTTTTCTCGGAAGCTGGCGCAGCACGGTGATCATCGCCATTTCCATTCCTCTTTCCATTCTGTCTTCAATCGTCGCCCTCAGCCTCTTGGGAGAGACCATCAACCTCATGACGCTGGGTGGCCTGGCGCTGGCAGTCGGCATTCTGGTGGATGATGCTACGGTCACCATTGAAAACATCCATCGCTATCTCTCGGAAGGGAAGGATATAGAGGAGGCGATTCTCGACGGCGCGCAGCAGATCGCAATACCCGCGCTGGTCTCAACCCTCAGCATTTGCATCGTGTTTGTACCCATGTTCATGCTCACCGGCGTGGCCCGTTATCTCTTTGTGCCGCTGGCTGAAGCCGTGGTGTTCGCCATGCTGGCTTCTTACCTGCTTTCCAGGACCCTGGTGCCGACCTTGGCCAAATACTTCCTCAAAGCCCACGCAGAAGGAGATGCACACGAAACCAGGGTGAGCAGGAACCCTCTGGTGCGCTTTCAGGCCGGGTTCGAGCGTGGTTTTGAGAAAATCCGCAGCGCGTATCGCAGGCTGCTCGAGACATTTATTGGTCGCCGCCGGGTTTTTGCTGCCGGTTTTCTCCTGGCCTGCTTTCTCTCCTTCGCTCTGCTTCCGTGGCTGGGACAAGACTTTTTCCCATCGGTGGATAGTGGCGAATTCACGCTGCATCTGCGCGCCCCGACTGGAACACGCATTGAAGAAACAGCCGCCTTGTGTGACCGGGTGGAAAACGAAATCCGCCAGCAGATACCGCCGCAGGAGTTTGCCGGCGTCATCGATAACATTGGCTTGCCCTATAGCGGCATCAATCTTTCCTACAGCAACTCGGCTCCGGTTGGGACGCAGGACGCCGACATCATGGTCTCGCTCTCGCCCAAGCATCGCCCTACAGCAGATTATGTGCACAACTTGCGCTTGAGCCTGCCGCGAGCTTTTCCGGGAGTGACATTCTATTTCCTGCCATCGGATATGGTGACGCAAATCCTGAATTTCGGGCTGCCGGCTCCAATCGATATTCAAGTCGTGGGGAACGATTTGGAGGCCAACCGGCAATTTGCGGACAAACTGTTGGCAAGAATAAGAAACGTTTCTGGAACATCCGATCTCCGCATTCAGCAGACTTTTGACCAGCCGAAGCTTCACATCGATGTGGACCGGACCAAGGCCGTTGGCCTTGGATTCAGTCAGCGAGAAATTGCCAGCAATCTCCTGGTAACGCTCAGCGGCAGTTTTCAAACCTCGCCCACTTTCTGGCTGGATCCAAAGAATGGGGTAAGCTACCAGATTGCAACCCAAACACCCCAGTACCGCGTTCAATCATTTCAGGATCTGTCCAATATCCCCGTAACGGGCACGAGTAATGCGCCCCCGTCCATACTGGCGAATCTGGCGTCTATAACCCGCGTTCCAGACTTAAGCGTTGTTTCGCATTACAACGTAGCGCCGGTGATTGACATATTCGGTTCCGTCCAGGGACGTGATCTTGGGGGTGTCTCCAAGGACATCTCCTCCCTCATCAACGCCGCGCAGAAAGAACTTCCGCGGGGATCGAAAATCATCGTACGCGGCCAGATCCAGACGATGAGTTCATCCTTTATGGGTCTGTTGACAGGTCTGGTATTCGCTATTGTTCTGGTCTACCTGCTGATCGTCGTGAATTTCCAGTCGTGGCTTGACCCCTTCATCATTCTCATGGCATTGCCTGCGGCCATGGCTGGAATTGTCTGGTTCCTGTTTATGACCAGCACCACAATCAGCGTTCCCGCGCTGACGGGCTCGATCATGTCCGTGGGAGTGGCAACAGCAAACAGCATCCTGGTGGTCAGCTTTGCGAAAGAACGACTGAGTGAGGGACTCAGTGCCGCCGAAGCAGCCCTCCAAGCAGGATATATGCGGTTTCGGCCGGTGTTAATGACGGCTTTGGCGATGGTCATTGGAATGGCGCCCATGGCGCTGGGGCTGGGTGAAGGCGGAGAGCAGAATGCGCCTCTCGGCCGCGCCGTGATTGGCGGATTACTCTTCGCCACGGTGTCCACGCTGTTCTTCGTCCCCGCGGTCTTCAGCATCACCCACGGTTTGCGCCGCGAAGCTGCTGATGCGGGGAAACAACAATAGAAAAAATTCTTTAAAGGAAAAAAGAAATGGTTATGCCAATACAATCGCAAGCACAAGGCAACGCCTTTTCCGCCGAACCGTCGAGGTTGACTGTGGTTGAAGGACGACGTCGCTCGAAACGAGGCTGGATTGTCGCGGGGGTAGTTCTGCTGGTCTTTGCGGGGATCGTCGCATACGGCATTCTCGCGCGCCTTCGCAAAGCCGCCACCGTGCGGGCTGACACCGCACAGATGGCCGTGCCGTCAGTTTCGGTCATTTCTCCCCAGCGCTCCGCACCCACGCAGGAGATTGTGTTGCCGGGGAATGTGCAGCCTTTCGTCAGCGCTCCTATTTACGCTCGCACCAGTGGCTATGTCAGGAGTTGGTATGCGGATATCGGCGCACATGTAAGAAAGGGCCAACTGCTGGCTGTGGTTGACACGCCGGAAGTCGATCAGCAATTGGCGCAGTCACGCAGTAATCTCGCCACCGCACAGGCCAATCTCAAGCTGGCGGAGACAACCAAGAACCGGTACCAGGGTTTGCTAGCCACCCATGCTGTATCTCAGCAAGACGTGGATAACGCGGTAGGCACTTACAGTGCAAACAAAAGCATCGTCGACGCCAATCAAGCCAATGTGAAGCAGCTTGAGACCTTGCAGTCATTCGAGAAGATCTATGCTCCTTTCGATGGAATCATCACCGCACGCAACACCGACATCGGAATGCTGATCAATTCCGGGAATAGTGGAAACGCGAAAGCCGATCTTTTTCACATCTCGCAGCCGGGAAAACTGCGTGTCTACGTGAATGTGCCGGAACAGTATTCCCAGGCCACCACTCCCGGCCTGACGGCAGACCTGACTCTGGCAGAATTCCCCGGACGACGGTTCCAGGGCAAACTGGTTCGCACTTCAAACGCTATCAACTACGCCACTCGCACCTTGATTGCGGAAATTGATGTGGATAACCCTACCGGCGAGTTGCTCTCCGGCTCCTATACCGAGGTCCATCTCAGGGTACGTGGACAGACCTCTTCGTACCTCGTGCCAGTCTCCACTCTTATATTTCGCTCTCAAGGTCTGCAGTTGGCAGTGGTGAAAGACGGCAGCGTGTTGCTCACGCCGGTAACGCCTGGTCGCGATTTCGGCGATCAAATTGAGATTGTCTCTGGTCTCAACGGTAATGAGTCGGTGATTATAAGTCCGCCCGACTCCATCGTCTCTGGACAAAGGGTGCAGGTCGTGCAGCCCGCTGCTACAGGAGGCGCACAGTGACCTTACCTCGCGATCCGCGGGCAGAGATTCGAGTCTGGAGGCACGGTGTAGCGACCATCTGTCTTGCCAGTATGGTCGTGCTTACCGGTTGCGCGGTCGGCCCCAAATACGTGCGCCCGCCCGTAGCAACGCCGCCAGCTTATAAGGAGGCGGGCAATTGGAAGACTGCTCAGCCCAACGAGTTGAGTCTCAGGGGCAACTGGTGGGAAATATTCCAGGATCCTCAACTGAACGCTCTGGAAGAGCAAGTCACTGTATCGAACCAGAACCTGAAGGCCGCACAGGCCCAATATACGCAAGCGCGCGCTCTGGTTCGGTTTAATCGCGCCGATTATTTCCCGACGATTGCGGCTGCTCCATCGGCGTCACGCGCAAGGGTATCCGCCAATCGTGCGCCTCTGGGATCCATTTCGAATGGTAAAACCACCAACGACTTCCAACTGCCGATTGAAATGTCATACGAAGTCGACGCCTGGGGACGAGTGCGCAAGAATGTGGAGTCCTTTCGCGAGCAGGCGCAAGCCAGTGCTGCAGACCTGGCAACAGTCAACCTGAGCATGCACGCGCAACTGGCGCTCTTCTACTTCCAGGCGCGGAGCCTGGACGCGCAGGAGCAGCTCTTGAACTCCACCGTTCAATACTACGAGCAGGCCCTGCAGTTGAACCTGAGCCGGTTTCAGGGAGGAGTTGCCTCCGAGGTTGAGGTCGAGCAGGCCAAGACACAACTGGAGACAACACGCGCCCAGGCAATTGACGTCGGAGTCGCCCGCTCCCAATTTGAGCATGCCGTTGCGGTTCTGATCGGTAAGCCTCCAGCATCGTTCAGCCTTCCTCCTCTTCCTCTCCGTACCCCGCCGCCACCCATTCCGGCAGGAGTGCCTTCAGAACTGCTCGAGCGACGGCCTGATATCGCATCGGCCGAGCGGCTGATGGCCGCAGCGAACGCCCGGATCGGAGTGGCCAAAGCCGCCTATTATCCACTGTTGAACTTGACGGCTGCCGGAGGCTTTGAAAGCGGGGCCCTCACGACATTGTTGCAGGGGCCGAGCGGGTTGTGGGCCGTCGGAGCCTCCGCGCTGCAAACTGTATTCGACGGAGGCAGACGCCGCGCGGCCTCAGAGCAGGCCATCGCGGCCTACGATCAGACCGTGGCTTCCTATCGCGAAACCGTACTTACCAGTTTCCAGCAGGTGGAAGACAACCTGGCCGCACTGCGCATCCTGGAGAAAGAAGCGCAGACTCAGAATGAAGCAGTCGTTGCAGCCCAGAAATCCCTGAATCTCTCCATCACACGATACAACGGTGGTGTCACCAGTTACCTGGAAGTGACCATCGCGCAGAGTGCGGCTCTCGCGGACGAAGCTACTGCTGTAAGCATTCTCGGCCGTCGAATGGTCGCTGCCGTGCAGTTGATCCAGGCCCTTGGAGGAGGATGGGACAGCTCAAGCCTTCCTCAGCGTCCCGAGTGCTGCGGGAAACTTGTGAGCGCAAACTGTTCCGGGAATGCCTGCAAATGAGCGCTAATCGTTTTGACTGATCCTGTAGGCGGAGTTCAGGGCTCATTCATTGGCAGACTCACGAATGTTGTAATTGGCCGTTCGTCTTATAGGGAAAAGCTGTTGCTGCAGAGCACGTGTTGAAGTCCCAAGCAATTGCGGGCAGAGAGGGCCAGACGTATTAAGCTAAGACGTCCGCAAGAAGTTAAAGCCTGGTCAATGCACCGCTCAGAAGGGCGCGGTCAGCAGAAGCTAGTGGAGATGGCCTCGAACCTGTCGACGCAAAAGGAGACACAAAGATGACCTCAACAACGAGGACGAATTCGATGAGAAGTGGCTACATCGCGTGGAGCATGATCTTTGCTCTGGTGCTCGGACTAGCCTTGCGCGCACCATCCCTGTCAGCTCAGCAGGCGGCTTCGTCCGGCGGGGTCCCAGTGCGCGTGGTGGTCACCGTGGAGGCCCGCCATGGCAAAGAGATCCCCGTGATCAACCGTGAGGACGTGATGGTGCACCAAGGTCGCGACCGAGCCCAAGTAACAGGCTGGCTCCCACTGCAGGGGGACCATGCCGGGCTGGAGCTGTTCCTCTTGCTCGACGACGCGTCCGACATGAGTCTCGGTTCACAACTGGATGATCTTCGTCGATTCATCAACGCCCAGCCCGCTACCACGGCAATTAGTGTCGGGTACATGCGAAATGGGACCGTGGACATTGTTCAGAACTTGACCACGGACCACGCTTCGGCGGCTAAGGCCCTTCGGCTGCCTCTCGGCTCCGTCGGGGCATATGCCAGCCCTTACTTGTCCGTCGTGGACTTGATCAAACGCTGGCCGGAGAGCCCGGTCCGCCGCGAGATTCTGATGATCTCCAATGGCATCGATCCGCTTGGCGGTGGTCCGTCTAATCCGTATCTGGATTCGGCTATCGAGCAAGCTCAACGAGACAGGGTCCTCATCTATACGATTTACGCCACGGGCGTGGGCCATCTCGGGCACAGCTTCTGGAGGTTTAACTGGGGGCAGAATAACCTCTCCCGGCTCGCCGATGAGACCGGTGGCGAGGCGTATTTCCAAGGCTTCGGAACCCCTATCGCCTTCGCACCTTACTTGGAGGACTTCACGAACAAACTAGATCACCAGTACCTGCTCACGTTCCTTGCGAAGACTGGGAAGAAAGCCGGCTTCCAGCGCGTCAAACTGCAGACCGAAGTGCCAAACGCTGACCTTGTCGTACCGGACAGAGTCTATGTTCCTGCTGGAACCTAGGAGAACGAGTCATGACAACCCTAACCTCTCTGCGTTCGCTGGCGTAGGAGCCATTTTCTTAGTCTACGTCTTAATCCAGGTTAAGTTAAGATGTCCCTCCGAGGTAAGCCTGGATCGGTTCGTTCGGGAAGGGAATCCGCTTGGACGATACTCTCGCCATCCACCGCCTTCAGTTCGCTTTCACCGTCACGTTCCATTATCTGTTTCCGCAGCTCACCATGGGGCTCGCTCTTCTGATTGTCATCCTGAAAACCGTAGCACTGCGCACCGACGACGGCCACTACAACCGCGCCGCGCGCTTCTGGGGGAAAATTTTCGGCATCAATTTTGCGCTCGGCGTGGTGACCGGCATTCCCATGGAATTCCAGTTCGGCACCAACTGGGCTCAGTTCTCCCGCGCCGCCGGCGGAGTCATCGGTCAGACGCTGGCGATGGAGGGCGTCTTTTCGTTTTTCCTCGAATCTTCGTTTCTCGGGCTTTTTTTGTTCGGCGAAAAGCGCCTGGGGCCGAAGAGTCATTGGCTATCGGCTTTTCTGGTTTTTCTGGGCTCGTGGCTTTCGGGCTATTTCATCATCGCTACCGATGCCTGGATGCAGCACCCGGTCGGTTACGCGCTGGGGCCCGCCGGCGAAATCCGACTCGCCAGCGTCTCGGCGCTGCTATTCAATCGTTGGGCACTGTGGCAGTACGCGCACAACATGATCGGCGCAGTGCAGACGGCCTGCTTCGTGATGGCCGCGGTGGGCGCCTTTTACTTGCTTTCCGGGCAACACGAAACCTACGGACGCACGTTTGTGCGCGCGGCCGTGATCGTGGGCGTGGTGGCTTCGATCACGCAGGCTTACCCGACCGGAGACGCGCAGGGGAAGATGATTGCGCGCCACCAGCCGGTGACGCTGGCG
>WNFC01032844.1_pt1 | contig 10090 bp, 6 predicted proteins | sample 5400541 | NCBI WGS metagenome assembly WNFC01 (sample SAMN13153342, study PRJNA577476) | soil metagenome | isolation source: 120 cm saprolite under Douglas fir tree site 2 hole 2 replicate 1 | place: USA:California | collected 2015-04-18 | reverse complement strand
AGCGCCACCTGGATGACGACCAGGATCTGCCGGAGCGCGAGGAATCCGCGCAGGCCGCGGTGGCCCGCCGCCGCGGGAACAAGCTCGTTCTTCAGCACCGGGACGACGTCGGGCCTGGACGCTTGCAGCGCCGGAGCGAGGCCGAACAAGACGCCCGTCAGGATGGCGAGTCCGGCGGTGTAGCCGAGGACACGCGGATCGATCGCGAGCGCGGCCTGGTCAACCGGGAAGGGCAGCGTCAGCTTCGCCGCCACGATGGCGTTCAGCGTCCAGTAGGCGAGCGCCATGCCGGCCGCGCCGCCGAGAAGCGACAGGAGCAGGCTCTCGGTCAAGAGCTGCCGCACCAGTCGCGAGCGCCTGGCGCCAAGGGCGAGGCGGATCGCGATCTCACGCCGCCGTTTGGACGAGCGCGCGAGCAGCAGATTTGCGACGTTGGCGCAGGCGATGAGCAGCACGATGCCCACTACGATCATCAACAACGACGACTGCCTGACGATCCTCCCGTCCCCCCGGCCGTTGGGGTTCAGCCGTGCCTCGAGCACCGGCACGGCGGTGGCGCTGCGTCCTTTGTTCTCGACCGGGAAGTTCTGTTCCAGCTGCGCGAAGACCGTCCGCAGGTTCGAGCGCGCCTGTTCGACCGTGACGCCCGACTTGAGCCGCGCGACGCTGAACAGGAAGAGGCCGCGGCGCGTCTCGTACCATTCCGGCACCGGCGCGAGGTTTCTCGACAACGGCAGCCAGACAGCGGGCCCGCCGCCGAGCAGGACGCCGGCAAAATTCTTCGGCGCGACGCCAACGATGGTGTACGGCGTGCGGTTCAGGGTCATCGTCGTGCCGATCACGGCAGGATCGGAGCCAAAACTGCGTTCCCAGAAACCGTGGCCGAGGACTGCGACCGGCGCGACGCGCGCTTCCTCTTCCGGAAGGAAGCCGCGGCCGAGGGCCGGCGCCGCCCCGAGTACCGCGAAGTAATTGGCGCTGACGATCTGCGCGAGAACCTGCTCGGACTCCTGACCGTGGTGGTAGTTGAGCTGGTTGAACGTGATCGCCGCCATGTCCGTGAAGACGGCGTTCTGCGATCGCAGATCCCTGAAATTGAGGTGTGACAACGGGAGGTTGCCCGGATTCCGCTGATCCGTCGTCGAAACCGTCACCAGATGCGACGGATCCTCGACCGGCAGCGGCCGGAGGAGGACCGCGTTCACCAGGCTGAAGATCGCCGTGTTCGCGCCGATGCCCAGGGCCAGAGACAGAATCGCCACGGCGCTGAACGCCGGGCTCTTGACGAGCATCCGGAGGGCATATTTGAGGTCTTGAAGGACCATGGCGGTTTGTCGTTGCCAGTTCGCAAACTGCAAACTGTGAACTCGAACTAATGCATATCGAACCCGCTCTCTTCGAGCTCCTTCTCGCCGGCCCGGTTCTTCAGGCCGTCCTCTTCGACGACGCGACCGTCGAAGAGATGGATCGAGCGATCCGCGTGGCGCGCGTAGCGCGGGTCGTGAGTCACCATGCAGATCGTCGCGCCCTCCCGGTGCAGCTCGCGGAGCAGCTCCATCACGGCTTCGCCGTTCTTCGAGTCGAGGTTCCCGGTCGGCTCGTCCGCCAGCAGGATGGAGGGGGATCCGGCGACGGCGCGCGCGACGGCGACGCGCTGCTGCTGACCGCCCGAGAGCTGCGAGGGGAGATGCTTGGCGCGGTGCGCCATTCCGACTTTCTCGAGCGCCGCCATGACGCGCTCCTTGCGCTCGGTTGACTTCATGCCGCGATACGTGAGCGGCAGCTCGACGTTCTCGTACACGTTGAGGTCGCCGATCAGGTTGAAGCTCTGGAAGATGAACCCGATCTCGCGGTTGCGGACGCGGGCGCGCTCCGACAGCGGGAGGTCCGCGACTTGCTTGCCGTTGAGGACGTACCGCCCCTCGGTGGGGGAGTCGAGCAAGCCGAGGATCGAGAGCAGCGTCGACTTGCCGCAACCCGACGGGCCGGCAATCGCGATGTATTCACCGCTCTTGATCTCGAGGTGGATGCCGGCAAGGGCGTGCGTCTCGACCTCGTCGGTGAAGAACACCTTCGTGACGCCGTCGAGGTGAATGAGCGGTTGCGCGGACGTATTCATCGTTGCTCCTTGTTAGCCTTTGAGTTGCACTCGATCGAACGAATCGTACTGGGACATGTCGGACAGGATGACGACGTCGCCGGGCTGCAGCCCGTCGACCACCTCAATCGTGGTCACCGAGGCGCGGCCAAGCTTCACCTTCGTGGCGCGGGCCTCGCCGTTCGGGAATACCTTGAAGATCGTGACGGTGCTGTTTTCCTGGCCGAACGCCGGCCGGCCGACATAAATAATGTTGTCGAGACGCTCCAGCTGGATCGTGCCGTCGACGCTCAAATCGGGACGCGCGCCTGCAGGCAACGGCCCGTCCATGACCACGTCGACGCCGACGGTGCCCCCCTGCGACGCCGGGTCGATACGTGTGACGTGGCCTTTGACCACTCCGTTGCGTGTATCGACTTCGGCGTACTGCCCGGAGCGGATGTCCTTGGTCTGCGTTTCCGCGATGCGCAGCTCCGCCTTGAGGTTGCTTGGATTGGCCACGCGGGCGAGGTTGGTACCGGGGCCGACCTGCTGTCCACGCTCGACCGGTACGATTTGCAGGATGCCCGACATGCCGGCGCGCACGTTGAGCTCGTCGAGCTGCTTCCGCCGCAGTTCCCAGGTGGCCCTGCGCTGGTTGACGTCCGCTTCCTGAGGGGCGATTTGCGAGGTGATGCCCTCACGTGTGATCGCCAGGCGGCGCGTCTCGACCGACAGGCGGTTTTTCAAGTCGTCGGCGAGGCCGCGCTTCTGCTTCAACTGGAGGTCGGAGACGAGGCCGTCCTTCGCGAGCTGCTCGTTCGCCTCCAGGTCGAGGGCCGCCTGCATGTACTGGCTCTTGATATTCGCAGTGGCCGCTTCCTGGCTGAGAAGCGCGCTCTGAAGCTCCGCCTTCCGGTTCGCCAGCGCGGCCTGCGCCGACTGGTAGTTCAGTTGCGCTTCCTGCACGGACTGAGTCAGCTCCGGGTTGCTCAATTCCAGGATGATGCTCTCGGGTGTGACCTGCGCGCCGGGCCGGAGGACGATTTTTTCAACACGTCCCTGAGATCGCGCGGGGATCCAGCGGATGTCCTCCGGCACGAGCGTGCCGGACCCTCGAACCTGACGGAGCATCGAGCCGCGCTTGACCGTGTCCCTCCAGACGACGGCACCGTCGACGGTGGGTGCCGCGGGCTTCAGTTTGGATACACCGAGGGAAATACCCCCGACCACAATCACCGCGATGCTGATGTACAGAATCCGACGGATTTTCTTCTTCCGGGCTTGTGACGGACGAGCGATATCTACCATTAAATGCCTCTGATGAGCCCGCGAGAGAGACGCGGTCTGCCAGAGATTAAGCAAAATGCCGCGCCACCCACCTGATCCGGAAAAGTGCTGAATTTGCTGTGACTTCCAGCTTCGCGTCCGGTCGGCGCGCTTCGGCGCTGACCGCTGATGGAATGCTGGGGTCCCAGAACCGGTCACTGCCGGGCGCGTTCCGATCCCGTCGCAGTTGGACGATTGGACGAAAGTTGGAGCCGCCGGGTTTGCAACAACTTAGAGAAAAATGTATTGTTTCGTCAAATCAAATGGTAAGGGATCCCATCGGCGAGGCGATGACGGCCGTCATGACCTTGTATCCGCGCATCTATTTCGCGTGTCAGGCCCGCCATGTCCGCGACCCCCTGTCGCAACGGCTCCTGAGCCGCCATCAGGCCAGCATCCTCGACCATCTCGACGAGATCGAGCCGACGACCGTGATGGGGCTCGCCGGCCATATGGGCGTCACGGCGGGGACCATCTCGCTCGCCATCGATCGGCTGGAGCGGAAAGGCTACGTCACCCGGCTCAAGGATGCGAAGGATCGCCGGCGCGTCCACGTGAGGCTGACGAGCGCCGGTGTCCGCGTGCGCGAATCGCGCTCGGTACTGGATCCGGCGCGCGTGGAAGCGCTGGTGGCGCGGCTCTCTGATGCCGATCGGGCCCGCGCGATCGAGGGGCTCGCGCTGCTGGCCGGGGCGGCCGGATCCTTGAAGATTGATACATGAAGAGAGAACAGCATCGCGAAGAGCTCGTGAGCACGAAAAGCCGGATCGACAAGCTCGGCGTGAAGCCTGGCTTGGAAGTACTGGTGCTCGGCATCGAGGCGGACTGCCAGTTCATGGACGAACTGCGCGGGCGTGGGGCCCTCGTCCGCACGGGCGGCAACAAGCCGATGGACATGAAGTTCGTTATCCCCGTGGCCAACCGACCCGCCCATCGTCCCTCCCGTGGCGGGTGAACGACCTAAAAGTACCACCTTGGCGGTTTAACGCTGATCGCGCGAGTCCGCGCTTCCGGTGCGAAGCTCTTCTGTTCGGGTTCGGCATGCAGCGTGTAACAGCCTTCCAGCGGCTATGAGCGAAATCAATGAGCGTGTGCCCAGCGGTGACGGCGGCAGACGGATGACGAAGACGGACGTCGCGCGCCGCCTCACGGTCGGCGCTGAACTGCAGACCGGGGGCGGCGCGCATGTGCGCGTGTGGGCTCCCGCCTGCGGTCAGGTCGATCTGATCGTTCCGTCCGCCACGGGAGGGACGCCCGAGGAGCCGTCGCGGGTGCTATCCATGACTCGAGAAGCCGATGGCCATTTCAGCGTGTTTGACGATGGTGCGCGCGCTGGCGGACGGTACTGGTTCCGATTGAACGGCGGCCGCACGTGTCCTGATCCCGCGTCGCGACACCAGCCCGACGGGCCGCACGAGCCCTCTGCCTACGTGGATCCTTACGCCTTTGAATGGACCGACGGCAGCCGTCCCGGGCTGCGGCCGCTCGGTCAGGTCATCTACGAGATGCACGTGGGCACGTTCACGCCGGAAGGAACGTGGCGGGCGGCGGCCGCGCAGCTCGACGAGCTGGCGCGCATCGGCGTCACGGTCATCGAGATGATGCCAATCGCAGAGTTCCCGGGCGCGTACGGGTGGGGCTACGACGGCGTCGATCTCTACGCGCCCGCGCGCGTCTACGGGAGGCCGGACGACCTCCGCGGGTTCGTCGATCGCGCGCATGCGGTTGGGCTCGGCGTGATCCTCGATGTCGTCTACAACCATCTCGGTCCGGACGGGAATTACCTGGGAGAGTTCTCGCCGGACTATTTCACCGACAAGTACACGAACGACTGGGGTCGGGCGATCAACTTCGAAGGGCCCGAGCCGGTGCGCGCCTTTTTCGCGCAGAACGCGGGCTATTGGATCGACGAGTTCCATTTCGACGGATTGCGGCTGGACGCAACGCAGGACATCAACGACGCGTCGCCGCGGCATGTCATCGCGGACCTCGTGTCCGCGGCGCGCCAAGCGGCGGGCCCGGTGCCGGTCTATATCGTGGCGGAGAACGAGCCGCAGCACACCATCATCGTCCGCGATCCGGCGCGCGGAGGCTACGGAGCGGATGCGCTCTGGAATGACGACGCGCATCACGCGGCGCTGGTGGCGCTGACCGGCCGCCGCGAGGCCTACTACCAGGACTACGTCGGTACGGCGCAAGAGCTGATCTCGTGCGCGCGCTTCGGCTGTCTCTACCAAGGGCAGTGGTACTCGTGGCAGAACAAGCGCCGCGGGACGCCAGCCTTGGACCTGCTCCCGTCCGCGTTCGTGATGTATCTCGAGAACCACGATCAGGTGGCCAACTCGGCGTCGGGCAAACGCCTGCACCAGCTCACGTCGCCGGCGGCCCATCGCGCGATGACGGGGTGGATGCTGCTCGGACCGGCGACACCGATGCTCTTTCAGGGGCAGGAATTCTCCTCGTCCGCGCCGTTCCTGTTCTTTGCGGACCACGGCCGCGAGCTCGGGGAGGCCGTGCGCCGCGGGCGCATCGAATTCCTGGCCCAGTTTCCCAGCCTGACCGACGACGGCGCGAACCGCGCGCTCGCGCCCCCGGGGGCGCTGGAGACGTTCACCGCCTGCAAGCTCGACCTGACGGAACGCGAGAGGCACAGGGAGGCCTACGATCTGCACCGGGACCTGCTGGCGCTGCGCCGCGACGATCCCGTCCTGTCGCGGGCCGGCACGTATCGACCGGAAGGCGCCGTCCTCGGCGAGGGCGCGCTGGTGCTGCGCTACCTGGACGCGGCGCGCGGCGACCGGCTGATTGTGGTGAATCTCGCGCTCGATCTCGACTTCTCGCCTGCGCGCGAGCCGCTGCTCGCGCCGCCGCTCGATACACGCTGGCGCCTGGCGTGGAGCAGCGAGGCCCCGCACTACGGCGGGCAGGGCGTCCCACCGCTCAATACCGACGGGCTCTGGCGCATCGCCGCCAGCAGCACGATGTTGTTCGTTCCGGAGCAGCGATGACGGATCTGATACGGGTCATCCATGCACCACGGGATCGCGTGGACGAAGCGAGTGCCGCGGGAGAGCGTCCGCCGCGCCGTGAATGGCTGGTGACGAACGGCCTGGGCGGCTATGCGTCCGGCACCGTCGCGGGCATGCTGACACGGCGCTATCACGGCATGCTCGTAGCGTCGCTGCCGGCGCCGCTCGGTCGCATGGTGCTGCTCAATCACCTGCTCGAGCGCGTCCGTCTTCCGGGCAGGGGCGTCATCTGGCTCGGCGACCAGGACGAAGTGGCCGGCGCGAACGCGGCGGATCAGACCGAGCACCTGGCCGAGTTCCGTCTCGAGTTGGGCTTGCCGGTGTGGCGATACCGGGTCGACGGATTCACGGTCGAAAAGCGCGTCGTGATGCCCCACGAGCAGAACACCGTGCATGTGAACTATCGGGTAATCGAGGGCACGGGCACAGTGCGCTTCAACCTGCGGCCGTCCGTGCACTTCCGCGGCTATGGGGCCGCCGTCGACGAGTCACCAGCGAGGATCTACACCATTGCCGCGACGGGCAATCGGTACGAGCTGTCCGCGAGCGCCGATCTCCCCACCCTGCGCCTGATGCTGCTTGGCACACGGGCCGCCCTCACGCTCGACGAGAAGGGCACGCCGGGCGTTTCCTACCAGATGGAGGAGACGCGCGGGTACCAGTGGAAGGGATCGCTGTGGAGCCCGGGCTACTTCCGCGCCGACGCCGAAGCGGGCGAACAGGTCTCGCTTATCGCTTCCTCCGAGCCGTGGGACACGGTGGTCGCACTCTCGCCGGAAGGGGCCGCTGCCGCGGAGACGGAACGCCGCCGCCGTCTGATCGCGGTTGCCAGCGTTGGCAATGACCGGTTCGCGGGCGAGCTCACACTGGCGGCGGATCAGTTCATCGTCCGGCCGGCGGGGCGCGTTGAGGAATCGGCGCGGGCGCGCGCCGCCGGCGATGACGTACGGACCGTGATCGCGGGTTACCACTGGTTCACCGACTGGGGCCGGGACACGATGATCAGCCTCGAAGGGCTGACGTTGTCGACTCACCGGTACCGCGAAGCGGGCTACATTTTGCGTACGTTCGCCGACCACGTGCGTGATGGCCTGATCCCCAACATGTTTCCCGACGGCCAGCGCGAGGGGTTGTACCACACCGCGGACGCTTCGCTCTGGCTCTTCCACGCGATTGATCGCTATACCGTGTCGGCGGGTGACGACGAGACGCTGCGCAAGCTGCTCCCCGTGCTCATTGACATCGTGCAGCATCACCTTCGCGGGACCCGCTTCGGCATCCGTGTCGATCCGGCGGATGGCCTGTTCACGCAGGGAGCGGACGGTTATCAATTGACGTGGATGGACGCCAAGGTCGGCGACTGGGTCGTCACGCCCAGGCGGGGGAAGGCCGTGGAGCTGAACGCCCTCTGGTACAACGCCCTGTGCCTGCTGCACTCGTGGACGCAGCAGTACGGCGGCGGTGACGGGCTGGACCTGGCCGAACACGCCCGGCGCGCGCGGGAATCGTTCAACAAACGGTTCTGGTATGAGAGAGGCGGCTACCTGTACGACGTGGTGGATGGCGAGCACGGCGACGATCCCTCCTGCCGCCCGAACCAGGTGTTCGCCATCTCGCTCCCACACCCGGTGCTCGACCGCGAGCGCTGGGAGCCGGTCATGAAGATCGTCCGGGAGCGGCTGCTGACGCCCGTCGGGCTGCGCTCGCTCGCGCCGGGCGACCCGGACTACAAGGCGCGCTACTACGGCGACCTGCGCGCACGAGACGCCGCCTATCATCAGGGGACCGTGTGGGCGTGGCTGATCGGTCCGTACGTCGACGCGGAATTGAGGTTTCCCGGCGCCGACCGATCCCATCTCCGAAACCTGCTCGCGGGCTTCGATCAGCGCCTCGACGATGCCTGCGTCGGACAGATCAGCGAAGTGTTCGACGCCGAGCCGCCGTTCCTGCCGCGCGGGTGCGTCGCCCAGGCATGGAGTGTCGCGGAAGTGCTCAGGTGCTGGCTAAAACTTTGGGTCCCTTGCCGCCGCTGCGGAGCTGATCGAATGTGCACTGCGCCGGCCCCTTATCGGGACGCCAGCGGAGCAATTTCGTCCCGTGCCGGAAGCGGTCGCCCGAGAAGTGGTCGTAGCGGACCTCGCAGACCAGCTCCGGCTTCAGCGGCTCCCACTCCGTCGATCGCTCCGTGCTCCAGCGGCTCGGACCCCCTGGCGCGCGCCCGGTGAATCCCGGTCCGCCTCTGAGCGGCTCGACGACCGCCTTCAGCGCCGGTCGCTCAGCTGCCGTGAAGCTCGCCGCGAAGCCGACGTGCTGCAGCTTGCCGGCGTCGTCGTACAGACCGAGAAGCAGCGAGCCGATGTCTTTCGAGTCCTGCGCGTAGCGAAAGCCGCCGACAACACAGTCGGCGGTGCGCAGCCGCTTCACCTTCACCATCGCCTTTCGATCGCCGGAGTGATACGGCTCGTTCGCCAGTTTGGCGACGACGCCGTCGAGGCCGGCGGCCCCCAGATCCGTCATCCATCCTTCGGCCGTCTTGCGGTCCGCCGTGAACGGCGACAGCTGCACCCGCTCGGATTTCACCGGGTCGAGGAACGCCGTCAGCCGCTCGCGCCTCACGGTGAGCGGCTTGCCCGTGAGATCCGTGCCGGCCGGATCGACGAGAAGGTCGAAGGCGAGCAGCGTGACGGGCGTTTCGAAGGCGAGCTTGCGGATGCGGCTCTCGGCCGGGTGGATGCGTTGCAGCAGGTCGTCGAACGCGAGCTGGCCGCCGGCGAAGATCACGATCTCGCCGTCGAGCACGAACTGTTTCGCGGGGAGCGCGGCGAGCGCCCCGACGAGCTCGGGGAAATAGCGTCCGAGCGGCTGTCCGGCCTTCGACTGCAGCAGGACCGTGCCATCCTTCCGGAAAGCCAGGCAGCGGAAGCCGTCCCATTTGGGCTCGTAGATCCAGTCCGCCGCGGCCGGCAGTCGGTCGGCGGACCGTGCTTCCATCGGCGGGTAGGGAGGGGCGATCGGCAGATCGAGCTTTGGAAACGATCCGCCGGCCAGAGACTTGGCCATGCCGCCAGCGTATCAAGAACCTGCTGTCTGTCGCGCGACTTCCCGTATGCTTCAGTTGGCGGCCCTCACGCCCGCCGACTGCAGCTCGGCGCCGCAGCGGTTGAACCAGGCGAACGCCAGGGCGATCCGCGTCCGCGGTCCCGGACGAAGACGCAGGTCAGGCGCGCGCTTCAGCAGCGCCTTGACGACCTCTGTATTGCAGCGGCCGAGCAGAGGATTATCGAGGTCGCTGAGCGCACCGCCGGAGACGGCGGTGAGAAAGATCGTGTCGTCGCTGCGCGGATCCGCGCCGGCCTCGAGGAGACGGCGTACGATCGGCGCGTTGCCGGTGCCGACGGCCATCAGCAGCGGCTGGAGACCGCCGGCGGCGCGTCGTGGATCCGCTCCGGCGTGGAGGAGGAGATCCACGGCCGCGGGCTGTTCCTTGTGAATGGCGTGAAGGAGCGGCGTCCAGTGGTTACCGCCCGGGTCGGTGACGTCGGGGCTGGCGCCGGCGGCGATCAGGCGCTGAAGCGTCACCAGGTCGCCATCACGCGCGGGTCCGGCGAGCGGGCTCAGCCTGCCGCGCGCCGGCGCGACGCACGCGGCCGCCACG
>WNFC01010930.1_pt1 | contig 10090 bp, 8 predicted proteins | sample 5400541 | NCBI WGS metagenome assembly WNFC01 (sample SAMN13153342, study PRJNA577476) | soil metagenome | isolation source: 120 cm saprolite under Douglas fir tree site 2 hole 2 replicate 1 | place: USA:California | collected 2015-04-18 | reverse complement strand
AAGGGGTGCTCCGGCCAAGACCCGTCTTCAGCCACTCGTTGCTGACTGTGGGCTGGATGAAATACTTCAGGAAATCCTTGGCCACCGCGACGTTCTTCGCCCCCTTCGGGATCAGCCCGCAGCCGTTGGCGGCGGAGCTCGGCACCGGCTTGCCGTCATTGCTGAGCGCCAAACCCATCGTCACGACGTCGTCGTAGTCCTCTTTCTTGTTGAAGATCGCGACCTCCGTCGAGAGCGTTCCGTCGAGGTCCATCACGATCTGCTTGGCATGAAAGGCGTTGTTGTCGTCGGCGTCGTTCCAGTTGATCGCGCTCGGCGGCACAAAACCTTCCTTGTAGGCGGTCGTCGGGTAGGTCATCGCCTTGATCGCCGCCTCCCTCACCTTCGGATCGTCGAGGTGCAGTTTGCCGTCCTTGCTGACGATGTCCTGGCCGCCATAGGCGAGCAGGAAATTGTTGAACACGAAGTGTGGATCGACCCCGTTGGTCGTAACCTGAAACCCGAGGCCGTAGACGTTGCGTACTCCCTGTTCGCGCAATTTCTTCTGCACGCCCTTGAAGAAATCGTAATAGGCGTCCCAGGTCTTCGGGATGTCCTCCATCTTGTAGCCGGCCTTCTCGACCAGCGATCGCCAGACATGGTTCGTAAACACGTTTTGGTTAAAAGGCACGCCATAATAGCTGCGCTTTTTGGTGGCGTTGTTGTAGCAATAACCCGAGAGTAGCGCGGTCTCGGTGTACCCCTCTTTTTGCGTGTCCACGACATCGCTCACGTCGACGAGCTTGTCGTCCCAGGCGAACAGCGCAATGATTTCTGCCGGGTTGTTGGGAAAAAAATCCGGGACAACGCCGGTCTGGACTGCCGCGACGATCTTCTGGCGCTGCGGCGCGAACGGCATGATTTGGAGGTCGATCGTGTTGCCGCTGGCCTTCTCGTAGTCGGCGACGATCTTTTTGATCGATACGTCCTCTTCTTGGGCGAAGCCCTGCGCCCACCACACCTCCGCGGTCGTGGCCGCGGCATTGGCGATATAGGGGCGGGCGATCGTTCCGGCCGCCAGAAGGCCTACCGAACCGTGAATCAACGAGCGGCGAGTGACACGGCGCATAGCGTCCTCCTTACCCTGTTCCCGCCCAAACCCGGTTGAGCGATCTGCTTGGTTCTATTGACGTACCAGATGCCGAGTTGACAGAGGCGAGTCAATGCTCCTTTGGGCGGGGTGTGAGGCGCCGCGCGCGGTCGGTGGGCCCGTCCTGCTCGGCTTATCGGCCGAGGATCAGCAGACTTAGCCCAGAAATCAGCAACAGCACCAGAACGACCCGGCGGAATGCCTGGTCGTCGAGCTTGCCGAACAGCTTGAGCCCGGCCCAGGTGCCGACCGCCAGTGCCGGCAGGCCGATCAGAAACAGCGCCAGCGTATCGCCGCCGATCATCCCGGTGCCGCCCATCCACAGCCCGGTCATCGCGAATACGGCAACACCGGAGGGTTGGAACACCGCACGCTGCTCGGCGGGGGGCCAGCCGCGCAGGCTGCACCAGATCACCGCGGCGATGCCGGCCAGCCCGGTCGCGCCGCCGATCACGCCGTTGACGACACCGATCGCACCGTCGGCGACGACTCCCGCGCGGGCCATCGAAGCGAGGCTCGGGCGGAACAGGTTCCACAGGCTGAACAGGACTAGGATCGCACCGACCGCCATGCGCAGGCTGCCGGGCGCGGTCCAGCGCAGCAGTTCCGCGCCGATCGGCACGCCGATCACGCCGCCGATCAGGAACGGCAGGAGACGCGGCCATTGGATCGCGCGCCGCAGCTTCCACACCGAAACGCCTTGAACGATCAGACCGAACGCGACGATCAGCGCGGCGGCCTGCGCCGGCGCGAGGAAATGCAGCCACACCGCGGCCGCGACGATGCCGAAGGCAAAACCGGCGAGGCCGGTGACAAAAGCCGCGGCAAAAGTCCCTGCCGCAAACAGGGCGAGATCGAGCGTCGAAAATGCGTCCATGACATGCCCCATGCATGCCCGCCGCGTCGCGCGCAGCGGGGGATGGGGCAACACTTGGCCGACCGAAGTGGCTAGGGGGTGGTTGCCGTGGACCTGCGGTTATCTTTGGGCAGCCGTCCAGTCGAAGTCAACCTGACGTTGCGCAAAAATTTTGGGTTGTCGGCGGGGGGCCGATCGCCTACATGTCTCGCCACGGGGTCAGGCAGACACCCCGTCAGACGGCTAATCGTCCAAGCTCTGCGCCACTCGCACCGCGAGGAGCGCGCACATGGATGAGGGCCGTTTTTCCATTTCAGCACAGGCGCTTTATCAGCAGCTCGGCACCGCCGCGGCGCCGCTCGTCATCGACGTACGCCGCAATGCCGCCTTCGACACAGACGACCGGATGCTGGTCTCGGCCGTGCGGCGCGAGCCGGACGAGGTTGGGCAGTGGTGCCGAGACCTCCACCCGGCCCGACCAGTCGCCGTGTATTGCGGGCATGGGCACGAAGTCAGCCAACAGGCGGCCGCCGCACTGCGCGGTGTGGGCGTCGATGCCCGGTTTCTCGAGGGCGGCATCGCCGAATGGGCCGAGCGCAAACTGCCGCTGCGGCGCAAGCGCGAGGGATCATCGAGCTGGGTCACGCGCGAGCGGCCGAAGATCGACCGCATCGCCTGCCCCTGGCTGATCCGCCGCTTCATCGATCCCGAGGCGTCGTTTCTGTTTGTCCCGACCGAGCAGGTGTTCGATGTGGCGCGGGTGGCCGGCGCCACGGCCTACGACATCCCGGGCGCCGAGCCGTTCTCGCATGACGGCGAGCTGTGCAGCTTCGACGCGTTCCTGAAGGTCTACGGCATCGAGGATCCGGCCCTCGACATCCTCGCCGTGATCGTGCGCGGCGCCGACACGGCCCGCCTCGAACTCGCGTCACAATCGCCGGGCCTGTTGGCATTATCGCTCGGGCTTTCGGCCAATTTCTCGGATGATCACGAGATGCTCGAGCACGGCCTGACGATGTACGACGCGTTTTACGCGTGGTGCCGCAGCTGCCAGGACGAAAAGCACAATTGGACGCCGCCGGCAGCCTGACAAGGAGCAAGAAAATCGTGACGGATCTCGCCGCCAACGGCGCTACCCCAACCCTGCCGGCGCATGGCGTCTCGTTCGGCGAGGCGCTGCGCGTCTGGCTGCGGGTCGCGGCTCTGTCCTTCGGCGGCCCGGCCGGGCAGATCGCGGTCATGCACCGCATCATCGTCGATGAGAAGCGATGGGTCGGCGAGAGCCGGTTCCTGCACGCGCTCAGCTACTGCATGCTGCTGCCCGGCCCCGAAGCCCAGCAGCTGGCGACCTATATCGGCTGGCTGATGCATCGCTGGCCCGGCGCGATTGCCGCCGGCGGGCTGTTCGTCCTGCCCGGCATCATCGCGATCATGGCGTTGAGCTGGATCTATGCCCTATTTGGCCAGGTGCCGATCGTCGCGGCATTGTTCTTCGGGTTGAAGGCGGCGGTGCTGGCGATCGTGCTGTACGCGGTGTACCGGGTCGGCAGCCGGGCATTGAAGAGCGGCGCGATGATCGGCCTGGCGGCGCTCGCCTTTGTCGCGATCTTCTTCAGCCACGTGCCGTTCCCGCTGATCGTACTCGCGGCAGGGATGATCGGCTTTGTCGGCGCCCGCGCCGGCTCGACCGTTTTTGTCGTCGGCGAGGGGCACGGCCCCTCCCAGGCTGGCGCGGGAGAGAGCCGCCTTGGCGAGGAGCTTCGCGAGCATGCCCGGCCGACGATCGGGCGCGCGCTCAGAGTCTCGGCGATCTGGCTGGTGCTGTGGCTCGGCCCGGTCGTCGCGATCGTCGTGACGCTCGGCCTCGGCCACACCTTTGCCGACATCGGCCTGTTCTTCTCGAAGATGGCGGTGGTCACCTTCGGCGGCGCCTACGCCGTGCTCGCCTATATGGCGCAGCAGGCGGTCGAGCATTATGGCTGGCTCCGGCCCGGCGAGATGCTCGACGGGCTCGGCATGGCCGAGACGACGCCGGGTCCGCTGATCATGGTCGTGCAGTTCGTCGGCTTCATGGCCGCCTACCGCGACCCCGGCACATTGCCGCCGCTGTTGGCCGGCACGCTCGGCGGGCTGCTGGCGACCTGGACCACCTTCGTGCCGTGCTTTTTGTGGATCGGGCTCGGCGCGCCGTTCGTCGAGCGGTTGCGCGACAACAAGCCGCTTTCCGGCGCGCTGGCCGGGATCACCGCGGCGGTGGTCGGGGTCATCCTGAACCTGGCGATCTGGTTCGCGCTGCACACGATCTTCCGCGCGACGGTACCAATCGGCGGCTACGGCTTCGGCTTCGACATGCCGGTCCTGGCGAGCGTCAATCCCTGGGCGCTCGAATTGTCGCTGGCCGCGCTCGTCGCCGTCTTCCGCTTCAAGGTCGGGACGATGCAGGTCCTCGCCGCCTGCTCGGCCACCGGGATCGTCCTTTACCTGGCGGGAGCCGTGGCGCCTTGAGCCGGCTCATCGCACTCCTTGTCGTGATGATCGGAGGCGCTCTGATGACCGCTCCTTCAGACGCGCAGCGGGCGACGACCCAGATCAACATCGCCGGCATGCCGCCCGGGACCGCGCCATCAGGCTTCAGTTTCGGGCGCACTGGCAGTGGCGCGGCGGGAGACTGGCGGGTCGTGGCCGATCCGAGCGCCGCCGGGCAGAAGGCGATTGCGCAAACCAGCACGGACACCACCGACTACCGTTTCCCGCTGGCGATCTACCAGCCGGTCTCGGCCCGGAATGTCGATGTCGTCGTGCGCTTCAAGCCGGTCGGCGGCACGGTCGATCAGGCGGGCGGCATCGCGGTGCGGCTGACGACCCCGGACGATTATTACGTCGTCCGGGCCAACGCGCTCGAAGACAATGTCCGCTTCTACCGCGTCGTCGGTGGCCGGCGGCAGCAGATCCAGGGCGCCAACCTCAAGGTCGCCGCCAATCAATGGCACACGCTCGAACTGCGCGCCGAGGGTGACCGCTTCACCGTCTCGTTCGACGGCCAGCCGCTGTTCACCGCCGAAGACAAGACCTTCGCCACTCCCGGCAAGATCGCCTTGTGGACCAAGGCCGACAGCGTGACCCATTTCGACACGATCACGATCACGCCGCTCGACTGACGGACCATTCCTGCAAACCGGTATGGAGAGCAACGATGACGACTGACTTGGACCGACGCAGCCTGATGCAGACTGGGTCGGCACTGACCGCGGGCGCCGCCGTTATGGCGGCGGTGTGGCCTGGCTCGGCCGCCGCGCAGACGCCGGCCCCGTCACCTTCCGGAGCCAAACTGATGACTTTCAATGTCAAGCCGCTGCCGTTCGATCCGAAAAAGATCAAGGGGCTGTCGGAGAAGCTTCTGGTCAGCCACTACGACAACAACTACACCGGCGCGGTCAAGCGTCTGACTGCCATCGTCGAGCAGCTTGCCGGCCTCGATTACGCGAAGGCGCCGGGGTTCCTGATCAATGGTCTGAAGCGCGAGGAGTTGATCGCGACCAATTCGATGATCCTGCACGAGATTTATTTCGCCGGCCTCGGCGACGAGAGCCAGCCTGGGGCGGCGCTGAGCGAGGCGCTCGCCCGCGATTTCGGCAGCCTCGATCGCTGGCGCGCCGAGTTCGTCGCGATGGGCAAGGCCGAGGGCGGCGGCTCCGGCTGGGTCGTGCTGAACTGGGATCGGCGCGACAAGCGCCTCGTCAATGCCTGGGCGGCGGACCATACGACGACGCTCGCCGGCGGACAGCCGATCCTCGTGCTCGATATGTACGAGCACGCCTATCACATGGATTACGGCGCCAAGGCGGGCGACTATGTCGACGCGTTCATGCACGCGATCCGCTGGAGCAACGCCGACAATCTGTACGCGCAGTACAGCCGCGCATGACGATCGCGGAAACCGCGCCGGTCGCGGCGCGCGGCTCGAGCGACGCCTGTCGCATCCTGGTGGCGCGCGGTCTGCGCGCCTTCGGCGACGGCTTTGTCGCGCTGCTGGTGCCGATCTATCTGCTGGAGCTCGGCTTCAGCGCGCTGGCGATCGGCGCGATCGTCACCAGCACGTTGATCGGCACGGCGCTGTTGACCCTGTGGGCCGGGATGGTCGCCAACCGCTATTCGGTGCGCCGCCTGCTGCTCGCCGCGGCGCTGTTGATGGCGGCGACCGGAGCGGCTTTCGCGGTGACGACCGCGTTCTGGCCGCTCTTATTGATCGCCTTTGTCGGCACGATGAACCCGACCTCGGGCGACGCCAGTATCTTCCTGCCATTGGAACAGGCGGCATTGGCCCAGACCGCCGAGCCGCGGCGGCGCACCGCGGTGTTCGCCCGCTACAGCGTGATCGGGTCGTTGGCCGGCGCGCTGGCGGCGGCGGCGCCCGACTGGGCAGCGGATTGGGGCGGAGTGACGCGGCTTGGCGCGATGCAGGCGATGTTCGCGGCCTATGCCGGGCTGGGTCTCGTCACGCTTATGCTGTATCGGCCGCTGACCCCGGCGATCGAGGCAAAGGAGGCGAGCCGCGCCAAGCCATTGCAGCAGTCGAAGCGTCTCGTCTACGGGCTGGCGGCGCTGTTCGGCATGGATTCCTTCGGCACCGGCTTTCTGGTGCAGTCGCTGCTCGCGTTGTGGCTCTACCAGCGCTTTCAGATCTCGGTCACGACCGCGGCGGCGATCCTGTTCTGGAGCGGGATCTGCTCGGCCATCTCCTACCTCGCCGCGGTGCCGATCGCCGAGCGCATCGGGCTGATCAACACGATGGTGTTCACCCACCTGCCGTCGAACATCCTGCTGGCCCTCGTGCCGTTCGCGCCCGATCTGCCGATCGCGATCGCGCTGCTGCTGGCGCGCAGCGCGCTGTCGCAGATGGATGTGCCGACCCGCAGCTCCTACGTGATGGCGGTCGTCGCGCCGGAGGAGCGGCCGGCCGCCGCCAGCGTCACCGCGGTGCCGAAGACCTTTGCCTGGGCGGCCGGGTCGCTGATCTCGGGTTATCTGTTGACGCTGTCGAGCTTCGGCTGGCCGCTACTGATCGGCGGCGTGGTCAAGGGGGCGTACGACATCCTGCTGCTGATCAAGTTCCAGAAGGTGCGCCCGCCGGAGGAGGTTCGTTCCGCGGCCGATTGACACTTCGGCGACGATCGCGCTCGAACCTTGTTCTCGTCCGAGGGCTGCGTTAAGGCATGCGGCGCGGCCATCATGATCACCCCGGAGGTCCAGGATGAGCGACGCCAGCGGCACCAAGGTCCTCGCCATGTGCGGCAGCCTGCGCAAAGGCTCGTACAACATGGCGGCGTTGCGCACCGCGATCGCGCAGAAGCCGCCCGGCATGACGATCGAGGTCGCGGACATCTCGCAGATCCCGCTCTATAACGAGGATGTCAGGCAGCAGGGCTTTCCGCCGCCGGTCGAGACATTGCGGCATCAGATCGCGGCGGCTGATGCGCTGCTCTTCGCCTGCCCCGAATACAACTACTCGATGTCGGGCGTCTTGAAGAACGCGATCGACTGGGCCTCGCGCCCGCCCGATCAGCCCTTCGCCGGCAAGCCCTGCGCAATCATCGGCGCCGCCGCCGGCATGGCCGGCACCGCCCGCTCGCAATACGATCTGCGGCGCAGCTGCGTCTTCCTCGACATGCACCCGCTGAATAAGCCGGAGATATTCATCGGCCAGGCGCAGAGCAAATTTGACGCCGACGGCAACCTGTTGGACGAGACCGCGCGCAACCTGCTTCGCGATATGCTGGTGGCGCTCGTCGGCTGGACGCGGCTGATCGGCAAGAAATAATAAGACCAGCTGTCATTGCGAGCCCACGGGTCGGCGCGGCGCGCCGCTCGAGGATAAACTCCGCGAAGCACTCTCGCGCCTGTTAGACTCCGCCCACCGAGATTGTTTCGCCGCTGCACTCCTCGCAATGGCGACCGGGTATCGCAAAATGAGGCAAGGGAGGACGCCATGGATCTCGATTTCACTGGCAAGGTCGCCCTGATCACCGGCGCCGGCAACGGCATCGGCCGCGCCACCGCGCTCGCCTTCGGCAAGAGCGGCGCGAAGGTGGTCGTCGTCGACCGCGACGCGGCGGGAGGCGAAGCCACCGTCGGCATCCTGCGCCAGCTGGGCGGCGAGGCGCGCTTTGTCGCTGCCGACGTCACCAAATCATCCGACGTCGCGGCCTATGTGAAGGCGGCGCTCGACGCCTATGGCCGGATCGACTGCTTCCACAACAACGCCGGGATCGAAGGGACGTGGAAGCACACCGCCGAATATGACGAGGCGATGTTCGACCAGGTCATCGCGGTCAACGTCAAGGGCGTCTTCCTCGGGTTGCGCCACGTGCTGCCGGTGATGCTGCAGCAGAAGGCGGGGGCGATCGTCAACACCGCCTCTGTCGCGGGCCTCGTCGCCACCCCCGGGATGCCCGCCTATGTCGCCTCGAAGCATGCCGTGATCGGCCTGACCAAGACCGCGGCCGGCGAGGTCGCCCGCAGCGGCGTCAGGGTCAACGCGGTCTGCCCCGGCCCGGTCGACACCCGCATGATCCATTCGCTCGAACAGCAGCTCAACCCGGCCGACCCGGCGAGCGTCAGCCGGCGCTATCAGGCGGCGATCCCGATGGGGCGCTATGTCGTGCCGGAGGAGATCGCCAACACCGTGCTGTTCCTGTGCTCCGATCTCGCCTCCGCGATCACCGGCGCGCAATATGTCGTCGATGGCGGCCGCACTGCGACCGGCGGCGCGGTTACCCAGGCGATGCAGAGCTGACCGGTTGCGCCGTCAGATCTTGCCGACGGCGTCGAGAATTTCGGCCGGGGTAAGGATCTGCGGCAGGACGGTCGGCACGCCGGTCCGGTCATAGAGCAGATATAGCGGCACGCCGCTGCGGCCGAACTGCTGCAGGAAAGCGGTGATGTCGGGGTTCTGCCGTGTCCAGTCGCCCTTCAGCGCGGCGATATGGCGATCGGCAAAGGCGTGCCGCACGACCGCACTGTCGAGCGTCGTGTGCTCGTTGACCAGACAGGTGATGCACCAGGCCGCGGTCAGGTTGACAAAGACCGGGCGGTGCTCGGCCGCCAGCGCGGCGAGACGCCCCGGGCTGAACGGCTCGTAGCCGAGCCCGTCCTGCGCGGCTCTTGTCCCTTCCGGGCGGGCACCGGCCGGGGTCACCGTGACGGCGATCATCAGCGCCGCCGCCGTGCCGGCCGCCGCGAGCCCGGTGCCGATCCGGCGCATCGCCGGGCCGGCGAGCCGGGTAGAGCCGTAAACCCATACCGCGAAGCCGACGCAGACCAGGCCGAACAACGCCGCGAGCGATCCGTCCGGCCCGACCTCCTGGATCAGCACCCAGAGGAGCCAGGCGACGGTGCCGTACAGCGGGAAGGCTAGCAGCTGCTTGAACAGCGCCATCCAGCGCCCCGGCCGCGGCAATAGCCGCGTCAGCCCGGGCAGCAGCGTCGCCAACGCCAGGGGCGCGGCGAGGCCGACGCCGAGCGCGACGAACACCGCGAGCGCCAGCGGCGGCGGCGCCAATAGCGCGAAACCGAGCGCGGCGCCCATGAACGGCGCGGTGCAGGGGGTCGCGACGACCGTCGCCAGAACACCCGTGGCGAACGCGCCGGCGAGCCCACCCCGTCCGGCGAAGCGGTCGCCGATCCCGGCGAGGCCGAGACCGAAATCGGCCACCCCGGACAGGCTCAGCCCCATCGCGAACAGCAGATAGGCGAGCAGCCCGACGACGACCGGCGATTGCAGCTGAAAGCCCCAGCCGATCGCCGCGCCGCCGGCGCGCAATATCAACAGCCCGCCGCCGAGCAGCGTAAAGCTCAGGATCACGCCCAGGGCGTAGGCGGCGGCGTGATGGCGCTGCGCCCCCCGATCGGCCGCGCCGGCGAGGCTCAGCAATTTCAGCGACAATACCGGAAAAACGCAGGGCATCAGGTTCAGGACAAGGCCGCCGAGCACGGCAAAAAGCAGCGCCTGCCACCATGCGATAACGCCTCCAGGGCTTCCTTCGGCGGAGGAGGGCGAGGCCGCGGCGGCGTGAAGCGTCAAGGCATGCCCGGCGCCACCCCCGCCG
>WNFC01018588.1_pt1 | contig 10091 bp, 7 predicted proteins | sample 5400541 | NCBI WGS metagenome assembly WNFC01 (sample SAMN13153342, study PRJNA577476) | soil metagenome | isolation source: 120 cm saprolite under Douglas fir tree site 2 hole 2 replicate 1 | place: USA:California | collected 2015-04-18 | reverse complement strand
TATTTCCTGATGCCCATGGACGAAACACTCGCTGCTGCCGCTGTGGACCTTGGTGGAAGGCCTTACTGCGTCGTGAAGGCGAAGATTGCGGCCAAACGCGTTGGCGATTTCCAGGTAGAACTGATGGAAGATTTTTTCCAGGGATTTGCGCAATCGGCCAAAGCCAATGTCCATCTGCGCGCACTGTATGGGCGCTCCTCGCATCATCAAGTCGAGGCCATCTTCAAGGCGTTTGCGCGCGCGCTACGTTTCGCCGTCTCTCGTGACAAGCGCCTCCGCCAGGTCTTGCCCAGCACCAAAGGACTGCTATGAAAGTGACCATCCTTGACTATGGCGCCGGTAATGTTCCCTCCGTCGAGCGCGCTCTCCAGCGCCTCGGAGCAGAATCGTTGCGAACCGGCTCGCCCGAATGCATTTCCAACGCGGACGCGCTGCTTCTCCCCGGCGTCGGACACTACGCGGCTCTCGTTCGTGCCCTCGACGAAAAAAAACTCCGCGCACCTCTTGTCGACGCCATCCATCGCGGTGTCCCTTTCCTGGGAATCTGCCTGGGCCTCCAGGTCTTGTTCAAGTCGAGCGAAGAAGCTTCACAACTCCAAGGATTGAATCTCCTTCCTGGAATCGTCAGCGCCTTACCGCCGGGCGTGAAGCTGCCTCACATGGGCTGGAATCAGCTTGAAAAGAAGCGCGAGTCTTCCCTGCTCGCAGGCATTGACGCCGGAGGTTATTTTTATTTTGCACACTCCTACGCAGCGCTCGATTCGAATGGCGAGGCAGCCGCCACATGCTCCCACGGCGCGGAATTCGCGGCCGTCATCGAGCAGAAGAATATCTATGCCGTGCAGTTCCATCCGGAAAAAAGCGGCGACGCCGGCGCGCGCGTGCTGCGGAATTTCCTGGGGCTCGCGGCATGAGCCTCGCGCACCGTATCATTTCCTGCCTCGATACCGACGGCGAGCGCGTCGTCAAGGGAGTCAACTTCGTCGGGCTGCGCGATGCCGGCGATCCCGTCGCGCTAGCCGCGCGTTATAACGCCGAAGGCGCCGACGAACTGGTGGTGCTCGATATCGCTGCTTCCCGCGACCGCCGGCCCACCTTCCTCGAAACCATCCGCCGCGTCGCCGCGGAATTGGCCATCCCGCTCACCGCGGGCGGTGGCATTCGAACGCTTGAGGACGGCCGCGCCGTGGTGCGCGCGGGCGCGGACAAAGTCACCGTAAACACCGGCGCGGTGGAGCGGCCCGAACTCATTTCCGAATTATCACGGGAGTTCGGCGCACAAGCCATCGTCCTGGCGATTGATGCAAAGCGTGCGGGCGATTATTGGGATGTCATGGTTCGCGGCGGACGGGAATCCGCATCGCGCGATGCAATCGACTGGGCGCGGATGGGAGTCGCAGCGGGTGCCGGTGAAATTCTGCTCACTTCGGTGGATCGCGATGGCACGCGGAGCGGTTTCGACGTGGCGCTGACTGCGGCAATCTCAAGAGCCGTAACTGTCCCGGTAATTGCCTCTGGTGGCGCCAAATCACCAGAGCATTTTGTCGAAATCTTCCAGGAAGGTGCCGCGGATGCGGCGCTGGCAGCGTCGATCTTTCACGATGAAGTGCAATCCATTCGAACGCTGAAGCAATTCCTGGCGGCTCGCGGTGTCGAGGTGCGTTTGCCGTGCTGATTCCGTGCATCGATCTGCAAGGCGGGCAGGCGGTTCAGTTGGTTCACGGGCGGAAATGTGAGCTTGCCGTGGCCGACGTCTTCGGCCTTCTGAAGAAATTCAAGATTCATCCGTGGTTACACGTCATCGACCTGGATGCCGCCATGGGAAAAGGCAAAAACGACGCGCTCGTTCGCGAGCTTTGCGCCAGGGCGTGGAAAGATTTCGGAATGAAGGTGCGCGTCGGCGGAGGGATTCGAACCGTTTCTCGCGCAAAACAAATTACCGGATGGGGTGCGAGCCAGATCATTGTTGGGAGCGCCGTTTTCCGAGGCGGAAAAGTGAACACTGGATTTCTGCGCCGGCTCGCAAGAAGAGTTCGTCGAAAACAAATCATCATCGCGCTCGATACCGCCCGCGGAAAAATCACCATTCACGGCTGGCGCAAGCGACTCGCGCTTCAGGCGGAACAAGCAATGTCGCGGCTCGAACCTTTCTGCGCTGGTTTCTTGTGCACCGATGTGGACCGCGAAGGCACCATGACCGGCGCAAACCTCGAATGGTTTCGCAGTCTGCGCGAGGCAACCTCCCATCCGATCATCGCCGCGGGCGGTATCAAAACGCGGCGCGAAATTGCTGCACTGGAAAAGATTGGAATGGATGCCGCGGTCGGCATGGCGATGTACAAAAACCGGCTACGCTGATTGGCGCGCTCAATCCTCGTCTCGTCTTCTCCCAAGCCGGTGACTCGGCAAGCGCATTCCGCCGCGTCAGCGCAGATACGCGTCGGTGATGTACTGCTGCACCATGCGTTGCGTGTTGAAGAACGAGCCGTTGATGGCGATGGCGTGCTGCATGACTTCCAGGAATTTTCCGCGATCGTTGTAGTACATGGGAAGAATCACACTTTCGAGCTTGTTATAAAGCGATTCGGCTTCAGCCGTGTTGTCGGTCGGAGAGTTGCCGGCAGCGCTGCGACGCGACTCGCCGATGCACCAGCCGGTGACACCCTCGATGTGGCCTTCCACCCACCAGCCATCGAGAATGCTCAGGCTCGGCACACCATTTAGCGCGGCCTTCATTCCGCTAGTGCCGGAAGCCTCAAGAGGAAACTGCGGCGTATTCAGCCAAAGGTCCACTCCGGAAGTTATCTTTAGGCCGAGATCAAGATTGTAATCCTCGAGGAAAACCACGTGCACCGTTTTCCGCAGCGCTTTTTTGGCATGGAATATCCGGCGAATAATGTCTTTCCCGCCGCCATCATTCGGATGCGCCTTGCCGGCATAAATAATCTGGAACTGGCCGGAGTTCTTGGCAATCTGCCGGAGACGATCGAGATCGGCCAGGATCAGGTCGGCGCGCTTGTATCCTGTTGCGCGGCGCGCGAAACCGATCGTGAAAGCCTCCGGCTCAAGCTTGAGGCCAGTCTTCTTGCGCACCGTCTCGAGCAAATCGAACTTGGCGATCAGATGAGCCGCCCAAACTTCTTCCGCGGGCAAGCCCAGCGCGCTGCGCAAACTGTAATTGTCTTCACGCCACGAAGGAATATAGCGGTCAAAGAGTTGTTGAAAGGGAGGCGAAGTCCACGTCCCGGCGTGCACGCCGTTGGTGATAGCCTCGATCGCCGCTTCCGGAAACATCTGGCGCGAAGTTTCGCCGTGCTGCTTGGCAACGCCGTTGACGTAGGTGCTCAGGCTCAGCGCCAGTTGCGTCAGGTTAAGGGTTGCGCCACGGCGCGCTGCTTCCTGCAAGTCCGGGAAATTCTGCCCCGCCTGCAAGACGCGCTTCAGCAAATCCGCGGTAGGAGCATCTTTCAAATCGAGAAACTCCGTCTGGCCGGGAAATACCCGCGTGAGATATTCCATCGGGAAGCGATCGTGTCCCGCGGGTACCGGCGTATGCGTGGTGAAGACGCACTTGCTGCGGACCTTCTCGATGTCCTCGTTGCGGATGGATGCGCGCCCGGCTTTCATCGCCTCGTCGTAGAGCAATTGCAGCGCCAGCAGCGCCGCGTGGCCTTCGTTCATGTGATAGCGCGTGAGGTCGTTGTAGCCGAGCGCGCCGAGCATGCGCACGCCCCCGATTCCCAGCACGACTTCCTGGCACAAACGGTAGTAGGAATCGCCGCCATACAGCGCGCCAGTTAGATTGCGGTCGGCGTCGGCATTTGAAGGGATGTCGGCGTCGAGAAAATAAATGGGCACTTCGAACCCGCGCACCCCTTTTGCAGAATATCGCCAACACCGGAGGTCAACGCGGCGATTTTCAATCGAGACGCTGGCTCGGGCGGGCTCCTCCGTCAAAAAGTCTTCCACGCGCCACTCGACCGGCTCCTCGGTTTGCGAGCCGTCTTCGGCGAGGCGCTGCGTGAAGTATCCCTTGCGGTAAAGCAGGGAGACGGCCACCATGGGCAGGCGCAGGTCGGCGGCGGCGCGAATCGTGTCGCCCGCAAGCACACCCAGCCCGCCGCTGTAGCTGGGCATGGCGTTCTCCAGCGCAATCTCCATCGAAAAATAAGCGATAAATCGTTTTACTGAATTGACCGGGCTTGCCATATCACACGCTTCTCATTCGGGCGCGGGCAACCGCCACCGTGTGGAATATCACGCAACTATAAACCTTAGATTGTCAGGGATTCGCGGCCCCCGAGCAAGTGCCACGGAAGCGGGGTGTGTCCATTCTTCTTTGTCCGGCGCTCAATCGTAACCCCGAAAAACAAAAAGGGGCGCCGAAGCGCCCCTCCTCGGTTGAATTGCGCTTGTGACTTGCAGCGCCTTGGTTAGAATTCGAGGCGCACGGATAGCTGCGCCTGGCGAGGATCGCCCACGCCCAGGCGCAGGAACCCGTTGAAATCAAAGAGAGCAGGAGTGCTTAACGGATTTACGTTGTTCTTGTTGTTGAAGGTGTTGAACATCTCGATGGTCGGGATCAGGGAAAAGCGCTCGCGGAATTTGAAGGCGCGCTGCAATCTCCAATCAAACGAGAAGAAGCCATTGTCCTTGCGGATGCTGTTGCGGCCACGGTCCACGCCATTCAGGACGCGGGGTTCTGGCGTGATGGGCTGCGCCGTGTGCGCCTGCATGCGGACGTTGGCCAGAAAGTGCCACGGCAGGTCGGCATAAGTATAGAAGTTGAATTTATGCTTCGAATCGCGAGCGGAAAGCGCATAATCCTTGGCAAGATCGAAACGGTTGAATGTGAGGTCATCGAAGGGATCGCGCTCGTTCGAGTCGTCGTCCAGGTCTTCCGACCAGGTGTAGTTCGCCTCCATCTGGTAATGCTGGCTAAGACGCTTGCGCACTCCAATGGTTCCGCCGCGATAGAGTGACTTGCCCAGGCTCCTTGCGACGAACACATCGCCCAGTTGCGGTCCGAATATACCCCCACTGGGATAGAACATCGCGTCGCCGGTTCCAGGGATGAACACTTGGACGGTATTCGAAATCGCGCAGCATATCGGTGTGCCCGAACCGTTGTTGATATTGAGGAATCGCGTCAGGTGCACGCCCTTGCTAACGGTGAAGTCGACGTAACCCGCCCAGCCCCCCGCAATTTCCTGTTCGTACCCCACATTCGTTGTGTAGATCCGCGGATTCGCGTAGTCCTTGCTGAACACGCGCACGCCTGTAAAGCACGGAAACGGATTCACGGGCGTGCCCAAGGTGCAGGACGCAGTCCCAGGTGTAACGGGGAATGCGTTTGGCCAGACCGGGCCGCCGCCGAATGCTGAGATAGTAAAAATGGAGCCCTGCTGCACCCCGTTGTCGGTGATGGAGCCCACCTGCGTGAGCATGTTCTGGCGTCCGTTGTAGATGCCGTAGCTCCCCCGCAGGACGGACTTGTGGTTATTCAGGATGTCCCACGCGAAACCGACTCGCGGCTGGAACTCTTTCTTTTGGCTGTGAAGAGTTCCGTCCGATGGGAAGAGCGGGTTGCTCAGAAATATGGCGTAGGCGGTCTTGCTCGGTGGCGTAACTACGCCCGGAAAAATCTGTGCTTCCCAGCGAAGCCCATAACTCAAACTCAGGTTAGGCAGAATTTGCCATTTGTCCTGTGCAAAGAGTGCGTAGTCTTGGTTGTTGATGCTGGAGGCTCCGGGTTTGATATTGATCAAACCAGACGGTACGCCACCCTGGAGGTAGAAGATAAGCGGCCCGCCAACACTACTGCCGGCTGCGCATGTTTGTCCTTTGTCCTGGGTGATCCAGCCCGTGAACGTTCCTGTGCTTGTAAGACATTCGCCGACCGTCGGACCAAACCCTCCCGCGGCATCGGGAGAGGCATACCGCAGAAAACCAACGACGCTGTCGAAGATATACCGTCCGGTGAAGAATCCACGGAAAACTTGGGTGTTGTTAGTATGCAGCCAGTCACCGCCAAGCTTGAAATTATGCTTTCCATGGATGATTGTGAAATTGTCGCGAAGCTGCGTGCGCCAAATCGTCTCGTCAACGGTAGGTTCGAGAAAGAAGGGAGCCCCGAAACGGAACGTGGGCCCGAATCCGATGCCTGTGTCCGCCGGGATCTTGGATGGAGTGGCCGCTCGCGGCCTTACCTCGCGCTGGTAGCTGAAATGAGCTTCGTTCAGCTTAGTGGGGGATACGGTCGTAAAGTGATTCACGTTGATGACGTTAATTTTCGACGGTCCTTCGATGCCGTTTGCAGAGTTGCCGTAGGTCGGCACGTCGAACGTTTGGTTGGTATTCTTCGAGTAGTCAAAATTATAAGAAACAGCGAACTGGTTTGTAGGGTTGACATTCCAGTCGAAGCGGCCGAGCGCCGCCGAGTTACGAATGGGATGCTTTACCGGTTGTCCATCGTCCTGCCCTACGCCGTTCTTCAAGAAGTTCAAGAGGGCCACCCTCTGGCATTCGCCGCTGGCGTTAATAACCGCATCATTGACCCCCACCACTGGACTTGCCACCGAACAAGCAGCTCCGAGAGGCGCGCTCAGATTGGCACGGGTCAGGTTGGCAAGAATTTGTTCAAACGCTCCGAAAATGAAAATTTTGTCCTTGACGATAGGCCCGCCAATCGTTCCCCCAAATTGATTGCGGCGAAAGTCCTTGAGCGGTTTGCCATCCGAGGTGGCTGCTGCCAGCGATTCCGTGCGGAAATATTCGAAGCCGCTTCCGTGGATTTCATTTGTTCCGGACTTGGTAATGACGTTGACGACGCCACCAGCAGTGCGCCCGAATTCGGCGCTTGCCCCGCTTGCGATGACCTGAAATTCCTTGACCGCGTCCAGTGTGATATCAATCGCCGCGCGCTGCCCGCCGAGCTGCTCGCCGAAGAAGCCGTTGTTGTAGTCGCCACCATCGAGACTGATGTTATTGAAGATGCCGCGCTGTCCGTTAAAGTTGATCTCGTCTCCATCCGGCCCCTGCGTTATGGCCACTCCTGGCGTCAATGTCAGCAAGTCTTCAAACTTGCGCCCCAGCACCGGTGTCGCGCTGACCGTGAGCTCGTTCAAGGTCGAGGACGATTCCGTTTTTGTCGTCTCGATGACTGGCACATCTGTGACGACGATTTGCTGAGAAACGGAAGAAACTTTCATTGTGACGGGGATAGCAAGGGTCTGGCCAACAGTCAAGTTCACGTTCTGCTGCAGAACTGTGGCAAATCCCGATTTGCTTATCGTGAGCGTATAGCGGCCCGGGGCAAGACTTAGAAAGGCGAAATGACCATCCGCGTTGGTGGTATCCGTCTGAACGAAATTGGTCGCTAAATTCTTTGCTTCGACGGTCGCGCCCGCGACGCTTCCACCTTTTTCATCGAGAACATCTCCCTGGACGGTTCCCGCCGAGATCTGCGACTGTCCCCACCCCGACAAGGCAAGCCCCAGCGCGAGTGTTAAGACAAAGAACGCACACAACAGTTTTCTCATTTTTTCTCCCCCAGACATTACAACCCCGATTCGAACGAGCCAAGGTGCCTGTGGAAACCTTCCCGGCTTCGAACCAAGTTTTGGATGCAATTCATCAGTTTACGGAAATGCACCCTGGGATGTTGGAGGATGGCGGAACGTGATGTCAGCTAGAGTCGCGGGCGGTGGAAACAATTCTCGATGGGATTCACGCCGTGAAAATAACGGATGCGCGCGGGGCTTGGTCGCGCAGCTCGAGCTTCCCGCAATCGGCGCGGCAGAAAACATCGCGAATCCCCTCCGGTTTTCAAGAACGCCAGTGAGTTACCGCTTGCCACTCCCGTTGCTGGGCAAACAGACGAGCGAGATTCTGCAAAGCTTGGGGCATTCGGCCGAAGTGGTCCTAGGGATGGCAGCTGAGTCCACGACTCAAGGCTGGCCAAGCCCCGCCAACTGGCAGGGACCTCGTGGCGGGGGCGGATCCAGAGGGGGGTACACGAGTCTGTGTGGCAACTAGGCTTGACGCCGCCCCTATACTGGCGGGAGAGGAGGAGCGCGGGATGGCCAATTTTCTGGAGTACAACCCGGAGCAAGCCTATTTGCTGCCACCAACCGTGAGGGAAGTGCTGAGAGAAGGACATCTTTGCTTTTTCGTGCATGGCGCGGTGGAGAAGCTGGATTCGCAGGAGTTTGAAGCGGGCTATAGCGACGAAGGGCATCCGGCCTATCATCCGGCGCTGCTGCTGAAGGTGTGGCTGTACGCCTACGCGCTGGGGATGACCAGCTCGCGACGGCTGGAGCAGCGCATCCGGGAAGATTTGGCGTTTCGCTATTTGGCGGGAGGGGCGCAGCCAGATTTTTGGGCGCTGAATGAATTTCGCAAGCGGCATGGTCGAGCGATGAACGACATCTTCACGCAGGTGGTAGAGCTGGCGCGCTCGCTGGGTCTGGGGAAGCTGGGACACGTAGCCATCGATTCCACGCGCATTGCGGCGAACGCGGCAACTGGCGCCACGGAGACCCTGGAAAAGCTGCGAGCGGAACGAGCCAAGATCCGCAAGAACATCCGGCGGTGGCAGCAACAGTGCGCCAGCGAAGATCCGAATGAAGGAGCTGGGCTGGAGGTGGCGCGCGCGGCGATGGAGAAGCTCGAAGGACAGCTTCGGGAGATTCCCGTGCGGCTGCAGCGGCTGAAGAAGTCCGGAATGCGGAAGCTTTCGCGCACCGACGCGGACAGCCGCTTTCTGCCGGACCGCCGGGGATTCACGCTGGGCTACACAGCGACGGTGGCGGTGAGCGACGATCATTTGATCGTGGCACAACAGGTCAGCCGGGAACTGAACGACAACGGATTGCTGGTGCCGATGGTAGACCGGGTACAACGCGAGTGTGGCGAGCCGCCGGGACAAGTGAGTGCGGACAGTGGCTTTTTCTCTCTGCACAACCTCGAAGTGATGGAAGAACGCGGAATCGATGCGTATGTGCCGGACAGCAACCTGGCTGGTGTTTTGCATCATGGTGGAAAGCTGAAACAACCTACGCGTCATGCGGCCCTTCTTCGCATGCGCAGCAAGTTAGCCTCGACGGCCGGACGGGCGTTATACCGGCGGCGAAAAGCACTGGCCGAACCGGTCATCGGAATTTTGAAAGAGCAGCGAGGCATGCGGCGGTTCCGCATGCGCGGGCTGGGGAAAGTAGCCGCGGAGTTTGCATTGGCTACCACCGCGTTGAACCTGACGCGCATGTGGCGGCTCAGTCCCCGCTGAAAATACCCCGCGCAGAGGAAATCCAAACCGCACCGGGCTACAACTTCACTGGAATGCAAATGGATCATAGAAATCACCAAAAACTCGCCAAGGCAACAAAGTTGCCACACAGACTCGTGTACCCCCCTCTCCACCAAAAAAAGGAACAACTCATGAACACCGCAACCGTTAGCTCCAGTTTCATGCCCGATCCCGTTGCCGCCCCGGGGAAAACCGCCTCCTCTCGCTGTCCTTATCTTTATCCCAACGGCAAACGCTGCAGCCTCCCCGGCTTGCCAGCTCACTCGGGCTTTTGCCTCCGCCACTCCCAGGCAAACGCCCCCATTGCCCTAACGGCGCACGTCCAAAACGACTCCGAAGACCTCTCCGCCGACCTCGTACCCGAACTCTCCGAGTTCGACTCCGCCATCGACATCAACAAGTTCCTCGCCAGGCTGGTGGTCCTCGTCACCAAAGGCCGCATCTCCCCCCGCCGCGCCTCCGTGCTCGCCTACATCACCAACCAACTCCTCCACTCCCACCGCGCCATCGATCGCGAAAACCTTCTCCAACTCGAAGACTCCGACCCTCCCCGCCTCGAGGCCGGCGATATCCCCCGCCCCGGCGACTCTCGGCTTAAGCAGCGCCACGGCCCCACCGTCATCTGGGATGTCCCCGGCGTAAACAGCGGCCCAGGGAGAACGTCGTCATGACCATTTATTTCGATCGTCGCAGCGGATCCGCCGTCCTGAATGGAAGAGGATTGAACAACATCCAATGGACCGCTCTTCAGACGCCGAGAATGGCGCCGGAATCGTCCACGTCG
>WNFC01036277.1_pt1 | contig 10092 bp, 10 predicted proteins | sample 5400541 | NCBI WGS metagenome assembly WNFC01 (sample SAMN13153342, study PRJNA577476) | soil metagenome | isolation source: 120 cm saprolite under Douglas fir tree site 2 hole 2 replicate 1 | place: USA:California | collected 2015-04-18 | reverse complement strand
ATCGTGCCGAGTAGGGTTCTGGACATCTTCACCTCCTATGTTCTTGACCAACGCCTGACGGGACTATAGAGTCCGCCCGGACATCAATGAAAGAACTCACATTAATCAGACAATCGTTAGCAGCTCATTCCGATGAGAAAGCCAGAGCTGCCGCCAGAAAATTCATTCCCAGTTCGCAAAACGTCTTCGGAGTTCGAGTGCCAATTCTTAACGAACTTGCGCTTAAGCACAAGGACGGTGGTTTCGAACTAATAGAAGCGCTCTGGAAATCGGGCGCCTTTGAGGAGAGGCTGCTGGCTGCGAAGCTTTTGGGGAAGGTCTGCAAGCAAGACCCCGATCGGGCGCTTGAGCTTACCAAGAGATTCGCCGGTGAGATTACCGACTGGGCTGTATGCGACACGCTGGGGATGCAGGGCGTGAAAGGAATTGCCTCTAAACAGAACGCCGCGATCTTTCGTTTGTCGCAGGCGTTGGTCGAATCCCAGAACCCTTGGGAGCGCCGATTAGCAATTGTACTTCTAACTCACTTCACTAAAGACCGCAGCCGCAGGCAAGCGATTGAGGTCATTGTCGACCAGGTAGGTAAAGATAAGGAATACTACGTGAAGAAAGCGGTTGAATGGATCGACCGAGACCTAAGAAAGTAAGTCCCGCGAATATTGTAGCTTCATTGGCTCGGATGGGATTTCAGCCATTCTGCCCGCAAGAGAAAACTTCCTTCCACAACGATGCGGTCACCCGAATTGAGACCTTCAATCACCGGATAGAAACCATTGCCTTCTGGTGCGAGCTTAACCGGCCGTAGGACAAACTCGTTCGCCTTGTCCGTAGCTACAAAAACGTATTGTTGATTGCCAATGGTTTGTACTGCGTCTTTGGGAACAACCGGCATCGTCTTCTCAGCAACTCCAAGTGCGGCAAAAGCTACGTTGACGTACATTCCGATCTTGAACATCTGTCCGGGATTTGCTAACTCGATGCGCACTTGCGCGGTTCGGGTCGCAGGATCGACCTTGGGATCGACGTAAGAAACGCGACCGCGAAAGACTCGACCGGAGTAAGCATCCGAGGTGATGTTCGCGCCGCTGCCCACGCGAACGGTCGCTAAATCTTTTTCATAAACCTGCCCGACAACCCAAACGCTCGACAAATCTGTTACACGCATCAATTCTTTGTTGGCTTCGATCACTTCACCAGGATTCACTGATCGACTCGTCAACGTGCCTGACGACGGCGCGGGCACAGCCGCTTCCGAACTAATTTGAGAGGTTGAGTTGAGCGAAGAGATCCTTTGTGATGAAAGGCCGAGGAGCAAGAGCTTCTGGCGCAAGTTAGCGACTTCAGATTCGGCGTCTCTTAACTTCGTGTTCGCCATTTCCAGTTCTTCCCGGCTGGCCGCGCCGATCTCAACCAGCTTAATCGTGCGCGCATGATGTTGATGATGCTCGTCGAGGGCAGCGAGAGCCGCCAAGTATTTTGACTGAGCTTCAGCTAAATCATTGCTGGATACGATTGCTACCGTTTGTCCGCGCTTAACGGCTTGCCCCAACTCAGGTTTGACGCTGCGCACGATTCCACCTACGAGGGACACGACAGGGGTCTCCTTATAGGTGTTAGCCTGGACCACTCCGGTTGTCATCTGGCCGGCAACTTCAGTGGAAGGGCGTTCACCAACGGCTTCAATCTTCAAGCCTGCGCGCTGTAGTTGTTCAGGAGCCAGTGTCAATACTTGATCGCCGCTGGTCGCAGTCTGCGGAGAAACTGAGCGCGGCGCCGGGACGGGCTTGCCGGTCTTGCCCGGCCAAAGGAACCATCCCAGAACAGCAATAGCCGCAATTGCTACTACTGCCACGATCGCAACGAGTGCGGTTCTTCGGGCGTTAGGAGTTTCCATTTTTCTGTCCTCGCTTCCAGACGCTATTGACTCGTCTCTGTCTTCGAGTTCTGACTCGTTGTTCCGGTTCATCGCTTTATCAACTCCGGTGAAGCCGTAGCCCGCGCGATATCAACTCGCGAGTTGTAAACTGCCAGTTGCGTATCAATGAAATCGTTTTCCAAATCGATGTAGCGGCGCTGTTCGCCGAGATAATCGATTAACGTTTTAGATCCAAGCTCATATGTTTGCCTGACGACATCCAGATTATTCTTTGCTTGTTCGACTGCGCCGACGCGAAAGATTTCCATCGCGCGTGTATTCCGTTCGTACTGCGCGTAAGCTGACGCCACCTCACGCCGTATGGTTAACTCGGCAAACTCTCGCCGAGACTTCGCGGCCGCTGATTCTGCTACCGCAGCCTCGATTGCTCCCTGATTTTTGTTGCGGACCGGCAGATCGAGTGAGATGCCAAACTTCAGATAATGAAACGTGCCCGAAACTGGTTGCAATCTGCCTGCGTCGTCAACACCGCGCACGGGGAAGCCGAAGAGCATGTTTTCATAGCCAGCCAACAGACTCGCATCAAGCCGACCTTCCGCGCGTGCTTGTTCGATGCGCGCCTCTGCCCAACTCTCTAAGGCGCGAGCGGCCAGCAGATCAGGCCGTTCATGAAGCGCACGGTTAGTCGCTTCATTGACACTTGGGAATTGATCCACCAAATGATTGAAATCACCGCGCAATCGAAGTGGGTCTTCAGGCGACATGCCGATTACATTTTTCAATTCCAGAATCAGCGTCTCCAGTTTGCCTTCTGCGCTCTCTCGCATCGATTTCAATCTATTCAGTTCAACTAAGACCATGTTCTGCTCCAAGGGAGGGGTAGCGCCTTCAGTTACTCGCGCGGCAACCAGGTTGAAGCTTTGCTGGTTAGACTCGATTCGCTCGTCAGTCAACGAAAGCTTGAGCGATTGAGCCAAAGCCTCGCCGAATTTCATGCGTACTTCGGAAGCGAGCAGCCGTTCCCGATTGGCAACTTCTCGCTCGCGTACTTCCACTTCCCGTTCGGCGACCGCGATACGAGCTGAGCGACGACCGCCCAATTCCAGCGGCAACATCCCCCCTACATCGATGTTGTGATCTGTGCCGATAACGTTTTGTGAAACCCCGATATCGACTTTTGGGTTCGCGCGCAGACGCGCCTGCTTTACCATCGCGCGCGCCGCGTCAATCTCTTTTCGCGCGGCCTGCAACTCGCCGTTTTGCGCGAGCGCATGGGCCACGGCTTCGTCTGCGGTCATGCCGCTCACTTGATCGATGTAGTGTGAAGTGATCTTGTTCGGCTCATTCTCTGCGGTCGGAGTCTGGCCCGGAACAACGTTTGCCCCAAAAACTGCGAGAGCCACACCGAGTGCAGCAACCGGCCAGTTCACTCGTATGTTTCTGCGATGCCTCACTTTTTTCCTCAAGCTAGATCCACGTCTGCGACCCGAAACAAGATAATCCGTTATCACCGCTACTCTCAGGTGTTGAGTTCAGTGCGAGTTTTTAGCATCTGCAATATGTGGCCTCGCGAGATGATCCCAGCCAGCTTGCCGTCCTGCACTACAGGCAGTTGGTTCACGTCCTCGCGCCCCATCCTCTCAAGAGCTTCGGTAAGAGGAGTAGTCCACGGTTGTGTACGGCCATTTCTGTCGCTCAACCTCTTTGACCTCATGGGGCGTGATGAGTCCGACTATTCGACCTTGCTCCTCGACCACGAAGCAGCGTCGTCCGGTACGCAGCAGATGTTCGTCAACGAATGTTTGCAAGTTAGAGTTACCGTCCACAACGGGGCAGTCGCGCGCCATCACATCGCCAACGCGCACACCCCCCAAGCTCTCAGTAGTTACGACCTGAGCATAACTGGCCCGTGCAGCATCCAGCAGGAACCAGCCGATGAAAGCTATCCACAAACCGCCGATGCCTGCGCCACCGAAAAAGCGAAAGATGCCCCAGATGATAAAAGCGAACGCAACTAACTGGCCCACCTTCGCCGCAATGCGGGTTGAGCGATTGGCATCGCCAGTGGCCCACCAGACGATGGCGCGCAGCACGCGACCGCCATCGAGGGGAAAGCCAGGGATCATGTTGAAGATTGCGAGCGCGATGTTGATGTAACCGAGCCACACGAGCAGCGCCAGTAACGGCGTCGAAGCTCTCATCATCCCTTTCTCGGGCAGCCAGCCAAGCGCATATGCGAGCGCTAGACAACCTGCGCCAATCACGGCGCTCGTAATCGGCCCGACAATCCCCATCCAGAATTCGGTCTTCGCATCCTCCGCATCCTTGTCAATATGCGCTACGCCGCCGAGGGCAAATAGAGTGATCGCGCGAACGGGCAAGCCGCGTGCCTTCGCCACGGCCGCATGCGATAGCTCATGCAAGACGATTGCCGCGAAAAAGAGCAGGCCCGTGACCACTGCAGTCGCCCAGATGGTGCCCGCGCCCCAGTTCGGATTCATCATTTGGAAATGTCCGGCGAGCGAAAGCGTTACCAGAAGGGCGATGATCAGCCAACTGTAATGCAAACCGATCTCGATGCCGAAGATACGCCCTAACTTGATCTGTGCCTGCATCTCTGCCTCCGTTTCGTCCAATCAGTCGATGTAACGCGCCAATGAAGGAGACTGATCCTGGCTGACAGTCTGCGCCAATACCGACGCGGGCGCTGTTACGTGTGCCAGGAGCACCGCGCACCAAAGCAGCGACGACCATTTGCTGAAACTGAAAACTGATTTTTTCATTTCACGGATCAACTGCCTTTGCGCACTAACACGACACCAAGAATGACCAGGACTGCGGCCAGTAACAATGGGCCGAAGGTGCACATGCCCAAGCACCCACTCATCGAACCCACCATTCCGCCCATCATGTTGCCCATCATCGATGGCATCATCCACATCATCAGAACCCATAAGGCGAGAATGGCCCCGGCGATGATCAGAATTATCGCCACGATCTTCTGACTTGACATAAGCTCCTCCTCATTTTTTGGTTAACATCGAAGAATCATCGGGCAGACACCGATTCACTCCTTATACCCTTCGGGCAATGGTGTACCCTGCATCGCTCGACTCATCCCGCCTTGAACAAATTCCGAGACCGCGCGTTTCGCGTGCTGCCTGATCAGCAGCGTCACTTGAGGATCGTCGGAAGTCTCTGTCGCTCTAACGCCGCCCGGCACATCTTCAATCTCCAGCCGTATCTTTTCGTGATGACGAAAGATCTCGCGAAATAGAGGATCCATTTGGCGAATTGGCTGGCCCTTCTCAATTCGCTCCTTCATCTCCCTGACGTGCGTTCGGATTAAATCGGTTACTTGCGGATCTTCGCTCGTCGTGACCGTCCGAACTCCGCCCGGAATCTCTTCCACCGTGCGATGAACCTTCTCGTGCTGCGTGAGCAAGCCGTGGATCGGACCCATGTCACGCATCATGTTTTCGTCCATCATTCCGCCGCCCATCATCCAATTCGGCATGCCACTCATCATCCGGTTGTCGTTCATCATGCCTCCGGAGCGGTTGTTCTGAGCCGCGTAATTGGCTGTCTGGTTCGAACTCGATTTGCAGGCTGAAATCAGGAATAGCAGCGCTACCGCCATCACGATCATTAAACTCGCTTTTGTCTGCGCCATTGTCTTTGCCATCCTTTCTGGTTGCTGCGGCAACCACGTGAAGCGCTGGCGTTCCGCGTCGCTTACTTCACCAATCAATTTATCAGGGGCCAATTCGGCTTGCGTTCCGCTTTCCGCTTCGCGCCAGCATCACGATCAGCAACGGTGCTGTCACGGTCAATATGGACAATGCCGTCCATTGTGCGTTCTTCAAGCCCAGCGCCACTGGGCCTACGCTGCCGCGAACAAAGAAGACGAAGAAGCGAAGAATGCTGAAAAGGATCAGATACGAAAGAAACAATCCGCCATCGGGCAGCTTGCCGCGCAGCTTAATGAGAATGCCCGCGATAATAAGATCGCCGAGCAGTTCGTAATACTGATCGGGATGACGAGGGACGCCATCCATCGGCGCATAGCTGTTCGGGTTTGTGTAGATGACTCCCCACGGAAGTTTTGTCGGTGTTCCATAATCCATGCCCGCCAGCCCGCAGGCGATGCGACCAATCGCCGAGCCTACGGGTATTGCCGGAGCAAATAGATCGGCGATTCGCGAAAAGGAAAGCTTCTCACGCCGGGTGTAAAGAAAGGCTGCGATGATTGCGCCAAAGAGACCGCCAAAGAATGCGAGCCCTCCTTCCCACACCGCGAAAATTCTCAATGGCTGACGGAGATAGTCGCCGGGTTGATTTTGAAGTATGTAGTACAAACGAGCCCCGATGATCGCACCTGCGATGATCCAAATTAACAGCGCATCGACTTTCTCCTTCGCCACGTGAAAGTTGGTTGCCCATCGCCGCACCAGCAGCCAGCCGACAATGAATCCGAGCGCAACAAACAGCCCATACCAGTTAATTGGTATCGGCCCGAGATGTGAAATTGGATCCCAGTTGATCTTGATCATGGTCTAACCACGGTCGTCCGGCTGCTTTCGGTCTTCTTTTTTAGCTGCGTCCTGCCCGCTCTTCCGGCGCTTGCGCATAAACAGCATTGGACCACAGCAGAAGATGAGAAACGCGATGATGGCAATCTAATAAAACCAAGAATTCGTATTCATAAAGATTCCTTCTTTCTCACGGCTGTTGTTGGTTTGCCGAAAGCCCCGTACCGGCGTAATACCCTTCACGGCTTCGCACGAAGAGACGCGGAGACCCGATTGTTGGCGCAACCTTAACTTTCAGGTGATGCCATTCGCCGTTTCGAGCGAGACTCGACGGGCGATAGCCGATCGAATACAGGTGTCGCAACTCCAAACCGACGCGTTCGAATGCCTCGATCATCTCGGACGCGCTGTTTGGGAAAAATGCTTTGCCGCCAGAAACGGAGGCCAACTCTTCCAGGGTCTCTCTGCCGTTCAGTCCTCCCTTGCGAGGAAGGAAGTTTGTCGAAACCCCTATGGCATAGATGGTGACGTCTGACTCCCGAAGGCTCCGGCGCAATTCGTTGAAGCTGTAACGCGAATCATTATCTTCCCCATCACTAATCAAGATAATCGCCCGCTTCTGATAAGCGCCGCGCATAAGTCTCTCGATCCCGAGATAAACGGCGTCATAAAGCGCCGTGTTGCCGTGTGGCTCCGCATAGGTGAGCTTCCTCAAAAGCGCATCGCCGTCACGTGTCCTGTCCAGCAGCAACCGGGCTTGGGAATCAAAGTCGATCAGGAAATATTCGTCGCGATCGTGGCCCGTCTGAATGAAATCGGCGAGCGCTTCTTTGGCTCTGGCGATCTTACGGCCGCTCATCGAACCAGATGTGTCGAAGACGATGGCAATGGAGGCGGGCGCGTCATCATCGCTGAAGAAACTAATCGTTTGCGGCGACTTATTGTCAAAGACGGTAAAGGCGCTTTTCTCCAAACCTGGAATGGCTTGACCCTCAGCGTTAGTGACACTAACGCTCAGGGTAACCAGATCGGTGTCGACCATGACTCGCTCGTCGCCTGCTGTCCGTTGGGCCTGTGAAGCAGCAACGATTGCACCTGCCAACACAAGACTGGCTGCGATCGTCACTCGAAACGATATCTGGTTATAGATCTTCATACTTCCTCAACTTCCGAAATCACGCACTCAGTTGATTCCTTCTTCGCACCAGGTCCATGACATCGATGCTAGTTTGTACGGGCAAGCCCTTTTGCCTGCGGCGGCCATTGCGTCTTCGTATCGTGGCCGTCGTGCTCGTTGTAACGCGCTTCAATCGTGCGCCGTATTTCGGCAAGTGGCTTACCCTCCTTCTCCATCTTCATCGCGTCACGCGCGATGTCGAGACAGACGGTTCACGTATAGCCCATCGAATCCCATTGCGGCTTTCCAGCGGTAGTCATGCTCTTCACAAAGCAGTCGCGGTTGCTTCGGTGTCCTTGTCGCTCACAACCGCAGTAACACGGCATGTATTGCAAGACATCTCCCCGCCGCGCGGCATAGGCGTAAGCAGCGCGCACAACTTCAATTGGGCGCGCCGGTTGATCTGAACCCGGTAGCGACGGCCACGATGGGTCCCAGACAGTGTCACTACTCGATGGCTCGACCGCAGGAATCGTGACGTCCTTCACAGTCGATGGACTATGGCGCGTGCTGCCACTATTCGCCGCAAACTTTACGGTGATGACGGCTACGCCAACCGCGATGAAACCGAAAGCGACCAGCCACCACCCTCGCCAGCGCGTCGAATCCTTTTTGGATACTCGTGGCTCAGATTGTCGAGAATGCTTATCTCTATCTTTGTATTTCTTTCCCATGTTTATTCACCTTTGCGCGCTTTCTGTAGCTGCGCTTTTTTCTTCTCTTCTCAACTCACGCTCGCGGAGCCAGAAAAAGATCACCGGCGTAACGATCAGCACATGCAGCAGGCTCGACACCATGCCACCCAGGACGGGTGTTGCCAGAGGCTTCATTACTTCCGCGCCGGCGCTTGTGCTCCACATGATCGGGAGCAGCGACGCGACTACCGTTGACACGGTCATGACCTTTGGTCGCAAGCGCAGCAATGCCCCTTCCGTTACTGCCTCAATCAGTGAAGTGCGTGTTAATTTCCCAACTTCCTCTCGTTTGCGCGCCACGGCTTCCTCCAGATAGATAACCATTACGACTGCCGTCTGCACCGCCGTTCCAAAGAGGGCAATGAAACCTACCCAAACAGCGACTGAGAAGTTGTATTGTAAAAACCAAAGCAAATAGATTCCGCCGGTCAGCGCGAAAGGCACTGCCAGGTAAACGGCTGCGCGCGCGTTGCTGATTTTCATATTCGCCGCTCCACTCGACGTAATACCCGGCGGGCATTTGAATCTGCCGCGCTATGACGCTCTTTCCTTCGTCTACAAAACTGCCAACGTCCCGTCCACGCACGTTCAAAAGCACCGTGCCGCGCAACAGGCCGTTCTCGCTGGAGATCATTGTCGGCCCTTGGACTTCGGTGATTTCCGTAAGTTGCGACAGTGGAATGGGCGCGCCCGCTGCCGACATGACTGGAATTTGGCCCAAGGCCTGAGGACTGCCGCGAAACTGCGGCGCGTAACGAACACGTATCGGAAAACGCCGGCGCCCTTCGATGGTCACCGAAAGGTTTGTTTCGCCGACGCCTTTCTCAATCGCGTCATTGATCATCCTTTCATCAATGCCGTAACGCGCGGCGGCGGTCCGATTTATTTTGATATCGATGTAGGGCGCGCCGCTGATCTGTTCGGGATAAACATCTTTCGCCCCTGGCACGTTACGCATGACATCGGCAACTTTGCGCGAAAGATCCTCGAGCGTCTTCAAATCGTTGCCGAAAATCTTGATACCAACCTGCGAGCGAATACCGGTCGAGAGCATGTCGATGCGGTTCTTGATTGGTTGCGTCCAGATGTTCGTGACGCCGGGCAGGCGCAACTTCTCGTCCATCTCCGCAATCAGCGATTCACGTGTCAGTCCCACGCGCCACTGTTCTGCTGGCTTTAAGTGAACGATGGTCTCGTTCATGTTTACCGGCGCGGGATCGGTTGAAGACTCGGCGCGTCCGGCTTTACCTACGGCTGCTTCAACTTCAGGAAAGCTCTTTAATATTTCGTCCTCCTTGCTCATGATCTCCCGCGCTTGATCGATGGAGATCGCCGGATCGGTCACCGGCATGTACATCAAGTCGCCTTCGTTCAAAGGCGGCATAAATTCTTTGCCGATTCCGGTTGCCAGGAAGATCGCCCCGGCAAAAAGCAGAACCGCGAACGCCACTGTTATCACGCGATGATTCAAGGCAAATCCCAAGGTAGGCCGGTAAATGAAGTGCAGAGCGCGCATCACCGGATTCGCCTGTTCGGGATGAAACTTGCCGCGCAGAAGCAGAGTGCAAAGCACTGGCACCAGCGTGACCGCGATGATTGTCGCTCCCGCCATCGCGAACGTTTTTGTAAAGGCCAGCGGATGAAATAGTTTCCCTTCTTCCCCTGTCAGTGAAAAGACGGGAATAAAAGCCAGAATGATGATCACCATCGAGAAAAAGATTGGTCGCCCCACCAGACGAGTCGATTCCAGCACCGTTTGCCAGACGAGGGGCCGATCTTTCGGGTCAATTTTGCGTTGTTCAATGAACCGAA
>WNFC01010925.1_pt1 | contig 10092 bp, 7 predicted proteins | sample 5400541 | NCBI WGS metagenome assembly WNFC01 (sample SAMN13153342, study PRJNA577476) | soil metagenome | isolation source: 120 cm saprolite under Douglas fir tree site 2 hole 2 replicate 1 | place: USA:California | collected 2015-04-18 | reverse complement strand
GCACGCCGCGATGCCGAGGTCGAGCGGCTGGTACAGCCCGGCGCCGCCGTGCTCGAGCAGGACATCCTTGCCGGCGATGCCGAGCTCCGCCGCGCCGTATTGGACGTAAGTCGGAACGTCGGACGCGCGCACGATGAGCAGCCGCAGGTCGCTGCGGTTGGTGCGCAGAATGAGCTTGCGCGAGGCGTCGGGATCGTCGAGCGGGCGTATTCCTGCCGCGGCGAGCAGCGGCAGCGTTTCGTCGAAAATCCGGCCCTTCGAGAGCGCGAGGGTGATCACGGTTGAGCCCGCAAAAAAAAGATTTTACCGCAAAGGGACGCGAAGGACTCGAAGGAAAACCTTATTTTTCAATATGTTCACCCCTGAGCTGCAGGTTCGAATTTCCCGTGCCACGCTCCGGACTTGAAGGATTTTGCTCTACTTGGCGTCCATCGCGTCCCCTTGGGGATGTGGCACGATGGCCTCCTGGTAAAGTTTGTGTAAAGCGGCGATCAACCCAAACGGTTGGTGCCCTCCACGTATTTGGCACATGGAATGAAGCCGATCGAACGCGGCATGGACCCTTGGCGCGACTCGAGTTCTTTTCGAAGCAGTCTGGTCGGATTCGCATCTTCCTTACCTTCAAAAAATTTCAACTGACGCACCACATTTGCGAAGTCCGCCGGCACCAACCCCGATAGCTCGCGGAGCTCTTCGCGCTCGTCCGCCCCGGGCGTTCGCCCGAATACGATAGTGAACGCTTCGATAGACTGCTCGCAGCGCATCGGCAGAAACTCGACCCGAAACTGAAAGCGTCTGAGAATTGCCGGGTCAAGCGTCTCTATCAGGTTGGTCGTGCATATGAAGATACCCGGAAAGCGCTCCACGCGGGCCAGGAACTCGTTCGTTTGTGAAAATTCCCATGCGGCGTGCGCGCGTGCGCGGTCGCGCAGAAACGTGTCTGCTTCATCCAGCAGGATCATCACGTCGTCCAGACGGTCCTCAGCTTCCGAGAATAATTCCGCAATCAGCCGTTCGGTTTCGCCCACCCACTTGCTCAGCAGGTCGCTCGCCGACTTGTAGATGAGCTCGCGACCCAGCTGGTCGGCTAGGTAGTGGGCGAGCTGCGTCTTTCCAGTACCCGGGACGCCGTAGAAGCAAAGCGCTGCGCGGGGATGGCTCCGGAGACCGGAGAGGAGCGACGACACATTCATGGGCTCACGCAGATTCAGGAACCCCGACTGGTAGGGTATCGCGGGATCCAGACTGCCCCGCTGGAAGTCCAAGCCGATCGCTTCGCGATGCGCGCGCAGCTGCAGGCGGACCACTTGCTCGGCTTGCGCCGGCTCCTTCGGCTGATAGAGTTGAACGACCCGGGCAGCCGTCTCGAGCTGGCCGGGCGTGAGAGCGGGAAGCCGCGCAATCTCCTGCTTCAGATTTTCACCCACGGCTGTCCCGCCGAGATACTGGTCGGCAAGACGACGCTTGACCGACCCCGGCAGTTCCCCAAAGCGCACGTGCAGCGCGAAGCGGCGCAGGTAGGCGGGATCCATGGTGTCGATGCTGTTCGAGATCCAGACGACCGGTACTGGCAGCGTCTCCAGCAGCCGGTTCATCCACGCCTTGGCGTATCGCGACTTGTCGCTCGCTCCGGCGTGGAACAACCACCCGTAAGACGAGGGAAAGGCATCCTCGGCCTCGTCAAAGAGCAGCACAGCGTCGTCGCGGCCCTGCAGCGCCCGCGACGCAAGGACTAGGGCGGCCAGGCGTTCCGTGGAGTCGGCGCTCGAGCCCGTCCCGTCATCACCGTCGATCTCGTAGAGGTGCACGCCGAGTTCCCTTGCAAGAAGGCGCGCAAACTCGGTCTTGCCTGTCCCCGGTGCGCCGTGCAGCAGCACGTTGATGCCCGGCTCGTGGCGATTGAGGCCGTTCCTAACGAGGCGTATCGCCAGATCCAGGAAAGGCGCCAGATGCTGGACGTTTCCGCGCTCGATGCGAGCCGACGGCGCAGGCTTCAAAAAGCTGTTCAGAAACGAATGCGCGTCGTCGTGCGGCTGCTGCAGAGCGTCATACAGACGAAGGTTGCTCGCCTGCATGCAAAGATCCTCGAGGTCGTTCAGCGATTCCGCACCACCGATCAGACCCAGGCATGCCAAGGTTCCCGACGAGCGCAGCGCACATCTCATTGACTCGACCGTCGTCTCAAGAGCCGAGGCAAGCGGCTCGGCAGCCAGTTGAAGCGTTGGGACCTTGAATGAGCGTAACAGGCTACGCAGCGGCTCGGATTCGCGAGCGACTGCCACGAGCTCGACGATGGCTTGCTCAGCTTCGGAGAGCTGGAGACTTTCCGCGAGAAAGCCCGTGTTCTTCCGCAGCGGCCACTGCTCGCTTTGCTTCGCGAAATCGATCCACGCGAGAGAATCGAGGAGCAGCCGTTTCCGTGCGGGACTTGGAGCGTCAAGGAGCTGAGAGAACCACTTTGACATATTCTCCCAATGGTCTGGATCGACCAACGTTCCCGCTGTCGCAGGCTCGTCGTCATCACTGTTTCCGATGAACAGCTTGCTCAACGCCTCGCAGCGCCCGCCCCGGACACCATTCGTATTCTGGCTACTCCTCCGGGCATGGTACAGCCTGTTCAATCGGAGTAGCACCGGGCGACTCCATGCGAGCAACCGACCGATGGCTTGCAACTCTTCGTATGTATCGCGCCTTCGTCCGACGCTCAACATCAGGCGGCATGCAAGGCGGGCAATCAGGCGTTCTCGGGGCGATGCGTCAGCGGGGCTGGCGTAGTAGGTCAAATACTTGTTGGATTTGCGTGGCATGGGGCTCCCGAACCTTTTTTCCATACCCGCAATGATGAAGGCACTGCGCGACGTAAATTGTCGCGTCGAAAAAATCACGCCTATCGGAGGCCTCGGCCAGGTTGTTACAAACCTGTCGAGGACGCTCTCGGACGGCTCTTACTCGCTCGAATCACCTTGCCGTGACCGGAGTCCGTGGGGGTTAGCCACAAATACGCCTTCGAGCCGTTGGCGGGGAAGTAGTTGAGCTGATCAGTGCCAAGTTGCACGAATCTGAAGCTTCCATCTGAACTCTCGTGTGCAGGGTTGCCAACGGTGTTTAGTAATTCGGAAGATGGAGACGTAATTACCATCGAAGTTGAGGTCATACTTGATGAGCTTCTCGACGTGCTGCAGTCGGGGCTCGGTCCATGTGGTCCAACTACGCCCGCGCGAACGGATGCCAAGGTAGATGAGGCGCGATGGGCGACGCCGGTTCAGCATCAATGTGTCCGAGAAATCTAGAGCTGGATCTGACTCTTGGAAAAGGACTTTGCCGCGGCCGTTGTAGAACGTGAAGGTCGGATAGGGCGGCCACCGATACGGCGGCCACCTGAACTCACCTGACCGCTGCTGCTTGCGATGCCGCGTCGTCATCTACTCACCCATACGCATAACCGACCACGCTCAACCTGCCGGGGCCCCTGCAAGAGCTTGATGTCGCGCGAAACAGTAATGCGGCCCCGGGTCAGGCGCAGCGCCTGGTTCGACGGCGCTTGCCATTAGCTACTTCAAGGATCTCAAAAGCCTTGTCGCAGCCTTCGCAATAAGCTGGCGACGCGCTTGGAGGAAGTCACCGAAACGACTAGGGTGCCATAATTCTTGATCTTCCGGAATAAAGTGCGCGCGTCTCATTTCCCTTGACGTTTCTTGCCGCAGGTATTGCCAAGGCGGCAAATCGGCGATTCGCACGTTTGTAGGCTTGCTTAAGAACGTCATGTTCGCAATATCGTTTACCTCGCTTCGGTACTCGCTCGGATTGAGTTCGCTCCGGTCACGAAATTCTAGGGCGTCCTTGTCGTTCATCATGAAGTTGAATGGAAAAAGGTGATGAGTTTGCATCTCCGATAGCTCAATGTCCTTCAACAAGGTGCCGCGCCTTTCGCCCCAATCCGTGGCTTGCTGTTCGCGCATAAGAATGTACATCAGCATCAGTACGACATTTTTGGCTGGTGATCCAGAAACATCGGAGGGCTTGATCCTTAGCCGCTGATAATACTGCCGCGCATCACCTATTACGGCTTTTGCGAGCTCTTCTAAATTTTGGCGAGGCGTCTTACTCTGGTCCGTTAGAATACGAAAGTCTCTCCGAAAAACCGACTCGGCAGCGCCGCCGTAGCGCTCCGACAGTTGGGAACTCAGAAAAAACCGCAGCATTTGCTTCGTTGCTTGCGTCTGGTTTTTCTCGCACGCTGCATAGTAGACGAGCGGAATCAATGCGTTCTTGGAGGGGAAGTACCGGGAACGGTCGAGATTTAGTTCCGTCGACAATGTCGTAACAACCCTGTCAATTGCGCGTCGAGCCTTCCCCCATGCACGCTGGAGGCTCGCCTTGCTTAAGTTCTCCTTTGCCATTTTCTGCGTGAGCTTGGCTATCTGCGCGCTGTCGCATTCGATTGCCGTGATGGATCGCATCAGGAAACTCAGGTCCAGGTCGTACTTCCGATCTTTTAAGTCGCGCCGATAATCACGGAAATCCTTGGTAATTCCCGGCCAATGGGGAACCAGGCGAGCTAGGTGGATCTCCGCGCCGGTTAGCGACGTCCCTTGGGAGTTCACCAATTCAAATATCTTTGCCACCTCATCGTACTTACGCTCTTGGATGATCTGAACGGGGAATTGGTAATCCCGAAAGCGCTGAATCTTTTCTTGTATATCCTTTAAAGTTGCTTCACCAAGTTTACGGCGAATTTCCTCTCCGTGGAGCACGTTCCCACAGAGCGTTTCTTGGAGGGATGCCCAAGGAAACGAGTATCCCGCAATGTCGGTTGTAGCCTCGAATTCGTTGGGAAACCGTTTCAAGTTGCAGAAGATTTGCGGCATATCTTCCTCGATTTCTGCCAACAGGTCTCTGAGCGTTTTCCGCGGCAGAAATACTGAAGCAAGCGCAGTAATGCGCTGTTGACCATCGAGGAGAAAATACTTCGGAAGCTTTCCTTCGTTTTGCTCCAGGCGTTCCGGCCGAATCATCGACCTTATCAAGCTCGCGTCTTTGACACGGGGCTCCCAGAAAATCAATGAGCCGCAAGGGTATTGTCGGAATACAGATGAAATTAGTTCCTTGACCTGATCGGGTTTCCAAACGACATCCCGCTGGATCTCCGGTATTGCGAGATTGCCGTCGGCAAGCTCACTCACGAGCTGAGGCACCGGGATCTGCGTTGGCATCAAACGATTCACTGCCATGCGGTCTACTCCTATCGGCGCCCACATCCCGCTGCAATCGAATGGCAGCGAAGCATCGTTCGCGAAGCCGCCGAACGGATAGTGAACTGTGTAATTGTCGTGTAATTAGACACCGCTTCCTGATCGGCTGTCATCTGTTTCCAGAAATCAGGCAGCTAGCCACGCGTGCGCGTCGGTTGTCGCGGATGCAGTCCTGGACGCGTGCGCATAAGGGTTTTAGGCTGCGAAGGAAAGAAGAAATGGCCGACCGCGCCTCATTGGCACAGCGCCCGTTCGATCGCGATCATCGCCCGGCTATCCAGCCTGCAATATTGGCGGAGCGCCTTCTCCAATTCTGCTTTTCGGCTAGTGGCTGTCAACGGGTGAATTGCTTCAAGATAGGCTTGCTGCGCGGCGTTGCCTTCTTGTACGTGTTCAAGTTCAGAATAGTCAAGCTTGGGCGCTAGTGTAGGAAGGACCGCTTTGAGTGAAAAGGACCCCCCCATTTGCCGGTGATAGTAGTGGTCTCTGACTATTGGCAGCAGGTCGCAGACGCGCCCGGCAAGCGAGCGTAGCGCGTGCCGCATGTCCGGAAGCACCTGGGCCAGACTGTGAATCACAGCCCGCTCGAACGGAGCGTGGTAGGCGACGAGGGTCCTGCAACCGCTCAGATCGGCGAGCAACCGCTCCGCGCACGCGCGGGACGGATCTTGCCCGCTCAGGTCGAGAAATTCCCGGTGCTCTGCCGCGCCGTCCTTGTGCTTGATGTGGCATGACCACTGGAACGGCACCTGCTGGTACGGCTTCGTGCCCTGCCAAATTGGAACGGCGAATCCGATGGTCTCGAAGTCGAGATAGGCGCGCGGGTACTTCCAGGCGGAGACGGCCTTTCGTGCGCCGGCGGCATTTCGGTAGGCCTTACCTGAAACCGACACCTCGTGGATGCGTGCGAGGAGTTCGCTGTTAAAGCGATCGGAAGGCACCTTCCTCAGGTCGAGGAGGCCCTCGGATCGAAACTCTCGCGCGAGCACCTTGCCTTTCTGGCCCGGCAGGATCTCGACTGGATACCTGGGCTGCCGCCCTGCCTGCTTCTGGCAGTACCCCTTGAACGGGCAGGCAAACGGATCGCCGCAATGCGCGCCCATGTCGCGGCGCGGCTCCGGGCCCCCGAGCGTGGCGCGTGCTGAGCTGACCCAGTCGGGTACTTTCGGGACCAAGTCCTTCATTTCTGCGCCGAGCGCTGCATCGACAAACAGGCCCCGGTAGTTCCCGCCGCCGGGATAGACGAAGCTTGTATCGATATGGCGAACGGTGGCGCGTGCGACGGGAACGCCGGACTCTTTCGCCACCCAGCTCTGCACGGCGAGATCGTTGAGGTGATACGGCTTGGGGCCACCCGTGGACTTCACCTCGGCCAGGTGCCAGCCTTTGCCCCAGGGCAGCATGAGGTCGGCGCGGACTAAAGTGTTCTGATGCTGGAACGTCGCCTCGAAAAGCGGCGTCCGGGTGCCGCGCGCGAGGAGCATTCTAGTCTGCCTCACCGCGGCGTCGAGATTGTCGTCATGGCCCACGAGAATGCCCTTCGGATATTGGGCGCGGGCTACTTCGCCTACCTGATGGCCTACAGCGAAGGCGACCTGCGTGGCGGCGGTTTCCTCTTTCAGCTCGGGCCTTTGCACTTCGAGCCACAGCCGTTTCGGACACTGCAGGAAGGCGCTGATTCTGCTCTTCGACAGACCGTATGTTTTCGTCACGAGGACCTCTTCCCGTACCGTGCGGAGGCGCTGCGCAGACGCTTGGCGATGCTGCGACGAAGCGAGGCCGGTTCGAGGACTTCCACGGCGCCGCCGAAGCCGAGCAGCCACCACCGCAGTTGTTCGGTGTCCTGAACGGTAGCGGTCACACGCACCGATTTGCCTCCAGCGTCCAGCGGCGTCACCGTTTGGTCACTGGAAAGCGGAGATTCGACCAGGTGATGGCCCGCTTTGTCATGGAACTCCGCGACCAGGCGGATCGCCCCATCGCCGCCGAAGCCCATGGCGCCTTCGTTCAACCAGCGGTCAAGCGAGAAATCAGAGGGAGTCCGGACCTTGTCGTCCAGCAACCGGGCACGCTCGATCCGGTGTAGCGCGATCATGCGCACGTCCTCGTAGTCGAATAGGCAAACAGCAAGGTAGAAGACCCGGCCATACTGAACGAGCCCAAGCGGGTGGATTCGCCACGTCTGCGGCCCGGGGTCATCCTTGCGCCGGTATTGGATCTCCGCCTGTCTCCCAGTGAGAAGCGCCTCGGTCATCGTCTCGCGAACAGCACGGGATAGTTTGGGTGAGCACATCGGCTGGCCGGGGGGGACCACGCGCACCTTGTCCGGCCAGTGCTTCAGCGGTGCGTCGGCAAACTGGCGCTTGAGCTTTTCCTCGGCTTGCCGAAAATGCGGTGCGAGGTGATCCAGTACAGAGGCGGGCAGCAGGTCCTGCAGGTACTTTTGGAGCAGGTGGAAACTCAGAGCTTCCGACCAGTCCATCTCCGGTAGCGACATTCGGACAGCCCGCTTCGGCCAGCGCCATCCATAGGGCGTGGTGCGAGCGTCCCGCTCCAACGCAAATTCCTTTTCCAGGGCCTCAAGGTCGCGCTGCAGCGTGCGGATATCCATGCTGTGGCCGCGCGCCTGCAATCGCTCGAGAATTTGCGGGGTCGAAAGCATCTTCCCGTCCGCGGGGATGACGGCGAGGGTATCGAGGAGGCGGCGGAAGTTCCGGTCCATGACGCCAAGTTTAATCCTGAAGTGCGACAATATTCGTCGCACCGATCATCCAATGGACGTCGATCGTACTGACCGCCGACAAATCCTCTTGGCGGTTAAATCGTGTTCAATGAACCCGCTTGATGCGCGCGCCGAGTTGCGCGAGCTTCTCCTCGATGCGCTCGTAGCCGCGATCGAGGTGGTAGATGCGATCGACGGTCGTTTCGCCTTCGGCCGCGAGGCCCGCGATGACGAGGCTCGCCGAGGCGCGCAGGTCGGTCGCCATGACGGTCGCACCCTGCAGCTTCCCGACCCCGCGCACGACCGCGGCGTTGCCCGAGACCTCGATGTCGGCGCCCAGCCGCTGCATCTCCAGGGCGTGCATGAAACGGTTCTCGAAAATGGTCTCGGTGATCACGGCCGTGCCCTCGGAGATCGCGTCGAGCGCCATCAGCTGCGCCTGCATGTCGGTCGGAAACCCCGGGTAGGGAGCGGTCCGGGCATTGACGCCCCTGGGCCTCTCCCGCATTGCAAGCGCGATCGTTCCGTTTCCCGTCTGCAGCTCCGCGCCCGCTTCGTGCAGCTTCTCGATGACCGCATCGAGAATGCCGGCGTCGGTTCCGTGCAGCGTGACGCGGCCGCAGGTCGCCGCGGCGGCGGCGAGAAAGGTTCCCGTCTCGATGCGGTCGGGCATGATTCGGTGGGTCGCCCCGCGCAGCTGCGCAACGCCCTCGATGGTGATCACGTCGGTTCCCGCGCCGCTGATTCTCGCGCCCATAGCCAAAAGGCATTTGGCGAGGTCCACGACCTCGGGCTCGCGCGCGGCGTTCTCGAGGACGGTCGTCCCTTGAGCGAGGCAGGCGGCCATCATCAGGTTCTCCGTGCCCGTGACCGTTACGAGGTCCATGACGATGCGCGCGCCTTTCAGCCGCTTCGCCCGCGCCGCGATGTAGCCCTGCTCGACCGAGATCTCGGCGCCCAGGGCTTCGAGCCCCTTGATATGCAAGTCGACCGGGCGGGAGCCGATGGCGCAACCGCCGGGAAGCGAGACGCGGGCCTCGCTGCAGCGCGCCACCAGCGGCCCCAGGACGAGGATCGAAGCGCGCATGGTCTTCACCAGGTCGTAGGGGGCGAGCGGCTCGGCAAGCCGCTCCGCCCGAAGCAACAAGCCCAGCCGGTCATCGAGCGATACTTCCACGCCCAGCTGCGCGAGCAGCCGCAGCATCGTGCTCACGTCCCTCAGGTGCGGAACGTTGGAGAGCGTGAGCTGCTCGCGCGTGAGCAGCGCGGCGCACATCAGCGGGAGCGCGGCGTTCTTTGCGCCCGAGACGCGGATCTCGCCAGAAAGGGGAGCGCCGCCCTGGATGATGAGCTTATCCATCCGCCGCCACCTCTTCGGGCGTGAGTGTGCGCATCGACAGCGCGTGGATTTCCTCGCGCATCCTATCGCCGAGCGCCGCGTAGACGAGCTGGTGGCGCTCGACCCGGCTCTTGCCGCGGAAGGCCTCGCTCACGACCAGGGCCTCGAAATGCTGACCGTCGCCCAAGACCCGTACCTGGGCGCACTGAAGCCCCTTTTCGATATGGCTTCGGACCTGTTCGGGAGTGATCACCAGTGTCTCAACTTGTACTCGAGCCGCAGCAGCGCCAGGGTGAGGCCCGACGCGAGCCCGAGGAAGACCATGACCGCAAAAGATCAGCCCGATGCCGACTGAAGCAGCTCGGAGACTCCGTAGAGCTTGGCGAGGTTCTGCATCGCGGCAGGAAGATTGGCGAGGCGCAATCCAGTTCCGCTTTCGGAGGCCTTGCGCAGCCACTCGATGGCAAGGGCGACCGCGGCCGAATCGACTTCGGTGACGTTGCGGAAATCGACTACGCGCGCCCCCTGCCGCAGGTGTTCCTCCGCGGCGCCGATCAGCCCGGGAACGGTATCCAGGGTCACCGCGCCTTCGAGAATGAGCGAATCGCCGTCGCGCCGGATCACGTCTTGCCCGATTTGGCGCGCTCGCTCTGGCGGTTTTTCGCGGCGAGCGATTTGATCAGGCCGTCCACGCCGCGCTCCTTGACTTCGCTGGTAAAGGTGTCGCGGTAGGTCGTGACCAGGCTCACGCCGCCGACCTTGACGTCGTAGACTTTCCA
>WNFC01010924.1_pt1 | contig 10092 bp, 8 predicted proteins | sample 5400541 | NCBI WGS metagenome assembly WNFC01 (sample SAMN13153342, study PRJNA577476) | soil metagenome | isolation source: 120 cm saprolite under Douglas fir tree site 2 hole 2 replicate 1 | place: USA:California | collected 2015-04-18 | reverse complement strand
CACATCGCGTGGGAAGAGCCAAGCTTTCGGGTAATCCGCAATTGCTCACTGATGCTCCCATGCCAGCCGCACACCAAGCGCGATTAGCACAACGCCTGTTACTCCATGCAGGATGTCACGTACGCGGGTACCAAAACGGCTTTGCCCGGCCCGGCTGACTAGATAGCCATAGAAGTTGAGCCAGATCAGAAGTATCGTCTCATAGGCGAGCATCATCAACAGCAAGCGCAGCGGGGGATCGCCTGGTCTGATAAATTGTGGCAAAGCCGAAGCAAAGATCGCACCGGCCTTCGGGTTTAACAGGTTGTTGAGGAGCCCCTGTCTGAAGGCTACTCGTTCACCAAGCTGCGTCGCCCGCGGAACATGTGTGGTCAAGGCGGCATGCCTGCCCCCCCGGAAGCTGGCGATCAGGCTTCGCAGGCCGAGATATCCCAGATATGCCGCACCGGCGAACTTGAATACGGTGAAGACAAGCACCGACCTCTCAAGGAGGACAGCGATGCCGAGCACCGATGCAAGCGCCCAGACGATGCTTCCCACGGCGATGCCAAGCGTGGTGAAAGAGGCCGCTCGCCTTCCGGCCAGGAGCGCATTGCGTGTGACCAGGGCTGTATCTGGCCCGGGCGTCACAATCAGCAGCGCTGCTACAGCCAGATAGGCTGCAAACCGCACGTCTAAGAAACCCATCTCAGATGCCTTTCGGTACTGGTAAGGAACTTTATACATACAGGTGGGTAACCTGAGCATAGAATAATAATAGAAGAAGGACAAGCGCCAATCTCCAGACAAGCAGGGAGCCATTTCCCACGGGTTGCGCAACCCGTGGACCCAGGTGCTATACTGAAGCAGGAAGCGAAGAAAGGGCAACTGCAAAAGGAGGGAGTACTACATGCGACAGGTCTGGATCACGAAAGCCGGTCCACCCGAAGTCTTGCAGGTGCGCGAGGCGCCTGATCCTACCCCACGTGTCGGAGAAGTGCGTATTCGCGTGGAAGCCAGCGGCATCAACTTTGCTGATCTCCTGGCGCGTATGGGTCTTTATCCCGACGCGCCCAAAATCCCCTGTGTCGTCGGCTATGAGGTGGCCGGAAGGGTTGATGCTTTGGGTGAAGGGATCACAGAGTTCCAGATAGGCCAGCATGTCATGGCCCTCACACACTTTGGTGGGTATGCCGATGTCGTCTGTGTGCCCGCTATCACCGTCTTTCCGCGCCCTCCACAGATGAGCGCGCAGGAGGGGGCAGGGATGCTCGTCAACTATGTCACGGCCTATCAACTGCTCGTTGTGATGGGTTCGCTCCACCAGGGGGACCGAGTTGTGATCCAGAGTGCTGCTGGTGGCATCGGTCTGGCAGCACTTGATATTTGCCGCATCTACGGCGCGGAAACCATCGGTGTAGCGTCTGCTGCCAAGCATGCCTTTTTGCGCTCCCGTGGGCTGGATCACGCCATCGACTCTCGGGGAGCAGATGTAGCCAAGGAGATCCAACATATCAGCAAGGGCGAGGGCGTGGAGATGGTGTTAGATTCGCAGGGTGGCCCCTCCTGGCGGCAGAGCTACGGCCTGCTCGCCCCCACAGGACGACTGTTGATCTTTGGTGCCAGCAGCCTTGCCCCAGGACATCGTCGCTCCTTTCTGTCGTTGCTGCGCTTTGTCCTGACCATGCCGCGCTTCACACCTCTGCGCTTGATGAACGACAACCGGGGTACCCTTGGGGTGAATGTGGGGCATCTCTGGCACAGGCCTGACCTGATTCGAGGTTGGGTTGAGCAACTCCTTACATGGTATGGTGAGGGGAAAATTGTGCCTCAGATCGATCGCGCCTTTCCTTTCGTCCAGGCGCCTGCCGCCCATCAGTACCTACACGATCGCAAGGCGATTGGCAAGGTCCTCTTGGAGCCCTAGAGCCCTCGGGATGTGCATCTCGGTGCACATTTTTCTAAAGTGGCGCCACAGGCTCATTTAATTCGCTCGCTTGTTCCTGGCAAGGAATGAGATATACCTCTGCTCATACAGTTTTTTTACCAATTTCTTACACTTTTTTGAAGTTTGTCTGTTACACTGAGTGGCAGAATCTATCTAACGCCATGGGCAAGTTTTTTTCTCCGCGTGCCGCCTGCGGCGGCGAGAGGAGGAAAAGGGATTGGGGACACCCCATTACCTGTCCCCCAGACAGGGTCCCCCGTCAGGGGCTGCCGCCCCTGAACCCTGCTCAGAAACACCTGCTCATCGGGTTATCTAAGCTTTATGTATTTTGTAAGGACAAACAAGCGATGAAAAAAGCTATTGTGTCACTCGTCATTATAGGCGCCTTTGTTATTTATAGCATTATACATGCTTACTCCGGTCTCGTTGCCGTCGTAGCGAATACTCCGGGGGATTCGCCTTCCTCATCAAGTTCAGCTACGACTACTTCCCCAATTGAGACAACAGTGACACCCAACGCAACCCAAACGCCAGGTTCCCTCTATAGGGACGGTTCGTATACTGGAAGTGTTGCCGATGCGCAATGGGGAGTTGTGCAGGTCAAAGCGATCATTTCGAATGGGAAAATCACTGACGTGAAATTTTTGCAGTATCCCAATGATCGCAATCGATCAATATATATCAACAGCATCGCGGATCCGCAACTCACAAGTGAAGCAATCCAGGCACAAAGTGCCAATGTCGATATAGTGACAGGCGCTACCGATTCCAGTGATGCCTTCATGCAATCCCTCTCGGATGCGCTTGCGCAAGCGCAAGCATAAGCAATGAAACAACTCCAACTGCTTATGGGCATGCCCATTACCGTCGAGGTGGTCGATCCGAGTGTTACCGAAGCTGATATAGAAAGAGTTTTTGCCTATTTTCGCGCTGTTGATGACACTTTTAGCACTTACAAAGAGCACAGCGAGATTTCGAAAGTAAATAGGGGCGAGCTTTGTGAAGAAGAGTATAGCGATGAGATGAAAACGATCCTGGCATTAAGCGAGCAAACCAGACAAGAAACACTGGGGTATTTCGACATCCAGCATAACGGTATGGTTGATCCTTCTGGGATAGTCAAAGGCTGGGCGATCCTTAAGGCCGCACACATGTTGAAAGAAGCTGGATTTAGCAATTTCTACATCGATGCAGGTGGTGACATCCAGGTTGCGGGGAATAAAGACGGCGAGCCCTGGCGCATTGGTATCCGTAACCCGTTCGAGCGCAAAGAAATTGTGAAAGTCCTGGCGGTCACGGATAAGGGTATTGCCACGTCTGGAACGGCAATTCGCGGGCAGCATATCTACGATCCGCATCACCCGGATACTCCGCTCCAGGATATCGTTAGTCTGACCATTATCGGTCCCAACGTGTATGAAGCTGACCGGTTTGCAACAGCAGCCTTCGCCATGGGGAAAAGAGGGATCTATTTCATCGAACAGTTAGCAGGGTTTGAAGGCTATATGATCGACGCTACCGCGCGAGCAACGTTTACCAGTGGTTTCGAAAGGTACGTACTGCGGCCATGATAACACGCATCGATGATCTGCTGGATCGCATCACTATGTATCGATTGGTGCTCTATGTGCTTATTGGGCTCGTCGCTATAGCGGCGGTTCTGTCGTATTTGACGCTTCTTCCTTTTTCGCCACTAGCGCTGCTCCTCTCAACCTTATTTCTTGTCATTATGTGCTGGGCAGCAAATTCGCTACTCGCACGCATTTTTGCAGCGCCAACCAATGTGGAATCAGCCTATATTACGGCCCTCATCCTGGCGCTTATCATCGATCCCGCTAAATCACCAAATGACCTCCTGTTTCTTGGCTGGGCAGCGATACTGGCGACATCTTCCAAATATATTCTCTCGCTCAACAATAAGCATATCTTTAACCCTGCTGCAATAGCAGTCGTCATTACCTCATTTGCACTTGGTGAATCCGCCAGCTGGTGGGTGGGAACCGCGAGTATGCTGCCGGTCGTGCTCCTCGGCGGGGTGCTGCTTATACGCAAATTACGCCAGGGAGAGATGGTATTGCTCTTTATTATGGCTGCGCTTGTTACCGTTTGTGTGGTCAGCTTCCTGCAAAGGCTTTCTTTGACGAAAGAGCTGCAGCAATTATTGGTTGAGTCACCGCTCTTTTTCTTTGCGGCTATTATGCTGACTGAACCGCTAACTGCACCGCCCACGCGAAAATTGAAGCGCGTCTATGCAGTAATTACCGGCATTTTGTTCATTCCCCAAATTCATGTTGGACCTATCTACTCTACTCCCGAGCTGGCGCTGGTCATCGGCAATGTCTACTCCTACATTGTCAGTCCCAAGCAGAAGGTCGCGCTCAAGTTGAAAAGAAAAAGTAAGATGGCATCTGACATTGTCGATTTCGTTTTCAGGCCAGCGCAAAGACTGGTATTCGAACCTGGGCAATATATGGGGTTTACGCTTGCGCATGCGAAACCGGACAGCAGGGGCAATCGCCGGTTTTTTACCCTTGCCTCATCGCCAACCGAGGAAAATCTCCACCTGGGAGTACGGTTTTACGCAAACAGCAGCAGTTTCAAGAATGCTTTGTATAGAATAGATGGCCGTGCAAAAATTATGGCGGGACAGATTGCCGGAGATTTTACGCTTCCCCGAGACCCCAGGCAAAAACTGGTCTTCATTGCTGGAGGTATCGGTATTACACCATTCAGGAGCATGTTGAAATATCTGCTCGATATGAATCAGCGGCGAGATATTGTCCTTATTTATGCAAATAGAACTGCGGATGAAATTGCCTACAAGGACATTTTAGGCGAAGGGCAAACGCAACTTGGTATCAAGGCGTTCTATACGCTGACCAATACAAACGTTATCCCGCGAAATTGGCGTGGTCTGGTAGGCAGAATAGATGAACACATGATTCAGGCAGTGGTTCCGGACTATGAAGAGCGAACCTTTTATTTATCCGGCTCCCTGGACATGGTGAGGACGTATGAGCACATACTTAAAAAAATGCACGTTAAAAATGAGCAGATAAAAATAGACTTTTTCCCCGGGCTCGTGTAGCAGTGCTTAAGGGCATTATCTTCTTCAATGCGGTCGATGGGCTGATGCACAGTTCCTGGCAGGTCTTTGAGGTCGGTTGCATGCAGGGGAACGGTGTAATCGGTGCTCAGGTACACCTCGCTGCTCTTGGAGCTATACACTGCATCCGATTCTATCTGGCCGGAGGCCAGTTCCTGGGCTACCTGGTCCGTCGTCAGCTGTACGCCGTAGGTCAGATGCTGGTTGACGTAGTTCGTCACGTCGGGGGCTGCCTCATTTACCCTCGGTGTTGAGCCAGCCCCGGTGCTTGCAATATAATGTTCCAGCGGGATAGGTTGCGCGTGCCAGGCGGGCTGTTTCTTCTGGAATCGACCTGGTATCCCGGGCATGGGTCGACATACCATTCCTCCTGTTTGTGGGTGGAGATACCTCTCCCCAGATCGAGCCCCGCCCCACTCCAGGGCAGGGGCAAGCCCCAATACATTTCACTTAAGGCCAAAAGGGGGAAAAAGAAGACAGGAAAGCTCCGTATCTGGCACACTACCAGAAAGCAAAAAACCAAGGAGCTTTCTGATGTACAGGTTACGTGATATGGACATCGATGACAAGGTGTGTGAACAAGTCGAGATGACGATGCTGAGCCGGGTGTATCCCAAAGAAGTGATCCAGAGGAGCGTGCAAGAGAGTCAGCCGTGGTCAGAGAAAGAGCGCAGAGTACGACAGAGTACAGCATTGGCACTGGTCTGGTTTGTGATCGCGATGGCGCTGTGGAGCCGGTTGAACCAATGCCAGGCGTGGCAAAAACTGGTGGGGAAACTCAGTGATCTGCATCCAGGGGAGCCGGAGAGCATGGTGAGCGCGTCGGGACTGAGTGGACGACGCAAGGAACTGGGCAGCCAGTGCTTGCAGACCCTGATGCGAGAGCGCTGTCAGGTGCTCGCCACCCCGCACCAGATGCCCAGTGCCTTCTTTGGTCGGTATCGACTGATGGCCATCGATGGCACGGTGTTCAACACGCCTGAGACCGATGCGGGCGCTGATAGCCTTTGGTCGCAGTAGGAATCAATATGGGCCAGGGGCCTATCCGCAGGTGCGCTGCGTCTTGTTGGCAGAGTGTGGGAGCCATGGGGTGGTCGGACTGGAGATGGGCCGCTACGATGTCTCTGAAGTGCATGGAGCACACCGCTTGCTTGAGCAGGTGGGTCCCGACATGCTGGTGATGGGGGACGCAGGCATCATCTCAGGAGGCTTTGTGGAGCATGTACGAGCGAGACACGCCCATGTGTTGGGGGCATTGGAAGCAGGGGCGTGGGAACACTTGGACCACCAGCGCCGACTCGCTGATGGATCGGTGCTAGCATGGGTGCCCCCAACGCGCAAAGGCCAAGGGCAGTATCCCGTGCATCGGGGCATGTGGGTACGCATCATCTCCTATCGCATCACTGATGAGCGCTTAGGGGAAAAGGACAAGGTGTATCGCTTGGTGACGACTCTCCTCAACCCACGCCGGGCTCCGGCTTTGGCGCTGATTGAACTCTATCATGAGCGCTGGGAGGTCGAACTGGTGATCGACGAGATCAAAACGCACCAGCGCCTCCAGCGCAAAGTCTTGCGTTCCAAGACCCCTGAGGGGGTGTACCAGGAACTCTACGGCCTCTTTCTGGCGCATTATGCGGTGCGTGCTCTCATGACTCAAGCGGCGATACCGGCCCATCTGGACCCAGATCGCCTCAGTTTTACCGACGGACTCTTTCAGTTGACTGAGATGATCGATCTGGCGCTCACCTTAGAGCCTGCAGAGGCTACCGAGCCCCTGCTCAAGCGCTTACAACACAAGATGGCACAAAAGGTGTTGCCTGCACGTTGTTTGCGTATCAACCGCCGGGAGGTCAAGCAGATCTACAACAAGTATAAACCTAAGAAGCGCCATGTGCCTCCACCTGAGCCTTTCGAGCCTGAGGATCAGTTTCTTGACTTTGTTCAAATGCTTGATCCTCTTGCTCCTCAGAGACATGAGGAGGTTCTTAAGTGAAATGTATTGGGGGCAAGCCCTGCCCCTACCATACAACGGTTTCGCTAGGCCGACGTAGTATGGTAGGGGCACCCTTCGCGGGTGCCCTGCGAAGGCGCGCCACCCGGAGTGGTTTCTACGATAGTTGTTCAGGGCTCCAGAGTGAGACAAGGCCCCAGGGTACGCTCGAGAGGAGCAAACGCGATCCATCGGGGGACCAGCGCATGGCAACTGCAATGGCCGGTGGAGCAGTGTAGCTCGAATGTAGAAGCAATGAAGCCAGCTTACGCCCGTTGGTACAATCATACAGATCCACGATGTTGCGGGCACTATAGGCAGCCAGGATGCGCCCAGCGGGGCTCCAGGCAATGGCCGTGGAGGCCTGGATCACCTGCAGGAACGTGGCATCATGCACGGGCAGCAGCGGCGCCTGCACTATTCTGGAGGCAATGAATGCCTTGTAGCCGGGGAAGAGCCGTCCAGGGGGTTGTACCAGACCCGACAGGCCAATGCCATCCACCAGATAGCGCCCGCCGGGTGACCATGCCGCGAAATCGGTACTCCAAGCATACCCTCTGAACGACCCTCCCAGGGAAATGACGTGCGCCAGGCCGGGCTGCCAGATGGTGAACGAGGTATTGCCGTCTGGGCTGCCAATGGGACCTGGTTGAGGCGCTACCGGAACCTGGTTGTCTGTCAACAACGTCTCAGGTACGAGGGTTCCGCCCATGCTCCAATGATAGGCTAAAGCCGGGGGCGCTGGCGTGAAAGAAGGGGCAGTGGGTGAAGCGTTGAGCGGATCAGATCCAGTCTGCTGGGTATCCCACTCGGCGTATAGCGGAGCAGAGGCGGACTGATATTGTAGCAACACCTGCGCGTTTGTGTCATCGCTATTCATCAAGACTACCCCATGGAGCAACGGTTGCCGAAGAGCTATATCGAAAGTGAAAGCGAGACGCCGACCATCAGGGGACCAGGTGACGTGTACATAGAAAAGCACCAGCGCAGGCGCTTTATTTCCACTAATGGGAGGTTGTTGCCCAAACGGTCGCCCTTGAGAGGCCAACGATCCGTTCAGCACACGCCTGATAGCCTCGTCGGGGTACAATTGCTTCACCAGGTGGTGGGAGTGGACATTGTAAAGATTGACGATGCCCGGCACGTACTCGTCCTGCGGGCAGTCCTGGGTGTAGCCGAGAACGGCGATGAATTGACTATCGGGCGACCACGCTGCATCCGCGAGGCACGCGATGCCATCCTGCTGGGGGAACGATGGAGTAGCAAGAGTTGCAGCAGAGGAAGAATGTAACAAACTATTTGGGCGCGAGAAAGCTCCTTTGTTCAAGCTGAAAAGCATTGCGAGCAGCAGCAGCACACCCAAGGCACTGACCAGCCGCCAGCGTCGCCTCTTTGGAGGAAGACGCTGCCAGGCAAGCAGTCTGGTGTCTAACCAGGAAGTTGTGTTACTTCCAACATGCTCAGATTGATCAAGGTCGGTGATTTCTAGCTCGATATCTTCTGCTGTTTGCTTTTCGATATAGTCGGTGTCGTGCATAGCTGCCTCCTTGTAGCCAGCCGGGACACGCCGTCCCCCCAATAGACATCAACCGAAGAAGACGGTCCACTATGTTGTAGGGGCGGGAGTGGATGAGAGGCGGGGGAGGGCCTTTATGGCCGTCCGCTCCTGGGGCACCCATACATGCTCGTGCACCATAACGACCCGTTCACGTCACGGACAAGGGCGAGGCGGGCGGCCATAAAGGCACCCACACCACCCCACGCCGCCCCCGCCCCTACGGGCAAGGCCTTCGTTTACATATAGGTTGATTCGGATTGTCGGGCTACACCGTAGCCCCTACATTTCCACAGTAATCTTCTATTGTAAACGTGATAACTCGGTGTCGTAGTTTTTTGACCATTCTCTGCCGTAACCAATCGACCTTTCAAGCAGGGAAGAGGACTGTGTACGACACACAAAAGGAAAGAAATAAAGTGCAAAGATAGAGATGGTATGCTTCCTTTGTGTCAGTAGTAGGAAGGAAGAATTGTTTCTCGTGCTGGTCAAAGATTACTACAAGCTGCGTTGTGTAAACGTTGTGCGGAGCGTTGCATTTGATAGCTGAAGGTGAAACGGGAGATAAAGAGCGGTGAGCGTGAATGCACAGCATCTCCTCAGGGAAAATCGAGCAGGTTGTCAAACGGGGGACAGCCGACCCTCTCAGAGGTAGCCCATCTCTCCGGCTAGAGCTGCCGCTTGTTGGAGGTGAGCGCATGCAGCTTCCCGCCGACCGGAGTCCCATGCCTGTGTAGCTGCTTCTATGGCGGTTCTCAGTGCATCTGGAGGTGATTGTTGCTGGGGTGCGAGCAGCACGCGCGCATCGTCAATAGCCGCCGAGAGCTGATCCTGCGCCAGTGCGATGCTGATGAGTGGCCAAAGCGCCGTCCAATGAAATGGGTAGTCGACCTGCAAGGCCTTCCATCCGTCCAGCGCAGCTCGAGCGTTGGCTTGTGCCTCGGACAGCTTCCCCTGGCGCCAGGCCACCCATGCCTGGTTGGCCCTGGCCATGGCGACGTATTCGGGCCAATGCAGCGAGGTTGCTACTGCCAAAGCGCGCGAAGCGTAGCGGCTGGTTTCTTCCACCTGCCCGCGTTTCCTGTACACGATGGTCAAGTACGTCAGACAACGCGATTGCAGCGTGACGTCCCCGGCCCTCTCCCCCACTGCCAGAGCAGCCTGCATGTGCGCTTCCGCTTCATCTAAATCACCATAAAACATGTAGGCAAAACCCAGGTGAAAGCGCGCCCAGGCGATCTCGGTCGCGCTTCCCGATTCCTGGTGGACTGCCAGCGCGGATCGAGCATACCCCAGCGTCTCCTCCGGGACGACGTAGCGGTCACGCCTGAGGCTCATCCGGTACAAGTTTTGGAAGAACGTGGCACGCTGCGCCCGTGTGCCATAGCGCTCCACCACCGGTCGGGTCTTTTCTACCAGCTCGGTGATCTCCTGGACCTGGGCCTGCCAATAATGGATGAGTATCCGGCCGCTCTGGATCTCTATCCATTCCTGCCACCACTCGGAAGAGGCCT
>WNFC01010922.1_pt1 | contig 10093 bp, 10 predicted proteins | sample 5400541 | NCBI WGS metagenome assembly WNFC01 (sample SAMN13153342, study PRJNA577476) | soil metagenome | isolation source: 120 cm saprolite under Douglas fir tree site 2 hole 2 replicate 1 | place: USA:California | collected 2015-04-18 | reverse complement strand
GCGACCAGTTCGCCGGATGGGGCCGTGCGGCTGAGCCCGCCACCCATGTTCGCCCCGTTCCGAATCGGGGAGCTGATGCTCCCGAACCGCGTGGCGGTGGCTGCGGGGCCGGACCTCGAAGCGGCCTCACGCTTAGGGGCAGGCCTGATGATCACCGAGTTCGTCAGCGTGACGGAGGATGGACGCATCACGCCGGAGACGCCAGTTATCGACCGGACGACGCAGGACCGTCTGCGGTTGTCGGTAGAGCGCATCCATAAGGCCGGCAGCCGCGCGGCGCTGCAACTGGGCCATGCCGGTCGCCGCGGCTCGATGCGGCCACGGTCTGAGGGTGTCGACCGGCCGCTGCTGCAAGGCGGCTGGAAGCTGATGGCCGCTTCGCCCATCGCATACACGCCGCACGCGGCGCTGCCGAAAGAGATGACGATGCGCGACATCGCGCATGTCCTGAAGGTGTTTGCCCTGGCGGCAAAGGCGGCGGCCGGCTGCGGGTTCGATGCCCTGGAGCTCAACTTCGCGCACGGATATCTCGTCGCCGGCTTCATCTCGCCCCTCACCAATCGGCGCACCGACGAGTACGGAGGTTCGCTGGAAAATCGAATGCGCTTTCCGCTAGCCCTGGTGGACATGGTTCGTTCAACCTGGGAGCGGCCGCTGCTGGTGCGAATTTCCGCCAGTGATTGGGCACCCGGAGGAAGCGATCTCGACGATGCGGTCGCCATCGCCGCCCTGCTCAAGGCGCACGGCTGCGACCTGGTGCACGCCGTGATGGGTCAGACGATCTGGGAGAGCCGCCCGGATTACAGGCGCCTGTTCGGCGTTCCGGCCAGCGACCGGATCCGCAACGAGGCGGGCATCCCGACGCTGGCTACTGGCAACATTACGACCGCCGACGAGGTCAACACCATCCTGGCCGCGGGACGCGCCGACCTATGTCACCTGGAGTTCACATGACCCATACGTCGGCCGGCGAGGCTGCTGACTTCGCACGCAAGCTTCCAAAGGCGGAGCTGCACCTTCATGTCGAGGGCACCCTGGAACCGGAAATGATGTTCGAGCTGGCGCGGCGAAATGGCGTTACTTTGCCGTACGCGTCAGTTGAAGACGTTCGACGGGCGTACGTGTTCAGCGATCTTCAATCGTTCCTTGACATCTATTACGCGGGCTGCCGGGTGCTCATGAAAGAGCAGGATTTCTACGACCTGACCTGGGCCTACCTGACGCGGGCCGCCGCCCAGGGGGTGCGTCATGCCGAGATCTTCTTCGACGCGCAAACGCACACCGACCGAGGCGTGGCCTTCGAAACGGTCGTCAGCGGCATCTATCGGGCCCTGGAGGACGGTCGCACACGACTCAGCATCACGAGCGGACTCATCCTGTGTTTCCTGCGGCATCTGAGTGAGGAGGCGGCGATGCGGACGCTCCAGGAGGCGCTGCCCTTTCGCGGGTGGATCCTGGCGGTTGGTCTCGACTCGTCAGAGGTCGGCCATCCACCGTTGAAGTTCAAAGACGTTTACCATCGCGCCCGCGAAGCCGGCTTGCTGGCGGTCGCGCATGCGGGCGAGGAAGGACCGCCGGAATACGTATGGGAGGCGCTCGATGTCCTGAAGGTCCGACGGATCGACCACGGCGTGCGGTGCGTTGAGGACGAGCGATTGGTGGGGCGGCTCGTCGAGGAGCAAATTCCCCTCACGGTGTGCCCGCTCTCCAATGTCAAACTGCGGGTCTTTCCGAACCTCAAGTCTCACAATCTCAAGCAGCTGCTGGATTGCAGTCTGCTGGTGACCGTAAACTCCGACGATCCGGCGTACTTCGGCGGCTACGTCGCCGACAACCTCCAGGCCTCCGCTGCGGCGCTGGACCTCAGTCGCGAACAGCAGCTCCAACTGGCGCGGAACTCGTTCGTCGCGTCATTCCTGTCCGATGAGTCGAAGCGCGCCTACCTACAGGAGCTCGATCGGTTCGCGGCTCAGGCCTCGCTGAAGACGATCTCCTGAGCACCCTCGTAGAGAACGCGACGGCCGAGCTCGGCCAATAGTTCGTGCCCCTCGTCGATCGTCGCGAAGTGGTTGCCGGCGAGCGGACCCGCCTTGCTCGCGAAGCTGGTCGAGCCATAGGGAAACAGGACCTCGGTCTCACTGATCCCGCCGGGGTAGAGCAGCAGCTGGCCGGCGGCCGGATAACTGGTGTGGTTCTCGAAGCCCAGCCCGGTCTCGAGATCGCCGAGCGGCACCCAGGCCGATTCCCCGCTCCAGCGGGCCTGCACCAGCCTGGCACGGAGCGGGAGCAGCTTTCGAAACGCGCCACACGTCTTGGGTGCCGCGCTGGTCTCCCAGCGCGCGGTGAAACGAAGCGAGCCGACGGTGATCTCAAGCATCGCGTCTAAGCGTAAGACCGATACTGCCGTGCGCGGGTTTGGGATCGCTGAAGACGCGGGTCTTCGGGTCGGCGTCGGACACCTTCGACGTGTCCCACAGGCGGTTCTCCGCGTCGAAGGAGACTTCGCTCATGCCGTCGAAACGGGCGAGAAGCCTTGTGCCCATCTCGTAGACGAGATGCTGGATCGACATGCTGACGAATTCATCGAAGGCGGCGATCACCGCGGCCCGCACGGCTTCCGAGTCGATTCGCCCCTTACCGTCGCTCACGCCATCCCTCATGACCTGGTAGCGCCAGTGCACATCGAGATGGATGAAAAGGGGACGATCTGAGACCTCGGGCAGCGTCGTGTAGGCGTCGCGGGCGAAGTCGAGAAAGGCGCTGCCGGTGAGCTTGACCAGGCGCAGGTTGCGCCGGCCGCAGCGGAGTGAGCGGAGCCCATCGCGACCGAGTTCCAACTCCACCGTCCCGTAGTCGTCCTCGAGCGGGCTGAGCAGTTTAGCGCTGTGGAGTGCGAATGGGATCTCGTTGACCGAAATCCGCAACGCGTTCATCTGTGAGTAGGTCTCGAGAAGCCGGCGGCCCAGGAAGGCGGCGAAGCCCTCGTGACTGGCGCCGGTGTACTCGAGCGCCATCGCGTAGACGAAATTCTTCATGGTGTCGGTGGCCACCACCTCGCGGTTGTCGCCCTCGGTGTAGGCCGGCATGAAGTTGTCACCGAACACGTCGATGCTGACTCGGCCGCCGAGCAAGCCGCGGCCAGGGTGCGTGCGGTAGAAGGAGACGTTGTGCTTGCCGTACCGGATGTCGGCGTTCATGAGCGCAACCGATCCTCGGCGATTGCCACTATGGCTCGTAGCCCTTCCTGTAATTCTTCCTCGCGGGTACGACGGAGTCGTGCGTGCAGGACCTTGACGATGTCCTTTTTGGGCCGGCGATTGACGAAGACCACGAAGCGGAAGCCGAAGCGGCGCTCGTACTCGTCATTCAAGCGGCGTAATTCGGGGAGCTGATCGGCGGGGAGCCGATCCGCCCCCTGTTCCTTGAGGGAGCGAGTCGACAGGCGTTTCAGCTCTTCGCCGATGCGGGGATGGGCGTTGAGGGTCTCCACCTTTTGTTCATCGGTCAGCGTGGGCAGGGCGGCGCGCATCGACGCGATGAGCTGCGTGCCAGTGCGGTACGGCCCACCCGCCCTGACCTTTTGCGCCAGCGGGGTGGAGCCCTCGAGCGCCTCCTCGATGGTGGTCGTCACGTTCCGCGGTAGGTCGTGCAGGAATAGGGTGCGATCAGCAGCGGCACGTGGTAATGGCGGCCCTCGCTGAGATTGAGCTCGAGCGTGATCGTCTCGAATAGGTGCGAGTGGCCACCGAAGTAGGCTCCGACCTCAACCAGCAACCGGTACGACCCTGGATTGACGCCGCCCCCGCTCAGGTCGGCGATCCGTCCCTCGGCGTCGGTGGTCAGCGTGCGCGTGCCCAGAGTGACGCGGACGCCGGCCGCGGGTTTTCCCGATGCGACGTCGAGGACGTGGGTCGAGATCGTGGCCAGCTCGCTCACAATCCCACCAGGTCATCGGGCTTGACCGGGGCGCGTCGCAACTCTCGGCCGGTCGCGTGACGCAGGGCGGCGACCACCGCGGCCGGGACCACCACGGTCGACGGCTCGCCGACCCCCTTGGCACCGTAGGGCAACCCAGGTTCCGGCTCCTCGACGATTTCGCAGACCACCGGCGGCATGTCGAGGATGGTGGGGATCAGGTAATCGGTGAAGGACGCATTCTTCACCTGACCGTCGACCAGCGCGATCTCCTCCATCAACGCCAGACCGAGACCCTGGGCGCTGCCCCCCTCGATCTGCCCCAGCACGCTCTGCGGGTTGAGGGCACGGCCCACATCCTGAGCTACCGCCAGCTGCACGACGCGCACCAGGCCGAGGTCCTGGTCGACCTCGACCACGGCGCGGGCGGCTCCGAAGGCAAACGTCACGTGCGGATCGCCCTGCCCATTGGCGTCGAGCTTTCCGGTCGAGCGATGATGGAACACCCGGCTGGCTTCGACGGGGCGGCGAAGGTCCGCCAGTCCGCCCTGCCGGTCGATCTCGGCCTGCACTACCTGGCACGCCAGCTGCACCGCGCCGCCGGTCATCATGGTCTGCCGCGAGGCCGAGCTGGAGCCGGCCGAGCCGATGGCCGTATCCGGTTGACGCAAGATGACGCGATCGATGCCGAGCTCGCTGCGAACAATTTGCGTGATGATGGTATCGAGTCCCTGGCCGACTTCAACCGCGGCTGTCTTCACCTCGACGAGGGGCCCATCGTTGTCGACGGAGACTCGGACCCACGCCTCGGAGGAGTCGTCGAAGCCTTCGCTGTAGCCGAGATTCTTGTAGCCGACCGCGACGCCGACGCCGCGCTTCAGCGCTTCGCCATGGCCCACGTTGCCGGCACCGCCGGGGAGCAGCATCGGGTCGCGGTCGAGCGCCGACTCTTCGGGCGGAAGCGGAAGCGCCTGTAAGCGCTGCAGGCATTCGCGCACCGGGGCGACGCCGACGATGGGTTGGCCGGTCGGCAGGATAGACCCGGAGCGCAATGCATTTTTCAGGCGGAGCTCGATCGGATCGAGCTTGAGCGCCGCGGCCAGCTTGTCCATCTGCGCCTCATAGGCAAAGCAGGCCTGCACCGCACCAAATCCGCGCATCGCGCCGCAGGGCGGGTTGTTGGTGAAGACCGCCGTCCCGACCAGCCGCGCGTTGGGGACCTCGTACGGTCCAGCGGCGAACGTCGTCGCGTTGCCGATGACCGCCGGCGAGGTCGACGTGTAGGCGCCACCGTCGACCAGGAGGCGAGCCTGGATACTGACGAGCTTGCCGTCGCGGCTCGCGCCGTGGCGCATCCAGACCCGCGAGGGGTGCCGATGGACATGGCCATAGAAGGACTCCTGCCGTCCGTAGCTCATTTTCACCGGCCGTCGCGTGCGCAGGGCCAGCATGCAGGCGTGGATCTGCATGCTCACATCCTCCCGCGCGCCGAATGCGCCGCCCACGCCCGAGAGGTGAAGGCGCACCTTCTCCGGAAGAAGGTCGAGACAAGCGGCGAGCTGTTCGAGATCGGCATGCAGCCACTGGGTCGCGATGAACAGGTCGACCCCGCCATCTGGGGCCGGCACGGCGAGTCCTGCTTCCGGGCCGAGCGGTGCCTGGTCCTGCATGCCTGTCTCGTACATGCCTTCCACCCAGACGTCCGCCCGCGCATTGGGATCGCCATGGATGATGGTGAGCGAGCGCACGATGTTGCCCTGCGGATGAATCGAGGGCGCGCTCTTCTCCAGCGCCTGCTCCATGTCGGTGACTCGGGTCAGAGGTTTGTAGTTGACGGCGATCTTCTCGAGCGTGGTGCGCGCCAGCTCCGGATCTTCCGCGGCGACGATCGCCACCGCCTCACCCGCGTAGCGCACCACATCTTTCGCCAGCACCGGTTGGTCCTGGACGTCGAGCCCGAAGGTCGGTTTGCCGGGGACGTCGGCGTGGGTCAGCACGGCGACAACGCCTGGCACGGCAGCGGCGGCCGAGACATCGATCGAGATGATCTGCGCGTGTGGGTGCGGGCTCCGCAACGTCGCGCCCCACAACATGCCATCGCGATGGAGGTCACTGGCGTACTCGAACTCGCCTTTGACTTTCGGGATGCCATCAACGCGTCGCACCGACTCACCGACGCCGCCCTGTCGCTGGATTCGAACACTCATGCCCAGATCATGGTGGCCTCGCTGAGGTTGACCAGGTGTCGGTCATGGACGACCGGTTTCCCCTCGACGAAGAGATGTTGCACCGGCGCCGGGTTGCAGAAAACGAGCGCGGCCACCGGGTCCGCTTCGGCGCCGCGGAATGCCAGGCCGTCGGTCGCGAAGAGCGCGATGTCGGCGCGCTTGCCGACCTCGAGCGAGCCCACGTCGTCCCGACCCAGGCACACCGCGCCGCCGCGGGTGGCAACCCGCAACGCCTGGCGGGCGCTCATCGACGCTGGGCCTTTGCGTGCCCTCGTAGTGAGCATCGCCTGGCGTGTCTCGGCCAGCAGGTTGCCGCTGTCGTTAGAGGCCGACCCATCGACGGCGAGACCCACCTGGACTCCGGCATCGATCATCTCGCGAGCCGGGGCGAAGCCGGAGCCCAGCCGCATGTTCGAAGTCGGACACCAGGCCACCGCCGTCCGGGTCGCTGCTAGCCGTTTGATATCCGCCTCGCTGAGATGGACGCAATGCGCGAGCCAGACGTCCGAGCCGAGGAAGTCGAGGTCTTCGAGTAGCTCGAGGGGCCGGCGATTGAACGTCGACCTGCAGTAGCTCTCCTCGTCGAGCGTCTCGGCGATGTGGGTGTGGAGCCGGACGTTGCGCCGGCGGGCGAGCGCGGCCGACTCGCGCATCAACCGTTGCGAGACCGAGAACGGCGAGCAGGGGCCGACCGCGATCCGCAACATCGATCCGGGAACGGGGTTGTGGAAGCGTTGGATGGCGTCGTCGGTCGCCGCCAGGATGGCATCGATATTCTCGACCACGCGGTCCGGCGGCAGCCCGCCACTTGACTCGCCGAGGTCCATCGACCCACGGCACGGATGGAAGCGCAGCCCAATCTCCCCGGCGACCTCGATCTCGGTCTCCAGCAGGCCGGTGACGCCCGACGGAAAGACGTAATGATGGTCGGTCGTCGTTGAACAGCCGCTGAGCGCGAGCTCGGCGAGGCCGACCTCGGCGGCGGTCCGTTCCCAATCGGCATCGATCGTCGCCCAGACCGGATAGAGCTCCCGTAGCCAATCGAAGAGGCCGCCCTCCTGCGCGCGGACACGAGTGAGCGTCTGGTAGAGGTGGTGATGGGTATTGATCAGCCCTGGAACGGCCACGAGACCTCGACCGTCGATGACGTCGGGCTGCTCTCGAACTGGAGGCCGTCCCTGGCCGGTCCAGGTGATGACGCCGCCATCGATCAGGATCGATCCGTTTTCGAGCTCGGTGCCGGGGTCGTCCATGGTGACCACGACCCGGCAGCCCTCGATCAGGATCATGTGCCGCCTCCCATCCGAGCGGCCGCGAGGCTGACGGCGTCGAGGATCTTCTGGTAGCCGGTGCAACGGCAGAGATTGCCACTGAGGGCCTCTCGCACCGTTGCCGGACTGGGGTGAGGGTCCTTTTGCAGCAGGTCGGCCACGGCCACGACGAATCCGGGGGTGCAGAACCCACACTGGACTGCGCCGGCTTCGACAAATGCCTCCTGGATTGGATGCAGCCGGTCGCTGGCGGTCACACCTTCGACCGTGCGGACCTCACGCCCGTGGGCCTGTGCCGCCAGCACCAGGCAACTGCAGACGAGGGTGCCATCGAGCCAGACCGAGCACGACCCGCACTCGCCCTGCTCGCATGCGTTCTTCGAGCCGTAGAGTCCGAGGTGATCGCGCAAGAACGTCAGCAAGCTTGCGCCGGCCCAGGCCTCGGCCTCCTGCCACTGGTCATTGACTTTGACCCTCACAACCACGCCGGCAACCTCCGCTCGTTGAGGGCCCACCTGATCGCGCGGCGGGCGAGCACGCGGCAGCCGTGGCGGCGATAGGCGGCGGTGCCACGCACATCGTCGAGCGGCTTGGCTGCCGCCGCAACCAGCTCGCCGAATTCGTCGATCACCTGGTCGGGGATGGTGATGGATGGGTCCTGCCACGCGCCGGACGATGCCATCGCGGCGGCGATCTGTTGCTCCGCCTCGGTGGCGCGGAGGATGGTCGGGCCCACCGAACCGAGCGCGACCTTCACCCTGGCGTCCTCCTCATCGACGACCAGGCAGACACTGGCGACCGAGATCACCATCGCGTTGCGCGTCCCAATTTTGGAGAAGCTCCCTGGACCGCGGCGCAGGGGCCAACGTGTCCCGATGATGAGCTCATCCGGAGCCAGCGCCGTCTTCTTTGGGCCGGTGAGGAACACATGCCAGGCCATCGATCGCTCGCCGCGTGCCCGGCTGCGAACGACCACGTCGGCGTCGTACGCGGCCAGAACCGGGAGTGCATCGCCAGCCGGCGATGCCGTGCCGAGGTTTCCACCCACGGTGCCCCGATTGCGAATCTGGGGTGATCCGACCGAGCGGGAGGCCTGCACCAGCGGCTTGAACTCAGGCATCTCCCTGACGATGGTGGCGTAGGTCAAGCCCGCGCCGAGGATGACGTGGCCGTTTTCCTGGCGCCACGAGGCGAGCTCGGCAACATGGCCGAGGTCGATCATGGCCGCTGGGCGCCGGCGGCCGAAGTTCAGGTCGACCATCAGGTCGGTGCCGCCCGCGATCGGCGTTGCTTCGGGACGCTCCGCCTTCATCGCGAGCGCTTCATCGAGCGAGTGCGGTAGTAGGACCTCCATGACGGTGCAACTACTTTATCCGCGCCGCCGCCGCCCGGACCCCTCGGAGCAGGGCGCGCGCGCCGAGGACCAGGTGCTCATCGGAGGTGTTCTCCAACGGCGAGTGGCTCACCCCGCCGATGCTGGGGACGAAGAGCATGCCGGTCGGGACGTGGCGCGCGAGGATGGCGGCATCGTGACCCGCGCCGCTCCACAACCTGGCCGGCTTACTGCCAAGCTCCTGGCAGGCCGCCTCGAGCAACTCCATCTGCTCGCGGTCCATCCGCACGGGTGGCAGCCAGGAGAGCCGCTCGGTCTCGGCGCGGCAGCCTTCCTCGGCGCAGATCGCCTCGAGATTGGCATTGAAGGTCTCGACGATTCGATACACGACCGACTCCTCGAAGTGACGTACCTCGAGCGTAAAGGCGGCACGGCCCGGAATGACGTTGACGCCGCCGGGATCGAACTGCATGGCCCCGACGTTCGCCACCGCCTCCGCATCGACGTTCTGCACCAGCTCGCGCATACTCGCGGCTGCTCGCGCGGCGGCCCGACCGGCGTCGTGGCGTAGCCGGAAGGGCGTGGTCCCCGCGTGGTTCTGGCTTCCAACCACGCGTACTTGCTCGCGGTAGACGCCAACGATCCCCGTCACGACCGCGAGGTCGGCGCCGTCGGCTTCCATCCGCGGCCCTTGCTCGATGTGCAGCTCGAGGAAGGTGGCGATCGAAGGCAGATGTTGCTGGGCGTCGAGCATGCGATCGACCTCGCGTCCGGCCGATGCGAGCACCTGGTGGATTGGATCGCCATGCCAATCGCGGCCTCCACGGAGTTGGTCCAGATCGAGCTCTCCGGTGAGCGCCAGGCTGCCGATCAAGCCGATGGCAAAGCGAACGCCTTCCTCGTCGGCGAACCCGACCACCTCGACGCGAGCCGCGACCGAATCGCCGGATTCCACCAGGGTGCGCAGGACTTCGAGGGCGGCCACCGCCCCGTACGCGCCGTCGAGGCGGCCCCCGTTGGGGACGCTGTCGAGATGCGAACCGGTCAGCAGCCTGGGACTGGCGGAACCCGCCAGCTGACCAAAGACATTGAGCGCGGCATCGACGCGCGGCTCGAGCCCGGCCTCGCGGATCCGCTCGGCAAACCAGCGCCGCGCGGCCAGGTCGGCTTCGGACCAGGCGAGCCGGTCGACGCCGCCGTCGGCCTGCCCGCCAATCGTCGAGAGCGTCCGTAGGTCGGCCAGCAGCCGTTCGCCGTTGATGTCGGTCACAGCGGCACCGCGTCGGGATCGAAGGGGGCGCACTTCAAAAAGCCACCGAAGCCCCGGTCGCCCACGACAGCGCCGT
>WNFC01037289.1_pt1 | contig 10095 bp, 10 predicted proteins | sample 5400541 | NCBI WGS metagenome assembly WNFC01 (sample SAMN13153342, study PRJNA577476) | soil metagenome | isolation source: 120 cm saprolite under Douglas fir tree site 2 hole 2 replicate 1 | place: USA:California | collected 2015-04-18 | reverse complement strand
ATCCAGTTCGGCGTAAAGAGCTGTGTGGCAGCAGGAATATCCTCGCTCTTCACCACCTTGCCGATGACCTGATCTTTCTTCTCTGAGATGTAGAATTGGTACAACCAACCGACAATCTCGACTTCCTGCCAGTCTGCCTCGTCAATCCCATTGACCAGCTTGCGGATGAGCGAGTCGGAGTGCAGCAGATTGTCAGGCAGCAGTAGCTCGGTTTCGTCGTCAATGCGTTCAAAGAGAAATGGCATGGCCGAGTGCAGAGCGTTGCACTGGGTAATCAGTAACATCCGGTACAGTTCAGCTTCCCTGGTGCCGTCAAGCTTCAGGTCAATGACCTCGGCCTTGTTCAGGCCCGGCAAATCCACATGTTCAGCGTGTTCGAGGATTTCCGGCGTGGTCTTCTCCGGGTCCGGGTGGCTCAAGACCCGGTAACCATGATCCAGGTAGCCATGCAGTTCCATGAAACGGATGGCCGCAAACCGGTTAAACCAGGTGTAGGCCATCGCCTCCATCGTCTGCTCGAAGCCTTGGCGTGTAATTCGCTCCTCCAGTGCCTTCCGCTTGCGCGCTATGGCGCGCGAGAATGGCTTCCCGCCAAGGATCACCACCTCACCTTGTGCGATGATGGGCTCAACCTTTGTCGCGGTGAGGCCGTGGTCGGCGGCACGGGCTGTCACCGCCTTGATAAAATCAAGACGAGCCTGGGGAGCGTAGGTTTTGAGCTTCGCACGATTCATGAGACACCTTTGTTTGACCAGGAGTCAAGAAGAAATAAACCGGACACCTAGGCGTCCGACGCGTCTGAGTAGCGGTGTGTTAGGTGGCACTCTCAATCCTCTTGCACGTCTAACGTTCCTTCCGCGAAGCCCAATCCATGCTTGTCCAAGTACGGGCGCAGCTGACACAACATCGGCCTGAGCGCTTCCAACGGTGCTTTCATCTGGTTATGGCGGTAGTTATGCGCTATCGCCGTCAGGATCGGTGCGACGGCTTCCTCCGCACGCTTCCAAGCGCCTTGGGAGTCGAAGAAATACACTGTACGACGCGACTCCTCCAGCGGCAGCTTATTTGGCTCCCAATTCCAGAAACCACGAACGAAAATCCGTCCGATGGCTCTACTGGCAATGTTCTGTTTGTCGATCTCGATCCACCTCTCAAGTACCGCAAAGAATGGCGCCCCTCCTTGTTCAACCTCATCAATTGTCACGTCGATGATCGGTTGCCCAACGGGAACATCGGCTACGCTATCGAGCGAGAAGGTCGGGGCTTGGAGCGGCAAGGGCGTGTCGAACCGAAGAACCAGCCGCGAAACGTTCTCCTCCGGCTCAAACAAGGCCCGCCATATGTTCCACGTTGAATAGAGTCGGAGCTTTCCCCTAGTCTTACCGACTACACAGACATGGGGCTTACGAAGGCTAACCGTGAGAGCGCAAACAGAGCCAGGTACTCTGAGCGATCGCCAGACCGAAAGGACCCAAGTCGCTTTCCACTCATACGCTAATCACGCCCTCCAACGCATTGACCACCTGACGCCGGGCATGAGCCACACCCAGAAGCCGCAGCGACGTCAGGAGCGGCGGCTGGAGGGCGGCGGCTCCATGCTCTTTTTAGGTGGTTCCCGCGTGGGCGTCCCCAGGGCAACAGGCTCTATACGCTTGGGTAAGAGCGAGACGCCTTGACGGCCACTCTGGTGTTGCCGTTCTTTGAGGTCGCGCCACATAGCGTAGACGTCGTAATTGAATCGCTTTGCATACGCTTCGCGGGCCTGCCGCACCTCTGCAACAATGCTGTCAATGGCCATGGCACTTACACCTCCAACAGTTCTTCAGGGGTACAGATGATGGGCACCTCGAAGCCGTGACTGCGGCAGACCGCTTCGATGCGGCTGCGCAACGCGGCATTGGCCATATGGGTACAATTCCACGTGAGGAGGTAATCCATCCCGTTGACCACAGCGATGGCAATGTGGAGCGCATCCGCAGCGGCACTGACCGGTAGAGGGACGTACTCAAGCAATGCCTGCGCCAGCTCCACCTCCTCTTCCTGTGGCTCCAGTAATGGCAGAGGCGTTAAGACTGCCAATCGGCGTGCCGCCGCTTCTGAATCGCCAGCGCTCGCCTCGTCGAGGACCATTTGTGAAACAAACAGATCAAAAGCATGGCGCCGGGTGTCCCACCATTCGCGTGTAATCTGTTGGTGAGCCACTGTCACCAAATCTCGACTTGGCCGTGCTGTCAAGTAACTGGGAATGGTTGTTTCAAGATAAACTTTTGGTTGCATGGGTCTACATTACCCCAAAGCCGTCCAAAAAGCCACCGAACGCTTCGGCTCAGCGGCGCGCGAAGCGTGTCCGCTGGAGCCAATCGTTATGTGACTCGGTCGATTGCGTACTTACACAAGGTCTCGTAGAGCGACTTGGGCCCATGGCCAAGGATTTGACGACCCTCCGCAGCCGTCTGGTAGAAGGCTACGCCGCAAAGCAGGATATCCCGCGCCGGAGCCTTAACTGCGAACACCGTCTCATCTTCGGTTTGAGAGAACTCCGCACGCCAGATTCCCCCGCCGCTCACACCGCCATATGTTCTCGGAATGCCCGGATTCTTATCGAGGTTGAGATTCACGAAGAGGTAGTCCCAGTCGCCGAACGCAATGCGTTTCTCAACGGCCGTGTCGTAGAAAAACGACGGTACCAAGCCGCTTTTCGCATCGAACAGTACCTGTGGACTCCCAGCGAGGATCCAGAACCCCTTCTCCCCGAACAGATCAAGCTGTGCGTCCTGACGCCTGATGTCGATTGAGTAGAAGACCTTGTCATATGCCTCGATATGGCCGCAAACGGGTGGGGGAAGACGGACGAAGGTAACGTCAGGAACTGGTGCGTTGACCTCAGGCAAGGTGGCCTGATCGCTAGGCCCCAGGGCTCGAAGAACGCTGGGATCGACATCATAAGGTCGACCACCGACGAGGAGCACCAAGCGGGAGCTACGCTCGATTGTGGTCCAGACATGCCTTGCCGTTAGGATTCCTGCCATGCTGTTGATTCGCACGAACGTTCCAGAGCAGCAAACAGGCTCAGTGGCGAGACCCCCGGAAACGGCCATCGTGACAGAATGCAGGCGTATCTTTTCGTGCACCTGACGCGTTAGCGCTGGAGGAAGATCTCGTATCGGAATTTCTCGCCAGTCTGGCATTGACGCTCCGTTCTAGCTCGCAACTGTCACCTACTCTGAAAATACGGACGAGGGAGGCATGTGAAACCCACCAAGCCTACCCCTCGTGGACATGTGGCATATTTTCATGGTTCGGGGTGAAGTTCCGCTTCATGATCGCTAACGAAGAGCGTTAGACAGCCCCATTATGCTACTGTGAAAATTGCTTGAGCAATCCTTGCGATAAAATCTGTCGCATCTCGCACCAGTACCTCGTTAATCGGCCAACGATACCCTGGATTTGTTGGGTCCATGTCAGCTTCATGGGCTATCTTGTTGCGGCGATCTATAATGGCGCCAAGCTGAATCCTGACAGCCCTACTCGTCATGCCAAGTTCGGAAGCTACCTGCTCCCACAGTCTTACATTCGACATGAAACGTATGGCCTCAGCAATCTTGTCCGGATGCTGAAAGCTCAGCCAACCGTGGGCTTCCCGAATGGCCTGGTCCAGCCATTCGTCTCGACCTGTATCGGCTATTGCCTCTCGTGCAGCGGACATCGGCACCCTGAACGATAAGTACGCATCTGTTGTTGGTCGATTGCCCCGATGCACCTCAAGCATGCCACACCGTACGAACTCATGGACAAAGTGATCCAGGGCGCTGACGGCTAGCACCAATGATGCTCGTAAGATGTCTGAAAGGTCGACCGCCACAGTGGTGAGGTTTGAGAGAGACTGCGCAAGTCCCGCAAGGCTTCGAGCGCGAGCAAGGTTCTCGCAGAACTGGTCAAACGCCGCTTGCATCGTCAGTCAGTATGATGACACGTTCGACAAGCTCTTCGAAAACCCTGTAGAATTCCTGGCGCTTTCTTTGGTCCTCCGCAAGCACGATTCCGACATGACCAAACTGCGCGTTGGTTAAGGCAAAAACTGGTGTTTTGTGATCTTGCGATTTGGCGATCAATGTATTGAAATCGGCGATCTGTGCAAGACAAAAATGTGGTAGCAGCTCAGGAACTTGCTTGTATGTTTTTTGGGGAAGCAGCATCTTGAGAGGCTCTAAAGTGGGGACGAACTGTTTGGCTATACGTTCGTTAATCGTATCAATCCATTTTTGAAAGCCCTCGGTCGGAGAGCCCTTGCGGGGGCGGTATCTTTGGATGATGGTACCTATGAACTTCGGATTCTTGTCTGGATACGGATATGTCGCAGATTTCAGAATGGGATTCGACTTTGCGCGCTTCGACCAAGCGTGCCAACGCGGCACCACCGTGGACAAGGATTCAACAGCCATGACAGAGAAGTAGTCGGGAGAAGCAGGGACGGTGAAGAAATCACTGGTCATGAGCAGATTTTGATTTATAGAACTCAGACTAGGGTTCATGTCTACAAGCACAAAATCCGCCGAGTGCTTCTCAGCGGTTATATCCAGCAAGTACGACAGCGCACCAGGTAAGTTCTGGAGTGTCTGGATAGAACCAGAGAGTTCTTGGGCAATCCCAAGCGTGACCTCATACTCTGATAGTCGAATGTGTCCAGGTAACAGGAATAAGCCCTCACACCCATTGACCGGCAAACACTCCACGGCCTCTATTGCACGGGGCTGTGATTCAAACGCTGGTGCCAGACCAGCACGGATATTGCGGTCAGACTCCGTCTGGTAAAAGTTCTCAAAGGCGTTCTCACCCTTAAAGCCGAGCACCAATCCGGTGAGGTTACACTGAGGGTCAGCATCGACTAGGACGACACGGTGACCTTTTGAGGCAAGCATCCATCCAATATGGAAGGTCGTTGTGGTCTTACTGACACCGCCCTTGTGGTTAAAGAGCGCAATGCGCTGTGCCATCAACAGTCTCCCTACGGTAGAATCAAACTTATCTCACAACACTAGCGGGTACTCGCCATGGCGTCAAGGGTGGACAGGAAGCACGCAGACGTGAGTGACGCTTCGGGAAGCCTGGGAGCAAGGCCATCTTGGCCGTTCCCCGGCTCCAGGCGGGCGAGACGCCCGCGCTCCCAGGAGCGTCGTCCACATAGCAAAACTTTTGTACGAGCTCTCAGCGGATCTGAATCCGTTCTCCCTTGTGAATGGCGTCTTCCATTTCTGTACGGAGCTGGTCGAGGAAGCCATGCACGTCGTCCAGGGTTTCCAGGTAGGTCGCCTTGACCAGGGCCGCTGGTTTGATCGGGTGCACCTTCTTGACCACAGGATTGGGCTTCTCTGGTGCAGGACCAGTGCCCTCTGTAGAGGGATGCTCCGGTACCTTGCTGACAAACTCCTGGATACGACCCTGTGCCGCGTCAAACAGCGTCAGCGCCTCGTAGGCAGCCTGCGTGATGTGTGCAATGCTTTCCTGGCGATCGACCTGCACACGGAGCGTGTGCAGTGGCCTCAGGCAGACGGACGTCAGCGCCTCGTCACCTTTAGCCGCTTTAATGTCCTTGGTGAGCGCAGCAATGACGTCATCGATCTTCTGGTAGGTTGCCGTCCGGTGCTGGGCAAGCAAGGCCGCATTGACGCCTTCCACGGTTGTGATCAAGCCTTCCGCCTCCTGGATGAGGCTATATGGACTCTGGGCTGACAGGACGTCCTGCATACGCCTGAGTGCCGGTGCCGCCCTGGTATCGTGCTCCAACTGGGACTGGTTGAGCGTGTAGGTGGTATGCGCTGTACGGAGCTTCTCCCAGGTTGGCTTCTGGTGTTCGTAAAAATGTTCCAGATCATGATAGCTATCCGAGAAGTCGAGCAAATCGTCTTTGCGTGCATTGAAGCGTTCAATGAAGGTGTACGACTCCTCACATGCCAGAAGTGCCTTGATGAGTGTCAGGCCATCGTTGAGTTCTTCCTGGCCAGGATACTGGCCCGTATCGGCCAGGGTCTTGTAGCCGAGCAGCGTGGTCCTCCACCCTTCGAGCCTGGTGCGCAAGAACGTATACAAGGCGTCTTCGCCATCTGGCCCCATGGTGGAGAAGACGTCTTTCCCCAGAGTGCGCGCCTGCTGGAGCGCTTTGGGATCGGTGGTTTTGCGCTGGAGGAGGATGATCTTGCGTCGTTTACTGGGCGAGGTCAACTCCGCATACGCCTTCTCCACAGGGAGAAGCGCCCCGTCCATCATCAGACTGACGTCACCTAAGACGAGCAGCCGAGCCAGCAACAGGAGCACTTCTTCTGCCGGCCAGCCGTACGGACGCACCGCATAGCGTTTCTCGATCATATCGTGCAATACGATCTGCCGACTGCTCCTGGTGCAGAGATCGACATAGGTGCGGAGGTCCTCGATGGCCTGGGGATTGCTCTCTTCCATCTGCATCGCCAGCGTCTGTTGGCCGATGTCATTGCTCCGCAGGACGGCCTGCATTTCCTGCAAGGCGCGCTCGGGTGTGTCGTGGACTTTCCGGAGGTAGCCCATTTTATTGAAGGTATTGGTGATGAGGTATTCCAGGGCCTCCGTCAGTGCGGCCATGGGAGCCGCCGCGGTGATCTGGAGCGACTGACCGGCCACGAAATACCTGGCCTGCGCCAGCATGTCAGCGAGGAGCCGGGTCAGCCGTTCGCGCCGCTCGCGGTTGTCCTCAGCCAGGTCACGGTGGATACGCTTGACGGACTCAGGCAGGGTGCCATCACTCTTGGTCATCGAGCCGTATCAGGATGTGACCGCCGTCCTGTGTACTATCCATGACGCATTGGTGATCCTTGGCGGCCTCGTACGCATCCGCCAGCGGTGTGAGCACGGCAACGAGCAGCGCCCCGTCCATCTGATTGCCAACGGGAAAACCATCACAGCGACGGTTGAAGGGAAAATCCATCTTGTTGGACGTGTACTTATGCTTGCGCTGGCCTTTGAGCACCTCCTCGAAGATCAGCTCGCTCAGGAGTTTGGCTTCTTCGCCGCTACTCAGTTCGACATTTTTAATCTCGCGGTTGATGTCTCGTTCTTCGTTGGTGAGGAAGAAGTACACATCACCGCTGCGGCTGATGAGCGTTTCCCGTTCGAGGCGTTGCAGGCTCTCGGTGATGTGCTGACGCAGGGCCAGACGATCAGCATCGATCTGGTCCAGGCACAGCGTCACGAGGTTCTCGACCGTGCTCTTCATTTCGTCCACATAGCGGATCAGAAAGAGTACTTGCAACAGCCTCACGTCGAACGGTTCCAGGCTGGGATTATCGAGCGCCTGATCGATGGTGCGCTTGACCGCCGTGTCCAGGAAGCTCTCGATGGACGGATAAAACGCATACAGGGGCACCAGAACCTCAACTTCCTGGTCCTTCACGGCAATGCCAGCCAATTGAAAGGCATCCAGAATGGAGCGTTCGCCGCGCGACAGGTGCAGGCCAGTGGCTCCGGCCTTGCGAATGGCCTCGAAAATACGCTGCACGAGCTGAAATTGATACGGCGCGAAGGGATAGTTTTTCACAAAATCCGCCCCGTCACGATACGGCCTGAAGGTCATGCCGCAGTCCGTGAAGGTGAGCTGGTTCTTGAGAATATCGCCCTTCGCCTGGAAAACCTGCTGCAGGCTCTCGACCACCTCAGGGCGCTTGGCCAACAGACGCTCCTGGATCACCTCATCCACATTGGCACTGGACAGAGAGAGGCGCGTTGTGAAGCGGCCTTGAATCTTAGAGAAGTCATTCGCTATGGAGGTTTTCATCTCCCCGAGGACGGCGTCGATGTCCTCCTGGGAGGTGACCACCACCCAGGCCCGGCCCTGACAGATCGTGCCCAGGTCCTCCGTAATTGTTTGCAGGTTGAGCATCAGATGCGTATCGCTGCCAATGAACTGCCCAACTTCATCAACCAGGAAGATGAGGCGGTGGTCTGGTCCTTGTTTATCGAGGTAGGCTTTCACCCATTGACAGACATGCTCGACCGACAACACGAAATGCTCTTCGGCCCCATCCAGCCACTTTTCCGCCGCATCTGTGCTCTGTCCGGTCGCGACGGACCAGGCGGTGATGACCTCATCACGATGGAACAGGTAGGCATCGCGTTCTTGCACCCATTCCAGGCCGCTGGCCTCGCGAAAGGCCTGCTGAAAGGTCGCGAGTGTGCCTTTCTCGTCCAGATAGCGTTCCATATGGGCAATATGCGGATGATCCGGACAGTAGCCCTGCATCTCGTTTAAGACTTTCAAAAAGACCGAGAGAATGGCGTCACGACCAGACTTGGTGTCAGCCTTGCTGTCGATATTAAACAGGATCACGTCCGTGTGTGACGCCACAGCGCGCTTGATGTCACCCAGCAACATGGCGTCCTTGATCTTGGGCTCGAAGAACGCCACCGCCTGTTTGGTCTGGCCATCGTGCGTGTGACGGCCGTTCCGGAGCAAGTAGGAGAGCACCTTAAGAAAGTGCGACTTCCCGGAGCCAAAGAAGCCGGAGACCCAGACGCCGGTCTTCCCTAAGGCATTGGGATCATGGCGGTGGTCGATGGCGTCACAGTAGGCGGAGAAGAAGGTGCGGAAGTGCTGGTCCAGTTCGCGAGTGACCACGAATTCGTCGAGTTCCTGCCAGACCGATGAGGCGTCAAGCTGGTCCGCCTTCACCACACCGTTAATGGGGCGAGCGATATCTTTCTGGAACAGGGTTGTGATACGCATGGTGCGAGCCTCACGGTACCAGTTTGAAAGCGCGGTAGTAGTTGTCGTTGGTGAGTTTACCAAACAGCCGGAGTGCCTGGCCATCGAACCGCCCCGGATAGAACAGCACTAACGGTGTCTGGCCCATGACTGCATGCAGGTTGTTCAATAACGTGTGCACACGCAGCAAGGGATAGACGCTGCCGACACCCGATACGAGCACCAGATCATGCTGCTCAGGCTGAGCTATTTCAGCAAAGACGGGCGCAATCTTGTTGGGATGCAGAATCGTTGTCAACTGCCTCAGCACGAACGCATCACCCTTCGTCTGCTGCATGGCGATGGCTTTGTCGAGCAGGTGTCGCTGGCGCAAGTAGGTCAGGACGAAATCCAAGAGATGGACATGACCAACACGTAATCCTGGCCTGGTTCTGGGCAGATGATCGAGCACGAACTGGAGGTGCTCGCGGACACGCAATTCCGCTTCTGGTGGATAGTCAAAGATGTAGAATGCGATCTCGTTGCCCAGGCCTTTGCCACGCAGGAAGGCTTCCGAGGTGATGGTCGGGAGAATCTGATTCAGTCGGTCTGTGAGCCCATCATTCATGGTGCCACCTGGATGCACCGCAGCACGTAGTGCTCCTGATGCGCCGTGAGGTAGTCCAGCACTGGGGACGCAATGTAGACCGGTTGCAACGTCAGGGTTCTTGGAAGACCGATGACCGCAGCCGGTCTATCGTCGCCGTGCTCCACTGGGGCATCTCGGGATCACGTCCCCGACAGTCGAGAAGATAATCATCCCATACCGTATGGGAGAGCGCTTTGGCATAGCGTGTATACTGCTCTCGGACCACGAGATCGAGAAAGTCACCGAGCAGGGCGCTGTGCTTGACCGCAGCGGCCAGACACGCCTGGGTGGCCACCGTCCCGGAGCCATCGCGCACCAGCGTCCACAGCTCAGCCTCCATCAGGGCAAGACGGCCACGCAGGAGTAACGTCAAGCGTGCAGCGGTCTTTAGGCTCCGAGTCTGGAGCACATTCTGGCCGTAGATGGCTTCCTTCCAGCCTGCCTCATTGAGGTCACGGAGCAGCAGAGCAGCGATGATACGGCTTTCTGGCACCTTGAGTGCCCCTGCCGTAATGTCTGCCCGATAGCGCATGCTGCTGTCCTCTGTGTCTGCTGGCCATGTCCCGAGACAATGCACACACCATCGGTGCGATGCAAAGACTATTATACTTGCAAGTCATTGTCCCTGACCCCGGTTCGGTGTAGTGTGCCTCTTTGTCCTCTCGTTGGACCACCAGTCAATCCTGCCAATCCCTTGCGCCAACAGCACGTTGCTAGCTTCCCTTTGTCCAGCACCGCT
>WNFC01028283.1_pt1 | contig 10095 bp, 9 predicted proteins | sample 5400541 | NCBI WGS metagenome assembly WNFC01 (sample SAMN13153342, study PRJNA577476) | soil metagenome | isolation source: 120 cm saprolite under Douglas fir tree site 2 hole 2 replicate 1 | place: USA:California | collected 2015-04-18 | reverse complement strand
CAGATACCGGCCCAGTGTGCCGCTAGAATTCGCCAGCCCCTGCGGGAACTCACTGGTGCGTGAGTTAAAGAGAATCCGAATGGATTCCACCATGGATGCGCCCAACACCACGGTTTTTCCGTACGCCTCGTACTCCAGCTTGTTGGTGGTATCGACGTAAGAAACTCCGCGCGCCTTGCCCGTAGAACCGTCAAGCAAAACCTTGTGCACTGCGGCATTGGTCCGCAGTGTGAAGTTCTGCATTTTGTGAAGTTTAGGAAAAAGCACTTCTAAAGTGCTGAACCTCGAAGCTGTATCGCACCCAAAGTTGCAGGCACCGCAGTAGTGGCAAGCAAGCCGATTATCATAGGGCTTGCTAAGCACAGCCAGAGGGAACGCCACCGTTTTGATACCGAGCTTGGCCGCACCCTTCTTGATCAGCCACTCACCGCAGCGTGGGCGAAACGCCGGAAGAATGTTCTTACTGGCGGGCGAGTTGTAAACATCCTCCGCTCCTCCCGCTACTCCGATCAGCGTCTCAACGTTGTCGTAATACGGCGCCAATTCTTCATAGGTGATGGGCCAATCCTCGCCAAAGCCGTCCTGCAAACTCTTGGGCTTAAAATCGAGCGGGCCAAAGCGCCCTGATTCTCGACCCCACACGAGAGTCCGGCCACCTACGGCGCGCAGTCTCGTCCAGGTGAACTTCGCTCCGGGCGCTAAGGCGTAAGGATCATCCTGAGGAACGGTATACAGATTTTCGGTCCACTCGTTGATCTTCCATTCCATTCCCTGCGGCAACTTGCCATACTTCCCGGGTTTGCCGTTGCCGCGGTACGGCCATTTGTACGGGTATTTGTGAGTGTGGAAATCTTTACGAGGCTCGATCATTCGCCCTGCTTCCAGGCACAAGACTCTCAGTCCCTTACTGGCAAGAGCGTATGCAGCAACACCTCCAGAGGCTCCGGAGCCCACCACAATCGCGTCATAAACGGTTTGTGTGCCCACTTCTGATTTCCTTGGTCAGAACGGCTGTTTCCAGCAATCCAAAATCAGGCGCTCGAATACTTACGGCACAAAAGCTTGATTCTTTCCACCAATTTTGGCACGCCGGTCATCGGATCTTCTTCACCCTCATATTCCGCGGACATGTATCCTTTGTATCCGCCCTCAGCGAAAAGCCGCCAAACATGGTCCAAGTCGATCGGCCGCTTTGTTTCGCCAAAAAGATCGCGGATGTGAGCGTGGGTTGCATGGGGTACACACGCTCGGATATCCGAATACATCTCGTCGTCCGTCGTGCCTTCGAAGTTGGAAATATCAAGGTTGATTCCTGCGTAAGGGGAATCCACCCGGCGGAGAATTTCCAAAGTTGTCGCAGCTCGAGCAGTCATGCCTCCGTGGTTTTCGATTCCCAGAGTAATGCCTCTCTTGGCCGCATAGTCACACGCAGACTTCATTGTTTCTGCTATCCACTCAATCCCCTGCTTTTCGGTAGCCCCACCGGGAAGATTTCCTGCGAATACTCGCACATGCGACGCTCCCAGCAGCTCGGCCGCGTCAACCCATTGCTGAATTCTGCGAACTTCCTCAGCGCGGATTGCGCCGCCGGCCTGGCACATTTCCGTCCGAATCGCTATGCCAGAAAAAGGCACGCCATTCTTAAAAGCCAGGTGCCGTAACGAGGTTAGGTATTCCCGCTCAGTAGAGTTCAGCCAGTACGTGGTGATGTCCACGCCAAGCACTCCCAATTCGGCAGCCTTGTGAATAAAACTCTCCATCGTCATGGAGCCCGCATTGAAATACTTGAGATACGAATATGCGCAGCACCCCGCGAAGAGCCTTGCCTGGTTGACCGTTTGATTTGTCTGTGTTGCGTTCGGTGTTGAGAGAGCTTCCGCCAACACAGGGGTGGCAACAGCTGTGGCACCTGCAGCAACAAGAAATTGGCGGCGTAACATAGGTTTATTTATGCAAACCTCCGAGCCCAAACCAATCCACGTTCTATCTCCTGAACCTCCTCGAATTCTGAATGCGGCTTCGATTGCCAAGCTAGTGTTGATGCTCTGGGTGCGTGCAGCCGGGGAATTCGCTCATGTAATTCATACCCTGAAAGTCCAACACATCGATCAGGCCAATCCGTGAAGTATAAAATCCTTCTACCGTCATATTCTTGACCAGCCGGAAGAACCCGTAACCCTCGTGAAGCGCTCCCGGATCACGTTCTGGCAAACTCATGTCGGTAAGCAAATCTACCCGTTCTGGCGCTGAGGCCAAGCGGAACGCCTTCCCAAACTGTTTCTGGCTCTCAAGATCGAGGAAAATCAAGCCATCCATCCACTCCCGCTGCAGTGAAGGCTCGAACTCTCGCGCTGAAAAAACCACGAAATCGATGTAGTTCGCTACTTTAGCTTCTTTGGCGCCGGGTTTATCGTCCGCCGGGATGATCATCTCCGCCAGGAGTTCAACGGTCTCGAATTGGCCGGGCTTGAAAAACTGAGGTACGTACGGCGCGGCGGGTTCCACTTCAGCGGAGTGCCCCATTCCGTGCAAGGTCACCAGATCGTTCCCCCCAGTTGCATGTACCGTGGGTAAAGGAAGCCACGCAGCCAAAAATTTGCGGCCCGCGGCGGTGGCAGCCAGCAGGCCCAGATATTTCAGTGCACTTCTTCTGGAAACCCCGCCATCGTCCATCAATGGATCTTGCCTTTACCTTTGAATTGGTCCTTTTTCTTACGAAGCATGTCAAATACTTTGTTTTTCCAGGGGTTCGCTGTCAAGCCACAACATTCCGGAGCCGTGGTCCGTTTGCAAACTGACTTACCACCTCTTCGTGCATGGCACTGCATAATGCGTAGGGATAGTAGAAAAAGTCAAGTCGTTGGGGCCGCCTCAATAGCGTGAAGGGTTGCTTGTATCTCGGACGGCAATCGCTGGTCTTTGCGGTCCCGCGGCGGTCATTGACGCCCGACGACCTTCGAGCATCTCGTTGAACCAACCCCTTCGAGAAAAGTCTATTTCGCTTTCCTGTTTGCTGCCAGCACATCGTAGTGACGCATCTCTTCGATATGCTTCACGTAGGGCTGCACCAACGCGAAGAAGGCCTTGAATTCGGAGCTGGACCGAAGGCCCTTTAAGTGTCCCTCTTCTGAATCCCATTCGATCCGGAGGGTGTAGTAGTTCAGGTCTTCGGTGCAGTGAGAGAGTTCGTAGGCAAGGCAATGCGAGGAGGCTCGAAGGGCATTAGCGGCCTTCTGGTAGGTTTCCTCAAAGGACTTGCGACGACCTTCTTCAATTTTGTATCGGGTGTATTCCACAATCATCTGTGTTCCCCTGATCATTCAGAGTTCCAGCTGAAAATGAGCGGCCCGGGCAATTTCGCACAAATTAAAGATAGTTGTTGCGAGAAGCACGAATAGTTTAGTGGACCGTTCCCACCCCAGAAGTATTTTAGGCAGACCAAATGGGTTAGTTGTTTGCGTTAAACGAATGCCGTGCGTGATAAACGTCTGCGGATTTGTGCAACTACTGCGCAACCAACACGTTCGGGGTTTAGTGCGACACAAGAATGGCTTCAAACCGAGGTCTGTAAGTCTCGACACAGAATGGATTTAGACAATTCTGGCGGAGAGGGGGGGATTCGAACCCCCGGTAGAGGTTTTAGCCCCTACAACGGTTTAGCAAACCGCCGCATTCAGCCGCTCTGCCACCTCTCCGCGGACGGATCGGCCGAAGAGAACCAGCCGAACTTGGTGAGTATAGCATTAAAGGCAGGCGGAAAAAGAGAGCAGTTTCTTACCCGAAATGCACCTTCCGGGCTGACCATTTGACCCCTTTTTGCGTCCAACAGAGTGTGTCGGTTGTCAGCCAGTATGTCCCGCCCTTGCGGGACGAGGATTCTTTCCTTTCGGGTGTTTTAAACATAGAATGGCATACGGGGCCAGCGACGCACCCATTGGGGATGCTGCTGATGCCGATGGAGATTCCAGTTCCAATAAGCCCCCTGTACTGAAGCACGAACCATGAGTGTGGAGTAATCCTCCCGCGAAACATTTCGACCTGAACGGGCGTATGTAGGGTAGAGGCAGTACGACTGACATCTGTGTTTCCTCGCCCGCTGATGGCTCATGGGATCGCCCGGTTTGAGGTCTGCGGCGGCAATGCGGAAACATGAAGGCAGCGTGGTGGATCGAAAGGGAAACGAATGAAGACGTGGCAAAAGGTGGCGATTGGCGCGGGCGCCGTGGTGGTGCTCGGCGGAATTGTTCTTTTCAGCGTGAACCAGGCGAACAAGGGCGTAGTCACCGTTCAAACTGCCAAGGTGGCGAATCAGGACAGCCTGGTGTCTCTGGTAACGGCCTCGGGTGAGATCAAGCCGACGACTTATACAAACGTGACCGCCCAGGGATTCGGAAGAATCACGGCAATCCTCGTCAAGGAAGGCGACCACGTCAAGAAGGGCGATAAGTTGCTTCTGCAGGAGAATGTGCAGGCGAGTGCCGACGTGCAAGCGCAGTCGGCGGCTGTGAATTCGGCAGAGTCCGGTGTGCAGGCTGCTGAAGCCAGCTTTAAGGCGGCGCAGTCGGATCTTGTTTCGCAGCAGGCGAACCTTGAAAAAGCCAAGCTGGACTATGACCGCGGACAGGGTCTCTACAAGGATGGCCTGATACCAAAACAGGATTTCGATCAACGGAAAACAACCTATGATGGCGCAGTGGCCGCCGTCGAATCGGCGCGCGCGCGTGTGCAGTCTCTGAAAGCGCAACTGGATCAGACGCGATCGCAGGTAAATCAAGGCCGCGCGGTGGGAATGCGCCTAAAAGATGTTTTGCAGAAGACGACATACACATCGCCGATCAATGGGATCGTAAGCTATCTCCCGGAGCGCGTGGGAGATTACGTCGTACCTGGCATTCAGAATTCGAACGGCAGCTTTCTGATGACTCTTTCGGATATGTCTGTGGTAACGGCGGAAGTAAAGGTCGACGAGACGGACATCGTCAACGTGAAAATGGGCCAGGAGGCCGACGTGACGATTGACGCGGTTCCGGGAAAGATTTTCAAGGGCAAGGTGACGGAGATAGGATCGCAGGCCGTCTTGCGCAGTTCCGGACTGACCACCACTCAGACCACCACGAGCACGCAGGAAGCGAAGGACTTCAAAGTTGTCGTAACGCTGGCGAGTCCGCCGGAGAACCTGCGGCCTGGTCTATCGACGACGGCCAAGATCAAAACCGCGGAACGGAAAAACGTCGTGGCGATTCCCATTCAGGCGCTGGCAGTGCGAACGCGCAAGGATTTGGAAGAAGCGGCCAAAAATTCAAAGAAACAGGGTAGTTCCAATGTGACTCTGGCAGCACCGCCACCTCCGGCAGCGGGTGAACCGAAGAAGGACGAAGTCCAGGGCGTATTCGTGGTCAACGGGAAAAAGGCTTTGTTCCGGCCTGTTGAGACCGGAATTGCTGGTGTCACGGACATAGAGATTACAAAGGGACTGCAGCCGGGCGACGAGATCGTCGTCGGGAGCTACAAGGCTCTGCGCACTCTGAAGCCGGAGTCCCAGGTGAAGGTAGATAACACCGCCCCGAAGAAACAGGACGATCAGCAGAGCTAACGCACACCCAAGAGCGAGGGAGATTCGAAATGCCTGTCGAGACACCAGCCACAGATTCATACCGGGAAGACCTGGTCAGTTCCGGTGTGGTCATCAAGACTGAGGTGCTGACCAAGGTCTACGAAATGGGTGCAGAACAGGTGCACGCGCTGAGCGGTGTGGATGTGGAGATCCGCAAAGGCGAATACGTGGCCATCATGGGGCCATCCGGATCGGGCAAATCCACGCTGATGAATCTGATTGGCTGCCTCGATTCACCAAGTACCGGAAAGTATTGGCTGGCGGGGCGGCTCGTGAGCGATCTGGACGATGATGAACTCGCTTACATACGCAACAAAGAGATTGGCTTCGTGTTTCAGACGTTCAATCTGCTGCCTCGGGCGACGGCGCTCCACAACGTCGAATTGCCGCTGATTTACAACGGTACGCCCGCCGAAGAACGCATCGAGAAAGCGAAGAAGGCGCTCGAACGCGTGGACTTGATGGACCGGATGAGCCACAAGCCTAATGAACTCTCCGGCGGCCAGAGACTGGCGGTTGCGCGGGCATTGGTGAACTCGCCGTCGATCGTACTGGCTGACGAGCCTACCGGAAACCTCGATTCGAAGACAGGCGAAGAGATCATGGCGCTCTTCGAAAACCTGCATCGCCAAGGGAACACGATTATTCTTGTGACCCACGAGCACGATATTGCACAGCACGCGCACCGCATCATTTTCATTCGCGACGGCAAAATCGCTTCCGATGAGGCAGTTACGAAAAAGTAAACGGACAATTCGGCTCTTTCTTTCCTCGAAAATCTAAGTAACGTACTCGCGCGGGTAAACAGCCCGTACGCCCTGTGGTGTCGTTGCGTGAAGAAAAACATGCGTGAGCAGAAGGGCCAACCCGAATGACGAACGAGACAGAAACTTTGAGGCAACCACAAACCAGCGAAATTCTCCGATTAGCCGCAGACCGCGCCCAGCGGTACTTGCAAAATGTGGCCGGGCGAAGGGTTGGACCTTCCGACGCGGCTATCTCCGCTCTTGCTGAGCTCCACGAAACTCTTCCTCAATCTTCATGCGACCCGAGTGACGTGATCGCAAAGCTTGACGAAATTGGCTCCGCAGCCACGGTGGCAATCGCCGGAGGGCGATATTTTGGTTTCGTGAACGGCGGAATGGTTCCCGCAGCGCTGGGTGCCAATTGGCTGGCCTCCGCTTGGAACCAGAATGCCTCCCTGCGAGTGATGTCGCCAGTCGCGGCGGAATTAGAGGAAGTGGCGATCCGCTGGGTTTGCGAAGCACTGGGATTGCCTGCCGATTGTGCAGGAGGCCTAGTCACGGGCGCCACGACAGCGAATTTCACCGCCCTGGCGGCAGCACGTTATGCGCTTCTCGCGCGTGCGGGATGGGACGTCACCGCCGATGGAATGTTTGGCGCGCCGCCCATCGAAGTGGTCGTCGGGGCGGAGGTGCATGCCTCGGTTCTGAAAGCCTTGAGTCTGGCAGGATTTGGAACGAAGCGCGTAACCATTGTGGAAGCAGACGACCAGGGACGAATGCGGGCCGAAAAGTTACCGCGTCTTGGTGAGCGGACAATCGTGTGTATTCAGGCGGGCAACGTTAATTCGGGAGCTTTCGATCCTGCCGCTGAAATCTGTCAAGCAGCGAAGGAACAAGGCGCCTGGGTGCATGTGGATGGCGCGTTCGGTTTGTGGGCGCGCATGTCGCCGAAGTTTGACCAATTGACGCAAGGACTCGAGAAGGCCGATTCGTGGGCCACGGACGCACATAAGTGGCCGAATTCCGGTTACGACAGCGGCTTGGCTCTTGTTCGGGATGGTGTTGCGCTGCGAACTTCGATGAGCATTTCGGCGCCATACCTTGAGCCGGGAGCGCGCCGCGAACCCATGCATCACACTCCGGAAGCTTCGAGGCGCGCTCGGGGTGTGGAGTTGTGGGCGACGCTAAAATCGCTAGGTCGCTCAGGGTTGCGCGCACTCATTGAGCGGACCTGCGCCCACGCGCAGCGGTTCGCCCAGGGACTCCGTGAAGCGGGCTTCGAGGTGCTAAACGAGGTGGTGATCAATCAGGTGTTGGTGTCTTTTGGCAGCCCGGAATTGACGCGAGAGGTGATCCGGCGCGTCCAGGAGGACGGAACGTGTTGGTGTGGAGGGACAGTCTGGCAAGGGAAGACCGCGATGCGCATCAGTGTCTCTTCCTGGGCGACCACGGAGGCGGATGTGCAAAGCAGCCTACAAGCGATTATCCGCATCGCCCGCGAATGCCGCTCTGGAGTAACCCGCAAGGGCTAGCGGCTTTGCGCGACACTTGAATCTTCTAGATCCGCAAAAGTCTGCGCTGCGCTCAAATGGGTGCGCGAGAGGCGGTCGTGCCAGGTCAGTTCGTCCTCGTCCCACATGACCCAAAGGAAGCCAAGAAAAAAAGTTCCCGCGGAAAGCATGTAGCCCGCGCTGCGCAGCAGCATTTGCCGAGGCGTGGGCGATTCGCCGGAAAAGCTGACGACCTGCAAGTTTCGCATCATCATGCCTGGAGTCGTGCCGCCGAAGATGGTAAAGAGCGCAAAGTATTGCAAATAGACGATGGCGAAAGTCGCAGCGTACACCGCCGCGGTTAGTTTGCTCAACGTGAACTGTCCGCCGAGCGAGCCAAAAAGCATCAAGAATCCACCGTAGGCGAACAACAGGCAAACAATGTCGAAGAGCGCCGCGAGGCGCCGATCATCCATCGATGCCACGGGATGCAGGCCGGGCAGAGATCTTCTCTCTTCTTCAGCGGGGTGCGTCTGGGGATCATTCGCTGAATCTGGCGGCAGAGAGACATCAATCAGCATCCGGGGATCTTCGGCAACACGCTTTTTTGAAGGACGGCCGATCGCGAGCGTAAAGGAAAAGTCTTCCTCAACAGATGCCGGTGGCTCCTCAACTGCTATGGGAGTATGTGAGGGGGTCCTGCTGGAAGGGCCATCGAATGAAAACTGCGACTGGGCGGCGTTAGGAGTAAGCTTGCGCCGCCTCGTGCGATAAGCCTCGAGACGCTTGGACAACTCGCCCCGCCAGGCGCCGTCTCGCCACATTTGGGGCGAAACCACGGGAAGCCGATCATTGCGATCGGACCCGCTCGAGCCGCGAATTCCACTCAGCGCGGGATTTCCAGGGACAAGAACATCGGACGATTCTTCCCAGGGATGTAGATCGACAGAAAAGGACGAATCACAAAAGTTACAGGCGCGAATGCTTGAAGGCAATACAGCGCCACACTGAGAGCATGTTTTAGTCACCGGTTAGTTTTGCGCTGCGGACGCTTCGACTCCGGTGAGGAGCGAACGTTAAGCAGGATAACACAAGTCTGGAATGTCAAGCAGACAATGAAGAAGATTGTGGCGAAAGAGACAGTGTTGCTTCAGTTGCGGAGCCAATGCAGCCGGTATTAGGAGTCCATCTGCTGTGCCAGCATGTCTCGGCTAAAGGAGATGCGCCGCTCCAATGCCACCGCGGCGAAATAGGCGCACATTCCCCGTTCCGATTCCGTCCAGGCGCGCGCTGAGGGAACCAGCCGCGCAACTGTCAAGCGTACGAAATTCAACAAGCTGAAATATGCCCCGATGGCCTGCACGCTATTGCGGTCTTCCGGGGATTCAGGGCAGAGTTGCAAAAGCTGCATGACGCGTTTGAAATCTTCGCCGGAAGCGACCCGCTGGATGCCCGTTACGTCCTTTACCTCTGGAGAAAGAACCTGTTTCGCGGAAGCAGCGATGAGCGAACGGCAATAGGAAATGAAAAACTGCAGCAATGCCGCCGCCGAGAAAACGAATATGCCTGCGGCCATCATCGCGGCACCACCGCAAGGCGCGCGGGAACGAGCCGAGCTTCTTCCGGAAGGTGCCAGAAGGCGTAGCCCCAGGCCATCGGTAGGAAGCATGCGATGAGCGGGGGCAGGTACTGCAAAATAGAGCCCATCGCAGGATACAGATTGCCCAAGGCGAACATAGCTGCAAAAAGACTGAAATAGACTCCCAGCGAAAGGACGAGCTGGATGAGCCGCGTGCGCGTTTCTCTCATTTTCAAAATGGCAGCCCAAAGCAAGTACGTCAAAAGCAAGCCGACGAAATAGAGGTTCTGAGAAAGTTCCACAACAAAGTGAGTGACCAACTTGCTGGACGACTGCTGAACCACCGAGTAAGAGAAGATCGCCGTCCCCACGAGCAATGACAACGCCACTAGCCTGACATACCGCTCTGCCTTCAACTCGTCAAAAACGTAGGAATACAAACTGGTGAGCGCAAAGTAGAGGCAAATCGTTAGCAGTGCATCGGAATAATAATAAAAATAGAGGTAGGCGCTTGAATTGAGACCGTAGTGGTGCAGGATCTGAAAACGTCCCAGGCTGGCTATCAGGGAGGCAGCCACATAAAGATTTAAGAAAAGATAGCGCCGGAAAGCCTTCTTCTTGAAGGCGCACACCAGTGCGGCCACCTCGAAGGGCGTACACAGGAAC
>WNFC01016766.1_pt1 | contig 10095 bp, 12 predicted proteins | sample 5400541 | NCBI WGS metagenome assembly WNFC01 (sample SAMN13153342, study PRJNA577476) | soil metagenome | isolation source: 120 cm saprolite under Douglas fir tree site 2 hole 2 replicate 1 | place: USA:California | collected 2015-04-18 | reverse complement strand
CCACTTCGGCGCCGACACGCTGTGCCTCGCCCAGCGCGGCGCCACGGTGGTCGGGCTCGACTTCTCCGGTGCGGCGATCGATGCGGCGCGCGTGCTCGCGGGCGAGCTCGGCCTTTCCGACCGCGCGCGCTTCGTGCAGGCCGATCTCTACGACGCACCGACCGCCATCGCCGAGCCCGCATCGTTCGACCTGGTCTTCACGACCTGGGGCGTCACCTGCTGGCTGCCCGATATCCGGCGCTGGGCCGAAATCGTCGCGCAGTTCCTGAAACCCGGCGGACGGTTCTATTACGCCGACGCGCACCCCGCGGCCTATGTCTTCGACGACGTCACCAAGCTCGCCGACGGCAGGCCCGGCTACTTCGCGCCCTATTTCGAGCGCCAGCCGATCGTCATGGTCGAGCACAGGGACTACGCCGATCCGACGGCGCATTTGGCGAACGCCACCAACGTCGAATGGCTGCATCCGCTGTCCGACATCGTCGGCGGCCTGATCGACGCGGGGCTGTCGCTCGACTGGCTGCACGAGCACGCGCAGGTGCCGTGGCGCATGTTCGAGATGCTGGTGCAGAAGGACGACGGCGACTGGCACTGGCCGGACAAGCAGTGGTTGCCGCTTGCCGTGTCGCTACTGGCGTGCCGGCGCGGCTAGTCGCGCTTGGGCAGGGTGAAACGCGCGTCGAGCAGCTTCTTCTCCAGCACCGGGACGCCCGCTGCCGTGTTGCCCGCCTGGCAGTCGCCGATTGCCGCGAGGGCCGACATGTCGAGAAACGGTCGGCCCACACCGGTGTAGGCGAGATAGCGCAGGTAGAGGTTGGAAAGCTCGGCGCAGTAGGTCGTGTCCCCGCCTTGGGCGTGGGCCATGGCGGGCTGGACGAGCACGAAAGCCAGAAGCGGCAGGAGCTTGCGGATCACGGGGCGGTCGTACGCCGCGCGGCGTTACAAATCCAGACGCCGCAGCCGTAGCGCATTGGCGATCACGCTGACCGAGCTCAGCGCCATCGCCGCCGCCGCCACGATCGGGCTCAGCAGGACGCCGAAGAAGGGATAGAGCACGCCGGCGGCCAGCGGGATGCCGGCGGTGTTGTAGATGAAGGCGAAGAACAGGTTCTGCCGGATGTTGGTCATCGTCGCCTGCGACAGTTGGCGGGCGCGAGCGATGCCTAAAAGGTCGCCCTTCACCAGGGTGACGCCTGCGCTTTCGATGGCGATGTCGGTGCCGGTGCCCATGGCGATGCCAACATCGGCGGCGCTCAGCGCCGGTGCATCGTTGACGCCGTCGCCCGCCATGGCGACGATCCGGCCCTCGCTCTTGAGGCGCTGCACGATGCGCGCCTTGTCCTCCGGCAGCACCTCGGCCTCGACGTCATCGATGCCCAGCCGCTTGGCCACCGACGCCGCCGTGCGCTTGTTGTCTCCCGTCAGCATCACCAGCCGCAGGCCGGCTTGGCGGAGTTGCTTGAGCGCCTCGGGCGTCGTCTCCTTGACCGGATCGCTGACGGCTAAAAGGCCTTCGGCGCGGCCGGCAACGGCCAGCAACACGACAGTGGCACCTGATTCGCGCAGCGCATCGGCCTTGGCGTCGGCTGCTGCGGCGTCGACGCCTTGCGCCGTGAGGAAGGCCGCCGTGCCCAGCACCAGGCGCTTGCCGTCGACCGTGCCGGTCACGCCCTTGCCGGAGGGCGCATCGAAGTCGGCGACCGGCGCCGACGTGAGCCCACGCTGCTGCGCGGCCGCCAGGATCGCCGTGGCGATGGGATGCTGGCTGCCGCGCTCCAGGCTGGCGGCCAGCCGCAGGATCTCCGCCTCGGCGAGGCTGCCCGTGGCCACGATGTTGGTGACGGCCGGCCGGCCGACGGTGAGCGTGCCGGTCTTGTCGAACAAAAGCGTGTCGACCCGCGGCCGACGCCGACCATGATCGACATCGGCGTCGCCAGCCCCAGCGCGCAGGGACAGGCGATGATCAGCACCGACACCGCCGCCAGCAGGGCATAGGCGAACGCCGGAGATGGCCCCCAGATCATCCAGGCGATGAAGGCCAGCACGGCGATCACGATCACCACCGGCACGAACCAGCCGGCGACCATGTCGGCCAGACGCTGGATCGGCGCGCGGCTGCGCTGCGCCTCCGACACCATCTTGACGATGCGCGCCAGCATGGTGTCGGCGCCGACGAGCTCGGCCGTCATGACGAAGGCGCCGCTGACGTTGACGGTGCCGCCGATCACGCGCGCGCCGCTCTCCTTGGTGACGGGCATGGGCTCGCCGGTGATGGTGGATTCGTCGACCGAGCCCGAGCCCTCGCTCACCACGCCGTCGACCGGCACCTTCTCGCCCGGCCGCACGCGCAGGCGATCGCCGACGGCGATCTGGTCGATCGCCACCTCGGAGTCCTTGCCGTCGGCGCCGACCCGCATCGCCGTACGCGGCGCCAGCCCCAGCAGAGCCTTGATGGCGCCGCCGGCGGCGTCGCGGGCGCGCAGCTCCAGCACCTGGCCCACCAGCACCAGCACGACGATGATCGACGCCGGCTCGAAATAGACCGGCATCAAGCCGTCGGCGCCGCGCAGCGCGGCCGGGAAGAGGCCGGGCGCCACCGTCGCCACCACGCTGTACAGCCAGGCGACGCCGGTGCCGAGCGCGATCAGGGTGAACATGTTGAGCGAGCGGCGCGCCACCGATTGCACGCCACGCACGAAGAACGGCCAGCCGGCCCACAGCACGACCGGCGTCGCCAGCACCAGCAGCAGCCAGTCCTTCATGCCGTGCGGCAGCAGCGCATCGATGCCGAACAGATGCCCGCCCATGTCGACCGCCAGGACCGGCACGGCAAGCGCGCCGCCGATCCACAGGCGGCGGGTCATGTCCAAAAGCTCCTCGTTCGGCCGCGCCTCGAGGGTGGCTTCGGCGGGCTCGAGCGCCATGCCGCAGATCGGGCAACTGCCCGGTCCGACCTGGCGAATCTCCGGATGCATGGGGCAGGTGTAGATGGTGCCCTGCTTGGCTGATGAGGCCGCGGCTGTCGGGGCGGCGGCGGGCTTCAGGTAGCGCAGCGGCTCGGCGGTGAACTTGCCCAGGCAGCGCGGGCTGCAGAAGTAATAGGTCTGGCCGTCGTGGTCGACCTTGTTCTGGGCGTCCGCGATCTTGACCTTCATGCCGCACACCGGGTCGGTGGCCGTGTCGGCAGCGTGAGGATGGGTGTGATCCATGGCTTGCCTTCTATACTATACGGGGGTATGGTTCAAGGATGGATGACAGATTGAAAAAATCCCAGCTTGCCCGGCTTGGCCGCATCGAGGGCCAGGTCCGCGGCGTGGCGCGCATGATCGAGGACGAGCGCTACTGCATCGACGTGCTGACCCAGATCCGCGCCGTGCGCGCGGCCCTCGACAAGGTCGAGCAGGAAACGCTCAGCGACCACCTGAAGCATTGCGTGGCGCACGCCTTCCATGCCGGCAGCGAAGGCGACCGGCAGACCAAGATCGACGAGCTTCTGGAGGTGCTGGAGAGTCGCCGCCGCTGACGGTCACAGCGCGCAGGTGCGGAAGCCGGCAAAGACGTCGTTGCGGTCGGGCGTAAAGAAATTGCGATAGGCGGCGCGCGCGATGCGCGCGCTGGTCGCCCAGCAACCGCCGCGCAGCACCTTGCGCGTGCCGAACCAGGGCTCTGAATAGTCCGTGTAGGGATCGGCGGCGAATCCCGCGAACGGCAGGAAGTCCGACGCCGTCCACTCCCAGGTATTGCCGATCATCTGGCGGCAGCCGAAGGCACTGTCGCCGTCGGCGAGGGCAGCGACATCGAGCGGACCGTCGACGGCGAAGTCGAGGTTGGCGCGCGCCGCGGCAGGCGGCTCGTCCCCCCAGGGCCAGCGCCGTCTTGTATCTGCCAGCCGGCTACCATCGGCCGAAGGCACGCCGATGGCGGCGGCTTCCCATTCGGCTTCGGTCGGCAGGCGTCGTCCGGCCCATCGGCACCAGGCCTCGGCCTCGAACCAGTTGACGAAGGTGACCGGCGCATGCGGCGCCAGCTCCTCGAGCGCGCGATAGCGGCGGGCCGTCCACGCGCCGTCGCGCCTGGCTTGCCAGTAGACCGGACGCTCGGCATTGCGGCGCTCCCGCCAGGCCCAGCCGGCGTCGCTCCAGAATTCCCGGACGGGATAGCCGCCGGCGTCGACGAAGGCGGCGAACTGGGCATTGGTGACCGGTGCGCGAGCGATGTGAAACGGCGCCAGCATCGTCTCGTGCGCCCATTTCTCGTTGTCGAAGACGAAACCGTCCGCTGCGGTCGAGCCCAGCCGCCACGCCCCGCCGGGAACGGCAACATCGCCCGGCAGGCTGCCCGCTTGGCGACCGCCGGCCGCGCCGAGCCCGATCGGCGGCGCATAGGACAGCGTCTGGCGCGAATAGGCGAGCGCCTCGACATGCATGTCCTCGTGGCGAATCGCCAGCTCGTAGAAATAGCGCACGCCGTCATCGATCGTGCCGCCCAGCGACTCTTCCTGGCGGGCCAGCACGTCCGCCAGATAGCTAAAAGTGCCGGCGCGGTCCGGCAAATCGAGCTGCCAGCGCGTGGCATGCGCCACCGCGCTCGAGTCCCACAGCCGGTCGGAGCGCTCGATCAGCGGCGCGCGGCCGTGGGCGTGGCGCAGCGTCCAGTATTCGTGGAACCAGCCGATATGGCCGATCTCCCAGAGCACGGGATTGACGATGTCGAGGCGGCGGCCCAACAATTCCGCCGATGACAGATCTTCCGTCAAGCGCCGGGTGCGATGACGGGCCTCGCGCAGTTGCGCCACGAGTTCGGCAGCGGATGCACCGCTGGTCGGCCGACGGGCATGGCCCCGCTCTGCATGGCTATGGTCCATGAAGATCGTCCTTATCACACCCCGGGGCCCGACTTCACGCACCGGCAACCGCGTCGCCGCCTCGCGCTGGGCGCGCATCCTGCGGCGTCTCGGCCATCGCGTGCGCATGGTATCGGACTATGACGGGCGACCGGCCGACATGATGGTGGCCGTGCACGCCTGGCGCAGTGCGGCGGCGATCGCGGATTTCAAGGCGAGGTATCCGGACCGGCCGGTGGTCCTGCAACTGAGCGGCACCGACATCTATCAGTACATGAAGTCCGATCCGGTTCGCACGCTGCGTTCGATGGGGCTGGCGGATCGGCTGGTGGCCCTCAACGATCTCGCCTCGCGCGTCGTCCCGAAGCACCTGCGCCCGCGGCTCTGCGTCATCCACCAGTCGGCGATGCCGTTGCCGAACCCGCGCCGGCCGAGCCGCCGCACGATGATCGTTTCGGTGATCGGCCATCTGCGCGACGTCAAGGACCCGCTGCGCGCCGCCGAGGCAGCGCGTCTGCTGCCGGCCGACAGTCGCGTGCGGATCGAACAGGTCGGCCGTGCCTACACGCCGCAATGGGCGGCCCGGGCGACCAAAGAGATGGCCGCCAATCCGCGCTATGTGTGGCGGGACGATGTACCGGCCTCAGCCGTGCGCAGGCTTCTGGCGAGAAGTCACGCCATGGTCATCTCGTCGCGGAGCGAGGGCGGCGCCAACGTGATCTCCGAAGCGGCGGTCGCCGGCGTGCCGATTCTGGCATCGCGCATCGACGGCAATGTCGGCCTGCTCGGCGCCGACTATCCCGGCTACTTTCCGGTCGGCGGCACGCGGGCCCTTGCGCGCTTGTTGCAGCGGGTCGAACGCGAGCCGCGCTTCAGGGCGCAACTCGGCAAGGCGTTGCGACGCCGTGCAGCGCTGTTCCGGCCGGTGCGCGAGATCGCAGCCTGGCGCCGCCTCCTGGCGAGCCTTGGCGACCTCACCGGCTCCTCTGTCAGCCCTCGCGCTTGAAGCCGTTGACCATCGACGCCGGCAGGTTCTCCTTCCACAACCAACTCATCGTCGCCACGCCGGCCAGGTGCAGGATGACGGCGGCAAGCAGCAGGTCGGCGAGGAAGGCGTGAGCATCGTGCACGCGCTCGTCGCCCCACAAGGCGTCGAGCCGGCTCATCCAGCCGCTGAGGCCGAGCAGCAGCACCAGGATCCAGAGCAGCCAGACCATCCAGAGGCCGAGCGGATTGTGCCCGACCGACCGCGGTGGTCGTCCGCTCAGGAGAAGACGCAGATAGACCAGGGACTGCGAAATCGACGGGCGAAGACTGGCCAGGCTGCCGTGCGACCGCGCGACAGCCGCCCAGCTCAGTCGCGCCAGCACGACCACGACGGCGGCATAGCCCACCAGGCGATGGGCATAGTCGCCATCGTCGCGCACCAGGTCGACGGCGACCAGCACGGCCAACGCCCAGTGCAGCAGCCGCACGACTGCGTCCCACACCGGCACGCGCCCGAGCGGCGCCATGTGCCTACTTTTCGATTTCCGCCTTCACGACGTCGAGCGACTTGGTATCGAAGTAGATTTCGACCTTTTTGCCGTCCTTGTTCGTGCCGTAGATCTCGTAGCAGTTGCCGTCGATCTTGAACTTGGTGATCTTGTAGCCCTGCGCTTCGAGCCTCGCCTTGGCGGCAGCTTCGCTCATCCATTCGGCTTTCGGATTGGCCTTGCAGTCCGCCTTGGCCCAGGCCGTTGCCGGGATCGCCCCAGCGGCGCACAGCGCGATTGCGAGCGCAAATTGCTTCATTGAACGACGTCCTTTCATTGCTGCTTTTCCACGGCGGCCAGACCCTAGCCGCGAATGCGAATGATTGCCATTCCTATCTACTGGCTTGTCAGCCGATACCCTACGGGGGTAGTGTTCCAGAAGATGACCCGGTCGCGCTCTCTCTTCTGGCTGGTCGCGCTGATCGCCTTCGTCATGCCGTCACTCGGGACGGCGTCGCTGGCGCATGCGGCCGCGTCCATCGAGCGAACCGCCTCGGTCGATTGCCCGGAGCACGCGCCGCCACCCGATCCCTGCCCGGAGAAGGGCACGGCCAAGCACGCCGCGGGCGATTGCTGTCCGGCGATGGCTTGTGCGCTCGCGGTGCTGCCGCCGGCAGCAGAGGGCGACGCCGCACTGTCGTTCCACGCCCCCCTGCCTGAGCGCGGGCGCAGTCTCGCCGGGCGCCTCTTCACCCAGGATCCGCCGCCTCCTCGCGTCTGAACCGATTCCTTCGGTTCGTTCATCGACACGGGAGAAGCATCATGTTGTTCCGACGTTCCATCGTCGGCGTCCTGGCGTGGGCTGCGGCCGCACCGGCGTCGGCCCACGGCCCGACCCCGAGCGGCGGCCGGCCGGGCGACCCTGCCAAGGTCACCCGCACCATCGAGGTCGTCGCCATCGACAACGCCTTCTCGCTGAAGGCGCTCGAGGTGCGCGACGGCGAGACGGTGCGCTTCGTCGTGCGCAACGACGGCATGGATCCGCACGAGCTCACCATCGGCACGGTGGCCGAGCATGCCGAGCACCGGCGCCACATGAAGGAAATGCTCGAGCAGCAGAAGAAGGGCGGCCATGCCGGCCATTCGATGGCCGACATGGCGCACGAAGGCGGTGTCTGGGTCGATCCCGGCAAGACCGCCGCCTTCGTCTGGATCTTTGCCCGCACCGCCCAGCTCGAATTCGCCTGCAACATTCCCGGCCACTACGAGGATGGGATGCGCGGTCCCATCCGGTTCGTGAAATGAGGGAGGCCGCGATGAAATCGTTGTTTTGCGCCGCGCTCGCCGCCGCTTTCTCCGTGGCGCTGCCAGTATCGGCCGCCACCTACGACCTCGTGATCGACCGCACCGACGTGGCGATCGAAGGCCAGACGCGCCGCGTCTTCTCGATCAACGGCCAGATCGCCGGCCCGCCCTTGCATTGGACGGAAGGCGAGGAGGTGACGATCAACGTCATCAACCGCCTGAAGGAAGAGACCTCCATCCACTGGCACGGCGTGCTGGTGCCATACCGCATGGACGGCGTTCCCATGGTGAGCTTTGCCGGCATCGCGCCCGGCACGACCTTCACCTACCGCTTCAAGGTCCGGCAGTCCGGCACCTACTGGTACCACAGCCATTCCGGCGGCCAGGAGCAGGAGGGCATGTACGCGCCCATCGTCATCGAGCCTGCCCAAGGGAGATATCTTGGTGAGCGTTACAAGGTCGCGCGCGACTACGTCGTGATGCTGAGCGACCACCATCCGATGTCGCCCGGCACGATCCTGCGCAAGCTGAAGCAGGAGCCAGGCTACTTCAACGACCGCAGGCGCACTCTGCGTGGCCTGATCCGCGATCTCGGCGCCGCCCGGACGACGGAGGAACGGCAGGCCATCATCGCCGAGCGCCTGATGTGGGGCGAGATGCGCATGGACCCGACCGACCTGGCCGACGTCACGGGCTACACCTTCCTGGTGAACGGCAGAGGGCCCACCGACAACTGGACGGGCCTGTTCAAGCCCGGAGAGAAGGTGCGGCTGCGCTTCATCAACGGCTCGGCGATGACGATCTTCGACGCCCGCATCCCCGGCCTCAGGCTCAAGGTGGTGCAGGCCGACGGCAACGACGTGGCCCCGGTCGATGTCGACGAGTTCAGGATCGGCGTCGGCGAGACCTACGACGTGATCGTCGAGCCCGGTGAAGACCGTGCCTACACGATCGAGGCGCAGTCGATCGACCGCCGCGGCTTCGCCCGCGCCACCTTGGCGCCGCGCGACGGCATGGCGGGCCCGCTGCCGGTGCTGCGCCCGCCCGGCGTGCTCGGGCCCGCGGATATGGGGCATGGCGGCATGGACCCGTCGAAGATGGATCACTCGAAGATGGGTATGGACCATGCCGCGATGGGTCACGACACGTCGGGTCTGGTCCATGTGCCGCCGGTCGATGCGCCGGCCGGGACGAAGGTGCTGGCCTATGCCGACTTGAAGCGGCTCGACCGCACCTACGTGCTCAGTCCGCCCGACCGCACCGTCGAGATCCGGCTGACCGGCAACATGGAAAAGTTCATCTGGTCGTTCGACGACCGGAAGTATTCCGAGGCCCCGGAGATGCACTTCACCCAGGGCGAGACGGTGCGGCTGGTCCTCAGGAACGAGACCATGATGAACCATCCGATTCACCTGCACGGGCTCTGGATGGATCTCGACAACGGCGCGGGCGAGGCAAGGCCGCGCAAGCACGTGGTGGCTGTCCCGCCCGGCCGGACCGTGAGCGTCACCGTGCGCATGGCCGAAGTCGGGCGCTGGCCGTTCCACTGCCACCTGCTGTTCCACATGATGACCGGCATGTTCCGCGAGTTCGTGGTGCATCCCAAGGGCGAGGCCTTGCCCGCTGCATCGTCGACGCCGACCACGGGAAGCGGCCATGCGCATCACTAATGACCTCATCCTGAGGAGCACGCCGCAGGCCGCTCCGCGGCCTCCTCAGCATGAGGGTTTTTTGGCGATGCTGGCGCTTGCCGCGATCTTCCTCACGATGCCCGCCCTGGCGATGGACGACCAGGCGACCTATTGGCGGTTCGACGGGCGGGTCGAGAAGCGCCTCACCTCGGTGTCGCCTGCGACGGAGTGGGCGACCTCGGCGTGGATCGGCGACGATTCGACCAGGCTCCGGCTGCAGAATTCGGGCGTGCTCGACGATTCTGGCCGCATCGACAACGAGGGCGGCACCAAGGGCATCGACAATCGCTTCTTCTACAGCCGTCGGATCTCGGACTTCTGGGATGCCAAGGCGGGCGTGCAGTTCACCCTCTTCGACCAGGGCGTCACGCGCTCGGGCTTCATGGCCGGCGTCGAAGGCCTTGCGCCCTACGGCATCCATGTCGACGCCGTGATGGGGGTGAGCCAGACCGGTGTGGTGAGCGCATGGCTCGAAGCCAACTACGACGTCGTGCTGTCGCAGAAGCTGATCGCCCAGCCCTTCCTCGAGGCGATGCTGGCCTCGCAGGACGACCCGGCCATCCAGCTCGGCAGCGGGCTGGCGCGCTACGACGTCGGGCTCAGGCTGCGCTACGAGATCGCCAAGGAATTCGCGCCCTATGTCGGCGTGAGCTTCGAGCAGTTCACCGGCACGACCGCCAACCTCGTGGCGGCGGAAGGAGGGCCAACCTCGAATCTGCGTGCGTTGGTCGGCCTCAAAGTGTGGTTTTGATCTTCAGGGCGATACGCGCGGCCTCTCATT
>WNFC01012346.1_pt1 | contig 10095 bp, 7 predicted proteins | sample 5400541 | NCBI WGS metagenome assembly WNFC01 (sample SAMN13153342, study PRJNA577476) | soil metagenome | isolation source: 120 cm saprolite under Douglas fir tree site 2 hole 2 replicate 1 | place: USA:California | collected 2015-04-18 | reverse complement strand
TAAGCATTCCTGCAGACAAATCAAGACCAAAAACGTTAACCCCTCGGTCGAAAAGATAGCGTGCAATGTGAGCGGGACCGCAACCGATATCGCAGACCGGTCCGGACATGCGGACCTCGTCGGCAAAACGATCGAGCAGCTGACGGTCAAACGGCTTGTTTTTGAGTTCAGGGTAGATGCGCTTGGCGTATTCAGCGGCGATGGTGTCGTAGCTTACCCGAGTGTCAGGGATGAATTCCGATTCCCGGCGGTTCAACTCGCAATCCGAAAAAATGACGTGAGCGTGGATGGCTGTGTCGGGAGTGCGATTCCGAGTCTAACAGCTCGAACGCGAGGGATCTGTCTGCGGAAGGTAGCAGAAATGTTAAGGCGTGCCTGCTAGCAGCGATGGGGGGTGGGCGCGAGCGGACGCAAAAATAGAGAGTTCCGAGGTGATGTTGGGTCCATTCGTCTCAGCCAGTAGCTCGCGTTTAGACCCTTGCTCGACCTGCTCTCGCTGCTTCCCTTGCGGGGCCGCTGCGCGCGATCTTCGCTCGGGCTCCGGGCTCACCGCCAACCGGACAAACCTACCCAACGCCTCGGAACTCTATCCTGCCTTCAACTTTGCTTCCCGTTCTCCTCGACCAGCGCTTAGCTATAGACCCTTGCTGACCCTCCTTCTCTACATTTTGCAATGTGAGAAGGTGATCGCGCTCGAGCCCCGGACGCCGCACCAACCGGAAAAACTTAAGAAGTTGTCAAAGAACGATTCTGTTTTACTCTTTTCATTTTTAGAGTCAATCAAAAGTTGGCGATTTTAAGCCGTTTATTTTCAATTGAGTGCAGGTCGTCCACAGGCGGGTGCCAGTTTTTGGTGCAGCCCGAGATGCACGTAGCGACCAAAAGGCGCGATGGGCGCGGAGTTTCGAACAATCTGAAGTGGGATGGATATTTCTGGTCGGCGGTCCAACGGGTCGCACGGCTGTGAAAATTCGGGGAAACCAGCGCCAGGCAAAGGCTTTCGCGTTACTTGCTTTTCAAGTGCAGACTGGCGCTGTCAGCAATTACAATGCGTTTCCTGAATTTGGAGGCGGTCCCTTGAGGTCAAGATTCGGTTCGATCCAACTCTGCCGTCTATTGTTCTTCCTTTTGGCGACTTTTACTACTGCCCAGACGGCGGAGCAGCGCACGGCTCGATATTTTGAGTCGGTGCGCAAGCGGCCGCAGTTGTTGCTGGCGTTTCTGAAGGACCTGCCCAAGGGCGGCGATTTACACAATCACCTTGAAGGCGCCATTTACGCCGAGGATTTGGTGGATTTTGCGGCCGAGGATAATCTTTGCTTGGACCGCACGACTTCCCAACTGATCGCTCCGCCTTGCGATGCATATGAAAGCTATACGGCCAAGCCGGCGATGCGGTGCGCGTACGGCGATCAGATTCTTTACAACCAAACAATTGACGCATGGTCGATGCGCAACTGGCGGCCGGGGGAGGAGTCGGGACACGATCACTTCTTTGCCACGTTCGAGAAATTTGGACTAGCTTCACGCGGTCACGTGGGCGAGGGCGTGGCGGCGGCAGCGAATCGCGCGGGACAAGACCATCTGCAATATGTCGAGTTCATGCACACCGCCGACGGAGGGCAGGCGGCTCAGATCGCAGCCAAGGTGGAATGGGCCGACGACTTCGGGAAGATGCGCCAAAGCTTGCTGGCAGCGGGGCTGAAGGGTGTGGCTGCGGCCACCGACAAGAGACTCGAAGCCGACGAGGCCCGCGCCCACGACGTAATGAAATGCGGGACGGCGGAGGCTGCTCCCGGATGCGGCGTCACCGTGCGTTATCTCTATCAGGTACTGCGGGGCCTGCCGCACGAGATTGTGTTCGCGCAGATTCTTCTGGGATTCGAGCTGGCGTCGTCCGATCCTCGCTTTGTTGGCCTCAATCTAGTGATGCCTGAGGATTGGTACGTGCCCATCCATGACTTCAACCAGCACATGGCGATGCTCGATTATTTGCATGGCGTTTATCCCAAGGTGCATATCAGTCTGCACGCTGGTGAAATCGCAATGGGTTTGGTGCCTCCGGAGGATTTGACTTTCCACATCCGGGCTTCGATTGAAAAGGGGCATGCCGAACGGATCGGGCACGGCGTCGATGTCATGAATGAAAGAGGTTCCATCGACCTGTTGAAGGAAATGGCGACACGGAATGTGTTAGTAGAAATCAGTCTCACTTCGAACGACATGATCCTGGGCGTGACTGGCGGCGATCATCCTCTACCGATTTATATGCACTATGGAGTTCCGGTGGCGATCTCAACCGACGACGAGGGCGTGGCGCGATCCGATATGACGCATGAGTACTTGCGCGCGGTGCAGGGCTACAACCTCTCATACCCAGAAGTGAAACGAATGGCCCGGCAGAGCCTGGAACACAGTTTCTTGCCGGGGGAAAGTCTGTGGACGGAGACTAAGCTGCAATTTCGGTTCGTGACGGCGTGTGCCGGAGATGCAACCGGAGCAGAAAAGCCTTCGAGCGGGTGCCAGAAGTTTCTCGTTGCGAACGAGCGGGCGCGTGTGCAGTGGAAGCTGGAGGCGGAGTTTGCGATGTTTGAAAAGAAGTTTTGAAAAGGCTGCTCTTAGCCGTTAGCTTTTAGCTCTTAATGCAAGTACCCATCGCAGTAAAGAGAGTAGATCGAGATCGTACGTGCCAACCCCGCGAACTACTGTGAATGATCACTTCCATGCCGCTGAATCCGCTGCTCAGTTTGTGCTGGCTCAGACCTCTCTGCGGCCACGCGTGGGGTTAGTTCTGGGGTCAGGCCTGGGGGGATTCGCCGACTCGCTCAGCGAAGCTGTGCGCATCCCGTACGCAAAGATTCCTGCATTTCCACGTTCGACTGCTATCGGCCACGCAGGTCAGATGGTAATCGGCAAAGCTGGCGACGTCGTGGTCGCCGCAATGCAGGGGCGCGTACATCTTTATGAGGGTTACTCCTCGCAGGAAGTCGCGTTTCCCATGCGCGTGTTTGGCCGCATGGGAATTCGTGCCGTGATTCTCACCAACGCCGCTGGGGGTATCTATCTCAGCTATCAACAGGGTGCGCTGGTGCTGATCAGTGACCACATCAACTTGCAGGGACAGAATCCGCTCACTGGTCCGAATGATGAGCGCCTCGGCCCACGTTTTCCCGACATGACTCAGGCATACGCGAAGTCGTATCGCGAGTTCGCACAAGAGGAAGGCCAGAAGTTAGGCATGACGCTGCACGAGGGCGTCTACGCTGCGCTGCTGGGGCCGAGCTACGAAACACCCGCGGAGATCCGGTACTTGCGCACAATTGGCGCTGATCTGGTAGGCATGTCGACCGTCGCGGAAGTGATCGCGGCCCGGCACATGGGAATCAAAGTGCTCGCAATTTCCTGCGTCACCAACATGGCAGCCGGAATTCTCGACCAGCCGCTCTCACATGCGGAAGTGCTCGAGACCGCAGAGCGCGTGAGAGGGCAATTTGAGGCGCTGCTGCAGGCGGTGCTGCCGCGGATCATTCAAGATGTCGATGTCGTAGAGTCGTAGCTGGCTACGTCTCGTTTCGCTGAGAGCTCACCTCGCAGCGGGCGGAATAAACAGCGCGACGGGCGGTTTGATCCCATAGTCTGCGGCGAAGCTGCCTTGATTCACGGCCAACCCGAGATGTCCGCGCGAATCGATGTAGAGCAACGGCTCTCCCGCCGGCAGATCGCTGAAGGTCCGCACGAACTTGATTTTCATTTCCTTCTCGCCCAACTTCACGGGAACTTCCTGCCCGCGCTGATATCCGAGCTTGAGGAATTCGTCAGCATCAACGTTGGTGACGAGGTTGCCGAAAGGGCCGTCGGTGGCGATGACCTCGGCGCTGAGGCCACGCTCGTCGATCGTTGCCGCTTTCAGATCAAGGCGTACCAGAGCTCTTACGGGAACCTCCGGTCCCACGGCAGTCCAGTCATCGCCCCGGGCCATGTGAGCTCCGACCGGCGAGAAAATGTCGCGGCCGTGGAAAGTTGAAGAGAGCTTGCTGCCGATCATCCATGCCGGATTGGTGATCTCGCGCGCTGCCTCGATGCCATCGCGTTGCTCCACCAGCGTGAGCACACCGTTGTCGGGTAATACGAAATATTGTCCGCGCTTCGACTTGGCCACGATTGCCTTGCGGGAGCTGCCTACCCCGGGGTCTATGACCACGACGAATACTGTCCCCGCCGGATAGTAGGGCGTGGCGCCGTAGAGAAAGCGGGCGCCGTCAAGGATTGAGTACGGCGTAACCTGATGAGTGAGGTCCACGATGCGGACGTCGGGCATGACCGAATACATCACGCCGCGGCAGATGGCGACCGAGTCGTCGAGCACGCCGAAGTCGGTCATGAAGACGATAGTGGGGGCATATTTCTTGGCGCTGCGGGCCGCGATGGGCACCGTGAGGGCGGCGCACAACAATGCGAGCAAGAGCGCGACCTTGATAAACCTCGGTCGGCGGCCGAGCTTCCAGACGAGGCCAGCCGGGATGGGCACGTTGCTGTTGCCGCGAAATTGAGCGGTCGTCAAGTCAGTTCTCCATTACAAAGTATTTGTTGCATTCAAACATCGGGTCACCGCGCGAACTACGCAAGAAAGCAAATCGCTGTGGCAGAAGCGGCTTTCCTCAAGCCTTCCAGCTCCGAGCAAGGTCGCAATTCTAAATGCACAGACGAGAAAACGGAAAGTGCGCGATCGCAGGCTGCTCAATCTGGCGCATGGGCCCGCCCTCCATCTTTAGCTCTATTTCCTTGGTCCGGGTGAAGCCATCTATAATGCTCAGGCGTTTAACGTATCCATGGAGACATTGACACATTGGTTCAAGCACAGATTTTCTGAAAGGTAGGGCCTTATGCCGTCCGCTATTCCCGAGAAGTACCGCGATCTGTTTCAGAAACGCGCATTTGCCAATCTCGGCACGCTGATGCCTGACGGAAGTCCTCAAGTGACGCCTGTGTGGGTGGACTTTGACGGCGAACACGTGATCTTCAACTCCGCCAAGGGACGCCAGAAAGATCGGAATGTCCGGCGGGATCCCCGCGTGGCGCTGACTTTGATGGATCCCGACAATCCGTATCGCTATCTCGAAATTCGTGGCCGCGTAGCCGAGATTACCGAAGACGGCGCCGCCGAACACATAAACAAACTGGCCAAGAAATACCTGGGGGTGGATAAGTATCCCTATGCCCAGCCGGGCGAGGTGCGGGTGCTCTATAAAGTAAGACCCGAGCACACTACGGTGATGGGATAGCGCGTAAGGAATCAAAGATTCGCATCGCGGCACGCCTTCAGGCGTGCTGTCAGAGCGGCGTCGTTCGACGCGCCTTTAGGGCGCGCAAGGTTTGCATCCGCGCAAGGATCTCTCATCCGCACCTGCAAGCTGTGCTTCCTCGGCTTCGGCAACGTAAACCGGACTCTGGTCCGTTTACTCGAAGATCGCGCCCAAGAACTCCGCGATCGGTACCGAATTTCATGGCGCATGACGGGGGTGGCTTCGCGGCGGCTGGGGTGGATTGCAGATGGGGAAGGGTTAGATTCGGCCTCGCTGCTCGCTCTGAACGTGAATTCGACTCCCGACCTCTTGCCGGCGGGGGCGCCGGCGCCACACCGTGATGTTCGTGAATGGCTGCAGACGGCGCACGCCGACGTCTTATTCGAAGCAACTTCCCTCAATGTCGAAAATGGTCAACCGGGGGTCGACCACATCCGAGCTGCGCTCGAACATGGCGCCCACGTCATCACTGCCAACAAAGGTCCGATCGTGCATGCTTATCGTGAGCTGCGTGATCTGGCCGCGAGCCGGGGCAAACGATTTTTGTTTGAGTCCACAGTTATGGATGGCGTGCCTGTCTTTTCTCTTTTTCGCGAAGCCCTGCCGGCCTTACACCTCCACGGTTTCCACGGCATTCTGAACTCCACCACCAACGTCATGCTCAGCGGAATGGAGCAGGGCCTGACTTTCGACGAGTCACTAAAAAAAGCTCAAGAACTCGGGATCGCGGAAACCGACGCCACGCACGACATTGACGGATGGGACGCCGTCGTGAAAACTGCAGCGCTCGTCAACGTACTTATGGACGTTCCGATTGGGTTGGGTGAGATTGAGCGCGAGGGAATCCGCGGACTGAGCGGGGAAGGCGTCCGCGCCGCACGAAAACATGGCCGACCTTACAAACTCGTCTGCCGTGCGAAGAAAACGGCGAGCGGAATCATGGCCAGCGTTGGGCCCGAACCGATCCCGCTCACCGATCCCATGGCACAGATCGCCGGGACGTCGTCTTACATTTATTTCGAAACTGACATCTTCCCCGGGCTCGCGATCAGCGAAGAGAACCCCGGCGTCTACGCGACTGCCTATGGCATGCTGGCGGATTTTGTCAGGTCGGTAGGGGAAGCCGCAAGTGCGCTATAGTTTTTAATGATGCCGACTACTGAACACGCCGTTGCTCCCGCCCTCGACTTGCACGCCGTCCGCGCCCAGTTCCCGTCTCTGGCTCAGGCCGTAAATGGCTATCGAGCAGCCTTTCTAGACGGCCCCGGCGGCACGCAAGTTCCGCAGCGGGTGATTGACGCCATAACTGAATACCTGCGCCGCGACAATGCCAACACCGGCGGAGCCTATGCCACTAGTCGCCATACCGACGCGATGATCGCGGGTGCGCGTGCCGCCATGGCCGATTTTCTCAACTGCGGCGCAGACGAAGTTGTCTTTGGTCCTAACATGACTTCGCTCACCTTTGCGATCAGTCGAGCCATCGGTCGCGATTTCGGGCCGGGCGATGAGATCTTGGTGACGCGCCTCGATCACGACGCCAACGTCTCCCCATGGTTGGCGCTGGCAGAGCGCGGTGTCACTATTCGCTGGGCCGAGATTCGCGAGCAAGACTGCACCCTCGATATGACCGACCTTGCCGGAAAGATCGGTCCCAAGACGAAGCTGGTGGCCGTGGGTTATGCCTCGAATGCGGTAGGGACGATCAATCCAGTCAAGGAAATCGTTTGCCTCGCTCATGCAGCGGGAGCGCTCGCCTACATTGACGCCGTCCACTATGCCCCGCACGGTCTGATCGACGTGGCTGCGCTGGACTGCGACTTCCTGGCCTGCTCGACCTACAAATTCTTTGGCCCGCACATGGGTGTGCTCTACGGCAAGCGCGAGCACTTGCAGCGGTTGAAGCCGTACAAGGTGCGTCCTAACACGAATGCGATTCCGAACTGCTGGGAGTGGGGAACTCTCAACCACGAATGCATTGCAGGAATCGCTGCGTGCGTGGAATATTTCGATGAACTGGGCCGGCGCACGAATCCCGCGGCTCCGACACGTCGCGCCGCTATCGTCACCGCATATGAAGCAATTCATCAGCATGAGCGCGGATTGATCGAGCGCATTGTCCGGGGACTGACAACGATTCCGGGGCTTAAGCTTTACGGCATCACCGATCCCGCGCGCTTTGACGAGCGCTGTGGCACGTTCGCGGTTCGGATTGAAGGACACGCCCCACTTGAACTCGCCTCCAAACTCGGCGACCGCGGCTTCTTTACCTGGGATGGCAACTATTACGCGCTGAACCTGACCGAACAGCTGGACGTGGAGAAAACCGGCGGCTTCTTGCGCATCGGTCTGGTCCACTACAACACCGTCGAGGAAGTGGATCGGCTGCTGGAAGCGCTACGGGAGCTTGTGACGGCGTCCGGCTAACCGTTCCCTACGTAAAATATAGTTCAGCCCGGAAAGGCTCCCGGGCTGAACACAAATTCCAACTCTCATCGGTAACTCTGCGCTGATGAACGCTCAGCCAAGCTTACGGCCAGCGCTTGGCGGTTTCATCCCAGCCCGCCGCGGCGCGCGCCGGTTGTGCAGCCACGCTGACCGGAGGCGACGGAATCCGTATGGGCTGCTGCGGACCACTTGCAGCCGCCAGCGCGGGTTTCGCGACCTCGGACAGATTTTCTTTCTCTTCGGAGAGCAACGGGGCGACCAGTCGGAGAGCCTCCACTTCCTTCTCCAGGCGGGTCAGTTCCATTTCTTTCTGCCGTAGCACTTCGTAAACATTTTTCATATACGGGGCACCTGAGCGTATGTTGGTCAAAGTGAGACGCTTATCCGCACTCTAGCAGACTTGACTGGGTTGTCAAGAGATTCTGGTCGTTAGACTGTGGTCGTTAGTACTATCCGAATAATCAAGAAACTCTGCCGCAGATGCCCTTCCCGCAGGCCCTAAGAGCTGCTAGCGCATCCACGCAATCACGGCGATCACGATGCCAACGATGGACACCGCTGCGAGAACGTATTGGTTCGCCGCCCACCATGATTGGGACTCCATGCCAGCGCTGAGGAAGAGCCCAGGTGAGCTCGTTTCAATGGTAACGTTTTCAATGGCGGCCGGCGGGTCGGGCACTACGCTCAAGGCGGTCTCGCGGATCTTGACCGGCATGGGCTCGCGGCTCGCAGGTGGAGTTGAAGAATCGGAAGACCGCGGTTTGTCGTCAGTTTCACCTCCTCGCGATACGTCGCCAGCGGCGGCTGCGGACACATTCGACACGGCGGTAGCCACAGAAGACAGCCCCGAAGCGATGGCCAGAGCAGGGGTCGGAGGCTCGTGCGCCTTCGCCGGACGCCGAACCGGCTCACCGCGCCATCTTTTTTCTTCGCAGTCCACACATAACACGCGTCCCTCGGAAACCGGAAAACCGCAAGCCTGGCACCTGCGCACATTCCTGAGGGCAGGTGGCACAGCGATAGAATCGGACGTTTGAGGTGGCGGGCTGCCGGTGTTCGCGGTCGCCGGGGCTGACCACAAAATTGCTCTTTTCGGCGGAGAATCGTTGGGAACCACAACCGGCCGAGCCTCGGAGTTCGCATCGTCAGGGTTTGGAACATCACGAGCCGGGAACTCAGCCTCCGCAACATTAGCCGGTGCCGCGATCACACTTGCGGACTCCGGGGAAGTGTTCGAATCGGCTGTCGAAACTGCGACCGATGAGGAAGAAATCTGCGCGGCGCATTCTGTTTTGATTTCTGTCTGCAATTCGACCGGAGATTGAGGCGGCGCGATCTGCGGCTCGGGGGTCGGCGGCGGAGTCACCGTAGATAGGGCTGCCTCATCGGGAGGGACCTCCGCACCCAGGCGCAAACTAGCTGCCCGGGCGTGCTGAACCGCAGTCTCAACCATCTCTCCCAAACGCTGCACGCAGCGCAAGGGCTGCCGCGTGCGCACACTCTCGCCGGAAAGACCAGACTCGGCGGAAAGAAGCGCGCCCAGCTCCGGGGCGTTTGAGCCGGCACTGGCGTGGCAAAGCATGTCATTGTGCCCGCCGCGACGCAGGGCAATGGCCGCCCCGCTCGCTCCGGTGATGTATCGAGCGCGCTCGGCCAGAAGTTGCAGGGCGGCGTGGAGGTCCCGCTGGGCCATCGCAGCGAGCGAATTACCGCTGTCTTCCTCGGGATAGAGCATGTCGGCGCGGGTTGCAGGTTCCTGGGTGGAATGGGTCGCGGTGTTCATGTTTGCAGTAGCGATTCCGGATGTCAAAAGCGCAATAATGGGAGTGTCGCTCCCCCAAAGCGGACTGTCAAGGAACTTGCCAGGCGGGTGTCAACCGACATTAGAAATGTCCCCATCGTTACGACATTAGAAATGTCCCCCTTTTCGTAGTGCATCGTTTCTCTGCGAAAGGAAGCATTTTTGTAATGAAACTGAGCCCTGGCCGCGTTTACTTTTTCGAGTTCGTCTGGTCGAGCGCCGCCTTTGGTCCTCTGGCCAGCTTGGCGGCATCGTCGTTCGCCCAGAAATGCATGAAGAACAGCCGCGGCACTCCGTCAGCATGTGGCTGTGAAGCGCTGTTACCTGAATCCCGTTATCGCGCAGTGCCCGCATAACCGGATTCGCTTCTTTGCCAAGGAGCACGAAATCTCCGGTGATTGCAGCTTTGCCGCCCCCGGTCGGCTGGAAATTAATGGCGGTCGCTACCCCCAGGGCTGGAGGCACGCAAATTTCGGACTCTTCTCGGTAATTTCCGCCAGATAACCCAACCTTGACTTCGTACGTGTTCTGATCATTTATTTT
>WNFC01010917.1_pt1 | contig 10095 bp, 8 predicted proteins | sample 5400541 | NCBI WGS metagenome assembly WNFC01 (sample SAMN13153342, study PRJNA577476) | soil metagenome | isolation source: 120 cm saprolite under Douglas fir tree site 2 hole 2 replicate 1 | place: USA:California | collected 2015-04-18 | reverse complement strand
GTTCCATTGAATCTCCGCACCCGCAAGAGCTACGAGACAACCGTAATGCCATTCTGTATGATAGCCAACATGGCACACCCAAAGGGGTGATTTACGCGTTCGAATGCAACGCTGGACGCAATCAGAATTGGTAGAAGACTAAGAAGAGTCACGCGGCCAACACCATAACCGGATGCTGTGCCACACACATAGCCCCTTCTAAATCAGTCTGGGGTTTCCTTGGGTGGCTCCCCGGCGGGCTAAAGGGTCGGACCCTTAGCACTGCAAGGTTAACAGGGAAAAGCGGGACGGAGGGCGACTCGGAGCTGGGACAGCGTCGAAGGATGCGAAGGGTTTCATGCGAGTGACCTGGAATGACGCCGCCATCGTGACCTACGAAACCTAGGCCCCACTTCGCATCTAGGCCCGAGTATCTAAGTCCTGGACTCTACCTTTCGCATTCTTTGACCACCCCTTACAAATCTGTCGGCCGCTGTTGCGTGAAATACATGACCGTGGTTAGCCGCGACCGGCTTCGGGGCAGCTTCAATACCTGTCTACAGATTACTGGGATGGAAACTAGGCAAATGTATTGAACGAGAGTGGGATCCCTGATATGCTAGAATACTAGTACAAAAAGCTACACATAATCGAGTATCGAATCAGTCAAAGGAACGACCATCGAGCGAGGATAATATCAGGCGTAAAGAGGGAGAAAAGGCAGTGAGAGGCGGGGTACCATAACTTGGCGCGAATCAACAACGCAACTCCCGGGGAAAAAGCTCACAACTGGATCGATTTTTACTTTCTCATATCCGCACCTACACCAGCGGCCATTCCAACAAATGCCGGCGCCGCGACGCCCATCGCCTCCATCGGTATAAACATGGCCTTGTTCCCGAACGCAGCGACGCGCGAGATTTCCTGCCGGCGCCGGCCCATCTCCTGAGCGAACGCGTCCCCGACGTCCGCGTCGGCGCGCGACTTGATTCGGATCGCCTCGGCTTCGGCCTCTGCGGCGAGACGCGTCGCGTGCGCGGCCGCCTCGGCTTCGATGCGGGTGCGCTCCGCGACGGCCTTGGCCGCCGCGATGACGGAGTACGCTTCTGCGTCGGACTCGGTCCGCGAAAGGATCGTGTGGGTAGTTTAGTTGGCGTGAGGTTGTGCCCAGAGGGGGGTACGTACGTTGCGGGATTGTGCTTTGATGCGGGCAACGGAGAGGATACCCTCCTCTTGCTTGACCTTGTTGCTATTTTCCCGATCGACATTCTGTAGGGTTGCTCAGATGAGGTATGTCCCTATTTCATCCGAGCATAGAACACGTACAGCAGCGTCGACTTGGGCTTGCAAAGCGCGCTTAGTAAGCTTGTCCATTGTGCTCGCGATTTCACCTAAGGCTTGTCAGAAAGTGATCAGAGGACGTCTCAAGAGTGTGTCACCTTTGAATTGCCTATCGATGACGGCGAGATCCTTCAGAATAATACCGTATTCGAGAGCAGCAGTATGCAAGTCGTCCAAGGCGTGTGTCCTTAGCGCGTCAAGGAATTGTGAAGAGGACTCCGAATCCTCAATGCCGTCGCCGCCCAGGGAGCGCTGCTTGACCATCGAACCGTAGTCAACTACACAAAAGGCGTCAGATTCCCTTCTTGCCTGATGGGAGAGACCTCGTACGGTGAGCGACAATCTGTGTCAAGATGGATTGGGTTTTGTCCCGAAGCGCATCATACGGTGTCTCATATCCGTGGGTCGCGAGCTTAAGTGGCTCCTCGAGCTGCCATTTGAGGTACAACGTCAAGCCCACTGGAACCTGGTCACGTGTGAATCTGTGGTCAAAAGAAAAAGTTGTCAGCCGCAAGACAGATTATGAATATAGGCGGCGGTCCGCGCACATATCCTTCGTCGGCATCTCGAATTGATTTTCGCCGAGGGTGTAGAGTCCACGTAGTGTGACGTTTGGATTGGTGATACAGTGCTGTCCGGCGGGAAGTAGCTCGAGATCATTCCCGGACTGCAAAATCGCGCAATTGTTCGCCGGAATGTCCAAACTGAACACGACCCGTCCCGCGCGCGTCATTAAAAAAACGAAAGTAGAACGAGCAGAGGACATACAACAACGCGCCGACGAAGTCCTTTGTCGCAGATTCTACAGGGCCCACATTGGCGGACATCCGGACCTCGAGGCTACGCCCGAGAACCACGCCCGTGATGTGGTCCTTGATCTTATTGGGGAGATGCGTCTGGTCGACGATCGCGAGTACGTCGTAGGTGCCGGTGACTCCATACGCGACAAAACCCGAGTTCCTAAGAACGAAGATGTGGTTCTGCGGATCCGAAATGACTGCGGCTTGGTTCTGCGACACCTGCACCACGGTCAAGCCCTGGAAAGTGATGACCGTGTCCGACACTGCAAATCAAAAATTTGAGAACCGGGCCGCTTCAATCGGGCCCCGAAAGGCTTGCAAAGAACACCACTTACGTCCACGTGTCCCCTTGTACGTGCGCGCCCACCAGTTGCGGAACGGGAAAGCGGGATACCGCCCCGGTTTCGTGAGCAGCTTGGGCATGCCTCCGTGATTGATGAGACCGATCCGCCCAGGCGTGATCTCCTGACCGATCCAGTCCGTGGGGACCTATAATACACACAGAGAGAGAAAAATGAAAGCTATATTAGTCCCTTTCGAATGCGCGCGCAAAAGCCACGTTACGGCCGTCGCGCCCCTCGCTACAGTCACAACCACCCACCTTGTCAGAAAGGATCTTGTTATGCCCCGCCTGCAACCAGCACAGCATTGACTCGTCAGAAGGTCCCCGTAATTCGGAAGCACCGCCGTCGAAGGCTGCGAGAGAGTGATAACACGTACCGTGCGCAGTATCTGGTCGAGATCTTGCAGCGCGCCAATGACACCTTTCTTCCCGATGAGCACGACGAATGGCCGCTCCTCAGAGAAGTAGTCCGATGTCTTGGCAAACGTGGTGTGCGACTTTGTCATGGAGGACCACTCGACTCCCTTGCTGCGGCTGCTCCCGCTTGCTACATGGGCGTGCGCGAATCCGATGCTGGCTGACGGGCCTTCGATGACAGTCACTCCATCGCCGAAGTCTGAAGCGGCGGGCATGATTCTGGCTAAATCGCTACTACTGTAGTGTCAAGGGCGCGAGCGGGTATGCGTATGTGTGGGAGGAAGGAGGGGGGGAGAGGTGTGTGAACTTCGAATTGGGGGGCGACCGCCCGCTTTTAACCCACATCACTACGCAGGTCCGGGTACAGTAATTCATTGTGTCCAAGCCTATCTGGTCAAGAAGGTTATAGTGGGCAAGGGCCTCACCCCGTGACAACAAGGCTGTGCGACTGCGGGAGGCTCCAACTCAGGCTCTTCTTGACGCCATGGCCGAAATCACAGCCACAATATTAATATTGCTAAATGGGATCCGAATCTCCCACGCCCTGAGTCTCTCAGTCAAATCCTGTCCGCTATTCGACTGTAGACGTTCTATCTGTAATGCAACCTATTCTGAATGCGACGGGGCAGTTCGTGTTGTAGGCACAACCGAGTGTTCCGGCGTAGGCCTGGGCACATTACAGGTAGCCGAGAAATCGTGCAATACAGCACATGTTGCACAGCCCACATTCCCAGCCGAGAATCAGGATCGATCATTGTTGCGCACAGCCTTAACAGCTGACACAATTAATCGTAGTCCTGGGTACCAGCGGCACAATTCTTGACTCATTGCCTAGGACCACCATGGGTCCAAACGAACGAACTCCTCGACTGGGCCCTTTTCTTTATGATACATCGAAGCCATACATGGTTCGAACCGGTGCTAACCTCCACTAGGGTATGTTTGTCACGCTCGCTGTATCTCACCGCACCATATAAATGTATCGTACAGGTATCGCGAGTCCGCTGACAGTTGCCAGGAGGCCCAAGGAATGTCCAATTAACTGACCTATCAATCATGCGCCTTACACTGTGTCACAATATCTTGCGGGACCGTCAATTTGGACAGGGCAGTGGGCTGGCTATTGATTTGCATTAATAGCCCAGCCGCCATATGCCACGAAATGTGGCAGTGGAACGCCCATAAGCCCGCTTTGGATAGTGGCGAGTACAGGGGCGAGTACATGAGTTGAGTACATCACGTAATTCCAAGAAAGAAAGGACTGCTCACGATTATCCGTAATAAAGCGCAAAACCAACCAGCTATTCGCAGGTATGAGGACTGTATCGCGGCGGAGGGGAGACGGCGGGTTAAGCGCCTGCCCGGTACTGTTTCCGCTTCCTGAGCCCATTCTGGTTCATCGTCGTGCAAGAGAAGGTCAGCAATCATCATTGCAGCAAAAACTCCGATTGTAATTGTACACGTACATCCAGGGGCGATGGCCGTGCAAGTGGAACGGGTGATCTCCGTTATCCAAATTGTTCTTTTGGTCGGGCGTAAGAGAGTGGGGTAAGGACCACAGGGTGAAGCACACGTACGACTATCAGGTCGACCACCTGTATCGAGTCTTCCGTCAAAAGCAGCTGGCCCCCTGCACCGACACCCCCGCCGAGCGGCGCGTACCCGGACGGGTTATGCTGCACTTGCAGCAAGGTCGTCGTCCCCTTCAGGGGTTGATAACTCGTGTTGTTCAAGAATGCGAGGTTCGCACCGTTCGCAATGGGCTGAAACAAAATCGATACGGACACGACGCGCGTCGCGTTCGGCGCCGCGCCGGGGACGAGCGGTGTGAGTGTAGTCGTCGCAGTGATGTTGGTCAGGCCCGGTATTCCCGGGCCGGGATCCGGAGAGCTAGGGTTGTTGGGCTGTCCCGTTTGCGCACCGTCTGAGTACCTGGAGGGGACATTTAGTGACCCTTGCTCGTAGCACGACCGAAGAAAAAAAGTAGTGACACACCGAATAATGCCTCGGATGTCTATGTTCTGCCCCGGCTGGTCGTAGGTGAACATGTTGCGTTGCAGCGTGGCTCGCATCCAGTATGTTCCATTCGCGACACTGGTCTGGTTTGCGTATAGCAGTACGGAATAACGCTGCCCGACTGCGACAGTAACACCAGAAACGTTTGTGGGTGTAAGTAGGGTGCCATCAGCTTCGATGAGAGTGAGGGGATGGTTGTCAACTGAGAAGCGGATCGACGCGATGGACCCTGTATTGACGAGCCGGATACGATAGGTTTTGCCGCGTTGTATAGTATACTTGAATATGTCCTTTCAATTTAAGGCATCGGGTAAAATGTGAATGGTTCTCACATCAAAGTAAGATCCGCCTGGGCCACTGGTCGAGTATTGTCCCAAGCCATTGATGACCTATGCATCCTCAGTCAACCGTTAAAAGACGACAAGATACACATACGCCTCCATCCGGTACGGGCTCATTCCCTGCCTGACCTCCGATACCTGCAGGCTATGCAAAGTTGCAGTTACGTGAACAGAGCGAGAGCAGTATCCTCGCACCGAGAGATATTCTGCCAGGAGAGCTTGGCTGAAGTTGTGGTAAAGATCTGCCATCTGAGCGCATATCAGGTGAAGTTACTGAAGCTTGAATGCATGGTTCCATACTTGAATCACAAGCTCGTTGTCGTATGCCGGGAGACCTGAAGTATTTTGGGTAGGGTGAACAATCATCGCTCCGGTAACACCATCAGTAGACTGTGTCGAGACTATGGCGGAGATCTTCAGAAGGAGGGTTCAGACGCACAGCGAAATGAACGAGGGCTTACAATCTAAGGAGAGTTCAGAGGGTCACGTCGATGGCAAAGAATGTAGGTCAGGTACTTACGGGCACTGAAAGGAGCTGATAAGCTAAGGGTTTGATTGCAGAGATAGAAGAGACGCACTGATACCAAGAGGTTCCACTAAAGTCACCGAAAGTGAAGCTAGACGATACGTGAGCATTCGCTCATGTAAAGCTGGTGTAAAATATTTTATGTACTTGTACGTCAAAGACTGGCCTGGAGGAATGCCACACTCTGTAATCCCAGGCGTGCCGTCATACCAGTTTGTCCCATTTTGGAACTAGAGCAGGAGCATGTGTTAGTATAGGGAGGGCCCTCGAGTGGTGTCAGTTCACTCACAACCCCGTGCCAATGTACGGTCGTAGTGTTTGGGAGGTTATTGTGGACGTTGACGATCAGGCGGTCCCCCTGATTAGCCTCTATAGTTGGTCCCGGGTACATGCCTAGAGATTATGCTCAGCATTGGAAGACACCCCAGAAACGCAAGATAGGGTTGATGCCTGCCCATACGGGACGCCGCAAGGCAACGGCGGCCTGCATAGGCTAGCGGCGTTCATTAACACCGACGAAACCTCGAAGAATCATTACCAATAGCTTTGTCGTCGGGCATAGAACGCTAGGCAGATATACGCCAAACCACAAAAGGCAACAGGCTGTCCACTTCACTGATACAAGCATATGAAGTTCCGAAGTCGTCAAAACCGTCCGCAGAACATCGTAAATGAAGTCTGCTGACCCGAGACTCCAAGAAGCTCTCGCCGGGAGAGGCAAAATAGAAGAATAATTACGGGACAGGGACATCAAGACGCACCGTTGACAACCACCATCGTTTTGTTTATCCCATCTGGGGCCCCATTTGCGAGTGCGACGATGAAGTTATAAACGCGGTTCTGGGGGGGCTGGCCCACAATGGAGCCTACGACGAAGTTATTCGATGACTGTGGGTTGAGAACTGGGAGCGACGAAGTAGGGGGGATGGTTTGTGACTTGGAGCTGTCATCGCGGTGCTCAAGCCCGAGCCCGAGGCCCAAGCCGAGGCCAAGCGCCAGCGCCAGAACGAGGATGGCGGCGGCGACGGCTATGACGATCCGTGGGCGGTTTTGCAACACCTTGCGACGCATTTCATCTACCATGTATCAGGAGAACGTACCAATGGACGGACGGTCGTCAAAGGCGAGGATGGTGCCCAGTTATAAGATAGACAGGAGCCTTCGGGCATCGAGGGGTTGTCTTCATACTACGTAAAGTTTGATGGGCGGTGCCAAGACCGGTGCACATGGCGACTCCTGATGGCTTTGACAGCTCTCGCGAGTGAAGGAGACCATCTGATTGGTTGTCGCAAGAAACGCCCGGTGTCAATTTTTAGTTCCGTTTAGTCTCGGCCCGGCCCGTTCGGGGTAAAATGGAAATAGAGTGGTTGATCCCACAGGCAGGAAGACGGTCTCTACATCGAAGAACACTCGACGTACTCGTATAAAGATGCACCACGCAGCGTGGGGCGTCCTTGGCCGTAACCCCCCTTCGCCATGTACGCGCTCTCCTCTCTAATCTTTTCCTCGGTTGTGCTCGCCGCGCAGGCACGTTCACTCTGACTCATCCTATTTCATAGTTTCGTCACGCTTCTGACTTTTGCCCCCTCGTCTCGTTATCAGGTGCCGCAATTTGTTCCGCCCTCAGAGGGGCCTCTTGTTCCGTCGTCCAACTATGTCGGCGCAAGCAACGGCAGCCTACCACAGGCCAACGTCGTCCCTGGCAAGGCCTTCGACCGTATCGTCCAGGTGGGGCCCGATTCACACTGTGGCGCGCCTTTGATTTTCCGTTCTCATGCCATCCGATCACTCCAGATTTGGCTTGAAAATACAGACTTTGCATCGGCAGACTCGGCCGTAAGAATTTGACATCTCTTCATTTACTCACACCCTGACTGATTCTTCCGTTCAGCCTGAATTCAATGTCCTCGCCGCGCAGGGCATTCGTCTTACTCAGTATTGTGCAGTGACTCACCCTTCTGAGCCCAATTATATTGCCTCTGTCGGTGGCGACTTCTTTGGAATGGGTGATGATAACCTCTATCACATCCCACCAAAGTGTGTCCCGACGACGCTCGTAATACACTTTTTGCACTAATCTTCACCAGCATCTCCACCGTCGTGGACCTCTTAGAGGCAAAAAATGTCTCCTGGGCAACGTACCTGGAGAACATACCCTTTGATGGTTACGAAGGATTCAAGTGAGTCTAAGCCATTTCCACTGATCCGCTTTGATTTCTCACGCCATCTACCCGAGTTTTACCTCCAAGAACTATGTCAATACCTCTGCGCCCGACTACACCTACTACGTGCGCAAACACAATCCCACGATCATTTATGATTCGGTTGCATCGGTCCCATCACGTCTTGCGCGGCACCGTAATTTTAACGACTTTGCTGCTGATGTGAACGCCTCTGCTCTCCCACAGTGGGCGTTCATAACGCCCAATATGGTTGACGATGGCCACGACACTTCGATCGATTATGCGGCCCAGTGGCTGCAGTACTTCCTTGTCCCGCTACTCAACGACACGAACTTCAACGACAACAAAACGCTCGTCGTGCTTACCTTCGACGAGAACGAATCGTACACCGAAAACAACTGTGTCCTGACGTTGCTCCTCGGAGGCGCCATTCCCGACACTGCGCGAGGCACCAACGACACGACGTTCTACACGCATTACTCCCTGCTCTCTACTGTCGAGGCAAACTGGGGCCTCGGGTCGCTCGGCCGCGGCGATACCAACAAGTACGTCTAACGCTATTCCCTACTCCCCCGCTCGTCCGACTCACATCTCGCCACGTCCCGCAGGACCCTCTCGAACGTCTTCTCCTTCGTCGCCGACGTTACGGGCTATACAAACCTAAACGTCTCGAGCTCCGACATCCTCACGAACGCCACCGGCACGATACCGGGCCCACTCAACCCGAATATGTACGTGCCGTTCACCGCGCCGAACACATCCGCCGTCGGCGCAGGTGGCGGACCCGTCTTCGTCGCACCCGGGTTGAACACGAGCTTCACCGCGGCCGTCGCACCGGCCCCGGTCAACCTCACGGCGCTGAATCAGACCGTGCCCTGGCTGGGCCCGCGCACTGGCTCGAACGCGGCGACCAACTCGAGCAGCAGCAGTAACAACGGGAAAAGCGGAAAAAATGGCGCGATGGGCGCGAAAGAAAGCATCACTGGCGCTGCCGTATTTGGCACGTTCCTCGCGGGCATTGCGGCGCTACTGGCTTAAGCGAACAACTGATCGTTGCCTTTTATTTCTTTTTTATTGCGTCGTTAGCGTGATGCAGGGGACGTGATGGACTGGTCCGTAGTTGCCACGTGTCAGTGGATACTTGTTATCTACCCTGGGCCTTTTATGAGATTTTGAGCTCTTGGCACGACGACGCGCGAATGCTTAACTGACCTTTTTTGATGTGTTGCTGTGCGTGCACGCGTAGTACGCGTTGGCTTCGTGGAAGGTCAACCTTCCGGTTTACGTATCGAGAAAGTACCAGATGGGCGAAAGGTGGGTTCAATTTGTATTTAGGCATGCAGAGCAACACTAGTACTGTAACCCCCGCCCGCGAGAGCCGACCCGGAATCTATCATGATGGGGATCGACTCACCATCATGACCATGTACTGCATCATTGACAAAAAAGTCGATGATCATCGAACAGAAACTACAGTTGGATGCTATACTGTAGCACCTCCAGATGAAACTCCGGGAGGCTACTGATATCCTTCATTTTGTTTGAGCTAGGAGTCAAGCTCACTCAGTTCGCGCACGTAGAGGCATGGAACACTCATCTATCCGAGTCTCATCCGCACAATATCAATCAAAATTCTCTCTGAACGCTTTATTACCCTCGGACTATGGTCTAGCATGAATAAAGTGTTAGCTACAGTGTGCATTTGCTTCTGAATCAAGGTCACGTTCTCCTTTTCCGAGTCTTGCCCCACGTAACCTCTACGACAAACTACTGTAACATCCATTGTACAATGTTGTTTTTACAAAAAATTCCCAGAATACCTCAGTACACTACCCCAAGACGTGAACATCAAAATACGAAATCCCAGCTTCGGGGTCTTCTGGGTGACCCTGTAAAAAATGAAAGTTCAGTACAACCAAATTCACCAAATTCACATGTCAACGACATATTAAGGCATCCGAGGCGTACCTTCAAACCCAGAATCCTCTCTTCGTCGATCAGAACATCATCATACTCATATTCAGTCTTTGTCACAATCTCGATGTAAGGCAGCGACGACCGAACATCCTCTTCAAATATATAGCCCGCGGCGATCACGGTATCCTCTACTTTGAGGTACATCGAATTCCCATTCGGAAGCTGCATTCTC
>WNFC01061577.1_pt1 | contig 10096 bp, 7 predicted proteins | sample 5400541 | NCBI WGS metagenome assembly WNFC01 (sample SAMN13153342, study PRJNA577476) | soil metagenome | isolation source: 120 cm saprolite under Douglas fir tree site 2 hole 2 replicate 1 | place: USA:California | collected 2015-04-18 | reverse complement strand
CTTCGCGGCTCATCGATGCGATCCTTCACCAACCCCCGGTCGCCCCGCGCGCCCTGAACTCGCGCATATCCACAGAACTCGAAACCATCATCCTGAAGTGTTTGGACAAAGATCCTGATCGGCGCTACCAATCCGCGACGGAACTTCTCGTGGACCTGCGCCGGCTCGAGCCATCCTCTTCCAAGTACACGCCGCCGCTGCCCCCATCCCCGGTTTGGGGCAGGGTTGCGAAGTTGATTGGCTACGGCGTGGCTGGACTGCTGGTTCTTGCCGTGGGGTTGACGGCGATGAACGTCGGCGGTTGGCGCGACCGAATACTCGGCCGCACACGACCCGCGCAAATTCGTTCTATAGCGGTACTCCCCCTTGGAAACCTTTCCGGCGACCCACGGGAAGACTATTTCGCCGATGGCGTGACGGAAGCATTGATCACGGAACTGGCGCAGATCGGTGGGCTACGCGTGATCTCGCGTACCTCGATAATGGTTTACAAAGGCGCTAGGAAGCCGCTGCCGCAGATTGCAAGAGAACTGCAAGTGGATGCCGTTGTGGATGGTTCGGTACAACGCTCGGGGGACAAAGTACGAATTAGCGCTCAGCTCATCGAGGCTGCGACAGACCGTCACCTGTGGGCCAAGAGCTACGAGCGAGATCTGCGCGACATTTTGACGCTGCAGAGCGCGGTGGCCAAGGCGATCGCCGATGAAGTTCAGATTAAGTTGACGCCGCAAGAGCAGGCCCGCCTAGCCAAGTCTCACCAAGTGAATCCCGAGGCACTCGAAGCATATCTTGCTGGCCGGTTCTATTGGAACAAGAGGACCGCTGAGGGACTAGAGAAGAGCATAGCGTATTTCCAGCGGGCCATCGCCAAGGATCCCAGCTACGCTCTCGCATACGCAGGTCTGGCGGACTCTTATCATGTGCTCCCAGAGTTGTCCGCCGTCCCTGTCGAAGAGGCTTTCCCGAAGGCCAGATCAGCCGCGCTCAAGGCGCTCGAAATTGACGATTCCCTCGGCGAGGCTCATTCCGCCCTCGCGAATGTAAAGGAGGACTATGACTGGGACTGGAAAGGAGCCGAGAAGGAGTACAAGAAAGCCATTGAGCTGAGCCCGGGGCATGTACTGGCACACGCCTCGTATTCGAATCTCTTGTTCGAACTGGGTCGCTTACCGGAAGCCCTCTCGGAAGCCAGACTCACTCAGCAACTTGATCCGCTCTCAGCAATCGCGAACGACAATCTTTCCGCCGTCTTATATTACGCCGGACAATACGACCAAGCTGTTGAGCAATGCCGGAAAACGCTGGACATCGATCCCATGAGCCCTCAGGCGCACCGTCATTTGGGGCAGGTCTATGTCCAAAAGCAGTTCTATGGGGAAGCGGTTTCAGAGCTGAAAAAAGCGATGGAACTTTCACGCGGCAGCACAGAAGCCTTAGCGGAACTCGGATACGTTTTCGGTGTCTCGGGAAAGAAAGACAACGCCCGACACGTATTGCTAGAGCTCAAATCCGCCACCGATGCTTCACCTTACCGGTTGGCCATCGTATACGCGGGTCTCGCGGAAAAAGAGAAGGCACTGGAGGCATTGAAAGAGGCGGTGAACCGCCGGTCCCCTGGAGTGGTGCATCTAAAGGTTTCGCCGTTGTTTCAAGAGCTCCGCTCTGATGAGCGATTCCAGGAGTTGCTGATCTACATGGGCCTCACCGATAGAGCCCGCAGCGGAAAACCTTAATGGATGAACACTCTCAGCCTGGGTTCGTCTGAGACGTTTGCTCACGAAAAAACTTCGCAAGAAAACTTCGCAAGACATCATAGGCCGCCGTACCAAGCCAAGCCGAACAGACTTCCCGGCAGGGTGCTTAGTAAGTCGCAAGCCCACGCGAGCAACTTCTCACTTCGAAGAGGGTGATGTGCGGACCTTTTACCGCGCATGAACTCTAGCAGTGCCGGGTTGCTTCCGAAAACAGACTCAAGTTCTTGCAATGTAAATTCGGGCGGCTTCCTCTTTCCAAGCACATCGAGAGTCTTTTCTTTTCCATCGAGAATGCTTTCTTTCAGATTTTGCTTATCCATGAATTTATCTTTGTCGACCCTGAAGCTTTCTGGAACTTCCATGTCATTCCAAACTACAAGCCGCCCGATTTTAGGGTCGTCCGTGTCGCTTAGGACGAGCGTCGTGGAATGGTCAGTGTCCCTCAGCAGGGCAAAAACTGTACGATCATGGTTGTAACTGAACATCGCACAGTACATCTTGAGAGAATCCAATCTAGCTTGGATAATAAGTGCTCGATCCTCGCCTTCGATAAAATCCTGCGCTTCCAGCTTCAGCACCCCTGCTTTCAATCGTCCTTCGAGGCGCAGGGATCCGGTTCCACCTTCGAATTCTCCACTCGCGGCGCCGGCGGAGGTCTGCACGTATGCCATTTCGGGTTTGACAAGGCCGAAGGCTAATCCAGTGGTTGTGGTCTTGATGAAGTCGCGACGTTCCAAGGTCATTAGTTTTCTCCTTCCTGGTTCGGAGCCCCAGAAGAATCTCAATGTGTCATGCTTGCTGGCCTCACTCGTGTTGAGGAAGGATCGCGGCAGACGCGTGGAGGTAAGTCGGGCCTTTTAGGATAATCTGCCTTTTACTCGCGCAGTCTGGCGTCGTCACGCGAAAATCTCCTCGCACGGCGGCCGTGAAATCCCCCTCCCCAGCCGACGCCTGCATGGCGTCCTCGCACCGCCTGTTGGGCATTGCTTCGTTCACTTCTGGGAAAGAACAACAGACACGGAACCTTGAGGGCCGGGGATATGATTCTCTTCATGATTTTTCCCCTTTAGTTTGCTGGTGATTCGGGAGGCCGTTGAATGTCTTCTATAACAATGCCCAATCGAAGTCAATCGTGCAATTTGGCGCCGACGTGCCCGCGCTTCACCCAGACTGGAACCGGCGCTACTGAGACGCCGTCACACATCGCGTCGTCACTTCACGAATTTAAGCTGCGGGTCTTTGGACGCTAGTGTTGGCCTTTGGCGGCGTGTTTCTTGCCGGTGCTACCCGGCTTAGGGCGGAGCTTCTCCAGGAACTGCTCCGTTGGCAGGGTATTGATGACATTCTTCGTCTCCAGCCAGCCGCGGCGGGCCATGGTGACGCCGTAGCGAATAAAAGAGAGGTTGGCGGTGTTGTGGGAGTCCGTCGAGATCACGACTTTGACGCCGCGTTCCTTGCACATCCGAAGATAGACGTCTTTCAGATCAAGCCGGTCAGGATAAGAATTGCATTCCATGGCCACGCCGTGTTTCGCGCACGCCTCCAGCACCTTTTCCATGTCGTAGTCGATGGGATCGCGCCGGAGCAACAGTCGTCCGGTGGGGTGAGCAATGATCTGCGTGTAAGGGTTTTCGATGGCCGCAAGCATGCGCTCCGTCATGGCCGCACGATCGAGGTTGAAATAAGAGTGGATGGAGCAGACCACCACGTCGAGTTGCCCCAGGATTTCGTCGGAGTAGTCAAGCGAGCCATCCTTCAGGATGTCCACTTCCGCCCCTGCCAGAACCCGGATGCCTAAATCTTTATCGTTGGCGGCGTGAATTTTCTTGATGTGCGCCGCCATGCGCTTTTCGTCCAGGCCGTTGGCGACCGTGACGGCCTTCGAATGGTCGGTGATTGCGATGTAGTGGTGGCCCAATTTCCGGGCGGCTTCCGCCATCTCTTCAATCGAGTTCTTGCCGTCGCTGGCCGTGCTGTGCATCTGCAGGTCGCCCTTCATGTCCTTCAGCGTGAGCAGATGCGGCAGTTTGTGGTTTTCGGCGGCGGCGATTTCGCCGGTGTTCTCGCGCAGCTCGGGCGCCCATGTCGTTGGCGCGGCCGCGGAGGGTCACGTTGTGCTCTTTCGACCCAGTGAAATAGAGCAGTGCAGCGCCGAAGTTTTCCTTTTCGAGCAGTCGGACGTCGACTTGCAATCCGTTCTCCAGCGTGAAGCTGACCTTGTTTTCTCCGTGCGCCAGCGTTTGATCGATGCCGGGAAATGCCAGGATATGTTTGGCCAGCGCGTCCACGTGCTTTTGCGAGGTGTGGCCATCGGCAAGGGTGACAAGCAGATCGAGATCGCCAACGGTCTCTTTGCCCCGCCGCAGCGAACCCGCAGGCGTAACGGATTCGACGGCCTTTCCCGCCTTTTCAATATGCCCGCTGATCGCAACTGCCGCATCCTCAGCAGTGTGAATATGAAATCGTCCGCTGGATTTCTTGAAAACTTCCACCGCTTTGAGAATGTTTTGTTCGCTCTTCTCGCCAAAGCCGGGGAGGTCGCGCAGTTTTCCTTCCTTCGCGATTCTCTCCACGTCTGCCACGGTGCCCGCCTTAAAGTTAGACCACAGAAAGGCGACTTTTTTCGGGCCAAGAGACTGCAGTTGCAGCAAATCAAGTATCGTCGCCGGATATTTCTTCAGCAGCTTCTTGCGCAGCGCGTAGTCCCCGCTCTTCACGATTTCCTGCAAGTGCTCGACCATGCGGTCGCCGATTCCCGGAAGCTCCTTGAGCTTCTCCGGTTCCTTGACCAGTTGCTCGACGGATTCCGGCAAGCCATCGATCAGTTCGGCAGCTTTTTCGTAGCTGCGGTAGCGGCCAATAATGGCGCCATCGATTTCCAGGAGCTGTGCGGTTTCGCGAAGAATGCGGGCGATCTGTTTGTTGTCCATGATCGGCAATTATAGACCTTGCAGCGGCCCTGAGAAGAGCAATGGCGGCCGGTGACAACACAAGAGACCCCTTAGGGACGCTGGTGAAAGCCTCAGCCGCCGATGTTTTTTGCGACCGCTCGGTATTATTCCGGCAAGCCAGCGCGATGAAGCAGGTCGCGGAAGCGTGGGTCGGAACGCATGGGATCGTAGACCGGCTCCACCTTTATGAAAAAAAGGCCGGCCCGCTCCCGCTGGGCCTTTTCCAACCAGGTGAAGGCGCTTTCTTTATCACCGAGCCTCGCATAGATCATCGCAATGGTAGCCGGAGCAACGTAGCTTCGTTTGGAGCGCTCTTTCAGCAAGCGAAGCTGCTCCTGGTAATAGCCTCGATAACCGGAAGCCTCAAAGGCATCTTGCAGCGGCACCCGCAGTTCCGGCCAATTCTCTCCACCCAGCTCTCGCGCTTTCTGAAACTCCGCAATCGCTTCGTCGAACATCCCCTTATATTCGTAGGTTACTCCAAGGTCTAGGTGCGTCCGCGCGAAATTAGGGTCCATCTCGAGCGTCTTGCGAAGTTGTTCGAGGGCCTTGTCGTATTGATGCGCCCAACCATACACCTCTCCCACATTGTCGTTGATGATGAGCGATAGCGGATCCAGCTCCTGGGCTCGCAGGATCTCTTTCAGAGCTTCGTCCACGCGACCCATGCTTGACAAGTCCCTGGAATACCAAAGATGAGCGGCCGCGTAGCTAGGGTTGAGCTCCATGGCTCGTTTGAAATGTTTCTCTTGCTCCTCAAAACCGCCGTCCACAGTAATTGCAAGCGCCGCGTGGGGTTCCGCAAGCGTGTCGTCGAGCTCGAGTGCTTTCATCGCTGCAGCTCTCGCTCTCGGGTAGGCCTCTTTCGGCGAAAGGAAACTGAAACCGCCGAGCAAACCGTAAGCGTCGGCCAAGCCGGAATAGGCCAGAGCCGAATTGGGATCTTTCTGCAACGCTTCCTCGAAGCACTCCACGGCCTTTTTCATCCCCGCCTCGGTGCGTCTTTCCAAGAAAAACCGGCCCTTCAAATAAAGCTGATAGACCTCCGGATTTACCGGCGAGGCACTATTCAAGCGCCCCAGCTCCTGAGCGGTCACGTTGATTCGGATCTCTTGAGTGATGGCCCGCGCCACTTCGTCCTCCAGGGCCAGAACGTCGCTCAGGTCGCGGTCGTAGCTCCGGCCCCACAGGTACAAGTCTGTTCGGGCGTAAATCAATTGCGCCTTGATTCGCACACGTCCCGCCGACTGCACCACCGCGCCTTCCACGATTCCATCCACATTCAGCTCGCGGGCTATCTGGGATAGCGGTTTCTTGGAGTTCTTGTATCGCGACGAGGAGGTCCGTGAAATCACACGAAGGGCCCTAACCTTGCCGAGCTCGGTGATCAGTGCATCGGTCATTCCGTCGGCAAAGTAGTCTTTCGAACTATCCCCTGTAAGGTTTTCGAGTGGCAGGACGGCAATCGAGCGAATCGGCGTCGGAGCGCCCCGGACCAGAAGGTGCTTCAGCTTGTCCCGGAGCCCCCATTCATTGGCCTGAACGAGCAGCGCGAGTAGCCCTGATGCAGCTACCACCGCGGCCAGACCCAAGAGCCTGCGCCATCGAGTCGCGGTGTTGAGTTCCTCGTCAGGTAGTTCCGGCGTGCTTGCAGGCCATGCGACAATGTGTGGCCCTTCAGCTAGCTCACCGTTCTCCGGCTTCGAAGCAAGTTTGGCGCTGCGCTCTCTCCACCACCCATCAACCTCGGACTTATAGGCGTACACGCTGGCCAGTTTTTCGTGGATTTGCCGGTGGACAGGAAGGCCTTCGTTCTTTTCCCACCGTTGGACAGTGCGTACCTCTCGGCCGAGATATGTGGCAATTTCTTTCCACGAGTCCAGAAAATTGTCTGGACGTGATTCACCGATAGGGATGGGGGGAGGAACTTCGCCGTGTGACATTCTGTAAGCGCCGTTGGTTGAAGGACTTACCCGCATCTTAAGTCATGCATTGACGTATTGCAATCCCTGGCTCTGCTGATGTGACCCACGACAAACTGCGTCACTTCCCAAATGTCGCTCCATGTCGCTTGCCCTGCTCGAGAAGCTCCGTAGGCTTCACACCAGGTTCAGGTTCAAACCCGCAAAACGCAGACAGGTTCACTTTGAGGTTGTTACTCATTTAAGGAGCGCATATGAAACGGAGCACACTTCTGGCTTTGATAGTTTGTCTTGGTCTGGTCTCCGTAGCACAGGGGCAAGACGGCAGGCCCGTTGAGGAGCGAGCACGCCCAAGCGGTCGCGGCTCGCCGGCAGAGCCCGACTCACCGGCGATGACTATTGTACTTTCGCAAGAGAATCGAACTGCTGAGCCGCGCCTGGTGAAGTTCGGTGGAGTCTTAACCGACTCTATGGGCAGACCCCTGAGCGGCGAGGTGGAAGTGACCTTTGCGCTTTACAAACAGGAGACCGACGAGGAGCCGCTCTGGAAGGAAACTCAGAAACTGGAGGTTGATAAGCAGGGAGGTTATACCGCCTTGATCGGTGCGACTCAACCCGCTGGCGTTCCTGCGGAGCTATTCAGATCTGACGAGGCGCGCTGGCTGAGCGTACAAATTCAGGGAGAGCCGCAAGGCCCGCGCATCCTGCTGGTCAGCGTTCCGTACGCTTTGAAGGCGGTCGAGGCTGAGAAGCTGGGGGGAAAGTCCGTATCTGATTTCGTGCTCTCGGAGAGTTTGGGCGAGCAAGTTCGCCAGGTGATTCAGGCGCAAGGTCAAGTTGCTGCCCAACCAACGCTCGCGGGGACAACACCGGGGAAGCAGAGCGCGGGGACTAGCACGGCGAACACTCAAGCATCCTCGTCCACTCAGGCATCCTCTTCGGGGCCCATGCTTCCGCCCAGCACCTTCAGCGGCACTAACAGCAGTCAGATCGTGTTGGTCCAGCAGAAAGGCACGGGGTCGGGTTTGGTGGCCACTACAGCCAGCAGCGCCGGGTCAAGCGGAGTTGTTGGCTTGGCTACTTCTACCTCGACCTCCAATTCTGTTTTTCAAAATGGTGTATATGGCCAGAATGACGGAGCAGGAGCTGGCGTCGCAGGAATCGCCACAAATCCTTCCGTGGGCGTCGGTGTATACGGTCAGAGCGCGAACTTCACTGGAGTCTTTGGGCAGACATTCAGCCCCAATACGAATGGCGTGACGGGAATCGCTAATGCAACAACTGGCTTCTCGAATGGCGTGCTCGGCCAGAGTTCCAGCCCATCTGGCACCGGGGTAAGCGGGCACAACTTCGCTACTTCAGGCTTCGCTGCGGGCGTATTCGGGCAGACTTCCAGCCCCGACGGATCCGGAGTCAACGGTACCAACAACGCTACAACCGGTTTCGCTACCGGGGTGAGCGGATTTAGCGCGAGCCCGAACGGGGCTGCCGTCTTTGGCAACGCCGCTGCGACTTCCGGCTTTGCCACCGGCGTGCAGGGCCTGACTGCCAGCCCAAGCGGAGAAGGCGTGGGCGGCTTCGGGATTGCAACCGGCGTGCTAGGTAGCGCTTCCGCGACCTCCGGCTTCGCGAACGGTGTGTTCGGGCAGAGTTTCAGTACCAGCGGGACCGGTGTCGCCGGCTTCGCGAACGCTTCTTCCGGGGGCACCACCGGTGTATTCGGAGACGCTAGTGCCAGCCCGAACGGTACCGGCGTCTTTGGTTCGACCGCGCAACAGGTGGGAGTCGGTGGCCAAGCCACTGCCACATCCGGAGGCCCCGCTTACGGCGTGTGGGGCGACAGCATCAGCACCAATGGAACTGGGGTCGCTGCTTTCGAGGACGCTACTTCCGGGGGCACTACCGGCGTCTTTGCCCAAGTCGTAAGCCCAAATGGGAACGCGGTGTTTGCACACGCGGGCGCGCCTTCGGGCGGTGTTGGAGTGGTCGGATTTACAGAAGGCCCCAACGCTGTTGCCGGTCAATTCGTCGCTCACGGCGGTTCAGGGCTAATCCTGCAAGGGCTCTCAGGCAGCAACTTCAACCAGGTGTTCAGTGTTGATGCAAACGGGAACCTGAACATTAGCGGCAATCTAACGGTCAGCGGCACCAAGTCGTCGACCGCGAAGCTTCAGAACGGGCGGGAGGTACTGCTGTACGCCGTGGAAAGCCCGGAAAATTGGTTCGAGGATTTTGGGAGCGCTGAACTGAAGAGTGGATTGGCTTGGGTGCCGCTCGACGCTTCGTTTGGCGAGGCAACCAACGCGGCGATCAGCTATCACGTATTTCTGACGCCGAACGGCGATTCCAACGGACTGTACGTCGCGCGAAAAACTGCTGCCGGTTTCGAAGTGAGAGAGCATGGAGGCGGCGGCTCCAACGTGGCGTTCGACTATCGGATCGCGGTTAGGCGACGTGGCTATGAGACGATGCGTATGGCCGAGGTGCAAACCGACGTGAAGACCGTCGAATCATCGCGCCAGCGGCTCACCGAACTGACAAACTCCGGCAGTTTGAAGAGGGTGGGTATCGTCAAAGCGCCACGGATTGCACCACTACCGGCGATTCGGCCTGTACCGACACCACCCAGCGTTCCCCATCTGCCAAAGCTGAGTGTTCCTCAACTGCCCCGAACGCGGTAACTCCCAAACGCGGCCGCATACTTGGCGCGGTCATCGGAAAAGCGTTTGAGCCTTTGCAAAAAAGGGTCCGGCGTAATCCAGGTCCTTGTAACGCTTCAGTAGTGGCAGTTTCGCATCGCGATGCGTGAGATTTTGGGCGGTTGCGTCCAACATCGGAGCGGCAATTGCCGCAACCGCCCAGTGTCCCAGATTCGGCGCACAAGGAGCCTAAGTTGAGAGATAACGGCGCAAGTCATCGGCTGGAAGTGCATGCCTTCCTGATGCTCGAAAGAGTAGCCGGGTCGAAGGAGTTCCTTGTATCGGTTCTTCTTCAAGCGGATGGGCAATTCATCGGGAAAACCTCTCTGGGAACTGTCGCTGAGGGTCAGGAAATCCTGCTCTCCTTGCGTTGGGACCAGCCGAGGCAACGTTTTGTGGCCAGCTCTACGGCAGCGGGAAGCATGCCAATCCTGTCCTTCATCCCATTTGCATCGCCTGGCGCCGCCCACGACGTTGTTCCCCCGGAGTTCTCGATGGAGAAGAGCTTCGTGCTGAACTCGGGTGGAAACAACAATGCGCAAGCGCATGAAATCAAGAACTGAAAATAGATACCTCACGGCCCGTCGAGGAGAGGAGCATCACATGATTTCGCGTCGTCTGTTCAGCTTCATCCTCATTGGAATCCTCGCAGGCGCGTCCGCCTGCCGGATCGGGCCAACATTCGGCCCGCCACCGCCTCCAGGGCCTGCTCCGGTCATCTCTTCCATCTCACCGATGAGCGCAGCCGCAGGCGGCGCAGCATTCACGCT